>Ga0335072_10002621_pt1 | contig 27766 bp, 18 predicted proteins | sample Lox_Sample_21_FD_206725 | JGI IMG/M metagenome (GOLD analysis project Ga0335072, IMG submission 206725) | Soil microbial communities from Loxahatchee National Wildlife Refuge, Florida, United States - Lox_Sample_2.1 | ecosystem: Environmental > Terrestrial > Soil > Wetlands | place: USA... | reverse complement strand
CTGGCGACCGTCCTACGCCACACTGAATGATGTGTTTTGCGCCAGAAGATCGAGCTGCTGTATGCCGCCGGTCAAGTCGCAATATTGCAGATCGTATGTAGGAACGGCGGAGAGAATTTCTAATATTTTTTCGTGCTTTAAGCGGATATCTCCGGCAGAGAAGAGTTCCTGACGGCTACGCAACGTGGCTGTTCCAGCGGGTAACTTCACGAGTTTTGCCTTTGCTGAGGGACGGCGATTCAGGTAAACGATCGATTGCACCCTGGCTTCTGGGGCATTGCTGACCCTGGGGAGTTCGGATATAGGCACCTCAATCGATGGTTTCCCCTCCATGCGCGGCGTGACCATTCGGCCAGCCAACTCTGGAAAGAGCGCCTTTGCCTCGGGTCGGAAGCGGAACCGATGAGAATGTCCGATCACACGCGGGATATCCAATCCATTGATCAGATAACAGGTATCGTCAGAAGTGTAAGTCCATCCGGTCCTTGCGCATGCGTAAGCGAGCGTCGATTTGCCGGCACCCGAATCGCCGCAGAGCAGAATGCCTTTTCCATTTTTGCTTACACAGGCAGCATGCATGTCTGTTACAACCGATGCTCCCAGCAGTAGATATACGATTTTTTCGAGGAAGTTATAACGGAAATAAAGCTTGTTCTTCAGTGCAGATCTCTTGAGCCAGGCAAAAGTTGTGCAGGTTTTGAAATCCAACAGGGCCTGGTTTTCCGCGTCTGCAACAAGGGAATACAGGTGGTTATATTCGCGCCGTACTGGTTCGGGCGGGCACTCTGGACCGCCACCCTCGCTGATACCGATGCGCACCTGCAGCGCAGCGCTTCCACGACATAGGCGCCTGTGGCCAAAGCTCTCCACTCCGGCATCCAGAACACTGACATCATTCGTGATGATCTCAACAGCAAAGCCGAGCGGATAAAAAGTTCGGCGTAAGGGCAGCTCCATGTCGCAAAGGAGCGCTTCTTGCAGTCTACCGAGTTGCTGAAGTCCATTTCCCCGCTGAAGCTTTTGCCGGTCGGGATAGGCGGCCACATCTTTACTTTTGCTTCTTCCAGAAACTGCTGCCGTTTCTATCTGGACGGTCAAATCGACGGACTTCATAGACACTCCGACTAAGATGCGCTTCTAGTCCCGCATAAAACGGGAAGAGCTATGCCAGAGATTAACGAACGAATTAATCGAAGTTGTCATCGCCGGGTAATGGAATTGTCACGGCCTTAGGCCGAGTTACTCCGATCGAGGCGGTGGTACGGGTTCACGCATTCCGGAACCACGTTTTCCTGCCAGAAGAAGATCCATCGGTATCGCATTCTTATCGGACAACAAAGGAATGACAATTCACTGACGAACGCATGACACGCGCGTTGCCTGCGCTCTTTACGTTCAAAGTCGAAGAACACAATGCCCATGTCTCAGTACTCCAGCTTCGCCGATCCATCCAATACGACTCCGGCTCAGCACTCGCGCACACACAGCGATTCGGTTTGCGTTTCTCGCCGGGTCTTTTTCGCAATGGCATGGATACTGGCGCTCTCATTATCGATAGCCGGCCCCTCTGCATACGGGCAGTTTGCGTCTCCCTCTGCGCCGACACAGGCCGCTGAGCAATCTCAGCCTGACGACAGCAATAGCGCGTCAGCAATGTCTGATGAAAGTGCAGATTCCGGAGGAGACAGCGACTCTTCGACGGGCGTTGGCAATCCAGCGCCAGCAGCGGCGCTTTCTTCCGACCAGATTATTAACATCCTGCAGCAGAGCCCCGATCTCGTCGTGGAGCTGAAGTCCGAGTTAGCGGATCGCATGCAACAGCAAGGAGTACAGATCGATCCGAACGACATCTCCGATCGAACGTTGTACAACCAGATCGCCGCAAACGCTGACCTGCGCGCCAATATCACGACCGTTCTGCGCGCGCGCGGATATGTCTCCGACGACGACCTTCAGTCTGTAGGATCGAGCATCACAGGCGAAACCGAACTCAATCCCCTCCCCTCAGCACGGTCCTCACTGGATGAAAACGCGGCCGAGGCGAAGTTCACGGCAGGCTCTCACTCAAGCGATGGAATGACCCCCTTCGGTGAAAATGCAAGCTCGGCGAACGCTGAGCGGCCAATTCGTTCAGGCCGAAAAGGAAAGGATCTTCTGCTGAATCCTCGTGGACAGGAGAAGGCCAACGCATCGACGGACTTGCCCAAAGTAGTTCGGCGTGCAGCTCCCTACAACCTGCAAGCGATGCACGACCTCTACACGCAGATTCCTATTGAGGCTGCCCGACTGAAACGCTTTGGCTCGGATGTATTTGTAAATCGCGGCTATTCCGCAGTTGCAACTGGGATTTCGAGCCAGGATACTCCCCTTGACGTGCCTTTGGGACCGGACTATGTCGTCGGGGCCGGAGATACGCTCACGATCAATCTTTGGGGAGGAATCACCCAGAGCATTACTCGCACCATCGATCGCGGCGGCCTCATCTTTCTTCCGGAAGCGGGCGCCGTTCAGCTGGCGGGACTTCCACTCGGAAAAGCGCAAAGCCTGATCGAGGAGGAGCTCAAACCGCAGTACCGCAACGCGCAGGTCGCGGTGACCGTCTCACATCTGCGTTCGGTGCGTGTCTATGTGGTCGGCGATGTGCAGCAGCCCGGTGGGTACGATATCAGCGGGCTTGCAACTCCTCTGAGCGCACTGTATGCTGCCGGCGGCCCGACCGCAGTTGGATCGTTGCGCACGCTGCTCCACTATCGCGGCAAACAACTCGTTGAGAAGGTCGATCTTTACGACTTTCTGCTTCATGGCATTCGCAACGGCAGTGCTCCATTTGAGAGTGGGGATACACTGCTTGTGCCGCCTGCGGGGCCTGAGGTCGCAGTATCCGGCGCAGTCAAACGTCCGGCGATCTATGAGCTGAAGACGAATGAGACAACGCTTGACTCGGTCATCGACGATGCAGGCGGATTCACGCCAGCAGCTTCTCTGAGCCAAATCAGGATTGAACGAATCGACGCCAATCAACAGCGTGTAACGGTAACGCTGCCGGATCATGGCGCACATAGCTTACAGACCGACCGTACTGCGATTGATGCGTTCCAGGTGAAGGACGGAGACCGCATCCGGGTCGAGCCGATCCTGCCATATAGTCAGCGTGCTGTTTATCTCGCGGGCCATGTCGTTCGTCCCGGACGGTTGCCCTACACAGACGGCATGCGTCTCAGCGATGTGCTGCGCAGTTATCGGGATATGTTGCCCGAGCCGGCAGATCGTGGAGAGATTGTCCGTCTCGTTCCTCCGGACCTGCATGCAGAAACGATCGATTTCAATGTTCCCGATGTTTTGATTGGCAATGCCAATGTCGACCTGCGGTCTTTCGATACGATCCGCATCTTCGGACGGTATCAGGTGGATGCGCCAACGGTCGCGATCCGCGGTGAGGTGCTGCGCCCCGGCAGATACCCGCTGTCCAAGGGCATGACTGCGGCGCAACTGGTGCGCATGGCAGGAGGCTTTAAGCGTGACGCTCTGCAGGACGCCGCGGATCTCGCCAGCTATGACGTAAGAAATGGAAATCAAATTGTCGAGAATCTCGCGACAGTACAGATCGGAGCCGCCCTTTCGGGAGCCGACCCGAAAGCGGACGTTCTGCTCAAGCCAGGCGATATTTTGTCCATCCACCAGATCACCAACTGGAACGATATCGGAGCGTCGGTAACGATCAGAGGGCAAGTCAGGTTTCCAGGTAGCTATGGATTCAAGGATGGTGAGCGGTTGAGCTCGGTCTTGCGGAGAGCGGGAGGTCTTTTACCGACCGCCTATCCGGCCGGTTCGGTATTAGTCCGCATGCAGGTCCGCGAACTAGAAGAGAAAAGCCGCGACGAGTTGGTTCGACAGATTGAGACGAACTCTGCGGCGGCAAGACTCTCGCCCAGCCTCGCCGGGTCAAACGCGGCTGGAGCGCTCCAGCTTATCAACGCGCAACAGGATCAGGTGCTCTCTGAGCTAAAAAGCCATCAGCCTACCGGTCGCATGGTGATTCAAATCAGCGCCGACATTGACAGTTGGGCGAACACGCCTGCGGATATCGAGCTTCGCCGAGGCGACGTACTAACGATCCCGAAGCAGCCTGGCTTTGTGCTGGTCACTGGCCAGGTATACAACGCAACCGCACTGACCTACACGCCGGGAAAAACCGCCGAATGGTATCTCAGGCGCGCAGGAGGCACCAATGCCACCGCAAATCGAAAGGAAATATTTATTATCCGCGCCAATGGCTCGGTTGTCGGGCGCCGCTCGAGCGGATGGTTCGATGGCGATGTTCTTTCAACGAAGCTCAACCCCGGCGATGTAGTTGTCGTGCCTCAGAAGATCCTCGGCGGCTCGTTGTTCTGGAGAAATCTACTGACGACAGGGCAGATCGCTGCTTCTGTCGCGATCACTGCTGGCGTGGCCGCAGCAGCGCTGTAAGCATGCGACTGAGATCATGCAAACCTCCACGTTGCTTCTTATGTGCTCTATGACGACTCACACTCTTCAACTTTCCTTTAGAGCGACAGGAAGGACAACTCGATGAGCTCCCACTCAATCCTTGCAGCCTTGGAGCAAGATGAGTCCGTGCAGATCGCTCACGAGCCAACCTGGGCGGTTCGCGCTCTGTTGCTCTGGAAGCATCGCCGCATGCTTGCGCGGGTTGCGGCAATTTCTCTCCTGGTAAGTCTCGCCGTCTCATTCGCAATCCCCAAGGAGTATAAGTCCACCACGAGCATCATGCCGCCCGATCAGCAGGGCTCCAGCGCAATGATGCTTGCCGCGCTGGCTTCGCATTCTCCAAACCTTGGTGCGCTGGGCAGCCTTGCCAGTAGCTTTCTGGGGGGACACTCCTCAAGCGCGTTATTCATTGACCTGTTGCGTAGCGGGACCGTGAGCGGTCACCTCATTGACCGCTTCAACTTGCAGCATGTTTACCACAAACGCTATCGGATCGATGCGGCCAAGCACCTCACGCGCTGCACCAAGATCACAGAAGACAAAAAGAGCGGCGTGATCACGATCGTGGTCGAGGATAGAAGCCGGGTACGTGCCCGCGATCTGGCACAGGCTTATCTCGACGAGCTCAACAAACTTGTCGCAAGGACAAATACTTCGGCTGCGCATCGAGAGCGCGTCTTTATCGAACAGCGTCTGAATGCGGCTCAGACAAACCTAGAACAGGCGGAGCTGGAGTTAAGTCAATTCTCGAGCAAGAGCAACGCCATCGACATCAAGGAACAGACTCGCGCCATGGTCGACACGGGTGCGCGAGTGCAGGCGGAACTGCTGGTCGAACAGTCGGGTCTTCAGTCGCTGCGCCAGATCTATGGTGATGGCAACGTCAGGGTACGAGAAACTGAGGCCCGCATTGCCAGCCTGCAAAGCGAACTCGTAAAGATGACTGGATCTTCGGCGCCTCTGGCCGCGAAGGAGATTCATGATGACAGAGCCGATTCCAATGGCGACGGCAATAACGGAGAACTGTATCCTCCCCTGCGCCAGCTCCCGCGGCTTGCTGTTCCATACGCCGATCTCTATCGCCGTGTAAAGGTGCAGGAGGCCGTGTTTGAACTCCTCACACAGCAGTATGAAATGGCCCGGATCGAGGAGGCCAAAGATGTTCCGGTTGTCAGCGTGATTGATTCTCCGGGAATACCGGAGAAGAAGTCCTTCCCGCCGCGCTTGCTGCTCTCTCTATTGCTCACGCTTCTTTCGTTCGCAGGCGCATCGGCGCTCATACTGATGCGTGACCACTGGTCCACAGTCGATCCCGGCGATCCACGCAAAGCGCTCGCAGCGGAGGTTCTACCGGTATTGCGTCGGCGGCTCGGCTCGATTTTTCACTTCCGGCGAGGTGCCGCATGAGATCACGCCTGGCAAGCGCTGCATCCAGTGTTCCTGCTCATACCTTCCACTCCTCCAAAATCCTGCTGTCGTCGGCGCTTCGGCAAGTCGGCTTATGGAAACGAGGGAGAAACTACGATACGTCCGATGCGATTCCTTACACCAGCCAGAAGAGAACGCAACTGTGAAGATTCTGATTGCTGCCGCATCATACGCCTCAAATATCTCCGGATTGCAGCGTCACGCGTTCAATGTGGCGCGTTGCCTGTTGTTACGGCCGGAGATCGCGGAACTGCACGTCGTTGTTGCGCCATGGCAGCGGAATCTCTTGCAGGTTGCCGGCGTTCCACCCGACCCTCGCCTGTCAACTCATGTTGCGGAGATGGAACCAGGCTCTCTCAGCCGGAACCTTTGGTACTACCGGGGCCTTCCAGAGCTGGCAGCACGGCTGGCGGTCGACATCGTCCACCTCAGCTACCCCGTACCCGTGGATGCGGCCGCGCTTGGCTGTCCAACGGTAGTGACGCTGCACGACTTGTATCCCTACGAAATCCCCAGCAATTTTGGCTTTCCAAAGTTCATCTTCAATCGCGCGATCCTGAAGCAGTGTCTTCGCATTGTTGATTCGATCGCGTGCGTCTCCGAGGCTACGCGTCTCCGCCTAAAGCAGTACGCACCAGACGCTGTGTGGAGAAAGGCAGTGCGGATATATAACTGCGTCGAAACGGGGCCAGTCGTCACGACGCAGACACCCATTCCAAATTGGCAGGGCGAGCCGTTCCTGCTCTGCGTCGCGCAGCATCGCCGCAACAAGAATATCCCCCTTCTGATCCGGACCTTTGATCGCCTTCAGCATTCCGGACAGATCGATTCCGATATGAAGCTGGTCGTCATTGGGATTACCGCACCTGAGACCAGCAATATTTATCAGCTTGTTGCGGACTCCGGTCTTGGCCGGAGCGTTCATTTTCTCGAAGGGCTGTCGGAGCCGGAACTGCAATGGTCTTACCGGCAGTGTGCGGCGCTGGTTGCTCCCTCCATCACCGAAGGCTTCGGGCTGCCGGTCGCTGAGGGACTCCTTGCTGGTTGCCGGATTATCTGTTCGGATATTCCGGCCCATCGAGAAATAGCCGATGGGCACTGCCGGTTTGTGGCGTTAGGACGAAACGCACAGGAACTGTTCGCTGAGGCGATTGTCGCAGTTCTCAAGGAGGCCAACAGGCCACCCATATTGCTACCGCAGTTCTCTGCTCCGGTTCTTGCAGAGCAATATGTCAACCTCTATCGAAGACTCATAACGTCGGCAGTTCCTTTGGGGAAGGTCAGGATCTCGGCTCCGATCAATCTTCCAGCATCGGAAAGGCAGCCTCTATGAGGCGAGACATTTCTCCGGTCTGGGCTCCGAGGAGAGGGTGAGCATGAGCGCATCTGAGTCCGTCACATCGCGCCTCTATGCTGAAACTCTCGCGGCCCCGCGCGCAGACGTGCGTGTCAACTCCGCATATTTGTTCCGGAGCGTGCTGGCCTCGTGCGAGATGATAGCGGATTTTCTGACCTGTGCCGCCGGCATGTTCGCGGCTTTCTGTCTGGAGCATTCTCTATATTTTGGTAGGCAGGTTCAGTACTCCGTACGAGAGGCTGCCGCGGTCTGTATTGGTGTTTCCGTCTTAGCTGTGCTTCTTCTTCACCGGAACGGGGCATATCACGGGGGCAGTAGTCTGCTTCAGGTTCGTGAGACTGAGCGGGCAATTCGCGTTCCGGTTCAGTCTGTGCTTGCCATGCTCCCATTCAGCTTTCTCCTTGATCTGAAGTCCTCAAGCGAAGCTCTTCTTATTGCTCTCGTAGCGATCCCGGCCTTGCTGATTGCGCAGAAACATGGATTTACAGCCGTCGTCCGCGGTCTTCGCCAAAGAGGACGCTGTATAGACCGAGCGGTTGTTTATGGCGTAAAAGCGACGGGCAAACGCGTTCTTTCGGCCCTTTCTCATTCAGTTCGCCTCGGGCTCTATCCAGTGGCAGTGGTCGATGACAATCTCCCCTTTAATGGAGAGTGGATACCCGAGATGGGATACCGGGGCCGCCGTTCTGTGCCGGTGTTATGTGGGCCCGTCACGTCCGCACTGCTGCAATCCTGCCAATGCGGCACGCTCATCGTGGCCCTTCCGAACCTCTCACCTGAGAAACTTGCCGCAGCCGTAGACGCCGCAAATCAGGCTGGAGCACAAGTAGCGTTTCTTTCCGCTACTGAACTGAGGGAACAGCAATGGACAGAGGCGATCGACGTGGACGGTCTCTCGCTTACCCCGATGCTGGAGTCGTTCGATCGTTTGCATTACGCCATTGCCAAGCGAATCGTTGATCTTGCCGGCTCCTTATTCTTGCTCGCTTTATTTGCTCCTTTGTTCTTTCTAATTGCCCTCCTGATAAAGCTTGACTCGCCTGGTCCCGCGCTATTCAGCCAGGAGCGAGTAGGTCGCAAGGGAGAGCTCTTCAACATGTATAAATTTCGCTCAATGCGGGTGAACGCGCCCAAGTATGAATTCTCCCCGATCACGGCGCGCGATCCCCGAATTACAAGGATCGGAAGATTCCTCAGACGGACCGGTTTAGACGAATTGCCGCAGCTGGTGAATGTCCTTCTGGGGCAGATGTCGCTGGTAGGGCCTCGGCCCGAAATGCCCTTTATCGTGCATAGCTATACCTCCGAGCAACGGCAGAGGCTTCAGGTGGTTCCTGGGATCACCGGCCTGTGGCAGCTGAGCGCAGACAGAGCTTTCCTCATTCACAAGAACATTCAGTACGACCTCTACTACATCCGGAACCGCGGCTTTTTTATGGATATTGCCATTCTGATTCACACATTGTTCTTTGCCATGCAGGGGGGAGTATGACGAACGCTGTTTCAGATGCACAGGCAGCTTGGATGCGATATTGGCCATCGCCGTCTCTGATTCACTCCAACCAGTTTATGGGCTGTCATTCGGACTACTTCCCACCTGTTTTTCGTCGCGCAGCAATGAATACAAACGACATCTGTCTTCGAGGAATGCAATGAGTGTAGCAATCATCACCGGATCGTCAGGATTAGTTGGATCGGAAGCAACTGCCTATTTCGCAGCGCTCGGATTCGATGTGGTAGGGATTGACAATGGCATGCGCGAGGTGTTCTTCGGCCATTCCGCCTCCACCCGGTGGATGACTGAAAAACTGAAGAGGGAACTGCGGCGTTATACGCATTACGATCTGGACATACGTGATGCTCCTGCGATCAATCGCGTCTTCGCCAGATATTCCACGGATATCGAACTCATCATACATACTGCTGCGCAGCCGTCGCACGATTGGGCGGCTAACGACCCAACCACCGACTTTACCGTCAATGCGAACGGCACATCCGTATTGCTCGAAGCAGCCCGGATTCATGCTCCTGATGCGGTATTCAACTTCATGTCGACAAACAAGGTTTATGGAGATCGCCCAAATCGGCTCCCTCTCGTAGAGCTGGACACCCGTTGGGAAATTGACCCCAAACATGAGTATGTGGATGGGATCCCGGAGACCATGTCAGTCGATGGTGCGCTGCACAGCCTATTCGGTGCGTCGAAGGTTGCTGCGGACGTGCTGGTCCAGGAATATGGCCGGTACTTTGGCATGAAGACAGCCTGCTTTCGCGGCGGATGTCTCACTGGGCCAAACCACTCCGGAACTCAGCTGCACGGATTCCTGGCTTATCTGATGAAGTGCGCCGTAACGGGTACTCCCTACACGGTCTTCGGCTACAAGCGAAAACAGGTCCGGGACAATATTCATAGCGCTGACTTGATTAACGCTTTCCATCACTTCTTTTTAAGCCCACGTTGCGGAGCGACCTATAACATCGGCGGAGGGCGGTTTAGCAACTGTTCAATGTTGGAAGCCATAGAACTCTGCGAAGTCATCACCGGCAACAAGCTGAATTGCACCTACGTTGACGAGAGCCGCAGAGGGGATCACATCTGGTGGATCAGCGACTTGTCCCGATTCAAAGCCGATTACCCAGACTGGTCGTTGCGCTTCAGCGTGCCAGAGATTCTGCAACAGATTTATGAGTTAAATTTGGAGCGCTGGGGGGCCGAATGCTTAGCTTAGGAAAGCACAATGTACTTGGAATATTGATCGATGCGGTAGATTACGAAGCAGCCGTTGCTTATGTGTTTGAGTGCGCGAGATTAAGCCGTGGAGCCATTATTTCCGCCCTTGCGGTCCACGGTGTCATGACGGGCGTGCTGGACCCGGAGCATAAGTTCCGCTTAAACAGCTTCGACCTGCTTCTCCCTGACGGTCAGCCCGTCCGATGGGTCATGAATTGGCTATACGGCACTAAGCTGCGCGACCGCGTCTACGGGCCCGGGCTGACACAGAAGATCTGCGAGCGGGCTGCGAGGGAAGGAACTCCGATTTATCTGTATGGAAGTACGCAAGCAGTTTTAACTTCGCTGGTTGAATCACTCGCGATGCAGTTCCCAGGAATTAATATCGTCGGCAGCGAGCCCTCTGTGTTTCGCGAGCTGAATCCAGATGAAAAAACTGCGATCCAGCAGCGGATCAAGTCGACGGGCGCCGCCATTGTCCTTCTCGGCCTGGGCTGTCCACGGCAGGAGATTTTTGCCTATGAGTTCCGCGAAACTCTTTCGGCTCCTGTGCTGGCGATCGGCGCCGCTTTCCCGCTTTTGGCCGGGATGTTGCCCCAAGCCCCAGCATGGATGCAGCGATTGGGGTTGGAATGGCTGTTTCGCCTTCTTGTAGAGCCACGCCGGCTCTGGCGCCGCTATCTTTACCTGAACCCTGCATACCTTGTTCTTGCCGCCCTGCAGCGGCTTGGCCTACGGCAATTTTCCCCTCATGGCCGCCCACCGGCCAAAGAGGTATTGGTTGGCTGACGCGGGAACCTATGTTCCACAATGGCCGCAAGTCAAGTGGGTCCGAGCGAGGAAGTCATGCGATATTGCCTTACGCGAACTTAAGCCTGCTGTTCGGCTCAATCGAAAACCTGCGTTCTGGCGCGCCGATTTGATGCAGCACGACGGAAGATTTTTGAGCCGCGATGCCGACAGCGCCTCGGAGTTCTCCGCCTTGCGTGGTGATCAACCGGACAATGCTGCTGGTCTTTACGAATTGACGACCGTTCAGAGAAAGTTCGGCGTGACCGGACTTATAGTTCATTTCAGCGGTAAGCGTTGGAGTAACCGGCAGGCGAAAGATGGAGCCGGTGTGGGTAGCCGGGGGCCTAATGTTCCACTCCAGGTGGTCGCCAATCCCGCGAACACCCGCGAGTCTCCACGTGAAATCGATCAGCACGAGGGCCGCGGGAGAATAACCCGGAGGATCGTCAGTGAACACACCTGTCAGGGGATCGAGTTGTTGCCGGAAGTCGGCGGCGCGAAGAATGGCATTGACCCACTGCTGCATGAGATAGGCGAGGTCCGCGGGCTTGTTGTAATGTTCCATCCACCGCGGTGCGCGTAAAGCGGTTAAAGCCTGCGAAGCTCCTCCCCAGGAATTGCGGGGGATGGGGCGAACGAAGTGTGGATCGTCAAGCGCGATTGAGGGGAGCGGATATGGCGCCCAGAATGCGCTGGGATTATGGATCTGTCTCCGATAAATCGTCTCGAAGAGCTCCTGATCGACCACGTGCTCTCCCAGCACACGGCTGATCACGTCACCGCGAATGCGAACGAAATGGTTTTGCGCATCGAGATCGTAGAATGCGGCGTCGGTTGCATCGTAAAGCCGATCGAGTATCGCGGAGCGAATTGCGGCCGCGAGTTCGAGCCAGTGGTCCGCTTCGGAATTCTTTCCCAGCGCCTGAGCCATCGCGGCAAGCGCAATGCGTCCTCCATACACGGTCGCCGAAAGATCCGGGCACAACCGCGGTAGCGAAGGAACAGGCGGACATCTGCGTGCATCGCCATCGGGACAGCTGTTCGGAATTCCAGCCCAGCGCGGGCTGTTGTCATGGCCCGTGTCATAGGTACAGAACCCCTCGCACAGGCCCGTGTGCCGTGTGTCCCGATAGCGGCGAAGCCATGCATCCCATCGGCTGCAGCTGGCGTATGCTGCTTCAAGCAGCTGGCTATCCCGGGTCTGTTGCGATAGCTCCCACGCTGTGGCCGCGATTGGAACCACCATCTGGATTTGCCCGTGCCCGATGTCATCCACCTTTACGTTGCAGGGTATCTGGCCATCCGCGCCCTGCAGCTCAAAAAACGCGAGATGGTTGTTGCACGCTATGTCCGGACGGATAGCGGAATAAACCAGGCCTTCATGGGGCGCACACTCCAGCCAGATTCCGCGATAGACGCTGCCCTCGATCAGCACTGGATTGTGATAGCCAGGCAGTAGCTGAACGTTGGCAGCAAGAAGTTTGAGAGCGCTCTCATAGCAACTCTGAAGGGTGGGATCAGTGGTCTGAAAGAAGATGCTGGGCGTCTCCGGAGCGGCATCGTCCCTCGCTGAGGCGTCCAACTGCTTTTTAGCTGAGAGCATACGCGGCAGAAGGGTAGCAACACCGGCAAGAAAACCAGAGCGGGCCACGAATTCACGTCTTCTCATGATTTTGACCATTCTGTCCAAGAACGATAGTAAGCGCCGCATGACGCTTGCGCGACGTTGCACACCGATCAGCTCGTTCCAGGGTTCTTTCCATCCTTGACGGCCAGAAACAGTGGCATCAAGGATGGCTGCTCAGCTGAACAGCCTCCGGCGCACGTAACGCGGCTCGTCCTCCAGTGGCTCAAAGAGCCACTGGAGGACGATTGTTTCGTTGCCGTCAGGCGGCGGCGACGGTGAAGCTGGCCTGCAGCGTGACCGTGCCCGCGCCGGTTAGGGTTACTGGACACCGGTTCCAGTAAGCGTGATCGATTGCGTCGCTGGATTGCCATTCAGCGCGTTGTCTGTCAGCACGGCTGAACTCAGGATCGAGCCGGCCGTCGCGGGCGTGAAGCTGATGCTCAGGTTGCAGCTTGCGCCTGCCGCCAGCGAGAACGTGCTGGTGCAATCTTCGGGCGTGCCCGAACCTGCGACCTGCTCGAAATTCGCGCCGATGCTCAGCCCAGGAGAGGCAGCATTGAGCGGTTGATTGCCGATATTCTGGATGGTGACCGATTGCGGGCTGTCTGAGCTGGTCTGGCCCACGGGAGTTGAGGCAAAGCTGAGTCTTGGCGGCTGCGAGCGCTGAACGTCCAGCACACGCGTGTGGCCGTAATCCGCGATGAAAACATCCCCCGCTCCATTCAGCGCGACACTGATGGGATACTCCAGTCCGGTGCCGACGGTGGTCTGCGTACCGTTGGCTGAAACCTCCGTTACCTGGCTATCGTCGGCGATAAAGACATCGCCCGCTCCGTCCACGGCCACACTTAGGGGAAGAACCAGTCCGCTGGCGATGGTGGTCTGCGCGCCGTTGGCGGAAACCTCCACCACCCGGTGGTTGTTGGTATCGGCAATGTAGACGTCGCCTAATCCATCCACGGCTACACCCTCTGGGAAACTCAATCCCGTACCCACTGTAAACTGGTCGCCCGTGCTGGCCTGAATCTCCACCACACGGTTGTTGTTGCTGTCGGCGATGAAGACATTGCCCTCTCCGTCCACAGCTGCACCACTTGGGTCACTCAATCCCGTACCCACCGTGGTCTGCGCCAATTTCGGGGTGATCTTGAGCACCCGGTTGTTGTTGGGATCCGCGACGAAGAGATTGTCGGCTCCATCCAGCGCCAGAGTGTTCCCACCACCCAGTCCGGTAGCCACTGTTTCTTGGGAACCACCCGCCATAATCTCCATCACGGTACCGTTTGCCTCCGCGATGAATTCATTGCCGGCTTCATCCACGGCCACACTGGTCTGACCGGTGGCGTTGCTGAACACCGTAGATTGGGCAGCCTGGCTAAAGGCCATCTGCGGCCCCTGGCCGTAGCCATTGAGAAGGGTCGTCGCCAATATGTTGCCAGCGGAGTCTGTCAATTGAACGGTGCCAGTGCGCAGTCCGGCGTATTTGGGGTTGAAAGTAACATTGACGGTGCAGGCGGAACCGGCGGTTACCGCGCCCGTGCAGGTGCTGCCGCTGGCTGGCGCGAAGTCGACGTTTCTCGAGCCTGACATCCATTGCTTGCCTTGCGTCGATATGATGGCAGTGCCTATTGTGCCGCTGGCTGTAACGTGAAAGTTCAGCGTCAGGGTATTGCTGCATGGCGCGGGAGTTGTCTGGCCGGAGGGGCAGACATTCACTGCGCCGAAGTCAGCCGAGTGGAACTGCATCTCGACCACTCGGTCGTTGTTTTGATCGGCGATATATAGGTTGCCCGCTCCATCCATAGCCAGGCCATAGGGTTTTGAGAGCCCGCTGGCAGGCACGGTGACCTGGGAGCCATAGCCTGTTGCTGTCAATGGCAGCTCCACCACCCGGTTGTGGCCGGTGTCGGCGATGAAGACGTCGCCGGCGTTATCTGCAGCCACGCCAAGCGGCCCGCTCAGTCCGCTTGTAGGCAGCGTAAACAGATCGCTTCCGTTGTTGTAATTGGCGCCTTGGGAGGTAAAAGATCCCGGCACGCCGAGCACCTCGTTGTAGCCGGTATTCGCGATGAAGACGTTCTGGGTTCCCGATGCCGGGTTAAAGGGTCCCATCGCAAGGTTATTGGGGCTGTTCACCGGGTCTGACTGGTTGGTGACGTTATTCCAGCTGGAAAGGGACGGGGGAGCCCATGTAACTTCATTCTGGACCCCATCTGCGACCAGGATATCGCCCCTATTATCGATGGCCAAGCCTACAGGATAACCATCCTGTGTTTCCAGCGTTGTCAGGACTCCGGCAGCCGAATACTTCCTGAGTTCCCAGAAGGAATTGAGATCGGTAATGAACAGATCACCTGCACTATCCACCGCTAGTTGAGTGACGTCGACCACGTGGCTTATCGGTAATGTGGTCTGGACGCCCTCAGGAGTAAGTTTTACGATGCGGCCATTGCTGTTATCCGCGATGTAGAGGTTGCCGGCTCCGTCCGCCGCCACGCTGCTGGTTTTCCCCAGTCCCTGGGCAGGCACGGTGCTCTGGACTCCGGCGAAGCTTACCGATTGCGCATGAAGCGCCAGCGGCGCTGCCAGAGTGATGATCGACAGACCCGCGCGAATCAGGCATTTTGCCGTCCGCGCTCCGTCGAAGCGTCTGCAGGGGGCCGTAGAGGCTCCTGCAGCTATAGTCGTGTTGCTGTATCTGCGATTGGTTCTCATTGCTTTCTCTCCTTGTTGCGATTGCTTTCGAACGGCGTCAGCCTGAAACCGCGTCAACAAGGGTCCGAACCAACCGCTAAACCGGGCACGGCAGCGAGGGTTGCCTGAGATCTAAAGGGCCGTGTGCTGCCGGGTTAGCATAGTTGCCGGAGGGCAGTGTTGACAATGTCAATTAAATAATTGAATTGACATTGTCCACATCCCAAGTAAGAGGTTTCTTTTTCTAATCCCGCAGGGTAATCAGGGGATAACCCAACCAGGGGTATTACCGGATACCACGATAGTTATATGGAGAGATATCGCTATCGTGGTAAATCATCAGCAGAAAGCGAATCGCTTGGCATAACCCACGTGGACAGACTCCAAAGTTATGGCTTCGGAATTTCTTGAACCACTCCTACTCAGACCGCAATGCTCTCATAGGATCGATACTGGCAGCCCGGCGTGCAGGGATGTAAGACGCGAGCGCGACGGAAACTGCAAGCACGAGGAGTGGCAGCGCTCCAACTCCCCAGCCCATGCCGGAAATTCCGTAGAGCATGCTCCCGAGTAATCGTGTGGCGACGACCGAAGCGACAGCTCCCAGCGCGAGGCCAAACAGCAATAGGCGAAAACCTGCGGCGATGAAGGAGGTCAGCACCTGTTCGCGCTGCGCTCCGAGCGCCATGCGAATGCCAATCTCCTGGGTTCTGCGCGTTACGCTGTAGCTCATAAGGCCATAGATTCCGAGCGCCGATAGCAGTAGGGCTGCGCAGGAGAAGAATGCAAAGAGTTTGGCTTCGAGAATATAGGTTTCCATGCGGGCATTGACCAGATGCCGCATCGATTGAACTTCAGAAACCGGCTGCTCGGGATCGACGGACCATATTGCCTGTTCTACTGCGTTCGTATGAGTGAGCGCATCGTCGGCAACTCTGATTGCGAGGTCGCGAGGCTTGAAATATCCGGGGATATCCAGAGCCTGCTCATAGGAGAAATACATCTCCGTATGGCTCGGTGTTTCCACATTTGCCTGGTGAACATCGCCGACAACGCCAATCACCGTGATCCACGGCGACCCTTGCTGATCGAATCTGAATTGCCTCCCAATGGCATCGCCATTCGGCCAATACCGTTGAGCCATTTTGTGATTGATCACGGCCAGCGGCGTCTTATTGTTTCCGTCCGCTTCGACAAAGGTGCGTCCCTTGAGAAGCGGCATTTCCAGGGTGCGGAAGTAGTCTGGTGTAACGACGCGCATCTTGACGTCATTTACCTTGCCTATGGGCAAAGACGGTGCACCCTGAATCAGAACGGTGCTTGATCCTCCTGGATTTGTAAATGGAAGAAAAGTGATGTAGCCAGCGGCTTCCACTCCGGGCAAATGTTCGACACGGTCCAGGACACGTTGATAGAAGCTCACGCGGGCCGCGAACTCGCGATATCGGGTCTGGGCGGAGACCGGGAGTTCGGTCCTCAGGGTAAGAACGGAATCGGGGTTAAATCCGAGATCGGTATGCGCGAGTCTCCAAAAGGTTTCCCCCAGGAGGCTGGTGCTGGTGAGGATGATTGTGGTCAACGCAATCTCCCCGGTCACGAGCGTCGACCGGAGTCTTTGTCTGCTATCGGTGGAGCCTCGGCTCCCCTGACTTAAAGCTTCCTGAGGCCGCGCTGCAGCCGCACTCTGACCGAAGAGGGCAAATACAAGAGCTGCCGTCACCGTGACAAGGACAGTGAAGAGCAGAACTGTCCAATTCATTTCAAGATGCGCCCATGCGGCGATAGTCTGCGGCACGAAGTGCCCCATTACCGGCATGGACGCCAGCGCGAATAAGACTCCAAGGATGCTGCCACCGACGGACAGCACAAAACTTTCCGCCAGGGCCTGTCGCAACAACTCCAGGCGGGTTGCGCCGAGCGCCACGCGTACGGCTGCTTCGCGCTGGTGGTTTGCCGCTCGCGCAATCATAAGCCCGGCGACGTTGGCGCAGGTAATCAGCAAAAGTATGACAACACCTGAGGCGAGCACGAAAATTGCCAGACGGGAACTGCCAAGCAGTTGCTCCCGCAGAGGGATTATGGAAGTGCTCAGCCCGCGATTGGTCGCGGGATACTCATGCTCCAGTTGGAGCGAAATATCGGCCATTTCCCGTCTTGCAGATTGAATGGTGACTCCTGGCCGGAGGAGTCCGTACACCTCAAGAAAATGACTATCGCGTTCAAGCCGATCTGCTGTGGTAAGAGCGAGAGGAACCCAAAGATCTGAGCGATCGGGAAAGGCAAAGCCAAATGGCATGACGCCAAGGATGCGATGGGCTACGCCATTCAGATGAATGGTCTTGCCCACGATGTGTGGGTCCGAACCATAGCGCTGCCGCCATATCCCGGCGCTGATGAGAGCGACTGCATTGTCTGGCTTGTCTTCATCTGTCGTAAAGTTTCGACCAAGTAGGGGTTCGATACCTAGAAGCGGCAGTAGATTGGAGGTGATCCTGGTTCCATCCACCTCCTGGGGGCGGCCATTCCCGGTGATCGTGAAGATGTCACCATCAGCCGCCGCCATGTCGGAGAAGACATGATTGCGTTGCTCCCAGTCAAAATAATTTGCCGGTGCGGGAGTGTCTTTCGTGAGACCCAGTGCCGGCCTCTCCTCAAAGACCTGCACCAAACGCTTTTCATTTCTGAATTGAAGCGGGCGGAGAAGTACTGCGTCGACTAGGCTGTATACGGCGATATTTGCCCCGATACCGAGACCGAGAGTAAGGAGCACCGTGATCGTGAAGCCAGGCGACTTGCAGAGCCGGCGAACACCGTACCGCATGTCGCGAAGAGCTCCTTCCAACTTTTGCCACTGCCACACCTCACGGCTGCGCTCCTCGATCAGCGTCACATTGCCGAACTCAAGGCGAGCGGCTCTCTCCGCATCCTCCCGCGTCATACCGTCATCCATCAGGTCGGTGATCTTCTCTTCGAGGTGTTCGCGGATCGACTCTGAAAGCTCGTTGTAGTGACGGTTGCGAGTGAATAGCTGTATGAGCCAGCGCATGGAGAACTCCTATGACCCGGCCAGTGCGAGAACGCGAGTGATGCCGGCGAACATTTTTTCGACACTCGAAATCTCCTGTTCAAGGTGCTTCCTTCCGGCCTCCGTCAGCTTGAAAATTCGTACCGGACGATTCCTGGGCGAGACTCCCATCTCCGATTCCAGCCAGCCTGTCTTCAACATGCGCTGCAAGGCTGGGTATAAGGAGCCTTCCTCGATCTGGAGAAGGTCATCCGAGACCTCTTTAATTCGCTGCGCAAGCGCATAGCCGTGCATCGGTCTACGGTTCAGCGTTTGCAGGATCATGAGTTCCAATGCGCCGGGGAAGAGATCGCGATATTGGGGTTTCTTCTTCATGCAGCTTTTCAGATAGTACTCCTAATATACTATTTTAAAAATAGCATATTTACGCGAGGCATGGAAGGGGCAGCCCGTCGCTCTTTTCTTTGCAGCAACTTCGCATCCCATCGCCCTCGCTCGTCCAATGCCTAAAGCGCAGGGCGCGCCGATCTTCCATCACAACGACTGCCCCAGGCGCTTCTCGATCTGCCCTCGATAAGTTCGGCTGACGCGCGCGGTGCCCGTCCTTCAGGACAATGTCAAACTCGCCATGAGAAATCGCATGCAACTCAACGATGCTGTCCATGTTCACAATCGCCGAGCGATGCACGCGGATAAACCGCATCGGATCGAGCCGGTCCGCAAGCTCACTCAGGGCGGCGCGGATGAGCAGTTCCTTGCCCCCAACGTGCAGGTTGACATAGACTCCGGCGCCCTCGATCCAGTCATCATCGCGTCGCGTGAAATGTTGCGGTACGGAAAGGCGAGTGACAAAGCAGCCTTAGTTCACTCTTTTGCGGCATGGCGTCATAAATGGTCGTCAATGCTGGGAAAACGCGGTAGGTCTGTTAGCGCCATTCCATAAGCAGGAACCGCTCGAACCTCGACCTGATCCCGGATAACCCGGTGTCAGGTCGAGGTGGAGCGGTGGTAGATTCTAAGGCCTACCTTCCGAGATTACGCAAGGTCGAAGCGATCAAGGTTCATCACCTTGTTCCAGGCTGCTACAAAGTCATGGATAAACTTCTCCTGCGCGTCCGAACTTCCGTAGACTTCGGCCAAGGCCCTAAGCTGAGAGTTTGAACCGAAGATAAGATCGACACGTGTGCCTGTCCACTTGAGTTTACCTGTTTTACGATCACGCCCTTCGAACACGTCCTGGGCGTCTGAGACCGCATTCCACTCTGTACCCATATCGAGCATGTTGACGAAAAAGTCGTTGGTCAGCGCTCCCGGCTGCTTGGTGAAGACGCCATGTTCGCTTTCCCCGAAGTTCGTCCCCAGCACGCGCAAGCCGCCGATAAGCACAGTCAACTCCGGCGCGGTGAGCGTCAGCAGTTGCGCCTTGTCGATCAGCAGTGTCTCGGAGGGTACGGTGTATTTCTTTTTGAGGTAGTTGCGGAAGCCGTCCGCGATCGGCTCGAGCACATCGAACGAGTCAACATCGGTCTGCTCCTGCGAGGCGTCCATACGTCCCGGCGAGAAAGGAACGGTCACACTGTGACCGGCGTTCTTCGCCGCCTGCTCCACGCCCGCGCAACCAGCCAGAACAATCAGATCAGCAAGCGAGACCTTTTTGCCGCCGGACTGGCTGCTGTTGAATTCACTCTGGATGCCTTCGAGCGTCTTCAGCACGATCGCAAGTTGATCCGGCTGATTGACTTTCCAATCCTTCTGCGGGGACAGGCGGATGCGCGCGCCATTTGCGCCGCCTCGCTTGTCGGAGCCGCGAAAGGTGGATGCCGACGCCCAGGCCGTCGAAACCAGCTGCGAGATCGGCAGGCCCGAAGCCAGAATCTTACCCTTAAGCGCGGCAATATCCTCTTCGTTGATCAGTTCATGATCAACGGCGGGGATGGGATCCTGCCAGATGAGCTCTTCGACAGGAACTTCCGGTCCGAGATAGCGTGCGCGCGGACCCATGTCGCGGTGCGTCAGCTTGAACCATGCACGGGCGAATGCATCTGCGAGCTGGTCGGGATTCTCGTAGAAACGCCTTGAAATCTTTTCATAGATAGGATCGACGCGCAGGGCTAGGTCGGTAGTCAACATGGACGGCGCGCGACGTTTTGACGGGTCGTGCGGATCAGGCACGGTATCGACGCCGGCATCGCCCTTCGGCTTCCACTGATTCGCTCCGGCCGGGCTCTTGGTCAGCTCCCACTCGTAGCCAAACAGGTGTTCAAAGAATTCGTTGCTCCATTTTGTCGGCTTGGTCGTCCAGATGACTTCCAGGCCGCTGGTGATCGCGTCGCCGCCCTTGCCGGTGCCAAAGCTGTTCTTCCAGCCGAGGCCCTGCTCCTCGATGCCGGCCGCTTCGGGCTCAGGCCCCACATGGGACGCAGGTCCGGCGCCGTGAGTCTTGCCGAAGGTATGGCCACCCGCGATCAGCGCAACGGTTTCCTCGTCGTTCATGGCCATGCGGGCAAAGGTCTCGCGTATATCGTAGGCCGCGGCGACAGGGTCCGGTTTGCCATCCGGGCCTTCCGGATTCACATAGATCAGGCCCATCTGCACTGCGGCGAGCGGATTCTCCAGATTACGCTCGTTGGAACCACCGGCGGTGCGATCATGTTCGCTGCCATGGAGTTCCTCTTCGGCCACGATCACGCCTTCGCCGGGTTTTCCCTTACCATAGCGAATGTCGCCGCCCAGCCATGTGGTCTCGGTGCCCCAGTAGACGTCCTCGTCCGGCTCCCAGACGTCTTCGCGCCCGCCGCCGAAACCGAAGGTCTTAAAGCCCATCGATTCCAGGGCAACGTTGCCGGTGAGGATGATGAGGTCGGCCCATGAAATTTTGTTGCCATACTTCTGCTTGACCGGCCAGATCAGCCGGCGCGCCTTGTCAAGGCTGACGTTGTCAGGCCAGCTGTTGAGAGGAGCGAAGCGCTGCTGGCCGGATCCGGCGCCGCCGCGACCGTCGCCGGTGCGGTACGTTCCGGCGCTGTGCCACGCCATGCGAATGAACAAAGGCCCATAGTGGCCGAAGTCCGCCGGCCACCAGTCCTGCGAGGTAGTCATCACCCCCAGGATGTCCTTCTTCACGGCTGCCAGGTCGAGGCTCTTGAACGCTTCGGCATAGTTGAAGTCTTTGTCCATGGGATCGGACAGGGGCGAGTGTTGGTGCAGGATCTTCAGGTTCAACTGGTTCGGCCACCAGTCACGGTTCGATGTGCCTTCGCCTGCGGTGTGATGGAATGGGCACTTCGTTTCGGTTGCCATGCGTTTTCTCCTTTTGGCTGTTTGAATCCAACGACTGGGTCTGCTGGGACCCAGATATAGTTTGTCTCGAACAGATGAATGTAGCATTATGGAGATAGATAGTTCCAATACATAGTTCCCATCCGGAGTATAGGCATCACCTATGGAGTTTCACCAGCTGCGTTACGTCTGTGCTATTGCCGAAACAGGCAGTTTCAGCCGGGCCGCCGAGCGCTGCCAGGTCGCCCAACCCTCGCTCTCGCAGCAGGTGCTCAAGCTCGAAGAAGATCTAGGCACAAAGCTCTTTGATCGCCTGGGCCGGAGCATCCGCCTGACCGAAGCCGGTCGCGCCTTTCTGCCCCATGCCCGCTCTATTCTGAGCCAGATGGAGACGGCGCGATCAAGCGTGGCCGACAAGTGCGCGGACGTTCAGGGCAGCGTAGCCGTGGGCGTTATCCCCACCATCGCGCCCTACCTGATGCCGCGCTACACGACGAACTTTGCGAAGAAGTATCCTGAAGCGAAGCTGCGCATCGTTGAAGAAACAACGCCGGTCCTGGTCGAAAGCCTGCGGGACCTGTCGATCGATCTTGCGATTCTTGCCCTCCCTCTGCGTCACAAAGACCTGGAGCTGTTTCCCCTTCGCACCGAGCCACTTTTCGCCGTGCTGCCTAAGGATCATCCCCGCGCCTCTGCCGAATCGCTTGCCATCAAGGATCTCCGCGGAGAGTCCTTTGTCATGCTGCGCGATGGCCACTGCTTCCGCGACCTCAGCATCGCTGCCTGCACCCACGCCCGCGTCACGCCGCGCATCGCGTTCGAGAGCGGCCAGTTCAGCAGCCTCTTTGGAATGGTCGCCGCCGGCGTTGGCATCTCGCTCGTACCTGAAATGGCCATCGACCGGAACGCTGGCTGCCGCTATGTGCGCCTCAGCGACTCGCGCGCGACGCGCACCATCGTCGCTGCCATTCTGCACGGACGCAGCTTCAACCGCGTCCAACAGGCCTTTTTGTCAGGCATCAAAAATTAAGGCAGCGGGTCAACTGGCAAGGCACCGGAACCGGTCCATCTCAAACCACCAGGATCACGCGATCCATCACAGTAAACTTTAGTGGAGCTGGTTTACCTTTCGGCTAATCCAGTTCGCCGAGGTGGAACATGGAGTTGAAACCCTTCCTTCTGGATAAGTGGCTGGACACCTACGAACGCGGCATCGAATTCAATCTGGCTGCTAGTACCGGCCCAGCATGGACCTTGAATGAGATCCTGAGCCTCGCCAGCGATGAGCAGCGTGAGTTGTTCTTAAATCACAAGGTGGTTTACAGCCGTCCGGCAGGCGCGGAGGCTTTACGCTCCGCGATCGCCGACATGCATGGAGTGGATGTCGATCATGTGCAGGTCGTCACTGGTGCCTCCGAGGCACTGCTTGTTCTCATGTGGCTGGCTGCAGAACCAGGCGCCAACGTAATCCTGCCCCAACCGGGATTCACCACATTCTCTGCGCTACCCGAGTCTCTCCGGATCGAGACCCGTTACTATGCACTTCGAAAGGAGAACGGATTTGCCATCGATATCGAAGAGATCAAGAAACTCACGGATCGAAACACGAAGCTGGTCCTGATCAATCATCCGCACAATCCGACGGGTGCCACGATGAGAGATGAGGATCTGGATATCCTGCACGAGCACACGTCATCCCATGGAATCCAACTCGTCAGCGACGAGGTCTACCATCCCATCTATCATGGGCAACCGGCAAAATCGGCCGCCCGTTTACCTCACGCTACGGTCATCCATGATTTCTCGAAGGCTTTTCCCTTATCCGGAGTCCGCACCGGATGGATGATTGAGCATGACGCCAGGCGCCGCGAGCGCTATTGGAATGCACGCGCCTATTTTTCCATCTCAAACAACACTGCCGGAGAAATGCTGGCGGAAATCGCAATGCGCCACCGGGATATCGTACTCGGCAAAACGCAGAAAACTGCCAGTGAAAATCTTCGCCATCTTAACGCCTTCATGTCCGAGCATCGTGAAACGATTGGCTGGATTCCCCCTCGTGGTGGAATGACCGCATTTCCCTGGCTGCTAAGCGGAGAAAACAGCCGCGCCTTTTGCCAGGCCGCTGCAGAACAGGGCGTCCTGCTTGCACCCGGGGATTGTTTTGACATGCCTTCGCATTTTCGCCTCGGCTTCGCAGCCATAGGCGAGAAATTTCCCCACGCGCTGAACCGGCTCGACGAACTCATCACGAGTTTGCAAGCAATGACCAGGACATAACACAAGAGGAGCTGCGAAACCCAAAGAGAAGCCGGTCCTGGAAACGTGGCATGCCCTTGTAGTCAACTGTCGAGACTCAAACGAAAAATTAAGAACTCACGCATGCACATGTTGACATTCTACCTATAAGGCGCCAATCTATAGGTGGATACTCAACAGGAGAGAAGACGTGGCAGAAAGCAAATCAGATGTACTGCAGGGAACCTTTGATCTGATGGTGCTGAAGACGCTCGAGTCGATGGGGCGGCTGCACGGCTACGGCATTGCGCGGCGGATCGAACAAGTCAGTGGGAACTCGGTCAGTCTTAACCAGGGAACCATCTATCCAGCTCTCCTTCGCCTGGAACAGCGGGGATGGGTAAAGAGCGAATGGGGCATCTCGGAAACTGGACGCCGCGCTAAATTCTACTCGCTGACGCGCAGTGGGCGAAAGCAGATCGAGCAGGAGACCGAGAACTGGGAGCGCATCGCCGCCACCATGGCGCGCTTCCTTGCCCCGTCGAATTAGGAGGCGATTATGGACTGGATCCGCATTCTCCTCAGCCGCAGTGCAGCACTCTTCCTCAGCAAAAAACTCGATGCCGATCTCGACGAAGAGTTGCGTGCGCACATCGATCTGGCTATCGAAGAAAATCGCAGGCGCGGGATGAATGAGCCGCAGGCCCGCACTGCCGCTCTGCGTTCGTTTGGCGGCGTGACACAGATTCGCGAGAGCTATCGCGTGCAGCGCGGCCTGCCGTGGCTGGATGAGATGGCGCGCGACATCCGCTACGCAATCCGCCAGTTGCGCAAGTCGCCCGGGTTCGCGCTCACCGCCATCCTTACGCTTGCGTTGGGCATCGGCGCAGCCACATCGGTGTTCAGCGTGGTCAATACAGTGTTGCTCAAGCCATTCGCTTTTCGCGACCCGGACCGCCTTGTTGTGATGCGCGAGGCGGTGCAAGATGCGGTGCGCAGCGAGCGGACGGCGATTCCCGACAATTACCGGCACTTCCTGCGCTTGAAGCACGACGCGAAAACCCTTGAAGATGCTGCCATCTTTGCTCAACAGGGAATGAGCGTATCTCTCGGCGCAGATCATCCCCACATCGTCGGCGCAGTGAGCGCCTCGCCTAACCTTTTCCGGCTGCTCGGTGTTCAACCGATCTTCGGCCGAGACTTTGTCGAGGACGATGCCCGGCAAAACGCCGAAAGAGTCGTGATATTGAGCTACGAAGGCTGGCAGACGTTCTTTGCAGGCGACCGGGCGGTGATTGGCAAGACGCTACGGATCCAAGGCCATCCGGTCACTGTCATCGGTGTGCTGCCGCCAGGCGTGCGGTTTCCGCAGATTGCGCTGGCGCCGAAGATCGCCTTTCAGGAATTCGCACGCGATGCTCTGCTGTTTGGGCCGCTAACGCCCAGCGAGCGCGATCTGACCGCAGATATGGGCAATTTCAACTACAAGGCGATTGCGCGGCTCAAGCCCGGCGTAACGCTGGCCCAGGCCAACGCCGAACTGGAGGCTTTACAGAGGGCATATACGCTTTCCGCGCATCTGCCCCTTCATTTCGGAATCGCGCTGACGCCGCTGACGAAGGATGTGGCGTCGGGCGTGAGTGGCGCGCTCTGGATGCTGTTTGCGGCGGTGGGCGCGGTGCTGCTGATCGCGTGCGTGAACCTGGCCAATCTGCAACTGGCTCGCGCCGTCAATGCGGAACGCGAGACTGCGGTGCGCGCTGCGCTGGGCGCAAGCCGGGGCCAACTGGTAAGGTCGCGGCTGACCGAGAGCCTGGTGCTGGCGTTTGTAGGAGGCGCGGCCGGCATAGCGCTGGCATTTATTGGCGTGCGGCTGTTGCTTGCGCTTGTACCGGCCAACGTTCCGCGTCTGGACGAGGTGCACGTCAGCACGCCGGTGCTGCTGTTTGCCGCCGGACTGTCAATTGTAGCCGCAATCGCGTTCGGCATCCTGCCGGCGCTGCGTTCGCTTCGCGTTCACCCCCAGACGGCGTTGCAGGAAAATTCGTCGCGCACCGCCAATACGCCGGAAGGCCGCCGCACGCGCAGCGCGATGGTGGCGGCGCAGGTGGCTTGCACGGTGGTCCTGCTCATCGTCACTTCGCTGGCGCTGCACAGCTTTTCTCACCTGCTGCGGCAGGATCGCGGCTTCGATGCGAGCCATGTCACGCTGGCGCAGGCCGACCTGTTCGTACCGCAATACGATGATGCCGGTTCCAAGGGAGATGCGGCCCGGCTCGCCTTCGCCGATCGCGCCCTTATGGCTCTGGGTCAACTGCCTGGCGTGCAGTCGGTGGCCGTGACCAGCGTAGCGCCCCTGACGGGCGAGACATGGGTGGATAATCTTTTTCGGCCGGATCATCCCGTACCGGCTGGGCAGGAGCCGGCGATCAATGTGCGCTGGATCAACCCCGAATATCTGTCCACCGTGCAGACCCCGCTTGTCGCCGGGCGCAACATCACAGGCGCCGATCGAGCCAATCCCTATGTGGCGCTCATCTCGGAGAGAACCGCGCGCGAGGGCTTCCCCGGCGAGAATCCCATCGGACGAAAGATCTCTGATATTGTTCCGGACGACAAGCATACAGTCACAGTGGTCGGAGTTGTGGCCGATGCGCGCATCAACGGCCTCAAGGACAATGCAGCCATGGTCTATCTGCCCTACTGGGCCTACACGCCATTCACCCTGTCGTTCCTGGTGCGCAGCTCGCAATCGAGCGATGCACTGATTCCCGAGATGCGGCGCGCAATCTGGCAGATCGATCCGCAGGTCGCCATTCCCACGCTCAAGTCAATGGACGACCAGGTCAGCGATTCGGTGGCTGCCGATCGCTTTCAGGCGATGGTGCTCACCGGGTTCGGCGCGGCCGCTTTGTTCCTGGCTTTGCTAGGCGTGTACGGTGTGCTTGCTTATTCGGTCTCGCTACGCCGGCAGGAGTTCGGCATCCGTATCGCATTAGGCTCGGGCAAGAGCGCCCTGATCGGGCTGGTGCTGCTTCAGGCTGCGTATCCTGTTCTTCTTGGTACAGCCGCTGGATTCGCGATAGCGCTGATAGCGCTGCGCTGGGTCCGCAGTCTCCTTTATCAAACACCCGTCATGGACCCACTCGCAGTGGGCGGCAGTATACTGCTGCTTTTGGTTGCCACTACGATAGCTGCGATCGTACCGGCCCGACGCGCTGCATCCACCGACCCGATGCGCGTACTGAGGATGGAATAGGAGTTGGCGATAGATTGAATGGGCATTCTTGCCAGCATCTGGCCGCTCGTTTGCACAGAAACTCGATTCCGATCTTGATTTACGCATAATCGCCAAACCTCGTTTCCAAACGCTTCTGATCGGGCCGCTGCTGCGGCCGAGTGTCGAGCGGTGTCTTCGCCGCCAAGGATGGAGCTATTCCTGGCGAAGCGCTCGCGCTGGATCGATCGACGCGGCGCGAAGAGCAGGCAGCGCGCATGCGATGCTTGCAACCAGAATGAGCACAATCAAAGCCCCAACCAGCATCAGCGGATCATGCGAGCTGCCTGAAGCCCACAGAACCATCACGCGATTCACCGCTAGACTCACAGCGATTCCGAGCATGCCTCCGAAGAAGACCATGAGTGCGGTTGAGTGAAAGGCAAGTTGCATGACATGCCCACGTTGCGCCCCCATGGCCATGCGGATGCCAAACTCACGTGTTCGCTGTGCCACAGTGAACGAGACCACGCTGTAGAGTCCCGTCGCGGCCAGAGCCAATGCCAGCAGAGCAAAGCCGACAAACAGCGACGCGATGAATCGTTCCTTACCCCACGCCTGCGTCCAAAGGAACCAGGTCAGGTCATGTACATCGTGAACCACAATCTCGGAATCGACGGTTCGCATCTGTCCCCGCATCGCCTCGTAAGCAACCTCCGTGGGAACCGAGGTGCGGACCACCAGAAACAGGTTCGGCGGCAGGACGAAGGTGTAAGGCAGCAAGACTGCCGGAATCGTCGGACGGTCCACGCCCTCGTTGACTGCATCCCCTACCACTCCAACAATCTCAAGATAGCCATCAGGGTTTTCCGTCGAGATCAGATTTGGAA
>Ga0335072_10002620_pt1 | contig 27773 bp, 25 predicted proteins | sample Lox_Sample_21_FD_206725 | JGI IMG/M metagenome (GOLD analysis project Ga0335072, IMG submission 206725) | Soil microbial communities from Loxahatchee National Wildlife Refuge, Florida, United States - Lox_Sample_2.1 | ecosystem: Environmental > Terrestrial > Soil > Wetlands | place: USA... | reverse complement strand
GTTTACCAATTCCTGGAATTCTTTGCTGTGTTGACGGAGAGCAATGATTGGAAAGCGCTGCTGGTGGAATGGGAGATTGTATATGATTTAGTAACTTTGATCAAGGAGCTCGACAAGAGTATCCCCAAGGCCTCATTGATATCGCAGATGCCTCCTGCCACAGTCGCTAATGCAAGTCGCGCTCAAGATGAGAATCAAACCACGGCAACAACAGCGAAGGACTCCTTGTCCGCTCAGACACCGGTTGCTATCGAACGGCCTTATGAGTCAACAGAGGGCGAAGACGCGCATCCAGAGTTGCCTTCCAATGGTGTACCACCCGTAACTGGAAACACGGATAATGGGCCTTCGCAATCTCTAGGCACCGAAGACCCATCTGAATTCGAATGGCGTAACCTCAAGAAACTCATTGTTCTTGTCTTGTCGTCACTCGTCTGGAAGTCACCAGTGGTTCAGAATCAGATCCGCGAACATGAAGGTGTCGAAGTCATTCTTTCTTGTACACAGTACGATGCGCACAACCCGTATATCAAGGAACACGCTGTAATGTGTCTGAAGTTCCTGCTTGAGAATAATCGAGCGAATCAGAGTGTCGTGGAAGGACTAGAGGCGCAGGAGATTGTGGCTGGACACGACGTCTTGAGAGAGGCGGGTATGGAAGCGGTGGTCAGTGAGGAAGGCAGGGTGAAATTGGTGAGGAGTGGCATGGGGAAGGCGCATGGCCAGGCAAGCCAGGGCACAAGGCAGAGGCTGACGAGCGAGGGCGCCCGAGAACAGCCAAGGAGGCTGAATGTTAACGGTACAGGAACAGGTGGTAGTGCCGCGAATGGGGCCAGTAAGGTGAGGGATAAGGATGATCTAGACAAGATTTATGCTACAGGTGAGTTCGCGGAAGAGGTAGAAGGTGTAGAGTAGATGTGGCTGGCCGTGAGCATTTCGACATATATTGGGGCTTCGTTTCAGGTATGGATAGGCTGAGCTTGAAAGAGTGGCAAAAGGCTGTGCAAGTTTTGAAACACTCCAAACAACGCTCCATGACCATCTACTCTCAGCTGGCTACTGTTTCTCCCTAGCAGAAGTATTGGGCTCGCATGACTAAGGTGGCATCGTTGCCGCGGCATGCGGCCCCACCATATGACAATGCAGTTATCACCAGGTCGCGTCTGACGTGTCTGCCTTCGTTTGGAGGGGCTGACAAGCGATAAACACCTGACAACGCCTTCCCATCTTGCGCATGCTCTTGATCAAACTTACTACACAGGACACATCATTTGAATCAACCTTTACATTCTCTACTCTGCGACATAGACTTCCCCTCTTCAAATTACACAACGCGCTTCGTGGCTAGGCAGCGCTCTCCCTACTTGCGCCAACGCAGTACCACTTCTTTATCTACCTGGGAAACACTAGACTTTGCATTACTCTCTGCCAGTATGGCGTCCTTCTTCGAGGACCTCTGGAACAGCATCTTCACGCCCGGCCCAACACCGACTCTCCTCGTCGCAACCAACGCCAGCTTCGCAGCGCTCCAATTCATCCTATTCGCTCTCCTTATCGCAACATACAGCGTCCATTTCATTGTCCTCTCGTTCCTCTGCGCAGGCCTCTGGTGGTCGATAAATTGGTTCGTAGCTGAACTGGAAGCGGGCAAGGCTAAGGAAGAGGCGAAGAAGAAGGAGAAGGAAAAGTCGCCTGAGGCGGAGAAGGGTTCGAGGGGTGGGAGTGATACAGAGACGGAAATGGCACCTCCACCGATTCGTCCGACTGCGCCGTCGCCAAAAGAGCAACCTGCTTTACTGAAGCCGAGGCCAGCAGATGCGCAGGGGACGGTGAGGCACAGACACAACCAAGGCGACAGTTCGGGATATGTTAGTACGGATAGTGAGTGGGAGAAGGTTAGTGAAGGAGACGACAAGGACCGGTAAAGAGCTCGGAGTAGATACAAGGTTCTGGCGAGCAGCATGGGGATGCGTAGGGCAAGTCGCGCGCGGTGGTGTTGCAGGGCGACAGACATTGTGCGTGAATTACGATACCAGGCTTTGCACAGGCCCAAGAATATACCCTCCAATTTACATTTGCATCTACCTATTTTCCATCGTACTCGTGTCTTTCCACCATGCCGAAAGTGAAGGACAGGGCAAGCTGAGATACCTACCTGTGGAAATTAGTGCCAAGTGCGTCGCCAAAGTTTAGGTCGGCCAGATAATTTTGTAGCACCGTCCCCAAATCAGCTACGAAGCAAGTCGTCGACCACGTTTGATCTTTTTGAAGCTGAAGGGGACGCAGAAACGTGTTGTTACGAACCGATGCAGCGTTGACGAATAACCTAATAGCAAGCATCAGGCTTGAAATAGACACAATGAAGCTCGTCAGGTAAGCTTTCAACTCCTCACCGACTGCCTACCTTTGGCTGAAGCTCTGCCATTTGCAGCATGCCCGACCTCTTCCCCCGTCTCCTCGCATCTGCGCCCTTAGAGCTTTGCTGATTTGACTCACAGATTTCTTATGAAATGTGCGAACGAGTCGGTAACGATTGAGCTGAAAAATGGTATGCAAGCCAGCCGTCTTTCGAATTCAGGCACAACCGAACGCGGATTTCCAACATCATGACATCTGCCTCTTTAGCTTACCGCTGCTTGTCCTGCGCATGATTTTGGAACTTTGGCCGCTAATATTCATTTTCAACAGGCACCATCGTCTCGGGAACAATCACCTCCGTCTCCCCACAAATGAACACAGCCCTACGCGCAGTCAAGATGACTGTCAAGAACCGGACGAACCCTACTGCGCCTGGTGAGACAATCACACTTGACACAATCAACATTCGAGGTTCGACGATTCGATACTACATCCTCCCAGACTCGTTACCGCTAGATACACTGCTTATCGATGATCAACCGAAGCCGAAGAACAAGGCGCGGAAGGAAGGAGATGGAGCTCGTGGTGGTCCGCGCGGCAGGGGAGGTCCCAGAGGCAGAGGGAGAGGTGGAGGGTTCAGAGGGGGAAGGGGGAGGGGTCGTGGCTTCTAAGGGTGGACTGGACGGATCTCTTGAGTAGGATACCCGGACAAATGGTTTCAGATAGGCATTGCAGGGGAACGGAAAAGGCGTGTGTGGAGTCCCAGGTCGCAAAGAACGGCATTCTATACGTGTCACGTGGGCCCCTAGTTGCAGGCCAGGCCAGTACAGGGAATGAGTTGACACCCACTAGGTCTTTGGGACTCTACGAACTACAAAACTTCCAGCGCTACGGTGAACTTGATGACATTTGGGAAGCAAGACTGCCCGCTCGTTGGGGGGGGAGAGGTAACGGGATTCCCCAAAAGTTGACAAAGTAGCGGCAGCCCCTATCGCGCAGCTTCTATTAGTCTCTGCAAGCAAATTCAGTGAGTATCTTATATAGCACTGCGTGGCCTCATCCTGTGTTGGTGACCTTGCAGATATGCTTTAAAGCCTCGTCTTTCCCTGAGACCTATGCAGTGTAATTGTAGGCTTTCGCGCACTGAGCCCCTGCCAAGATATTTTTGCATTGTTTGTAGTGAAAGTCGTGGAGATGAGGACTTCGACTTCTACCGCCTAGATTTTGTCGACTTCGTGCTTGCTGTTTTGGGAGTCCCTGGGAAGAGGGGCGCATTATGCTCGTGCCAGGATGACGCCTATATCTTTCCTCCAGCAGCTTTACTCCCTCGATACACTCGACACCCGCTTTACCACACCTGCCCGAACGCCTCTGAAGGCAGCCAATGCAGGCCCAGCGCAAGATATAAAGCTCCAAGATGAGAAGTCTCCAGCAACCCTAACCCCCGGAGCTTCGCCATCCCGATGGAGAACGCCAGAGTTCTACTTCTATGCGCTTATCCATCTCATCGTCGTGCCCCAGATGTTCAAGGCGGTCGTTGATGTGTCGCAATGTACGTATAGGCTCATGCCAGCACTACCACTCCGACCTGTCGCTGAAAAACCCTCTGACAATGACGCAGCTACCCATCCCAACTACCCCAAGTTCGCCGACATTCTCTCCCCTGGTTGGATACCAGGTCGCAAAGTTGTACGTCGAAGTTCTCGCAGATGGGACGACAAGGGCTGACTGCCTGAACGCAGGACAACTCAGATAGCCAATATGCAGGATTCAGAGACAATATCCCATACATGGTGCTCGTCGTGGCCCTACATCCTTTGCTGCGAAGACTGTACGATGGTTTGAGACAAGCCACCCCTACTGCTAAGACATCTAATGGATCTGCTGGGTCACTGAGCTCCTCCATCAGCGTAGACGCTCGCCTACGGCAGAGAACATCGTTCGACCTCTATTTTGCCCTCCTTTTTATTGCCGTTCTGCATGGATTCTCGGCGCTCAAAATTCTTGTCATCCTGTATATCAATTTCAATATTGCGATGCAATTACCTAAGCAAGCCATCCCAGCCGCTACCTGGCTCTTCAACATCGGCGTCCTTTTTGCAAATGAGCTCGCTCACGGTTACCGCTTTACGCAGATTGCGGAAATAATGCTACCCCTTCCAATGGCCATTGCCTGGGCTAAGAGTTTCGATTTGTACGGTGGTCTGATACCGAGATGGGAGATTCTTTTCAACATTACGGTACTTCGCCTTATCGCCTTCAACCTTGATTATTACTGGTCGCTTGATCGCGATCGAACTGGCAGTCCTGTAGAGGTATGTATTTATCCCACTCAAAGGAGGAGCTTTCGTTTTTCTTATCTTCCACATTACGAACAATTCCTAACTCGCCAAAGAAGAAGCAGCTTGATCCTTCATCTCTTTCGGAGCGGGACCGTGTGGCCATGCCAGCAGCTACATCTTCTTTCGTCTCTTTCCGCACGTACCTAGCCTACATACTCTACTCGCCTCTCTACCTCGCCGGTCCCATCATTACCTTCAACGACTACATCTCCCAGTCACGCTATCCATCACCCTCTATCACAACGCGGCGAACAGTCTTGTATGGAATTCGCTTCCTCCTCACACTTCTCTGCATGGAGCTCCTCCTCCACTATATCTATGTTGTTGCAATCTCACAGTCCTCACCTGACTGGTCTACATACACACCCTTCCAGCTCAGCATGCTCGCCTTCTTCAATTTACATATCATTTGGCTCAAATTACTCCTTCCATGGCGCTTCTTCCGCCTCTGGTCTCTTATCGATGGCATCGACCCGCCTGAGAACGTCGTTCGCTGCATGTCGGACAACTATTCTACCTTTGCTTTCTGGCGCGGCTGGCACCGTTCCTTCAACCGCTGGATCGTCCGATATATCTACATCCCACTCGGCGGTGGCGCTGGAGGAGGTGTGTCAAAGGTTCGAAGCATTGGGAATATGCTCGCCGTTTTCACATTTGTGGCGCTGTGGCATGATATCAACCTCCGACTATTGATGTGGGGCTGGCTCATCACACTGTTCGTACTGCCGGAGACCTTGGCGACGATGGCGTTTCCGGCGAAAAGGTGGCGTGATCGGCCGAATGCATATCGAGTTATTTGTGGAGTTGGAGCGGTTTTCAACATCTTGATGATGATGGCCGCAAATCTGGTCGGATTTGCCGTTGGCCTGGACGGGCTTAGGGGACTCGTGCAAGGGATCATTAGCTCGTGGCAAGGACTCGCTTTTATGCTTGCGGCTTGTTCGGCTCTATTTGTGGGTGTCCAAGTCATGTTTGAAGTCAGGGAAAGTGAGCTCAGGAAAGGAATCAAAATGAAGTGTTAGCCCTTGCATGATACGTTACCGGAAATCAATCAAAGCAAATGGCAGGAATAAATCCTAAATGCCCACCAAAATGATTCCGGGCGTCGACCTTGGCGCCTTCGCTAGCTGGCTTCCTCTCCTGTTCACATCATCAAGCTATTGCTCGTTCTCCCAGATAAGAGGTGGCTGTATTCGTACCTAAGTCTGCTGGTTCAAGATCTTGTTACGTTACGCTTCAGGTGACCAGAGTTAGAACCGCAGTTGATTGAGGTAAAGTTATCCTGAGCCAGAAAACGTACGTGATACATGATTTCATACGGAGACAAGGCACCCTGCCAGATATTCCTTGACCCGCTCAACGTCAGAAAGAGCAACAACAGTGCCCACATAACCATCGGGCCTGACAACCACGACTGCTCCATCATCTTCCGCAACCCCATATATCCGGTACAATTCCTCATCTGCCATGCCGTGGAATCGCATTTCCGCATATCGTTTGACGCAGGTTGGTATATCTGTCCATTCAAACCTCTTTGTTCGAATTGGATGGACGACCACGAGCTCGACAGTGTCGGCTGGAAATGCAGGAATGACGTCCGAGCATAACTTGGTCAGGGCGGTAGCTGATTGTCCACTTGGTCGTAGGAGGTCACTGCTTGCAAGGACGAGAAGACGATAGCGTCCTGTAGATAGGAAGTCTAGAGAACAGGATTTTTGTCAGCTAGCAACACTTGGACAATGATGGAGGGGACGTTGTACCATCTTGAAGGTGCCGTATATTCGCATCCGCGTATCGCCTTACGACCACATCCAACAACCTCCTTCCAGGCTTCAGCGTCCCCTGGAGATAGTCCTTCCCTGTAACAGGGTAATTCCTCGCATCGGTGCCGGCCTGGACTAGCGAGCTCGTAGGATACTCTATACCACATCCGCTGGTGAAACCACTGCCGTCGCTGAATACTTTCAAGAACTGCTCGTGCGTGAGGCTGTTGATCGCCTCGTTTGCTGCGCCAATCTGTCCCGAGAACATGGATGAGAACTTTGAATCGAACTCTATGAGTTGTTGCGCGACGGTGAGTCGCTCGCTTCCGAAGGTTGCTAATACGTCGTTCATACCATTTTTGGACGTCTTGGGAGCGAGTCCGTGGAGGCTGTGCACAAGCTTCCAGGACAAATTGTACGAGTCCATCATGGACACATTCATACCTTGTCCTGCTTTCGGACTGTGTGTATGACAAGCTGCCAGCTACATTAGCCGTGGTAGGAGATTGCATTTGCAGATGTTTCCTTACCGTCTCCGACAATAAATACACGCTCGACGCCCTCATCATCCTTCATCGAGAATTCCGGCGTCATTCGCTGTCCAATCTGGTAAGCTGCCCACCAATCGACGTCCGTACCTTCTTTGACTCGAATATCGTATGGTGCAAAAACGCGTCGCGCTTGTTCGAAGATGTACTCCAGAGTAATAGCAGCTCTCCTCTCTCTGCTCTTCTGATGGCTCAGACCTGACTTGCCAACAACATCGACGTCAGCAGAGACCTCATCGTCTTTAACCTGTACATAAAGTCGGGTCAAATAGTGGCCTGAATATATGCGCTCTCTCGGAATGACCATGACCGAGCCTGCGTCGGAGTGGATGGCAGATCGTTTGCGAATGTCTGGGAAGTCGGTTTCGGCCACGAAGTCGACAACGCCCCAAATATGGTCGGTTGTCTCTCCTTCAAGCTTCAGCCCCATCCTTCGACGAACGCCGGAATGAGCTCCGTCGGCACCAACAAGATGCTTTGCCCTGACAGACCTCCGTTCTCTTGACCCGTCGCTTTTCTCCTCTTCCACTTCGACCACGAGCGGATGTTCGTTGTCGCCTGCTTTGTCGAGATGAAAATCAACAAACCGAGTCGATCGCACAATGCTCCGTTCCGAGTATAGCCGTAGATTCTCCTCCAGAATTCGCTCTATTCGGCCCTGGTGAATTGTCACTTCGTGCTCATATCTGGCAGCCACCGTAACATCAGGGACGAATGATGTTCGTTCGATTCCATCACTTTGGCTCTTGTTTTGATCCGCCTCTTTGGGATTCCAGAAGGCCACCTCGGACATGTGACATCCTTCATTCAAGATCTCGTCTGCTACACCAAGACTCTTAAGCACTTCCAACGTCCGCGGCTGCAAGCCATCTGCTTGTCCTGCCTTCAGTGTCCCGGGTTTCGAGTCAAAACAGATGAGTGAATCATCGCTCAGGCCATATCTAGCCAAGCACAATGTGAGAAAGAGGCCTGCTGGGCCAGCCTAGTTTTATGTTAGTAACGAAAAGAGTAAATCGGAGTCGTTTGTTTGCGCAGGTTCTTACTCCAATCACGACCACTTCATATTTCTCGTTAGCTCCAGTCTGGGTCCCTGTACGCGGGGTGAGTCTTGGTAGAGGGGCTGCCCGTGATGGAAGGATCCTCAAGTCTCGAGCCGAGCTGGCTTTCTCTTGGAACACAGGCATTGTTAAAATTGCAGAAGAAGAGGAATGAAAGTCAAGCTAAGCACAGTCAATGCGAAAAGTGTCAGACAAGTTCTACAATCGAGCAATGGAGATTTCAGTAAATGGCTGGCTGACTTCCCATAAAGCTCGTGGTTAGAGAAACTGCTTGAAGAGTTGCCCTTTAAGTGAAATCCTCGATCATTGCGGGGAAGTACCTTAGGAAGGCTCCACTTGGAGCAGAAAGCACTACATTGAAGCACAATGGGTAAGCATTTGCTCATCTACGAAAAGAAGTCTGTTTCCGGAAGGCAACGGCGACAGGTATGAAAGCATTATGCGAAGCTTGGAAATTCGGATTTGAAATTGTCAGACCCCCGCGTCGGATATGTACCTAGAGCAACAAACTAACGGCGTGATCCCCGCACCCCCAGACTTTCGGCCTGCTGTTCCACCTATCTCAACAAATAGCTATCCCCTTATCCGGGCCGGTACCTATTCACCCCTTGGCACCATGCAAAACGCGGCCGTTACGCTTTAAGCTTGTCAAGTCGTGTGTCCTGCCCAACAATAAGAGGCTTCATCATTGGACTTCCTCCGATCGTTCACTCAATCTCAGCCTGACCCGGTACCGCCTGGCGACTACCCTTTCCTAGTAAAGTTCGTCTAGTTAGTGCTGGAGCTCCCCAGTCTATCCTTCATCATTTCCCGCCTCGCGATCTCGAGCAAGCCAGAATTTCGTCTATGGTAAGACTTATTAGGTGTTCGGCCGCTATCGGGTCCACCGACTCCATTTAGAGGGAGGAACTGGGCTGGAAGCAAAACGCGCCTTCGCAGCACTGAGAGCGAGAGCCGGGGCAAATTCGAGGACCTAATCTGCAGATTTGGACGCATGATTGAGGAGCTCATTATCTTGTCGGCGGAGCCACTTCAACCGAAGGGTGTGACAACGTCTTGCGGAAGTTGGTACATAGAGAAGAGAGGAACCTCATCTCCAAACGAAAAGCTACTAGACGGGGGAGACAGAGTGCTAAAGAAATTTTCGAGGTCTTCTTCAGCGGCAGAATATTGCATACCGTCCCTGCCATCTTGGTCACTTTGCTGCGGTGCAAGCATCCCGGAAGTGGTGATCATCGAGCTTTGCAGTATCATCTCGAAATCTTGCACTGTGGGGATCCGTGATCCAACAGGAGTTGTTTGGCCGTCCGACCGTATCGCTCCCGGAGTGGACAAGCCAGATATCGGTTTCGAGCGATAAAATGGGTTCGGCCGTACGATGGAGGTATTCTCATTGTCGAGCTCTGTTGAGACGTTCCCAAATACGCTTCTGACCTGCTGTGTCCTTTCATGCAGTAAGAGGTTGTCACGTTGTTCTTTGTACTGCGCGGCGGCATCCCGGAGATATTCAATTATCTGCTTGTATCTCGCGGATTGCGGGTTAAAAGGCGCGAAATGTCCAAAAACCGTTATTGCTTGGCTCATCCCAGTCTCCAGAGCCCAGCCGCGAAGGTCATAATCTCCAAAATATGCGAGCCCAAGACTTAGAGCGGAGATGAAGACGCTGTTGATTATGAGCGGTAGTCGCTTTGGCATTCCATTGATCAGAGCGACCGAATGCGCAACTTCGATGCCCTTGATGGCCGAGTCCACACAAGCATCAGAGTAGGTCGTGACGTCGGGAGATTCCGAAGGATATTCAGGCCATGGGCTTCTGGTTTTGATGTACGAGCTGACTCGGAAGGTGAGGAATGGGCGCGTAAGTAGAATAATCGAATAGTAGTATGCCATTACTACAATAGCCGATCCAAGGATCCGCGTCAGGTCGACTGCACTTCGGTTGTCGGCTCTGGAAAGTCCATCCACTCTTAACATTTCTGGCAGTTCCGTCGTCCACTCCCGGTGTTGTGCGGAGATACTTCCTGCAAGTTCAAGGGACACGGCGTGCTTGGTGTAAACTTCGGAGAGTATCCTCTCAAAAATCATGCATATCCGTGTCATCGCGGAATCTAGTCTCAGATACTCAGCTGCATGTTCTTCCTTATCGGGTCGTATGTGCCTCCGACAGGGGATATTGCAGTCGATATTTGACGTGGTGGAGGGCCTTCCCATAGAAGCGCTCAAGAATAGATCGCATACCCGCAGGGTTTTCCAAGCTCTTTCCCTAGATATAGCCGCTTCTTTCCCAAAGACCACATTGGCTTCGTGTCTATGGATACCCAGCGAATACGCTGCTTGCACAGCAAATCCAAGATTCATCAACGCTCCATTTCGCCTACAAGCAGTAACCATGTACCACGTAATCATAGAGAATGCTTGCACAGTTAGGAGACTTGGGTCGTCAACAAGGTCAGTGGTGGCGTATTGACGGCCAAGTCCGAAGCAGCGCTCCGCCGCATGATCATCTGCGTACCCACACGCCCTGGCTTGCGCACCAATCGCAAGCACGAGGTAGAATATCGAACGATTAGGCCATTGGGATCTCTTGGGGTCTTGCATCCAAATCTGAATCTGCTCAATGATGAATGATGAGTCAAACAGATCCAGGGCCCCGCTACAAGCAATGAAGAACTGCCTTGCAAGGTCCAAGACGTTACTGAGCTCGAGAGTGGGCTCATCGTTATCAATTCGGGCACCCTGAATCGTTGTGCTCTGCTCAATAAGACTATGTCGTAGCTTGTCAGTCGTGAAGCTAGAAGGTCCAATCGAATTGTCAACAATGCGCCTGATGGTCTGGAGAAATGACAAAGACGCAGAGTCACCAAGGTATACTTCAAAATAGGTAAGCGGAAGCTGTAGGTCTACGTGAGAGAACATACTGAATTTCCCTCTTGGATCTCTCAGCAATCTTGATAGCTGTGGAACAGGAGCGGAGGTGGCGGAAGCCAATGTATTGCTGTCAACCAGCTCGTCATTTCCATTAATGTCGCCTGAAATATCTGGGGGGCTATCGATGACAGAGGACTCATCAATATTTCCGGAAATGTGCTCATGCTGTTCGAACGGTATAGTCGCATGACTTTTGAGGGTCGTACCAGAGGCGCGGATCGGGTAACTGCAAGTTTCCTCTCTCTGGCGCCTTTTGCAATTGGCACATGGCTTCAGGCCATCACACTTTTCTTTTCTTTTCTTACAGCTCTCGCAAGCCTTGACACAGCGCCGGCGCTCGACAACCTTCGGTCGTGGCATGACAGCTGGGTTCACCACAGATACGTCGTCTACCACAGGCTGAGAAAACCTAGGAGCCGCGGTTATTCTGATTGCGGGGATCGAAGCTTGTCCTAACCAAGCGAGCGTCTGCCGCTACCACATCGATTGAGTGGCGGAATGAAGAAACTTTGCAATGGGGGCAGCACTAGGGGCACGAAAGCTGTCTTCGCGGGGCCCCCGCCTGACGGCTACCAGCCTGCGGGGGTTATGCCAAAGATCCGGCACGTGGTCGACATACACAATCCTGAGGCAAAGAAGATGGACTCAGGGCGTGCTTCACAAGTATTGCGAGTCCGCCTGTCGCCTCCAAATTTTAGTGGACAAGGGCAGATAAGTCCACTAGACCGATTGACACATCCCTTTTCTTGCCGCACCTCTCAGCCTTCTCTACTTTCAAGATTCTCAATTCCTCTTCCAATCACTGCCTTGGCTTCAGCTTAGTTGTCGTTTAAGCACTCTTTTGTTCCCTTTTCTTGCAATATTTATCTGGCAAGGCGGGTTCTCCAAAGCTCGCGGAGTGGCCAAGTACATCAGCATCATGACAAAGGTTGGCGTTCTTGCTAGCTGCATTTCAACCACGTTGTGCCTTCACTGCTATGGGGGTAGAAGACCAGGTTAAATAATGCTGGCCAGGAAGAAGTCTGATCGAGTGGGATTATGGTCATGCGGATCTCTGCAAGCTGGCCGAACGAGGTAGACTCATGCGAACATGGCTGACGGAAGGAAGGTCAAAGGATTTCAGCTAGAACGGGTATGCAAAGTTTGTCCAAGCGCGGCATGTGCATAATGGGCGCACCAATCGTTCTTGTCTGCATCTTCACCATCGTGACTGGCTTGGACGTAGGAGTGAAGGTACTCCGAGGCGGCGAGGTGGTTGCAGCCACATGTCTAGACAGGCTAAGTAGTTCATGAGTGAATTTCGTCAATAAGGTCCCCAACAAGCGAATACAGCGGGACAGGCAGACAGATGTATAACCTTCGCCGCTGGGCAGATATAATGGCATGATTTCTTGACCTCCTCATCCATTCCTCAACCATCTTTTCCCACACCTTTCCTTAGATCACTTCGCTAATACTTCTAACAGAAAGAGAGCATTTTAGAGTACAACATGTCTTCCGATCAAAGCTCATCAAGCTCTCCCTTCCTCCGAAGATCCCCGGCAGTTCAAGCCCTCCAAAAATGCTGTCCACACAGAGACTATCTCACTGGCTCAAAATTCTGGAACGAGATCAATGTAACCGTTTCCCGTTCGCATCCAGAGAACCCCGGCCTCTCTCAGTCTCCTCAAAGACGTCAGCCCTCGTTCATACCCAGCAAACCCTCACAATGGACAGGAAACGGTCACGGTGCGAAGCATAGAAATGATGAGTCTCCGTTCAACCTTTGGGATCCTGAAACAAGATCATACCGTACTCCCACGGAAAAAGAAGTCGAATGGATTGCCCAAAGGTACCAAGCCACCAAACTTACCTTTGTCGATGGTTTGTTGTACGTGATTACCAACAGCCCTCCTACACCGGTTTCCAATACTGTTGGTGGCCAACCTACGCTACTCCTTACCCCAGAAGTGGAACTGCCGTATCCGACCGGTGGCACAAATTATCTAAATCCTCGACTTCCGGATCCATATAGTGGTCAAAAGTGGAGTATCATGGACACCCCTACGATGGCACAGATGATCGCGGTAAAAGAGGCTCTGGACAGGATAATGAACGTCCGTCAGATCATATTCTTTCAAGCATTCAACGTCGTTGAGCTTGTGGTTGGCGATGGTCGAAACTATGCGCGTGCATCTCTCCCAGGACGGGTCGCTGGGATTGCGACATGGTATTACCACCAGGAAACCACCTTCCCGGATAATATGCGAGACCTCACTCGCGCAAGATTCATCAATCCTCAGCCTCAAGGCAGTTCAGTGACACAAGACACCACAAACTATCTGAACCCATTGTACCGCGTGAGGCCAGGCGAAGCCCCAGTCCTTACGCCCGGTATGCGTGTAAGCACCACAACCATGACCAATGCTCAAACCGGCCGAAGCGGATACAAAAGCTCGACCTTGGGAGTGTGCATCCAAAAGCAGGGACAGCCGCAAGGAGACCACTACATGACGGTGTCAGATCACAGCTTCCGGATCAGCATGCAAGAAAATAGCCACAATATATCCAAGTACGACGGAAAGGTATGGCATCCCGACGATAGCACTGCGAGGAATGGTCAGGTGGTAGGCAACGTCGTCCAAACCTACCCGGAGCTTGACCTTTCCGTCATAAAACTCAAGCCCAATGTTCAATGCACAAACAGCATCTACTTCATGGCGGAGAGACCTATGAAGTTCCTGAAGTTCGACGAAGTTAAGTTTGGCGATTACTTTGAAATCGACGGCATGACCAGCGGCTGCATGACTGTCATGATGCATGCGAAATCCATAACAACTACGCCGGGGTCCCGTGAATACCTGTTCGACAACTACAGCTTATCCATGGGAGTGTCCAATGCGATAATGGCGGAGGGTATGTGCGGCGCACCAATCGTTAGAGTTCCTGACTGCGATGGAGAGGGCGGCGGAGGAGTTCTTGGATTCTTTCATCTTGGACATGATGACAATACCTTGGTGGCCACTAAGTCGATCGACAGTTTAATTAACGACGGTTGGGAAGTCGTCTAATAAGGAGTGTTTCAGCGTGTTGACAGGTATACATAGGATGGTTGTGGAAGCACTGCTTATTGTCTTCCTACCTAGGGAACGAGCAGCTACTTTTAGACCTAGGGGAATGTGATCATCGGATTGTCCTACCTATTCCATCATTCGACTGGTCCCGTCCAGCTGAATCTGTCACGGCGTCACTGATGCAACCCTCACGGCGTTGCTGATATCAATGTACATGTTAGGTAGGCGCTGCCTGCCAAGTCGATAGCGAAACGTGACCAACCTGCAACACAGCGTACGGCTTTCAACTTCCGGATCTATATGTCCTCATTCGGAAGAATGCCGGCAAATACAGAAGTAGTCCATACTAGATGGAAATCTCATGATAGCGGCTCTTCGCATTGCTCAAACCTAAGGAACCTTGAGTGGTTGAAGTAGCTTGCGGAGACCTAAAGCCAGCTTCTATGTAAAGGCAAGAATAAATCTAACAGGTCCATCATTCCACCTTTAACACAACCTTTCCTCTGACCCGGCTGCTCTCCACTAATTCCATTGCCTCCATTCCCTTCTCCAGTTTGAACACTTCCTGCACCACGCCCTTGAGCCCTCCTGCCTCCACCAGCTTCCCAATCTTGGCTAATTGCTTGCCGTCTGGCCTTACGACGAAGAAGACGCAGTCTACTCCTCTCTCTTCCAGCCTGAGCGCCTTCTTTCTCTCATCACTCAGCGGCATTGCAACACTGACCACACGACCTCCATTGCGTATCAATGCCGGGCTGCAGCACTGCTCTAGTGTCGCAGCGCCCACGGTATCAAGAATCATGTCGAACGGCGCTTCGCCGACAGCGAATCCGTCAGCGAGGTGCGGGTGGGAGGTGTAGTCGACCACTTTGTCTGCTCCAAGGCTCTTCACGAAAGATGCGTTGCGGCCCGAGCATGTCCCGGCAACGTATCCAGCTCCTGTCGAGGCCGTGGTAGCTTTTGCAATCTGCAATGCCATCACCCCTACGCCGCCGCTGGCGCCGGTAATGAGGATTCGCCTCGCGTCTGACGGAATGGAAGTGGTGGGTGTAGTAGGGTCAGCTAAACCGCCATGCTCAAAGAAAGCTTGCCAGGCAGTGAGCGCGCTGAGTGGTATGCTGGCGGCTTCCTCTCTTCCCAGGTTTCTCGGCTTGAGGGCCAATTCTTCTTCGGCTGCCAGACAGTAGCCCGCAGCAGCTCCATCTCTGCTGAAGCTAACCAAGGCAAAGACTTCGTCGCCGACCTTGAATCTAGGACTGGGCCCCTCCGCAGTGTCAGATATGGCGTAGTTTGCTGGCAAGGCGACGATAGTACCACAGACGTCGTGACCGGGGATTGCAGGCGTTCGACGCTGAGGGGATAGAGTCTCCGACCAGGTTAGTTCGTCACGAGTCAAGGCCGTGGCATAGACCTTGAGAATGAAAAGAGTGGGGTGTGAGGTAGGAAGAGGGGTTGGTATGGACGGACTGTAGGAGAGAGAGGACGCCGGAAAGGGGTTAGACGGAGAGTATGGCGGTGGAGGCAGGCAGAGTGCTGGCATTGCTGCTGCGATGCCTGGAGCAGGGGGGTGAGCTGACATGGTTACAAACCTTCCCTTGCGTATGAGTGGTAGGGTATTTTGATCGCCTAGTAGATTGCTGAATGGGCTTTCAGCCTTTCATGTCTCGGTAATGAGTAGTTGGTGAATGCGCCTCGTCCTGTTTGAAACACTGCCTGCCTTAGTGGATGATCGGTTGGAAGATTTGCCACAACACTTGTAGAAAGCCGCACTTGATTCCAGCACCAGCTTGACGCAGTAGCATATTGTCCCCACGTGAAAACTATTATTCAGCCAACTTTCAAAGGGTCTAGGGCGCCTTCAGCCCAAGTCACGACTTAGTAAGCCCCAAGCTAAGACCAAGCCCCACAGGATTGCTAATTGCGAATTGGCCTTTGGTAGCTATCCGTGTCGCATAACTCGCACGAGATTCAAGTCCGGATAGTCGACGTTTTCGTATTAGAATATTGTCAGGCGATTTGTGGCTCGACCACTCTAGTCGATGGTATGGTAGGGGCGCTGCAGGAGCTTGCATACCCCTCTTTCCCTGCCGTCCAAGTAGATCAATATGTCTTCCAACCATCCAATAAAGCTTTCAGATGCAAGTATCTAATTCCCTGGAAGTGACCCTAGACATGGCCGCAATTACAAGGAAGTAAGCCGCCTGTGGGAAATGATCATCGGTCTCTGGCAATAGAAGAACGACTCTGGGTGAATCGTGCGAATATTTAAACACGAGGGCCTTGCCTACAAAGTCGGCAAATCCGTCAACTATCCACTATCTATTCACAGCCAAGATGAAAGGTGTCATTTTCGAATCACTTGGAGCTCCGCCCAAAGTCGTCGACGACTTGCCCGTCCCCGAACCCTCTCCAGACCAGATACTGGTCAAGAGTCTCTACACTGCCATTAACCCCGTGTACGTTAAAGGGCTTCTTACTTCTCTGACGCTTTGGGATTTAGGCCGAGGCGTCTACTGCATCCAGCGCATCTTGTGGCGCATCTTGTCTCCTGTGCTTGATTCCGTTTTATGTAGTGGAGTGGAAGTAGTGCAATACTCGTCTCACCCTTACCCAGACTTGCGTCAGGAACAGGGTGGAGATTGTACTTTACTCTCTCTTTCTCGTCTGAAAACTGCTGTACTGGTCAAGGGCGCACCACTCCAACGCAATCACAGTGCAATATCTCGTCTTCTTCCGATCATTCCACTAACATGAACCCAGAGATGCCTTCATCGCCAACACAGGCAGCCTCGTCGTCGATGGCTTCCCTGTCGGCCTCGGCGTCGACGCCGCCGGTGTCGTCGTCAAAGTCGGCGAAAAGGCAAGCAGCAAATTCAAAGTCGGCGACGAAGTTTGCGGCTGCACACGCCTTGGCTCGCGTGGCTACAACACGGCACAAGAGTTCTTCTTGATGGACGCAGACGTCACGATTCCCAAGCCCAAGAACATCACCATCCAGCAAGCGGCTACCGTGGGCGTGGGCGCAGAGACGGCCTGCCTCGGCCTCTTCAATGGGCTGGGGATCGAGATGCCGAGCGTGGATAATCTGCCCAAGGAGAAGGACGAGTGGGTCGTTATTCTCGGTGGCGCGAGCAGCGTTGGCAAGTTTGCCATCCAAATTGCTGTCGCCTGTGGCTTCAAAGTCCTTGCTTCCTGTTCGGCTGCATCCGCTGACATTGTCCGTGACCTCGACGCTGCCATCTTTGATTACAAGAAGCCTCTTGAGGAGCAAGTGAAAGATGTCATGGCCACAACGGGTGGGAAGTTCAGCAGGGTTTTTGACGCGGTGGCCAGCAGCGATGCACTTGCCAGGGCCCTGTTCAAGGAGCTGAACAAGGAGGGCAAGGGCCAGGGGCAGAAATATTTCGCCACAACGAATGATTGGAGCGGAATCGGGGACTTTGAGGGTGGGAAGACGTACCCGATTGCACTGGGAGTCATTGGACGTCCTGACGAAAAGGAGCCGAATGAGCGTATAGCCCAGTTCATCCCCTTGATTGTTGGCTTGATTGAACAGGACAAGGTGGCGCCCTCGGCATACGATATCGTGGGACAAGGCGGGTTTGAGGATGTGATCGAGGCCTACAAGTACCAGCAAAAGGGCGCTGGAGGCGCGAACAAGGTCCTTGCCAAGATCCAAGACAAGTAGGCAGCGTACCTAGGGGTGGTTGCCTTACGTCTATCTGACTTTGCTGTGAAGAGGCACTCAATTCCTCATACAGGAGGATTGTCAGAGGTGGCAAGCGAAGAAGCTTGATGTGAGAGCATAGATACTGAGAGCATCTAAGCTACATTCCATTTGAGAAATCCCTCATCAACCTCCTTCATGCTCGGTGCCATAGGTTTCTGCAAGAGATACCAAAAAGCCAACTAAAGGTGAGCACAGCCCTAGCTTTCTTGCCCGACAAACTTAACTTCAAGCCCCCCCGTCATGAGTCTATGCTTCCGGCGTCTCATCTTCGACATAGGCGTGTCTAGGGTGGCTCGCCGGTGGTTCTGTCACTGGAATCTGAGGTGTGATGGTCCTGCTGGTGCCGTCTCCCATCACTGGTTCTCGCTGCCCACCAGTTTTCCCGAAAGAAGATGTATTTCTAGAATAGTTTGCCCACGCTGCTTGACGAGGTGGCTCCGTGGTTGTTCGTGATCGTGTCGCCATCTCCACAGTAACTGTACTTCCCTCCAAGCCGCTGTTAGTTGGCCGGTATAATTGTGGTTGAGATTGGACCGGCGCCTGTCTGTAGCCTGTAGTCCCAGATACTTTCGTTTCGTTTCCGAAGCGAAAGGGGTTCGTCTTTCTAAAATACTGCAAAGCATCCGGGAATGTCGAGCCCGCTGGGTCCATGATTTGTGGAGGTGGTAGAGAAGCTTTTGGTGCTTCGTTGTCTTTAGCTGCTGGGTATGGCACATATACTACCGTGCCAGCTGAAGCAGCCCAATCCATGGCTGATTGTTCGGGCTGCAGCTCTTCAATCGAGGTGATCAATTCTTCCAGCCTCTGCTTGAGATGTGCGGTTTGGGATTTCAATACGCGGCATCGACTGGCTAGAAACGGGTTGTTGTGAATTGAAGCCTTGAAAGTCGAGGCGGCCCCGGAGATTGAGTGCGCACGCTGACTTAGACGGTGTTGGGCATTCGGCTGGATGGAGGGGTGACGGCTAAGGAAGACATTGGAGTCGTTGGGATGCACTAAGCGAGTATGAGGACGGGACGAGCCAGTTCTATGAGGAGGTGGCGATTCCGCTGAGCTGAATCGTCTCTGTTGCGCTAGGTTAGGATAGTTTTTGGTAGGGACAGAGTGGCTCACTGATCGACTAGAGCCGGCGTTGCTGCGTCTCTTTCGATTCGCCATGTTTAGGTTGCTTACTCTGCTGGGTACGGTGAGAGGTATTTCAGATAGCTGTGAGGGAGCGCGTCTCTTATCTACTACAATTGAAGATCAGTAGATATCTTCTTGGGCAGTCTAGAAGTGGACAATGAGGCTGTCAAATTGGGAGCAGGCCAGAGGGCAGTTTAAAGCACTGGCAGGCTTCAAGCTCGTTCGATTGAAGCACGAGATAGCTCTAGTATGGTCAAGTTGATTGTCGAACCGTGTTCCAAATCCCAGCCAGGGGAAATTGACGATTTTGTTGCGTAGGGGATTCGCCTGGCACATGCCAGTGTCATCTCCACCAGGCTTTGGCCACTACAGGGCTTCACAGCCTTGCATATCTCGCCCTGTCCTCCCTTCCCTTGGCCAAAATCAAACCAGGTAGAACATGTTGCAGGCTGGTGTTAGCAAACACCGGGCGACGTTGTGATGGGAAAGTCAACCCCCCACAGAGATACTAGAGGCGTTTCGAGATAGCAAGCCGCAAAAAATGCTGGCAGCATTATTGAAGTGATAGCTGACTCTTTTTATGCGTTCACCCATTTGAGACTAGTGAGCTTTCATGCCTCTGAGTTGGGTGGTCCTCAGCAATGCCTCTTAGTAGAGCTGCCATCTCATGATCGTCGCGAACCTTCTCTGCAGGCTTTTCAACTTTCTTGGAATTTGTCTCTGTGGGTGAAGAATCGGGCGCTGTTGGGTGGCGTTGTATGAGCGATTGCAGGCTCGGATCGATGACGGGTGACAGGGTAGTTGTATGGTTCAAAATGGAATTTAGGTTATTGCTCGAAGGGTAGGAAGCGGTTGGTGATGCATTTGCAACCAGATCGCGCCGGGAAATAGCGGGTGTATGAGACATGTCTTGAGCGTAATATGATGTGTAGTGCGGAGAACCTGACACAACGCTTTGACCCGGGCCGGATGTTTGCGCATTGTATGGGTATTGGTCCGAAGCAGCAGCAGCTAGATGTTCTAGACTGTGAGCAGGATATTCGCTCGTGCTTGGTCTGTAAGCGGCATCTGGCCCCCAGTCCGCACGTGGACCGTCAAAGGCAGCCTGAGACTCTGCATTTAGTGTTGGATCTACGTCAAGATCGTCCGCATATGGATTGGTAGTGTGTACGAATGTGACTGCAGGTTGTCAGAATTTGTCTGCTGAGACGAGCTTTCCTTGCGACCAACTTTGATCGGGTATCTTCACCCAGATATGGTTTGGGTTGAAGGTATTCCTGTACCCATAGAAGGACGGCAAATTACCCTCGCTTGTTCCACCGGCGGCATTCATCGAAGCGTTCTGTTGATGGCGGAAGACAACCGCTTCAGACGCTCGACATTCTCTGTTGGCTTTGAGGCATTGTGAGCAGATGGGTTTCTGCTCGTCGCACTTGAGCTTGCGCTGGCGACAGGTCAGGCTAGAATGGTGAATTGCATCAGCATGGCGCTCGCCAAAATGGCGGAGGGACGAGTGCTACTGACCAACCAGTGCGCGATCGAGAGGTGACCATACTTGCAGACAGGGCAGGGCTCGTTTCTCTGAGAATTAGTTGCTTCAAGGCAGGTTGCGCGAGGTAAGTTTTGTAAAAGTGCAACTCTTCCGAGCCGAGTGAGCCAAGCGAGCCAAGCGCGGACTTGGCGGATGTCCAGACCTAAAGCAGGGTGTCCTGCTGTGCCTACGTAAAGTGGGTTGAGTTTCGTCAATCTGCGCTGGCCAAAACATCTTCCTCCTGCCTCTAAGCGAAGCGTTTGTGGTCATTACTCGTGATTATGCGACCAGATGCACGATGGCCCACCACGCAAGTCAAGTCAAGCACTCTCCAAGGCAGTTCATGGGGCAACGGATGGCCTGATCCTCCACCTGACACAAATGTCAAGTCCAGCTAGCCCTCCCAGACCTTTCATGCTAGTCCAAACTCCCGACCCATGCTTCAACAACCGCCCATGTCCAGTCAACACTGGTACCCGGGTTGGCATTTTTAGACCTTGGGTTTCTTTTTCGGTCTCTCCTCTTCTTCGCTAGCACCATCTGCATCCGCGTCTGGCATTTCTGCGTCACTCCCTCCATCACTCGCTCCGCTCCCGGTGCCCTCACTTTCATGAGCAGAATCATACTCCTCAGCAACATCGCTTTCCGAATCTGCTTGGAAGTCTTCATCAACGGATTCCTCATCTTCATCTGCGGAGCCACGCGCGCCACCCACCGCTTCCTCATCGGAGGTGGCGAGTTCTTCCGGGTCAAGCCTCGCCGCAAGGAGCGTTGCGGAATCGTCTAGCATTTCGTTCTTGCACCGGATGTTCTTTGCTTTGAAGAAATCTTCCAAGGGTTGTTGCTCCTCGCTTTTACTATTCGTCAGCAAATCTGTTTTAGTGCGCTAGTAAAGGTTGCCTACCGATTGATGTTGCTGAATTGATACTCCCCTTGCCCACCCTTCAGCGTCATCGTGATGTCGAAGGTACGGCTTGCCGCCAACGCACCACCTACCCGTGACATTGTGATGCCCTGTATTTGTTCAATTTGGACATAAGTTGCCGGCTTGGGCACGAACATGAAGCTCTTATCCAAACAGAAAAGGAGCCCTTCGTTTGCCTTGATAGAGCACTTGACACCATTCATGTTGTGGTGACTTATAAAATCCTTCGACGGCATGATGATCTTCTTGCCCGAGAGCCCTTTGAACACTTTGGCAATAACATGATGTATTGGAGCTTCGTAGTGTGGTTCGAGTTTGTCCTTGTATTTGGTTTCGAGCATCTCCTCGGTCATATTCAAGTCGATGCTAACCTCCTCATCAAGCTTGAGTTGCATGACAATGAATGGGTATCGGGTTTGACCTTGGCGCAGCGGCGGATCCAGGCCAAGTGTGATGAGAGTATGGGTCTCGTCGTTCTTGGGGAGGATGAAGAATTTTTTGATGGACTGATATTGGATTTTGTAATCGTAGGTTTTGCCTCGTAATCGGAAGGAGCTCTCATACATGTCAATGTCGAACCGGCCTCTAGAAATTCGTTAGCCCACTTCTCCCCCCCCCGGTCATAGCACAAGCCTCATACCTGGGTGTGAGATGTAACACATCCAAGAATGTCGCGAATGTGTCACCAGCAACTTCTCCAATCTCGGCTTTGTCAATCAGGGTGTCGTAGAACAGATTTGCTGCGTTCTGCTCTTCTGCATCTTCATCTTCGCCGCTTTCGTTGTCGTCACCGTCTTTCTCCTTTTTCACCACGGTCCCCGGGATGTAGAACCGCATTTCCACAAGCTCGTCACGGCCAGCTGCGGCTTTGCGGCCTCGATTTTTGGTAGTACCGCCCTTGTGCCCATTGACGCCATTTGTTGCAGCCTCTGCTCCGAGATTGAACTCCACCGCCACTTCATTCTTTCCAGCAAGATTTGTATTCGAGATTTCTGAGTACGGGATTTCGAAAGCGGGTCTATTTTGAACGTTGAAGGCTAGTTCGGACTTGCCAAATTCTGCTTTGCCCCAATTCCACCCTCTCAGAGCATGTTCCTTGTTCTCTAACGTGATGCCGTACCAGATCTTGAAGGCTTTGCTAGCTCTCTCAAAGTCCTTTAACCACTTAGTGATGTAACCAGATTTAGCTTGGAAGTCGGCTCACCTCTTGCTCAAAACCGTCCAGCTGTATGACCCCGGAACTTCGAGAATAGATCTTCAGCTCGTAGCCTTTCGATGCTCTGCTCCATTGCGCGCCCGCGATATTGCTTCCGTCGAGTGTGAAAGTCTCGCCTCCTGCGCTTGGCTTCCAACCCAGACCGCTTTCAGCAAATCTGCACTTTCCAGGCTGTTTTGAAAGGTCGAGGTAGATATTCTCAAATGTTTCCCTGCCAGGTGTCAGATTTCAGAAAGCAACAGTGCAAAATGCGCTGACTTACATGCTCGATTCGCGCAGGCAGAATCGCGCGCCGCTAGATGGGCTCCTTTGCTTGCACTGGCGTTCGAGTTTGGTGTGTGATGAGACGGAGTAGATACGGGATTTAACACACGTCGATAGAATCGCCGAAGGACAGTGATTCGTTGATTCACCTCTGAGGAAAAGATTAACTTGGAGGAAATATCAGGTGCTGGCGGGTCTAAAATTTGAGACGCGATATAAGAGTTCAGTCGCGGCACTTGACGCGAGCACTTTAGCAAAAAGTCTTGGCGACAAGACTCGGCGGTGCGGATTGGTTCGTGGGATCTTTTTGCTCTCAATTCACCATCACTATCAACTTTCGCATCTCAAGCGTAAAACAGCTAAAGACAGCCCAAGATGCCCCCCAAGAAGAAGGTCGAATGCCCCGCCAACGGAGAACATCTCCCTAAGCCCCCAAGTCCGCGAAGGTGTGCATGTCCGAGGATTATTCCACAAACTTCTTGGATCGTGCGCTTTCATTTCCCAACTACTACTAGTTCCCAACCACGTTCTCCATCCCTGCGCAACTGAACATTCACTTCCTTCGCCTTCTCATCCATCTCGTCCAAATCATCAAGCTGGCTATATCTTTCCTGCGTCTCCTTGTCACCCATGAAACAGCAGCGCCAATGGCGATGACTTCCAATTCGTGTGCCTCTCACGTCTCGCTATCTCAGTAAGTGTATACATGAAGAAGATCAATGTAAATAGAGCCAAAGCTGTGGGCAAAGTGAACCACGCCCACCTAACTCGAATAAATGTCTCATTCTGGAACACTGTCCCAGGCGCAGATGCACTGTTGGGTTCGTCTCCGTTCTCCCTTACATACGTTGTCAAAAAGTCCGCCACTCTGTTCATCGTATTATTGATCCTCTCAAGGGTGTTGTTACCGCTATTGAACAGAACCTGTAGCTGGATTGCGCCACTCAGCTCGACCGTGGGTGCAATGTCGACATTTTCGTCTATCCCAAATACTTTCCTCAAGCCCTCTTAAATCCCAACCCACCATCTGGCAGATTCCCAAACCTTAATCTCGCCCTCCTCACACTCTGCGGCAATGGCAATCTTCCCAGAATCTGCGCATGGAACAATTCCGTAAGACCTGCATCCCTCGTTGAAGTCAGAATCGCGGAGAAGGATTTATTGTGACTGACGCAATTCGTCATGTACGCAAGTGCTCCGAGAATATTAGCCAGTAAAGCGAAGAAGATCGCAAGGCCGTATGAGAGGAGGAGATTTTGGAAGTGGTAGTCGTAGGTGTTAATTGACGCTTTGACGGTTACGTTCCGTGTGATGGAAGGACTGGAAGGGGTCAATAAGGTACTGAGGAAGAGACTTCAAAGAAGGCATTGGAGGGGAATTGACGTACGACAACAAATTACTGTTCATGAAACTCAGGGTAGTGTTATAAGCCAGCTCCTCAATCAAAATATCCAGCGTCCTGTTTTTCGCCAAAGCGATGTCCTGAAGCCTCTGGTCCGAAACAACACTGTTGTTTGAATACAGAGCATGATTACTGTCAAAGAAAGCGTCCAAGTCAGAACTACCTAATAGACTGGTATGTTCGATTTGGGTAGTGATTTCGCTGAAGTAGGTTGGGACATTGCTGCTCTTTGATGTCTCTTCACTGAAGATTCCCATGGAACCCACGAGCAGATCGGTTAGTGCCCACATGAAGGCGGAATAGGCATGCTGGACCATAAGATCGGGTGACACCGGTGCGTTGGCCTCGGGATAATCCACCAGATTCAGAATCCGCGTCCCTTGATCTTGGATAGTCTGAGACCCCTCCTCGAACGTAAGGTTGATGTTGTATGTAGCATTGTAAAGTTGACACAATAAGCAATGATCCTCAGTCGTTCTTTGGCCAGTGGTGTCAAGAGTATATCGAGAAAATACCATCCATAGTTGATTTGAAGCGTTCTGAGGTTGTTGTAATCGGACCTGTGATACCGCAGCGACCCCACCATTTGGAGCTGATGAATTCCCCACGTTGCTCAGGTCAGGAACAAAGGCGAAATAGTAATCGGAATCTTCAACGATGCTCCCTCTAAAATTCGCAACAGTTTCATTGCGAAGACTTTTGATGATCGTTGCTACTGAGGAGTTCGCTTCTTGACATTGGACTGCAGGTCCATAGAACTCTAGCGTGTATGTTGAATTCGGGAATGGTGGGCTGATAGGTAAGATTTGACCTTGAGTAGCGGCGGCGGTTGATAATCGCGAGATGATTGTTCTTGGACCGAGGAATTGCTCGGTTTCCCCATCAGAACTGTTTGATTGTACCGAGTATGTAAATCGACTTGTTTGGTTGGGGCTGTACATGTCGAGTGAACGTACTTGAGCATTCGTCCAACTAATGTGAGTACTGGGAAGGACAAAGAGCGTAGCTGGGGTGACCAATGAAGGTAGTGGAAGGCACCTGTGAAGACCGTGAGTACTGAACATGTATTTTGGAATCGGAACCAACTCTTTTACCATATGATCAAGGCCAAGGTTGATCCAACTTTGATCTTCCAAAGTATTTCCTTGTTCAAGAGTGAGATGATTGAAGCATCAGCACCGAACGCAGCATCAAGACCTTCGATGGAAACTTCCGTCGTCTTCAACGTCCTCCATAGCCACTGTGTATATGCGAAGCCGACTGAACTCACAAGGCTAACTTGCGTGATGAAGGCCAATGTCGTTCCCCACCTGTGAAGGCTATGTCAGTGTGCCATCTTGGCAAAATGGCTAAGATATGTAATTGATCGTTGAGGGAAGTCAACAAAAGACAATCCAGACCTCAAGGCCCACTGCTGCTCACGATCATTACCAACTCGCTTTCCATCCCGAGAAGAGTAGTAAAAATGGTGACCCATGCTTGCAAAGATACCCAAGAAAAGGAAGGCGACCATGGTCATTGGTGAGCGCCAATAAATACCTTCGTGATGGATCGTGGATTGGCTTTGGAAGGTTCTCATTGGTTGTGATGGAGTTGAGGAAGTCGCGTTGAGAAGGCCTTCCGATACTCCTGACTGCTCCGAATTCTTTCCATCACCATTTGTTGGAGTTGATATCGTTTCACTCCCATCTCTTCTTCGCGATGTTGACGATGAGTCGGAGTTCGTAGCAACAAGTGATGCCGTGGGACGTAGTTTCAATGTCTCGATTGGCGGCTCCAGTAGTAACCTCGCATCTGGTTTGCTTGGCCATCGCTTCGAAGGAGGCCACTTCATTGACTTGGATGGGGCCTAGAAGGCGTTACTAGACTAGTGTGATGGTTGGGAAGGCGGCCAATGGCCAGTATCAGATATCGTAGCCATGAGTCTGACTCTTATTATGTGGGGGAGGGGCAATTTAACGCTGCCCGGAGAAGCCCCTGACCGAGCATGGGACAAAAGGCTGTGAAACCCCCTTAACTACCTATTTTGGTCTTAGTCCAAAACGGCCTTCGATGGAGTCTCGTTAGGGATCCCACTCCTTCCAAAAGCTTAACAGGGTCGTTATGACTCCTTTCTGACCATTTCCAGACCCAATTGTAGGAGGGCCACTTCTGGAGGTTATCTTGACATGGCATGGCATTGACATACGATTGTCATAACAGGCCTATATCTCTCGCCAGGGCGAGCCTCACCCATGACGCATGCAGGCTCACACGGCTCAGGGCGGCGTCACCCTAGGACCGGAGCAGGGTGAGCCCGGGGCAGATTTGTTGATTCTGGCCGGAGGACTTGCTTCAACTTTGCTATAGGGGAGCTCGGCATCTACATATTTCCACGGGCCTTGGCGCTGCGCAGGACAGTTGCTCACAACCGCCAAGCCCTAATGTAACATGATGATGCGATAGCTTAGCTGACTAGGAGCCGCCCATCTTTTCGTGCACTTGCCAACTCGTCCCCGATTGCAAAGCGTTGCATTAGCTAGAAATCGACCAGACTTCACTACGGTGAATCCCTCAACGCCAACTACTCGCTGACCTGTGTGATCAATACCTCAATCAGCAAGGATGTGGCGTCTGCAAAGCTAACGATTTTGCAGCGCACAGGCAAACCCTTCGAGTCATTATATCGTCCGAAGGTCAGTACTTGCTCCGGTCCACCTCAACAAATCTTGGACTAACTAACTGGCTCGTTGTAGCTTATCCGGCCTACAAGATCAAGTGCATGCTATCTTCTGAGCCCTAAAGGTAGCGACCTCGTCATCAATCGTGTGGTCAGCCTTATGGGCGACATCAAGGGCATTGACGGACTCGCAAGCAACCGCATTAGCAACCTCCCTATCGCCTCTTTGTTCGCCGGATGGTCGACTTGTTGCTTAGCCGAATGGTCCGTTGACTATTTGGCCTGGCCATTTACCAGAGAGTATATTGTTACGTATGCTGAGCAATAGACTGTATATCGAACAGGCCAATTGGCTAGCCAAAAGACCTAATCCTGTTGGCCAACCGTCATGTTGAAGCACGGGTCGGAACATACCCAGCCCAGCGTTTTGCTTCGCGTGCTATGAATTTTGCCCCTGAGACACTCCAGGTCTAGATCTCAGGCGCCAGTTCTACTACACAACATCACCAAAATCTCAACCCTGATTCTTCCAAATTACCTTGAGAGAAGAGGAGTCTTATTCGACTTGCAAATACCTCGTTTCCCCAACAAGGCCTTGACCAAGGCCCTTAATCTTGCCCACAGCAAAGCCGAGAAACTTACCTCGCCCCTTCCCGATAATGCAACATGGCAAACAGTTCTCAAGACAGCAGATGTCCGTATCAACATACACAAAGGCCTTAGAGGAAACATGGTACAAATTGCAGCATCCTGTTGTTCTTTCCCGGTTGTTTGATACTACGTGATACGGAATTTGTCATGCCATGCCAAGGTCATGCCAAGGCCACTAGGCTGAGAGTATATGTGCTGGCGAGAGACCGAGTAATAGGCT
>Ga0335072_10002619_pt1 | contig 27778 bp, 22 predicted proteins | sample Lox_Sample_21_FD_206725 | JGI IMG/M metagenome (GOLD analysis project Ga0335072, IMG submission 206725) | Soil microbial communities from Loxahatchee National Wildlife Refuge, Florida, United States - Lox_Sample_2.1 | ecosystem: Environmental > Terrestrial > Soil > Wetlands | place: USA... | reverse complement strand
CCCCCGCCACCCTGAAGATCCACCTCGCCCTCCCCGGAAGGGTTGAATCTTCACCGCTACAAACCACCGCCGAATCGCACCAAGAGGAAAATGTCGGCGCGTCGCCTTTTGCGACTCAGTAGGATTAGCCGGCCGCGGGGCGCGGCATCGGCGGTGAGGCCGCGCGCCTGACGGCATGCGCACGCCGCCTTGCGCGGCAGAGCCTCCGCCTCCGGCACAGCATATCAGCGCGGCGCAGGCACGACCTCCCACGCCTGCATGGGAAAATGCGTCACCGCGCCGGAGAATGGCGGAAAGTGCCGGTAATCCTCGCGCATCTCATGCCGCACCGGCGAGTTCAGCGCCGCGGTCAGCGCTGCCACATCGTCGAACACCACCTTGTTGCGTAGCATTGCATCGGCGCGCGGCCACGGCAGGAAGCCGCACCAGTCGAGGCGCGTGCACACTTCGATTTCGCGGATGCCCGGGAAACGCGCCATCACCGTGGTGTGGCTGGCGACGTAATGCGCGGTCCAGGCGTTCAGATCCTCCGCCGTGCCTTCATAAGTCACCAGATATGCACAGCGGGGATTGCCCGGCCTGCCGGCATCGGGCACGGCAAAGGCGCGTGCCACCATGGCCTGCTGAGTCACCGCCGCGCCGCCGATCGACGGCAGCATACCGGTCGCCGCGAGCGCCTGGAGATGCCCGTCACGGCTCAGGGCCGCTTCCAGCGCGGCGATGCCGGTGAAGTACACCTGCACCGCGAGTGCCGGCGGACGACCGTCGTCCAAATAGGGATCTTGCGTCTGCGCAGGGGTATGGATCAGGCCACTCACCGCGCCCGGCGTCGCGGCCAGCACCTCGCGCACCCGCCGGCAATCGTCATCGCTCACTGCTTCGTCGTGGCGGAATGTGGCAATCCACGTCAGCATCATCGCGAACACTCCGGCCGGCGCATCGGGTCCTGCATCACGCCGAGTGCGCTCCGGCAACCGCGGGGCTGATCGGATGGCCCGCGGGAGGCTCGGTACCCGGCTTCCAATTGGTTGCCGCCGATTGCAGCCTCGCGACCGCATCGGGCGGCAAGGACGCGAGAAGCGCATCGCGCCGCCGGGCCGTTGCCACAAGTTCCGGTCCGACCAGCTTCGCGGCGGCGACATTGTCCCAGAAATACGCCAGTTGACGGTCGACGGGAACGCCGATGCCGGTCTCGTAGCAGCGGCCCAGGTTGTCCTGCGCACTCGCATTGCCCAGCATGGCAGCGCGGCGGTACATGCGGGCGGCTTCGGTCGGCTGGACCGGAACGCCCAGGCCGCGTTCGTACAGATAGCCCATATTGTTCAGGCCGATCGCATCGTTCTGGTCGGCCGCCATCCGGGAATATTTCAGTGCCAGGCTATAGTCCTGCGGCACACCGAGACCGAACGTGTAGAGATGTCCCAGCCCGCCTTCGCCGGCGGGGAAACCGCGGTCCGCGGCCAGGCGCAACCATTTCGCCGCTTCGATCGTGTTGCCGACCTTCAAATTCAACGCGGCGAGGATGACCGCGGCCTGGTTATCGCCGTTCTGAGCCCGGCTCACCAGCGTCGCGACCTGGTTTGCCGCGGCAACCGGGGCTGGCGCCGGCGGCGCGAACGTGGCGCTCTGCGGCGGTTGAGCACAGGCACAGGCAATCGCGGCGGGTGCCAGCGCTGCTATCAGTTTGGACTTGATCAACCCTGTCCTCCTTCGCGCCGATCGGAACCCGCTGCCGCCGGTCCTGGTCACCACTGCTGCGCCGGGGAGAATATTGCTTCACCGTTTCGTTGCCGGCAACGGCGATTTCGCGCATGTCCGTATCCGGCCTGCGTCGGCAAGCCATCTGTCGGTGTCCGGCTGAAGCCGGCAAGCCAGATGTCCGTGCCCGGCAGGCGCCGGCAGGCCAGCCTGCCATATCGCATGGCGACATGTGTGCCGGCATATCGGGGACCTGGTTGACCGGACAGGGACGTCTGATGAAGGCGGTCACCCCCAGCGCTGGATGCCGGCCGCCTCGGCCCGGCGTGCCACGAACGCCAGCCATGCCAGTTGCGGCAGCAGCGTGAGCGCCGGCACGAACACCCGCAAATGCAGCGGCGCCGCGATGAACAGCAGGCAGCACAAGCCGCCAAACAGCGCGAAGCCCCAGTGGATCAGCGCCACCGCCGGGGCCGGGACTCCGGAACGCTGGGCAATCTGGTACAGGTGGCCGCGATGCGGGGCGGTGACGCGCTCGCCCCGAACTGCCCGGCGGACCAGCGTGAAGGTGACATCGAACAACACGCCGGAGAGCAGCATCGGGACCAGCAGGAACGACATCTGCACGCCCTGGAAGCGGCTGGCGACCACCGCCAGGACCGCCAGCATGAAGCCGCAGAACTGGCTGCCGACGTCGCCCATGAAAATACGGGCACGGGGAAAGTTGAACGGCAGGAAGCCGAGGATGCCGGCCGCCAGCAGCAGCGCGGCCGCATAGGCGAACCAGCCGGCGTGGGCGGCGGCGATGCCGGTAAGAAAGCATGCCGCGATGAAGGCGACGCCCGCGGCCAGCCCATCCAACCCGTCGATGAAGTTCATCGCATTGGTTGCGTACACGATCCAGAACAGTGTTGCGGGCGGTGCCAGCCAGCCGGTGGCCAGAGTGCCGAGGAAGGCAGGCGCGTGATAGCCGTGCACGTACAGCCCACTGCCGACCGCGATTGCGGCCGCCAGCAGCTGTGCGACCAGCTTCACGCTGAAGTTCCAGTCGTAAATGTCGTCGAGGAAGGCGACCACGGTGATCGCGACCGAGGCCTCGATCACCCCCAGGAAATACGGATTTGCGATGCGGGCGAATTCGGCGAACTGGTAGAGCACGCCGATGCCCACCAGGAAGGCGGCGACGATGCCGACGCCGCCGCCCTTGGGAATCGGCTTGGCGTGCGCCTTGCGCGGGCCCGGGCGGTCCATCAGGCGCGCCGAAATCATCAGGCGCACGATCACCGCGGACAGCGCCGCCAACGCGGCCGCGAACGCGAGGTGGTGCAGAAACGCGGCAAGGGTCACTGGGCGGCCATGGTGGCGCCGGTCAGCACGAAACGGGCCATCGCCTCGCCCAGGCAGGTGTGCAGCAGCGCCATCATTTTCGCCCGGTCGGCGTGGCGGGCGCTTTCCAGGTCGATCCCGCCACCCTCGACCCAGCTCTGCATCAGGTCGAAGCGGTGAAACAACACCACGCCGGGCATGACCGCGACCTCCTGCATGGTCATCTCATAGGGATCCAGGTTGGTGTTGGCCCGCAGGAAGCGGCTGAATTGCGAATCGACCAGCACGACATCGGCCCCCGCTTCCAGCGCATCGTCGATGCCCTCCTGCAAGGCCGACTGCAACTGGTCCGGATCCTGCCCGCGCACCGCCTCCACTGTCCCGGTCTGCCACAGCACCAGCGCGTAATGCTGTGCGGCGAGGGCGGCCTTCAGCAGCGGCAGCATGTCCAGGGCGGTCATGCCGCGGCCGCCGCGCAGGGTCAGGCCGAAGGCGACGCTTGGCCGGGCGGCGTGCAGCGCCTCGATCATGTGGTACGGAAACGCGGTGTGGTGACCGGCGCCGGTCTGATCGCCGACCGTGGTCGCCGAACCGATGGCGAGGATGTTCACCGGCCCGCCCGCCTTGATCGCGGCAGCGACCGCCGGCAGTGGCGAATCCGGGCTGGTGAATTCAGCAGGCGCGGTGCAGGCGGCCTCGGCCGGGGCCTGGCCTGCCCGAGATGATATCGGGCATGCAACCAGGATCAGCAGGCAGAGCCGAGGCAACCATCGCATCATTTCGGGCTAATCGCTATCAGTGCCCGCCAGGACCGGCAAGGGCGCCGGCGCGCGCATCCGCGGTGCGCGGCCCTTGGCACGATACCAGGCACTGATCGCTCCGACCGAAACCAGGCTGACCGCGCCGGCGAGGTTCACCGCCGTCTGCATCGGCCAGGCGATGCTGTACTCCAGCGCCATGCGGGCGAAAAAGCCGAAAAAGATGCTGAAGCAGAACACCGGCAGCGAGTTCTGTCCCATCAGCACGAATGGCGATGCCGCCCGGGAATCCAGCCATTGCGCGTGGCCTGGTATGGTGCGCGCTACCAGCCACAGCAGCGACAAAATAGAAAGCAGGCGGAACGGGTACATGCCGGTCTTGTCCTGGGTGATGACGAAGCGGATCACCCAGCGCGGCATCGCGGCGAGAATCGGCGGATGCGTGTCGACGACCCAGATCACCAGCACGCCGGCCAGCAGGACGAGAATGGCGGCCAGGTCGAACGGCCAGCGGACGCGGGGCCAGCGGACGCGGGGCCAGCGCGGCGGGGCATAGGACAGCACCGCCCCGATCATGAACAGGAACTGCCAGGCAAAGGGGTCGAAGTACCAGTCGGGGCCGGTCCAGCCCTGGAAGTTCAGGCCGGTGGCGCGGGTGATGACGTACAGCGCGAAGGAGACGCCCAGCAGCAGCCCCGGCCGGCGCAGCAGCGGCATCGCGACGGCAAACATCAGCAGCAGCACGACGTAGAGCGGCAGGATGTTCAGCAGGCTGGGCTGAAAGCGCAGCAGCAGCGCCTGCAGCATCGCCTCATAGGGCTGGGTGCCCAGCACATCGAGCCGGGCCTCGTCGAGGTAATAGGCGCGATCCAGCGCGGCAGCGGAATACGCGACCTGCGCCGTGTAGACCACGAACAGAAAAATGTGGGCGATATACAGCGTCCAGGCGCGCTTCACCGTGTCGGCGGCGGCGTAGAGATAGCCCTGGCGGTCCATGGTCAGGCCATAGGCCAGGCCGGCGCCGAATCCGGCGAGCAGTACGAAGATCTCGGTCGCGTCGCACATGGCGAAATTGGTGAGGCTGATGCGGCCGAGCACGTCGCCCGCGGTGTGATCGGTGAAGATCCACCACAAGGCGAGCCCCCGAAAGAAGTCCACGCGGAGATCGCGCGTGCCGCCGCGCCGGATGAGAGTCATGCGCCCCCCGATGACGGATCGCTATTTGGGGCGGCGGATGGCGGAGGGAAACCGGGGGGTTCATGACGAACGGTTACGCCAGCAGCGCGCGGGCGATGGCGGTGACATCGGCGGCGGCGGCGCTGGTGGGGTGGCGCGTGAGCAGCAGCGCCTGGCGGCGGATCGCCTCGCGCACGCGGTCGTCGCGGCGGATGATGCCGGCGAGTGGCGGCGCGCGGCCGAGGAACGTGGCGCAGGCACGCCGCAAGGTTGCGTATGTGTGGTCGGCGGCACTGCGGCTGGCCGCCTGGTTCACGATAATGCGAGCGTCGCCTTCCGGGCGGTCCGCGGCATGCAGCTTCAGCACGGCGTAGGCGTCGGTGAGGCTGGTGGGCTCTTCGGTCAGCAGCACGAGCAAGGTGTCGGCGAACGCGGCCATGCGGCGGACGGGCCGCTCCAGACCGGCGCCGAGATCGAGCAAGACGATGTCCAGATGGGCCGTGGCGGCGCGGAGGCCGGCGAGCGTGGTTTCCAGCATGGCGGGGGCGAGGCCGGAAAACATGCCGGATCCCGAGCGTCCGGCAAGGACCTGGAACCCGCCGTCCGGATGGCGCAGCGCCGCCCGGGCGATCGAGGCACGCCCGGCGATGACGTCGGCGAGGTCCAGTGCCGGGGTAAGGCCGAGCTGCACGTCCACATTGGCGAGACCGAGATCGGCGTCGAACACCAGGACGCGGCAATTCTCCCGCGCCAGGGCGTGGGCGAGCGTGATCGCGAACCAGGTCTTGCCGACGCCGCCCTTGCCGGATGCGACCGCGATCAGGCGGGCGGGGGTGCCCGGATTTGCCGCCAGCGGCGTTTGGCCCCCAGGTGACGCGTCTCCCGCCTGCCCGCGGGGCGCGGGAGGTGCCGCGGCGACGCTTTCCTCGCTGCCCTGGGCGGCGGCGGGAATGGCGCGGAGATGGCGAGAGTCCGGACGCGCGTGATCGGTCATCGCGGGGCCATTCTGGTGTTCGGTCATCGCGGGCCCATCCTGGTGTGAGGCGGAGCCACCCTTGGTTGCCCCGGCGTCAACCTGGCCCGCGACGGGGAATCCGTGGCCTGCGCCGGGGACATCGCGTGAGGCTGGGGGGCGGTGGTCTGCGCCGGGGACATCGCGGTCTGGGGCAGGGGCGCCGTGGTCCGTGCCGATGACATCCCGGTCTGAGGCAGGGGCGCCGTGGTCCGTGCCGGGGCCATCCCGGCCTGAGGCACGGGCGCCGTGGTCCGTGCCCGGGACATCGCGGTCTGAGGCAGGGGCGCAGTGGTCCGTGCCTGGGCCATCCCGGCCTGAGGCAGGGGCGCCGTGGTCTCCGCCGGTGTCATCCCGGCCCGGGGCGGGGCGATCAGGGTCTGCATCAGCCGTTCGGCGAGGAAGGCGGGGGTGAGCGGCACGAGGCCATCCGCCGCGCCAGGGCCGATACCGGCCTCGGTCAGCGCAAGCCGACCCGCGAAGGCCGCGGCCAGGATGCCCCCGAGCCGGCGGGTTTGATCCAGCCGCGTCGCCACCATGGCGGAGGCGCCGGTCGACGCGTAGGCGCCGGCAAGATCGGCCGCTTCCGCAGGGTCGATGCCGCCGGGCATCACCACAACCAGCATGGCGGCGGCAGTGGCGGCAAGCGTGGCAAGCTCCTCGGCCTGGGCGGGATCGAACGGGTCGGAACCGGGCGCATCGATCAGCACGGGGGCCGCGCTGCCACGACGGGCGAGCGCGCGGCCAAGCGTGACGGGGTGGCAGGCGACGATCAGGTTGACGCCGAGAAGCCTGGTGAACGCCGCCAATTGCTCGGTGGCGCCGGCCCGCTTGCCGTCGGCGGTGACGATCAGAGGCGCGGCACCAGCGAGAACGAGGCGCGTGGCGAGCCGCGCCACGGTCAGGGTCTTGCCCGCCCCCGGGGGGCCGCAAAACAGCAGCGGCGGGGTCTCGGTGGCGATCGGGAGTTCGGCGAAGCAGAGCGCGTCGGCGAGGGCGGCGTCCAATGGACCGGATTGCAGGGCGGGGTGCAGATCCGCGGGGACGGCGTGAAAGTGGAGCGCGTCGAGGCGACCGGGGTCCGGCGCGGATTCGGTGGGTTCGAGCGCGGCGGTAATCTCGACACCGCCCGCGACGCGGCGGGTGCCGAGAATGAGCGCGTCGGGGCCGAGCTCAGCGCGGAGCTGCGCCATGGCGGCGGACATCCCGGCGGCACGGAACAGCTTGAGACGCATGGGTGCAACTGCTCCCGCGCGCTATGTGGTCGGAGGAAGTCGAGGCGGAGCAGCGCCGAAGGGGAGGACAGTCGGGTCGGTACGGTGGGTTTCGTGGGTTCGTACCGACCCGATCACCCTCACCCTCGGTGCTTCGCACCTCGACCTCTCCCGCTGCGCGGGCGAGGTTTCTGAGTCGCGGAGCGAGGTCTCCGGCGTGCGGGGTGGGGTTGGCTCCGGCGACTGCATCAAATCGTCCCGACCGTGCGGATGCGGGCGCGGGGAGATATCTCCGACTGTGCCAGCACCGGCGTGTTGGGACGGATGCGCTCGACAATGGCGCGGACGTGCTGGCGGATGCCGGCGCTGGTCAGCAGGACCGGGGCCTCGCCGGTCGCTGCCGCGGTGTCGAAGGCAGCGCGCAACGACTGCATGAATGCCTGCAGCTTCGTCGGCGCCATGGCGAGCTGGCGCTCCTCGGCCGGCCCGCTCAGCGCGTCGGCGAACGCCGCCTCCCAGTCGGGGGAGAGCGTTATCAGCGGGATGTAGCCGCCCGGCCCGGTCTGGCTGTCGCTGATCTGCCGCGCCAGACGAGTGCGCACATGCGCGACGATCGCGGGGATCGCGCGGGTGGCGCCGCCGCAGGCCTCCTGCACCGCCTCGAGGATCGTGGCCAGGTCGCGGATCGAGATGCGCTCGGCGAGCAGCGCCTGCAGCACACGCTGGATCGCGCCAACGGTGATCTGCGACGGCACCAGGTCCGACACCAGCTTCTGTTGCTCGCGCGGCAGATCGTCCAGCAGCTTCTGGGTCTCGGCATAGGACAGCAGCTCGGCGACATTCTCGCGCACCAGCTCGGTCAGGTGGGTGGTCAGGACGCTGGGGGGGTCGACCACGGTGCAGCCGCGAAACAGGGCCTCATCCTTCGCGGCGGGGTCGATCCAGAGAGCGGGGAGGCCGAATGCCGGTTCCTTGGTCTTTTCGCCGGGCAGATCGGGGACCCCGCCCTTGGGGTCCATGGCCAGCATCATGGTGGGGCGCAGCTCGCCTTTGCCCGCCTCGATCTCCTTGATGCGGACCACATAGGTATCCGCCGGAAGCTGCATGTTGTCCTGGATGCGTACGGGTGGCAGCACGAAGCCCATCTCGGCTGCGAAGGACCGCCGCAGACCCTTGATCTGCTCTGTCAGGCGCGCGGTCTCGCCACCGGCCAGGGCAAGCAGGGCATAGCCGAGCTCGACCCTGATCTGGTCGATGCGCAGGGTGTCGCTGATCGGTTGTTCCGTCACGGCGGCCGGCGACGGCGGGGGTTCCGGACCGAATTTGGCGGGATGCGTGTGGCGCAGCCAGGCGGCCCCACCCGCGGCGCCGGCCAGAGCGAGGAACGGCAGCGCGGGCAGCCCGGGCAGCAGCGCGAGCACACCCGCCGCGCCCGCGGCCATCGCCAGCGGCTTGGGACCGCCGCCAAGCTGGCGCATCAGCGCGGTGTCGGCACTGCCCTCCATGCCGCCCTTGGTCACCACGATGCCGGCGGCAGTGGAGACCAGCAGGGCCGGGATTTGCGTCACCAGCCCGTCACCGGCGGTCAGCGTGGTGAAGGTACCGATTGCGTCGGCCACGGACATGCCGTGGCGCAGGACGCCGATGGTCAGGCCGCCGAGGATGTTGATGACGATGATGATCAGGCCGGCGATCGCATCGCCGCGTACGAATTTCGCCGCCCCATCCATGGCACCGTAAAAACTGCTCTCTTCCTCGAGGTCCTTGCGGCGCTTGCGGGCGGTCTTCTCGTCGATCATCCCGGCCGACATCTCCGCGTCGATCGCCATCTGCTTGCCGGGCATGGAATCGAGGCTGAACCGGGCGGCGACCTCGGCGATGCGGCCGGATCCCTTGGTGATGACCATGAAGTTCACCACCAGCAGGATGGAAAAGACGATCAGGCCGATGACCACGTCGCCACCCATCAGGAAGCCGCCGAACGCGGCAACCACGTGGCCGGCGGCGAGCGGACCCTCGTTGCCGTGAGAGAGAATCAGGCGCGTGGTGGCGACGTTGAGCGACAGGCGCAGCAGGGTGGTGAGCAGCAGCAGCGTGGGAAATGATGAGAAATCGAGCGGCCGGGTGAGGAAGAGCGAGACCATCAGCACCAGGACCGCCGCGGTGATCGAGATGGACAGGCCCAGGTCCAGCAGGAGCGGTGGGAGTGGGAGGACCAACACGGACAGCAGGGCCACCACGCCTAGCGCGAGGCCGATGTCGCTGCCCGGCGCGAACCGACGCGCGCGGTCGGTGAATGTCGCCAGCAGGTTCGTGGCGGTGGCGGCGTCAGCCATGGGGGCGGCTGGCTTGAGGAAAGCAAGGACAGGGGCTTCGCCCCTGGACCCCACCAAGGGGCGCTGCCCCTTGGAACCCCGCCAAGGGCGAGCCCTTGGGACCCTTTGGTTGGCTGGACGGTGGGACAGGAGGGTAGCCACGGCATATGCGGCGCCATGGCGGTGACGCATGCGCCGTGGCTACCCTCCTGTCCCGCCACCCAGCCAAACAGATGGATTGCAAAGACTCCGCCTTTGCTGGGGGTCCAGGGGGCAACGCGCCCTGGCCGGTTTCGGTGCGGCGCCGTGACCTTGCCACCCTCATGCCGCCACTCCCGCGGTCGGCGGCGGCACCATCACGCCCTGGGCGGCGTAGTCCCGCAACTTGTTGCGCAGGGCGCGGATCGAGATGCCGAGAATGGTGGCCGCGTGGGTGCGGTTGCCGAGCGTATGGCCCAAGGTCTCGATGATCAGGTCACGTTCCACCTCTTCCATGCGGCGGCCGACCAGCGAGGCGACGCCGCCGGGCAGCACGCCGCCATCCGCGCGCGCCGCCGCAGTGGCGGCATCGGGCCCGCCGAGCTCGACGGCTTCGATGCCGATCTCGCCGCCCGCAGCCAGCAGCACCGCGCGATGCATGGCGTTCTCCAGCTCGCGCACGTTGCCGCGCCAGGGATGCGCGGCCAGGCGCAGCATCGCCGTAGGGGAGACCGGCCGGAACGGCAGGGCGTTCACCTCGGCGTATTTGCGGGCAAAGTGCTCCGCGAGCGGCGGGATATCGCCCGGCCGCTCGCGCAGGGGCGGGATGCGCAGGGACACGACGTTGAGGCGGAAATACAGGTCTTCGCGGAAGGTGCCGCGCCGCACCTCGGCGGCAAGGTCGCGGTTGGTGGTGGCGAGAATGCGCACGTCCACCTTCACCGGCGCGGCGCCGCCCAGGCGGTCGATCTCGCGTTCCTGGACCGCCCGCAGCAGCTTGGCCTGCAGGCGGATATCCATCTCGCTGATCTCGTCCAGGAGCAGCGTGCCGCCATTGGCGGACTCGATTTTGCCGGTACGGCGGGCGAGCGCGCCGGAGAACGCGCCTTTCTCGTGGCCAAACAACTCGGATTCGAGCAGAGTCTCGGGGATGGCGGCACAGTTCAGCGCGACGAACGGACCGGCGGAGCGGCGGGAACGCCGATGCAGGTGGCGGGCGACGATCTCCTTGCCGGTGCCGGACTCGCCGCAGATCAGCACCGAGGCTTCGGATTTCGCCACTTGCTCGGCACGCCGAACGGTGGCGGCCATGGCAGGGTCGCGGAACACCAGCGCGTGGGATTCGCCCGCCGCGGCTTCCAGGATCGCGGCGATCAGGTCGGGGTCGGGCGGAAGCGGGAGAAATTCGCGCGCTCCGTCCCGGATGGCCTGCAGCGCGGCCTCCGGGTCGCGCGTGGTGCCGCAGGCGACGACCGGAACGGCCATGCGTTCGGCGGCGAGCGCGCGGACGACGGCGCCGACATCATGCGCCACATCGCACAGCACGAGATCGATGCGGGCGTCCGCGCGCAGATGCGCCAGCGCGGTTTCGGCGTCGTCCGCCTGATCCAGCCTCGCACCGCGCGCGATCGCGAGCCGAGCGGCCTGACCGAGCTCGCCCGCCAGCGAACCGATGATCAGGACTTTCACGCTAACCGCTCCGGCGCGCCGGCCGCGCGGGCGAGGTTTCCGGGAGTACCGGCGGGATTTCCAAGGCCGCGGGCAACGCTCTGTTCGGTGCGATCATGCCCGTTCGGCCTTGACGATCTCTGTCATCGTCACGCCCAGGCGGGTGTCATCCACCATCACCACTTCGCCGCGCGCCACCAGGCGGTTGTTCACATAGATATCGATCGCCTCGCCGAGCTTGCGGTCCAATTCCACCACCGCGCCGCGGCCGAGTTTCAGCAACTGGCTGACCTGCATCGTCGCCTTCCCCAGCACGGCGCTGACTGTCACCGGGATGTCGTAGACCGCTTCCAGTTCCCGCACCGTGCGGGATGTTCCGGTATCGGCAGTGTCGTTCAGTTCGGCGAGTTCCATTTCATCCGGCATGTTCCAGCTCCCTGGTTTCCGCGGGCAGCGGCGACAGCCCCGCCAGGCCGAGCGCCTCGGTGATCTGCGTCCACAGCGCCGCGGCATCCCGCGATGCGGCGCCGTTGCGCCAGGCGATACGCACGTCGCCGGGTGGGAGGGCCTCGCTCGGCACGATATGCAGGCGCGCGGCGAGATCGGGATCCAGACGCTCCACCTCACGCGCGGTGACGCCGGCGTGGCGCGGATTGATCCGCACGGTGGCGGCTGGCTCCTTGAACAAACCGGGGAGCACGGCACGGATCACTGCCTGCAGTTCGGCCTCACCGTACTGGGCGGCGAGCTCGGGAAGCATGGTGCCAAGTGCACCAAGCAGCAGACGCGCGATCGTTGCGGCAGTTTGTTCGGCGTGGCGCAACAGGTCGTCATGCGCGGCAGCGAACTGCGCGCCGATCGCCTTGACCGTCTCCCTGATAGCGGTGTGGTCCGCGTCGGCGGCCTCGGCCGCGGCGGCGCTGCTGCCGGCCTGGAATGCCTCGGCGCGCATCGCTTCGAGTTCGGCAGCGGAGAAGGTGGGTTCGATCACTTCGGGATCGGGGACGGGCGATCCGGGAGAGTCGAAGTCTTCGGCGAAGAAGAACACCTCGCCCGTGGCGCGGGGACGCGGGGTTGTGTGCGCCGATGCACCGCGATGCGGTGGGGGTGGCCGGCCGGCCCGGGACGCCGGAAACGGCGCGGCAGCGATTGTGGCGCTCCGATCACCCTCCCGCCCGGGGCTTTCGGGATGATCCGCTTCGCGGCTCGACGGCCGCGGTGCGCTGCGCGGCGCAGCGCCCCGGTCCTGAGCGGTACGCGCGGGGGAGGTTGTGAGCGGCTCGCTCAATAGATCAGCTCCTCGTCCTTGCCGCTGCTGATTTCGATCTGACCTTGAGCGGCCAGGTCCTTTGCCTGCTGCACGATGTTGGCCTGCGCTTCGTCCACGTCGCGCACGCGTACGGGGCCCAGATTGTCGATATCGTCCCGCAGCATCTTGCCGGCTCGGTCCGACATATTGCCAAGGAACAGTTCGCGCAGCTTCTCCGATGCGCCCTTCAGCGCGATGGGCAGCTTGTCCTTCTCAACGGAGCGCAGCAGCACCTGCATCGACGGCGCCGTCAGGCGCGCCAGATCGTCGAAGGTGAACATCAGCGACTTGATGCGCTCCGCGGCCTCGCGGTTGCGTTCTTCCAGTGCCGAGAGGAAGCGCCCCTCGGACTGGCGGTCCAGGTTGTTGAAGATCTCTGCCATCATTTCATGCGCGTCGCGGCGCGTGCTGCGCGCGAGGTTGGACATGAATTCCGAGCGCAGGGTGCGTTCGACGCCGTCCAGCACGTCCTTCTGCACGCTCTCCATGCGGAGCATGCGCATCACCACTTCCATGGCGAAGGAATCCGGCAGCAGAGCCAGCACGCGCGCGGCATGCTCGGCCCGCACTTTCGACAGCACAACGGCGACGGTCTGTGGGTATTCGTTCTTCAGGTAGTTCGCCAGCACGCTTTCGTTGACGTTGCCGAGCTTGTCCCACATGGTGCGGCCGGCCGGGCCGCGGATTTCCTCCATGATCTGCGCGGCGCGATCGCGCGGCAGCGCCTTCTGCAACAGGCGTTCGGTGCTTTCGTAGCTGCCGATCAGGTTGCCCGAACTGCCGATGCTTTCCACGAAGTCGACGCACAGCCGTTCCACCATCTCGGCGCGTACCGACCCGAGCTGGGCCATTGCGGCGGAGATATCCTTGATCTCGTCCTCGTGCATCATGCCGAACAGGCGGGATGATTGTTCCTCGCCCAGCGCGAGCATGAGGATCGCCGCCTTTTGCGCGCCGTTCATGGCGCGATAGCCCTCGCCTTTCCCGGTGTCAGCCATTTTCCTGCACCATCCAGCCGCGCATGATGGACAGCGTCTCCTCGGGGTGCTTTTCCACCAGCTCGGTGATGCGGCGCAGCGATGACGCGCGCATCTGGCCTTCGATCTGCGCGATGTTCACCATGCTTTCGTCTTCCAGCAGCGGCACCGCCGGCCCGGGGCCGCGCAACAGGGCGGCGGCATCGGCGGCGGGCAGCGCGGCACCGCCGGGGCCTGCCAGGGCACCCGCCATGCCACCCGGTGGCAACGCCAGCATGCCGGCCCCCGGTGCCAGCGTCGTCAGCCGCAGCACCATCGGCCGCAGCACCAGCAATAAGGCGAGCAATGCCACGAGGCCGAACAACGCGGTCTGTGCCAGGTGCATCAGGTCGGCCTTTTCCAGGCGGAAACCGAACAGGCCCGCCGGTCCCTGGGCATTCTCCGCCTCGTCGGCGGCGAACCGCATGCTCTGCACCTCGACCTGGTCGCCGCGCCTGGCATCAAAGCCGATCGCGCTCTTGACCAGTGTGGCGATACGGTCGAGCTCCTGCGCCGAGCGTGGCTGGCGCACGTGCCGCCCGTCAGGCGTGACGACGTCGGCATCGTCCACCATCACCGCCAGGCTGATGCGATCGATCTGCGGTTGCTCGTGGATCAGCGTGCGGACGGTCTTGCTGATCTCATAATTCGTCGTCTCCTCGCGGCGCGACTCCTGCGAGCCGGTGGGATTGGTGCCGGCATCGGCGTTGGGCAGGTTGTTCTGCACCGTTACCGTATTGTTCGCTTCGGTGGACTTGCCGTTGCTTTCCGTTGTCTGCGTGCTGCGAGTCACCTGGCCGTCGGGATCGTAACTCTCATGGGTTTCATTGATGCGGTCGAAGTTCATGCGCACCGAGGCTTCGGCGCGCACCTTGCCGGGCCCAAGCGTGCTTTCCAGCATTTCTTCCACGGCCCGGGCGATGCGCAGTTCCGTCGCGTGGCGCAGCTCCTCACTGGATTGCGCCATCGCCATGTTGCCGGCCGGTTCGCCGGCGCGTGCGAGCAGGTCGCCGCGCGAATCGATCACCGCGATGTTCTGCGGCTTGAGGCCGGGCACCGCGGCGGCGACCAGGTTCAGGATCGCCTGCACGCCTTCGCGGTCCAGCCGCGCGGCGCCGAACATGGTCAGCATCACGCCAGCCTGGGCGTCCTGTTGCTCGCGCGCGAAGGGCTCGCGCTGCGGCAGCACCAGATGGACGCGCACCCCGCGCACGCCGCGGACGGCGCGGATCGTGCGCGCGAGTTCGCCTTCCAGCGCGCGGGTCTCGTTGATGCGCTGCTGGAAATCGGTAGGAGCAAAACCCTCCCCCCGGTCGAAGATTTCGTAGCCGACCGAGCCGCCTGAAGGCAGCCCCTGCTGCGCCAGCATCAGGCGCGTTTCCGGCACCTGATCGGCGGGCACCATGATCTGGGCGCCGTTCGGCGCGATGCGATAGGCGACATGATGGCGTTGCAGCAGGTCGACCATCTGCGATGCGTCGCGGGTATCGAGATCGCCGTACAGCAATGCCATCTGGTCGTTGGTGCCGTGCAGGGTCATCAACGCAAGCATCGCGAGCATGCCGATGGCGACGGCCGCAAGCGCGCCTATGCGCGCCGGGCCGAGCGCCTTCAGGCCCTCGAGCAGGGCCTTCATCGGAAGCAGCCCTTGGGCGTGTGGGTTGCGTGCATGACCGTGGTGGAAGTCCCTGCCTGGCGTTCTGCCATGGCGGGGACTTTGCGACCATCGGCTTACCCGAGTGTTAACGGGGCGGCAGATTTTGCCGGGCGAAGGAGATTTTTGGTCCGTGGATCGCGGGCGCAGCGGCGCGGGCAGCGGGTTGAGGACACGCCTCTCATGCGTGCGTATTCAAAGCCTTCCGTATTCGAAGCCTTTCGTATGCGAAGCCTTCCGTGTCCGAAGCCTTCCGTGTTCGAAGCCTTCCGCGTTCGAAGCCTTCCGTGTTCGACGCCTTCCGTGTTCGACGCCTTCCGTGTTCGACGCCGCATGCGCCTGCGTGCTACCATGCAATCCGCCGTGGCCGCCGGTCTCCTGTGCCATGAACTCGCTTGCGGAAAGCAGCGGAAGCAAATCCGCAGTGCACCAATGCGTCACCGTCGATGCGAACCTGTCACGCACTGCTCGCGATCAGCGCAGCGTCACGGCAATGCCCACGTCGCCATCACCGGGAAAGCATCGATGCGCACTGCGACAGCCCGGCGACCAAAGCGGGCAGATCCGCCGGGATGCGGCGATATCGTTGCTCGGCCGCATCAGTCTCACGCTCCTGTTACCGGAACAAACAGTGAATCCGCGACCTGCATACAATCGCCATGGCCGGACTCGGAACAGATCAGGTAAATCCTTGAACCCACCATGAAATTTCCGGCACGCCCGGAGTCGAGTCCAAGGCGATTCCCTTTGACGCCCATAATGGCCCATGCTATCCCATGCCATCCCAGGACGACGCAAGCCGTCCCGGGTCGTGGCAGGACATGGCTGAACCGGCAGGCAGCCGCCACCCGCCGCTCCATCACGACAATCCCTGCCCCACCTGAGCGAGGGTCGGAGCGAGAAAGGCGGCGCGCTGCGGATGACCCACTTTCTGGGCACCCACCAGAACAAGCTCGACGCCAAGGGCCGCGTCTCCGTTCCGGCGCCGTTCCGCAACGCGCTGAAGTCGCAAGACGAAACGAACGGCACGCATTTCGTGCTGCGCCCCTCGCACCAGCATCCCTGTATCGAGGCCTGGCCCACCCCGGAGTTCGCAGCACTTGCCGGCCCCTTGAACCGGCTCGATCTGTTCTCGTCCGAACACGACGACATGGCGGCCACACTGTACGCCGACGCCTATCCGGTGGAAGCGGACAAGGAAGGGCGCATCGTGCTGCCGGATGACCTCGTCGAATATGCCGGGCTGACCGACGCCGTGGTGTTCATGGGCCTCGGCCGCATTTTCCAGATCTGGGAACCGGATGCCGCCGCGCGCCGCCGATCGGAAGCGCGGGTGCGTGCGCGCGAACGCGGCCTGACCCTCGCCGCCGTGCCGCCAGCCGCGGGGGTGCCGCTATGAGCGGACATATCCCCGTGTTGCTGCCGGAAATGCTCGACATCCTCGCGCCGCGCGACGGCGGCATCTATCTCGATGCCACGTTCGGCGGCGGCGGCTATTCGGAAGCAATCCTGCACGCTGCCGCCTGCACGCTGTGGGCGATCGACCGAGACCCCGACGCCATCGCCCGCGGCGCCAGCCTCGCGGCGCGCTTCCCCGGCCGCCTGCATCTCATCGAAGACCGCTTCGCCGGCATGCTGTCCCTGCTCCGCGCGGCGGGCGTCGAATGGCTGGATGGCGTGGTGCTCGATCTTGGCGTTTCGTCGTTCCAGCTCGATCAGCCCGAACGCGGGTTTTCCTTCCGCGCCGATGGGCCGCTCGACATGCGCATGGGAAAACATGGGACGACAGCCGCCGCCCTGGTCAACACGCTGCCGGAACGCGAGCTGGCCGACGTATTGTTCCAACTCGGCGAGGAACGTGCCTCCCGCCGCGTCGCCCGCGCGATTGTCGCCGCGCGCGCCGAGGCACCGATCGCCACCACCGGCCGCCTCGCCGCCATCATCCGCGGCGTGCTGCCGCCGGACCGCTCGGGCATCGATCCGGCAACGCGCAGCTTTCAGGCGCTGCGCATCCGGGTGAACGACGAACTCGCCGAGATCGAGGGCGCCCTCGCCGCGGCGGTGCAGCTTCTGGCACCCGGCGGCCGGCTTATCGTCGTGGCTTTCCACTCGCTGGAAGACCGCATCGTCAAGCGCTTCATGACCGGCGCCGCCGGGCGCGCGCCGTCACCATCGCGCCACGATCCGCGCGGCATCCTGACACGTGCCCCCATCAGCTTCCGCCTGCTCACGCCGCGGGCCGTGCGCCCTGGCGCGGCCGAGGCCGCCGCCAATCCGCGCGCCCGCAGCGCCCGCCTGCGCGCCCTGGAACGCCTGCCCGCCGAAAGCCCCGCGCTATGATCCGCCCGATCACCTGCCTTGCATTCCTGCTTGCCTGCGGCTCCGGACTTTATGTGTATCAGGCGAAGCATCGGGTGAAAGTGCTCGATGACCAGATCGCCGCCATCGTGAAATCCACCGACGCACTGCGCGAGCAGACGCGGATGCTCAGCGCGGAGTGGACGCTGCTGAACGATCCGGAACGCCTGCGCAAACTCGCCAACCAGTTCCTGACGTTACAGACGGTGTCACCCAGCCAGTTCACCAGCCTCGCCGATCTCGACAGCCGCCTGCCGCCGCCATTGCCGCATGGTGCGCCGCCGGCGCCCACGGAAGCGGCGCCCGTGGTGGCCGAGCAGGCGCCCGCGATCGGCGCTGCCGCATCAGGTGCCGCCGGCAATGCACCGGCGGCCGGCCACCCGGCGGCCGTGGCCGCGCTGCCGGTGGCACCCACGGATGCCGGTGGGCCAACCGTTGCCCCGCCGCCCGCGAAGAACACGGCGATCGCTGCCGCCCGCGACAGCGCACCGGCGACGAAGCCCGAACCCGATACGGCGAAACTGACGGCTGATGCCGCCGCGCCCCGCCATGTTTCGGATGGCGCGCCGTCCCGGCTGGCGGGCGTGACGGCCACATCCCGTGCCGACGACCGCCACGCCGGCTCGCATCCCGCGCCACCGCCGCCACGCGTGGCAGACAATCGGGAGCCTCGCCCCCTGCGGCGGTCGCCGGACGTGCATGAGGTCGCCCAGCGGACCTTCATCCCGCGCACCCTTGAGCCGCGACCCGTGGTTGCCGCGCGCCTGCCGCGGCCGATGCCCGCCGCGGGCTCGTTCCTGGGCATGGCGAGCGACATGCCGGCGCCGCCGGCCCCGATGCCGATGCCGCGGCCGATGCCGCCGTCCACGCTCATCCCCTATGGCGGATCAGGCGGGTGACATGAGCGACCCGACAGACCGGCCGCCCGAGCCGGATTCCACCCCCCGCAATGCTTATGGCCGGCCGGCGCCGCGCCGCGGCGCGCCGCAAAGCGGCGCCGTGCCGCGCATGGAGCATGTGCGCATCACCGCGCCCGACCTGCTGCGCCGCGCCGCTATGGAAAAAACCCGCGGCCGGCTGGTCATCGCCGCGCTCGGCTTCGTCGTATTGTTCCTTGCGGTAGTGGCGAAACTGGCCGACGCCACCATCCTGCAGCCGCTGATGCCGCGCCGTCCCGCCCCGCCGCTGGCCGAGATGGTGACGCCACCGAAATCCTCCATCGCCGTCGCCCTGCCCGGCCAGCGCGCCGAGATCACCGACCGCAACGGCCAGATCCTGGCGATTTCCATGCCGACCGTTTCCGTGTTCGCCGATCCCCGTCAGATTATCGACCCGATCGCAGCCGCGAAGAAGCTGAAGGACGTGCTGCCGCGGCTCGACCTCGACATGGCGATCAGGCGCCTGTCCGAGAGCACCAAGCAGTTCGTTTACCTCGAGCGGGACATCACGCCGCACGAGGAGGAGGCGATCAACAACCTCGGCATTCCCGGCATCGACTTCCAGCCGAGCGAGGAGCGCCGCTACCCGATGGGCAATCTCGCCGCCCAGGTGCTGGGCGGCGTCGACGTGGACGAACATGGCATCGCCGGCGTCGAGAAATGGTTCAACAAGCGCCTGACCGACGATCCCTCGCCGCTGCGGCTCTCCATCGATGTCCGCGTGGAAGGCGTGGTGCATGAAGAGCTGCAGCAGTCGATGGACGAATTCCAGGCGATCGGCGGCTGCGGCATCGTGATGGACGTGCATACCGGCGAGGTGCTGGCAATGGTCAGCCTGCCGGACTACGACACCAATGATTTCGGCAAGGCCCCGGCGGACACCCGCTTCAACCGCTGCGTGACCGGCATGTACGAGCCCGGCAGCACGTTCAAGCTTCAGACCGCGTCGATGGCGCTGAATTATGGCGTAGTGCACATCTGGGACGAGTTCGACGCGGCGCAGAACATCCATATCGGCCGCTTCACCATCAGCGATTTCGAGGGCAAGCACCGCTGGCTCTATCTGCCGGAAGTGCTGGCGTATTCCTCCAACCTCGGCGCGGCACATATCGCCCTGGACGTCGGTGCCGAGCGCCAGCGCGCGTGGCTGAAGGCGATGGGCATGTTCTCGCGTTCGCCAATCCAGTTGCCCGAGGCCGGATTGCCGATCGTGCAGCCGGCATCGCGCTGGGGCGAGGCGACGGTCATGACGGTTGGCTTCGGCCAGGGTATCTCGGTCTCGCCGCTGCACGTGGTACGCGGCACCGCGGCGGTGGCGACCGGCTGGCTGGTGCGCCCCACCATCCTGGCCACCGACGTGCCGCCAGGCGAGGATCCGCCGGGCGCGGAGCAATTGTTGAAACCGGAGACCGTGGAGACCATGCGCAAGCTGATGCGCCTGGTGGTCACCGACGGGTTCGGCAAGCAGGCGGAAGTGGCCGGCTACTATCCGGGCGGCAAGACCGGCACGTCGGAGAAGGTGGGCAAGCACGGATACGACCGCGGCTTCAAGGAGAACCTGAACGTCTCCGCCTTCACCAGCGTGTTCCCGATGAACGACCCGCGCTACGCCGTGTACATGATGCTCGACGAACCGCACGGGAACAAAAGCACCTACGGCTACTCGACCGCCGGCTGGGTGGCGGCCCCGGAGGCGGGCCGCGTGATCGCGCGCATGGCGCCGATGATGGGGATGCTGCCGGATATCAAGGACGCGCCGGAAATCAATCAGGCGCTGTACATCCCGCTGCAGCCCGGCCGTCCGCCGGGCGCACCGACGCTGCCGGTTGGCGTTCCGTTCCCCGAGGCAGCCGGCGCCGATTGGCACGTGAAGTCCGGCCTGCATGCCCCGGCCGAGCCGATCCCACCGGCCCGGCCCCATGCCCCACAGCGGCACGAGGCGCAGAAAAATGGCGCCGCCCCCGCGAAAACGGCAGAAGGCTGGGAAGCGGGTGATCGGCCGGCACGCAGCAGCCTCGCCCAGCCTCGATCCGCCGCGCGGGTCGATCCGGCGAGCGGGAGCGGGCGTCCCGTCAAAGAAGCCGCCCTTGCGGATCGCTGACGTGATACGCGCCATGCCGCCTTCCGCTGCCTTCGCCGCCGCATGGCACGCCGTGTCCGCGCTGGACGTGGCCGGCGTGACCGCGGACAGCCGCCAGGTGGTGCCCGGCGATCTGTTCTGCGCCTTGCCCGGCAACCGCGCCGACGGACGCAGCTTCATCGCCGACGCCGTGGAGCGAGGCGCCATCGCGGTGCTGGCCCCGCCTGACACCGTCTGGCCCCCCGGCGTGCCGCCGCGTCCGCTGATCCACGACCCCGAGCCACGCCGGCGCCTGGCGCAGATCGCCGCCGTCCTCGCCGGCCCGCAGCCGGATACGATGGTCGCGGTCACCGGCACCAACGGCAAGACCAGCACGGTCGAGTTCCTGCGCCAGATCTGGACCGCGTGCGGCCTGCCGGCGGCCAGCCTCGGGACACTGGGCGTGATCGCCCCCGCCTTCGAGCCCGGCCCCGGCCTGACCACGCCGGACCCGGTCAGCCTGGCCGAGATCCTCGCCGGCCTGCGCCGCACCGGCGTCCGTCACGCGGCGATGGAGGCATCGTCGCACGGTCTGGATCAGGCGCGGCTGGACGGCGTGCGCCTGTCGGCCGCCGCGTTCACCAACCTGACGCGCGATCACCTCGACTACCACGGCACCCTGGACGCCTATCGCGACGCCAAGCTCCGCCTGTTCTCCGATCTGCTGCCAGAAGGCGCGCCGGCGCTGGCGAATGCCGACATGGAGCGGGCCACGCTCGACGCGTTACGCGATGTGGCACGCCGCCGGCGCCTGGACCTGCGCACCGTCGGAGAGGCCGGCGATGCGATCCGCCTGCGACACGTCACACCGCTGCCCCACGGACAGGCGATCGTGGTGGACGCCGGCGGCGTGCAGCGCGAGATCACGCTGCCGCTGCCTGGCCGCTTCCAGGCCGATAACGCCCTGCTGGCGGCCGGCCTGGCGACCGCCCTGGGCGTGCGCGACGCGCTGGACCGCCTGCCCGGGCTGACCGGCGTGCGAGGCCGCATGGAACTCGCCGCCCGCCTGCCCAATGGTGCCGCGGTCTATGTCGATTATGCCCACACGCCGGACGCATTGGAACGACTGCTCACGGCGTTGCGGCCGCACACGACAGGGCGGTTGCTCGTGGTGTTTGGCGCCGGCGGCGACCGCGACCGCGGCAAGCGTCCCCTGATGGGCACCGCGGCCGCCCGCTTTGCCGATGCCGCCATCGTCACCGACGACAACCCGCGCAGCGAGGGCCCCGCCGCGATCCGTGCCGCCATCCTGGCCGCATGCCCCGGCGCCCGCGAAATCGGCGACCGTGCCGCCGCCATCGCCGCTGGGCTGAACGCGCTGCGCCCGGGCGACGTGCTTGCGGTGGCTGGCAAGGGCCACGAGCAGGGACAGACGATCGGCGGGGACGTGGTGCCGTTTGACGACGTAGGGGTGGTAAGAGGTCTGGTGAACTCCCTCCCGATGGCGGCGACCAGGTTCCCAGGGGCGGTCACGGGGCTTCCGAACCCGCTCCCGAAGGCGGTGGCGGCTGTTCCGAATCCTCCACCGCGATGCGGGACAGGGCAGGGTGAGGGCGATCAGGCGTGTATGCCGCCGTCTCCGCCACCAGAGGGCCAGGCCTCATGACGGCCATGCATCCCCTCTGGACCCCCGAGGACCTCGCCGAAGCCACCGGCGGCGTGTTGACGGCTCAGTTCGCCGCGGCCGGCGTATCCATCGACACCCGCACCCTGGTCCCCGGCGATCTGTTCATCGCCCTGGCCGGCGAGAACGGCGACGGCCATCGCTTCGTGGCCGACGCGCTGGCCCGAGGCGCCGCCGGCGCGATGGTCCACCACGACGTGCCGGGGGCCGGCCCCCTGCTGCGCGTCGACGACACGCTGGCAGCGTTGACCCGGCTCGGTGCCTATGCCCGGGAGCAATTCACCGGAGCGGTGATCGCGATCACCGGCAGCGTCGGCAAGACCACAACCAAGGAGATGCTGCGCTGCATCCTGTCCGCGCTGGGACCGACCCATGCCGCCGTGGCGTCCTACAACAACCATTGGGGCGTGCCGCTGACGCTCGCCCGACTGCCGCGTGACGCGGCATTCTGCGTGGTGGAAATCGGCATGAACCACACGGGCGAGATCGCCCCGCTGTCGCGCCTCGCGCGCGCGCGTGTGGTGGGCATCACCGCGGTGGAGAAGGCGCATATCGGCTACCTGGGCAGCCTGGAGGCGATTGCCGACGAGAAGGCGGCGATCATGATGGGGCTGGAACCGGGCGGCGTGGCGGTACTGCCGGCGGACGCAACGATGTTCCCGCGTCTGCGTGCGGTGGCCGAGCGGATGGATGCCCGCGTGGTGACGTTCGGCGCGACCGCCGGGGCCGATATCCGGCTGGCGGATGTCGCGATGGATGCCGATGGCAGCGACGTGACGGCGATGGCCGAGGGCCGGACTCTGCATTTCCGGCTGAACGCGCCCGGATTGCACATGGCGATGAATGCCTGCGCCGCCATCGGCCTGGCCCGGGCCGCATCCCGCGGAAACCTCCCCTGCAGCGCCGATAGCCTCGCCCACGACGTGGCAGCGGCCGACGCGCTTACCACGTTCTGCCCCCTCCCCGGCCGCGGTGCGCGGCGTGCACTTGCCCTCCCCGGCGGCACCGCGCTGCTTTTGGATGAGAGCTACAACGCCAACACCGCCTCGGTGCGAGCTGCCCTTGCGGTGCTGGCGCTCCAGCCCGGAACGCGCCGCATCGCCATCCTCGGCGACATGCTGGAACTCGGCGACGCCGGCCCGGCGGAGCATGCCTCGCTCGCCGCCGACGCCGCCTCCGCCGCGGACCTCGTGTTCGCCTGCGGTCCGTTAATGCGCCACCTGTTCGACGCGCTGCCGCCCGAGCGCCGCGGCGCCCACGCCGCCGACTCCGCGACGCTTGCGCCGCTGCTCGCCCGCACCGTCGCCGCCGGCGACACCGTGCTGGTGAAGGGCAGTCTGGGCAGCCGCATGCGCGTCATCGTTGCGGCGCTGGAAACCGCCGCCGCCAGCCACGCCGCGGAGGCGGCCGCCTGATGCTCTACAACCTCGCCCGTCCCTTCGCGGAACAATTCATCCTGTTCAATCTGTTCCGCTACATCACCTTCCGCTCCGGCGCCGCCTGCCTGACCGCGCTGGCCGTCAGTTTCTGGATGGGGCCCAAGCTGATCCGCTGGCTGAAAACCGTCCAGCGGCAAGGCCAGCCGATCCGTATCGATGGCCCGGAACGCCACCTGATCGAGAAGAAAGGCACGCCCACCATGGGCGGCCTTCTGATCCTGTTCGCCATGACGATTTCCACCTTGCTGTGGGTGGATTTGAAGAACCGCTACGTCTGGGCGGTACTGGCGGTCACCTGGGGCTACGGCTTGCTCGGCTTCATCGACGACTACCTGAAGGTGACCAAGCGCAACACCAAGGGCGTGCCTGGCCGCATCAAGCTGATCGTCCAGGCGCTGATCGGACTTGGCACCGCGATATGGATCGTCGTACTGACCCGCGCGCCGCTGAACACCGAACTCGCCGTGCCGGTGTTCAAGGAACTGCTGATCCAGCTTGGCTGGTTCTTCCCCGTCTTCGCCATGCTGGTGATGATGGGCGCCTCCAACGCGGTGAATCTGACCGACGGTCTCGATGGCCTCGCCATCGTGCCCACCATCATCGCCGCCGGCGTGTTCGCGCTGATCGCCTACCTGGTCGGCAATCGCGTCTTCGCGAACTACCTGCAGCTCACCTATGTGCCGGAGGTCGGTGAACTGGCGGTCTTCCTGTCCGCACTGATCGGCGCCGGCATGGGTTTCCTGTGGTTCAACGCGCCGCCCGCCGCGGTGTTCATGGGCGACATCGGCTCCTTGTCGCTGGGCGGCGCGCTGGGTGCCGTCGCGGTCGCGACCAAGCACGAGATCGTGCTGATGATCGTCGGCGGATTGTTCGTGGTCGAAACGGTATCGGTCATCGTGCAGGTGTTCTGGTACAAACGCACCGGCACGCGCGTGTTCCTGATGGCGCCGCTGCACCACCATTTCGAAAAGAAGGGCTGGGCGGAGCCGACCATCGTAATCCGCTTCTGGATCATTTCCATGATCCTGGCGCTGATCGGCCTGGCCACGTTGAAAATCCGATGAGCACCTTCCCCGCCACGCTGTTTTCTGGTTCGCGCTTCGCCGTGCTGGGGCTGGGAAAGAACGGCCTGGCCGCCGCCCGGGCATTGCTGGCCATGGGCGCCGAGGTGACGGCGTGGGACGACGCGCAGGCCGCCCGCGACGCGGCGCAGGACGTGCCGCTGGGCGATCCATGCCCGGGCGGCTTCGCGTTCGATGCGCTGGTGATGTCGCCCGGCATTCCGCATCTGCTGCCGCGCCCGCATCCGGCGGCGATGCGCGCCCGCGCCGCCGGCGTGCCGATCCTGTCGGATGCGGAACTGCTGTTCCAGGCCGTGCGCCGCGCCGGTTCGCGTGCCCGGTTCGCCGGCATCACCGGCACCAACGGCAAATCCACCACCACGGCCTTGCTCGCGCACATCCTGTCCTGCGCCGGGGTTCCGGCAGCGGCCGGCGCCAATCTCGGCACCGCCGCTTTGGCGTTGCCATTGCTTCCGGACGCCGGAGTCTATGTCCTGGAGATGTCCTCCTACATGTTGGAGCGACTCGCCACCCTCCGCTTCGATGCGGCGGCAATGCTCAACCTCAGTCCCGACCACATCGATCGCCACGGCGACATGGCCGGCTACGCCGCCGCCAAGCGGCACGTCTTCGATCGGCAGGAGCCAGGCGATCTGGCGGTGGTCGGAGCGGACGACGCGGACTCGTGCGCGATGGCGGCGGAACTGCGCAGCGGACCGGCGCGCGTGGTGATGGTGTCGGGGGAAACCGAAGCCACCTCCGATTGGTGGGAATTATTGTCTGCCGCCCCTGCCCTCCCCGGCGCGCATAACGCGCAGAACGCCGCAGCAGCCTATGCCATGGCGCGGCATTTCGGGGTGACGCACGATGTCATCGCGCGCGCCTTCACCACCTATCCTGGACTGCCGCACCGCCAGCAGCGGCTGGATACGATCGACGGCATCACCTTCATCAACGACTCCAAGGCCACCAACGCCGATTCCGTCGCCTGTGCACTGTCCTGTTACGACCGCGTCATCTGGATCGCCGGCGGTCAGGCGAAGCAAGGTGGGATCGAGCCGCTGGTATCGTTCTTTCCCCGCATCGTGCATGCCTTCCTGATCGGCCGCGATGCGCCGCTGCTGTCCGCAACGCTCGCCGCGCATCAGGTGCCGCACGACACTGTCGGTACCCTGGAAGCGGCAATCGCCGCCGCCGCTGCGGCCGCACGCGAGACCGGAACGCCGGTCGTGCTGCTGTCTCCGGCTTGCGCCAGTTGGGACCAGTTCACCGGCTTCGAGCAGCGCGGCGAGCGTTTCGGCGCGTTGGTCGCAGCGCTTGGGCAGGAATGCGCGGCGGCACCGATAGCGCCGCAGGCCGGGCCCATCGCATTGCCGGCGGAGGGTGTCTGATGCCGACTCTGTCACGCGCCGACAACTCGCTGCTGGGCCGCTGGTGGTGGACCGTTGACCGCTGGACGCTGGGTGCGATCGGCGTATTGCTCGGCTTCGGCTATGTCATGATCCTGGCCGCCTCGCCATCCGTGGCGGTGCGCATCGGCGATCCGCGCAACCTGCTGGTCTACAAGCAGGTGTTCTTCCTGGTTGCCGCCGCCGGCATCGTTGTGGGCGTGTCGTTGCTGACACCGCGCCAGATCAAGCGCCTGGCGATCGCCGGGTGCATCATCGCCATCATGCTCACCTCGGCGACTCTGGTGATCGGCGTGCAGATCAAGGGCGCGCAACGCTGGATTCAACTGCCAGGCATGGCGGTGCAGCCATCGGAGTTCCTGAAGCCCTGTTTTGCGGTCGTCACCGCCTGGCTGATCTCCGAGGCCAAGCGCACGCCGCGCTTTCCCGGCCTGCTGATCGCGTTCGGTATCTTTGGCGTGATCATTATGCTGCTGAAGTCGCAGCCGGACATCGGCATGGCAGCGGTGATCATCAGCGTGTTCCTGTGCCAGCTCTATCTGGCCGGCATGAACCTGCTGTTCGTGTTCGCCGGACTGGGCATGATGGGCGGCGCCGGCTTTCTGGCCTACACGCTGTTCCCGCATGTGCAGAGTCGTGTGCAGCGCTTCCTGCATCCGAACAGTGGCGACACGTATCAGGTGACCACGGCGCTGGAGGCGTTCGGCAACGGCGGTCTGTTCGGCCGCGGACCGGGCGAGGGCCGGGTGAAGGACGTGCTGCCGGACGCGCATGCCGACTTCGTCTTCGCGGTGGCGGGCGAAGAGTTCGGCATGGTGGTGTGCGTGGCGATCCTCGGCGTGTTCGCCTTCATCGTGCTGCGCGGGCTGCTTAAACTTTTGAAAGAGCAGGATTTGTTTACTGTGCTGGCGAGCGCGGGATTGGTGGTGGGATTCGGGCTGCAGGCGTTCGTCAACATGGCATCGACGCTGGAGCTGATCCCGACCAAGGGCATGACATTGCCGTTCATTTCCTATGGCGGCTCGTCGGCAATGGCGGTCTCGCTCGGCATGGGCATGCTGCTCGCGCTGACCCGCCGCCGCCATCATGGAGACGCACCATGATGACACAGTTCACCTCTCCCGCGCTGCGGGAGAGGTCGAGATGCGAAGCATCGAGGGTGAGGGTAATCGGGTCGTCGCGCACGCCTCTTTCGCCTCGCACCGTTCAAATGCAGCGTCCTGACCCGACCGCCCTCTCCCTCGACGCTGCGCGTCTCGACCTCTCCCGCGCAGCGGGAGAGGTTATCGTGATCGCGGCGGGCGGCACCGGTGGTCATTTCTTTCCCGCCGAGGCGCTCGCTTCTGAACTGGTCGCCCGCGGCAGGCGTGTCGTGCTGATGACCGATGCACGGTCCGGCGGTTTGCAAAGCACGGCATTCGCCAACGCCGAGCGTTACGTGATCCAGGGTGCGGGTATTGCCGGACGTGGACTGTGGCGGTCGGCAAAGGCCGTGCTGTCGCTGGCTGGCGGTGTGGCCCAGGCCCGCGGCATTTTCGCCCGACTGCATCCGGCGCTGGTGGTCGGTTTCGGTGGCTATCCCTCCATCGCGCCGGTGCTGGCGGCCCGCTTGCTGCGACGCCGGCCGGCGGTTTTGCTGCACGAGCAGAATGCGGTGCTTGGGCGGGCCAATCGGTTTCTGCGGCGATTTGCCGATGTGATGGCA
>Ga0335072_10002617_pt1 | contig 27793 bp, 16 predicted proteins | sample Lox_Sample_21_FD_206725 | JGI IMG/M metagenome (GOLD analysis project Ga0335072, IMG submission 206725) | Soil microbial communities from Loxahatchee National Wildlife Refuge, Florida, United States - Lox_Sample_2.1 | ecosystem: Environmental > Terrestrial > Soil > Wetlands | place: USA... | reverse complement strand
CGATGACGTCCGTGAGATACCGAAGGTTCTCCGAAATGGGCGAAGGAGCGAGAGCGCCCTGCACGATGGCGGGGGCAACGTCGGCGCAGGATTTGTGGACGGTGCATGCGCCCTCGCCCTGAGGAACCTGGTGGGAAAAGGGCGAGGGCTTCTGGGGAGGTAATTGAGCGAATGCATTGCTACCGCAGAGTATCCAGACGAGGAACGCCAAAACGGGCGGACAACGCATGGCCCAACGATTATCTAGGGGTAGTTTCATCGAAGCACTCGAGGGCGGCGTGCCACAAGCCCGGAACAGGAGAGAGTCATCCGTTTGTCAGGGACGTTGAACGGGCACGAAGGCTGGGCCGTTTTAACCTGGCTGATTTCCATGGGCGACTTTGGGTGAGTATGCCTTATTTGGATGACGCCCGATTCGTCAACATTTGTGGCTGATGAGATGCCCGTTACTAAACCTCTGAAGCCGCGACAGGCAAAGCGGCTTCCAATCCGGTTTGCGCAGAAATCGTAGATCGAATTATCTTCGCCGGGTTTCCAACTGCAACACTGTTTTCCGGCACTGGATTCGTAACAATGCTTCCTGCTCCGATCACGCAGTTGTCTCCGACATCGGCCATAATGACGGCATTTGCTCCGATCCAAGTATTTTTTCCGATCCGCACGCGAGTAAATGACTGCGGCTGACTTTGGAAGGGAACACCCGGAATCGTCGTTCCGTGCTGGTGCTTTCCGCTCAAGATCTGGACAGAATCAGAAATCATGGAATCGTCGCCAATCGTCGCGAGCCCGATAAAGGTCCTCCATCCGATATAAACACGGTGCCCGACCTCAGTTGAGTTCTTGGAAATAATTGAGCCAAAGGAAATGCCACAGTCCAAAGGGCATTTCGAGAGAGCAAGAAAATAATAAGCGTTCCGGATGTAGACTCCGGTTTTTCCAGGGATCAGTGAAATAAACTCCGTATGCATGAGGAACCAGACGTCGCGACCCGCAATTCGACGCACCAGGAGTTCCATTGCAGCCCATGGGAAGACAAACACCAAGGCAAAGGCAATGGCGACATTCTTAAGAGACTTTCGCAAGCTAGTCACCTAAATCTCGCTCGATAAGTGATGCTACCCCGCGTCGGAAGGAGAAACGAGTAGGAATTGCGCTACAGTTTGTATTGCAAGCAAACGTTTCGTACTTCAAATCGAGACTCCCGCCAGAATTTTAACTGGATGTAACGTAAAGATCGATTTTGGCTTCCTCTTAAGTAGCGGCCGCACGCAAAAGAGTTGTCTGCCATCCCGGGAGCAAGAAACCCATCTTGTTTCGCAATTTTGAGATTTCCACAGGGCGGTTTTACAGACTCCTAATCATTTTTACATCACTGGAGGTAAAAGCAACTTCAGTCGTAAGAAAGACCATTGAAATAAAAGGGTTTATCTAGTTCCCCCAATGGCACAGGAGGTGCAACGCTCTGAGGCTCTCCACTGAGGACTTCACCGGGTCTTCTTCGGGGCGCGTGCGAATCCGGGAATCGTTCAGATCTATGGCCTGTGCGTGCCAGCACGATCTGGATGTAAGTACGTTTTTGCGTTGCCCTCCGGATCCCGATTGCAGTGAATCAAGAAGGCTTACGCTCTTCCTGGACCGACGCCCCTTGGGCGCCGGGATGGTTTCCTAGCAACTATATGTGGGCAAAAGAATTAAGCGAACAGTGATGCTGCTCGCGAGGTTCGATAGGGCCGTCTAAAGGTCTTACTCGGATCGAAGCATCTGGCTCTGACGTCCTGTTGTCCTTGGGGGACAAACGGAATCTAGGCGCCGATCCAAATGCCCGAGAGAGCAATCTGCCTCGCGCATTCCGGGAAATTGGAAGGAGCGTAATTCGGAGCACGGATAAGCGCCGTAGTGGTTTTTGAAAGATCAATTAAATCAATTTCAAGGGTCCGTCGTGGCGAAAAATCAGATTCCTGGTTCTGATACGCTCTCCGCTAAGCCTCAAATTTTCAAATCGCGCAGCTTGATTTTTTCTACAGTCAATTTCAGATCCATCTTGAAGGACTTTCGAGCACTGTCCGAAAGTACAGGTGGTGGAGTACAGGCGCCATGCTGGCCTAAAGCCCTGCCTCAGACCAGTAGTTTCGCGCGCTTCGCAGTTGCTAGTCTCATCGTGCGAGGAGAACGATGAGTTCAAACGCACGTTGCCACGAAAGCCTGCCAGTTACTTCGATTCTTTCGTCATTCATTCTCTTTATCATTTTGACGGGTGCTCTGATCACATCCGGGTGCGCCGGAGTGACTTCGGCCGGTACCGGCCAGGGAACAGGTCCAGGTGACCCGCCGCCCGTTCTGGCGATCACAGTGGGAAGCCTCCCACAAGGGACGACACAGACTGCTTATTCTGCGACACTCTCCGCCAATGGCGGCACGACTCCCTATTCGTGGAGCATTTCCTCCGGCCAGCTTCCTACCGGACTTTCACTGGACGGCTCGACCGGTGCGATCAGCGGCACTCCGACTCAAGCCGGGACCTTTGCGTTCAGCATCAAAGTTGAAGACTCAGGGAACCCGCAGCAATCCGCCGGGTCGAGTTTGAGCGTCACGATCGCCAGCGGAAAGACCCCCATGCAGGTTTCCGTCACGGCTCTTCCGGCAGGCGAAACGGGGGCCAGCTACCACGCGATCCTTACGGCTACAGGGGGCACCTCTCCCTACTCGTGGTCCTTGTCCAGCGGCACACTGCCGAGCGGTCTCACGCTGGCGTCCAACGGAAATATTACGGGTACTCCAACGACCGCGGCGACCTCCTCTTTTACCGTCAAGGTTTCCGATTCGAGCTCTCCCGTCGAAACGGCAAGCAAAGGCTTGAGCATTGCCATAGCGCTTGCGGGCGGTCCGCTTCAGATTTCCACAGTCAGTCTCCCGAGCGGACAAGTGAGCAGCGCGTATTCGACCACTGTCTCAGCCATTGGTGGGGTGTCACCCTACCTGTGGTCGGTGGCGTCGGGCTCCTTGCCGGCCGGGCTCAGCCTGAACGCGTCTTCCGGTGTGATATCGGGAACTCCTACGACGGCTGCCACTTCGACATTTACGATTCAAGCCAAGGATTCCAGCGCGGCGCCTCAAACGACCACAAAAAGTTTTTCCGTTACAATTGCGGCAGCGACTCAGCCCCCGACGGTGACGAATTCGTCACTGCCGGGCGGCACTGCAGGAACCGCCTACTCCGCGACGCTTACAGCGTCGGGGGGCGCGCCTCCGTACACATGGCAAATTAGCTCGGGGTCTTTGCCAGCCGGTTTGTCCGTGGTTTCTTCCGGACAGATCAGCGGCACACCGACAACTGCCGGCACGTCGACTTTCACAGCACAGGTGAAAGATTCCAACAACAACACTGCAACGAAGAGCTTGAGCATCACGATCGCAGCCGCTCCACAACCGCCGACCATCTCGACTTCCTCGTTGGTGGGCGGGACAGTTGGCGCCGCTTATTCCACCTCGCTTGCAGCAACAGGCGGGAAGACCCCGTACACGTGGACCATTTCGTCGGGGGCGCTACCAGGCGGGTTGAGTCTGACCGCTTCGACGGGGGCGATTTCCGGCACTCCGACTACGGCTGGAACTTCCGCCTTCACGGTTCAGGTGAAAGACGCGAATAACAATACAGGCACGAAGTCGTTGAGCATCGCGATTGCAGCGGCTGCTCAGCCCCCGTCCATCACCACTTCTTCACTGCCCGGCGGAACGGTGAGCACGTCCTATTCGACAACCCTAGCCGCGAGCGGCGGCAAAACGCCGTACACCTGGTCCGTCTCTTCCGGAACCTTGCCGGCGGGATTGACCCTCGGAGCTTCGACGGGCGTCATTTCCGGCACGCCGACGGCCTCCGGGACCTCTACCTTTACAATCCAAGTGAAGGACGGGAACAACAATACGGCCACGAAATCGCTGAGCATCACGGTTGCACTGCCCGCCCTCGTGATTTCGACTGCTTCTCTCCCGGGCGGTCAGGTGGGAACTTCTTACTCCGCAATCCTCGTCGCCAGTGGCGGGAAGACGCCGTACACGTGGTCCGTCGCCTCCGGGTCGCTGCCAGCCGGTCTGACATTGTCCGGCGGGAGCGGCCAGGTCAGCGGCACGCCGACGACATCAGGAACTTCTACGTTCACTGTCAAGGTGACCGACTCCGCGAGCACGACTGCCACAAAGTCGCTTTCGATCGTGGTTTCGGCGGCTTCCGTGACGCCGGTCCAAATCACCACCACTTCGCTACCGGATGCACAACAGGGTTCCGTTTACTCGTCGACCCTCGTTGCGTCCGGCGGGACCACGCCCTATACGTGGAGTTTGTCGTCAGGCTCGCTCCCTTCGGGGTTGTCGCTGAACTCGTCGAACGGCCAGATCAGCGGAACGCCCTCCGCGAGCGGTATGTTCCCGATGACGGTTCAAGTGAAAGACTCGAGCTCGACGGTGCAAACCGCGACGGAGCCTTTGAGCCTCACGGTGGACAGCTCGTCTTCAGATAACTGCCCAACGGGTCAGCCCTGCGGTGCCACGGCCCCGTATTGCGACAACTACACTCCGCCATCCACGAGCGGCGCAACGCTGATCAGCTCGCTCCCGTACAAGATCACGACGTCCGGCAACTACTACCTGAACTCCGATCTTTCGAGTGCGGGGGTGGGAATCGCGGTGCTGGCGAGCAACGTCGACATCAACCTCAATGGGCACACCATCACCTTCGGGACTTCTCCCATCGGGTCGGGCGCCTCGCAAGCCGGCGAGTACGGCATCCTCATGTGCAACACCGGCAATCTTGGCGATGAGGCTCTCGATTCCAGCTACGGGTCAAACGGCTACTGCGCCAGCGGCGGTCTCTCCGCATCGAGTGTCACCGTTGAAAACGGCTCCGTCGTCGAGTCGGCTAACGCCTCCGGATATTACGATCCCTCGAATTGCCCGGGGGCAGGAGTGAACAGCGGTTGCGCGCACGCGCACGACACGGTTGCCAGCCATGCGGTTTATTTCTGGTACGACCATGCGATTACCATCCGCCACCTGAACATCACGGTTCAGACGGTTGATGCGACTGCCATCCACTTCAGCCGCTTGATGTCCGGCACCGGCTACGACATCGAGTGCAACACGATCAACGACAAGGTGGCCCAATTGAACCGCCGCGACCAGAGCCGGGGCGCGATCTGGGGCGGGGGCGACCAAACGGGCAATTCGGGGATCACCATCAAGTACAACACGATTCTCGGATCTCCGCAGGATGGCATCTCCCTGGCCAATGGCAACGGCACGAACGAACCGAGCGGCACCACGGTCGCTTATAACGACATCAGCCTAGGCTACTTCCAAGGCCCTCCGTTCCAGAGTCAGTACCAAATGTATTCCAACGACTACGCGATTATGGCCTGCATCACGAACGGAAGCGTCGCTTACAACTATGTGCACAATGCCTCTGGGCGCGGAATCGGGTGTGTCTACGGAAGCGATCAAAACGGAACCACGATCAGCAACAACTACGTGACGACCGGAGAGGGTGCCGACAACGCGGAATACGGCCCCAATGGGAATAAAGAAGGAGCCTCTTGGGTCGGCGCTTGCGACTTCAGCGGCACGCGTGGCTATGAGGCCAAGGACACAATGGGCTTCACGCTGGCGTACAACACGTTTATCGTCGGCGCCAGCACTTGCGGCGGTCCAGCCATCGAACTCGCAGAACTACCTTGCATCAGCATCAGCTGCCCGGGAACCGCGTCACGCGCAATCAGCATTCACGACAACATCGAGCAGGTGCTCAACAGTAACGGCGCCAGCACAATGAGCGTGCCGAATTATGCAACCTGCATCGACCTCCAGACGGTGGAAGGAAACTACAGCAACTACTTCTCGCCGATCCTGAGGGACACTTGCACGAGCGACGGTGACTACGTCAACTCGGAAGGCTACGCTCCGGGCGACTACTTCACCTTCCAGGGTGCTACGTACAATCTGGGCAGTCATCCTTTCTCTTCCGGATGCGGCCTCACCTCTTCCTCCAAGTGCGGCCACATGATGCACTGGCAGGGCGCCACGGGTCAGGGAATTCCGGACGAGTTGGGTTATGTCTTCCAGGACGTTTCACTGGGCAGCGGCGCGGGCCTTAGCTTCGCCGGAGAGTCGAACAGCCCAACCGCCCGCAGCGCAACGGTTCAGTGGACCTACACGCCGACAATCCTCAGTTCGGTGACGGGTAGCCCACTTACCGGTGCGACCGTGACGGCCACTGACGCTGGCGGCCACCAGTCGACCTGCCAGACTAACACCTCCGGTCAGTGCTCGCTGAGCCTGCGTCAAGAAGTGGTAAGTTCGCCCGCCGGTAGCTCAACGTTGAGCACGACGAACGAGTTGCCGGCATCCATCAGCATATCTGCTGCAGGTTGCACGACCCTTAACATCAACCTTTCCCTGATAAACACGACGAGCGATTCACACACTCTCGTTTGCCCGTAGGCCGTACCGGCTGATCGGCTGTCCACGCCTGGCCTCGAGTCTTTCTCAAGATTCGAGGCCAGTTTTGTTTTCAGCCCAGCCCAGAATTCTGCCATTGCGACAAGGACAATTCGGTAGTATCAACTCCAAGTCAAAAAGACAGGAAGCCTACAGTGGAGAACCGGCTCTCGCTCAACCAGGCACACTCGAGAATGACGTTGCAGTTGCTTGCTCTCGGAGTAGTCATGATTCTGGCCGCAGCCTTCTTTCTCATGCGGACTTCTAGAGTTACGCCCCCCGTTTCAGTGCAATCCTTCGTGCCAGCGCAAGCTGAAAAAATTGATGGCAAGAACTGCCCAACAGAAAAGCCTTGCGGCGCGACCGCTCCCTATTGCCGGGACTACTCTGCCCCGAGCACGAAAGGAGCCAAATTAATCGGTTCTCTGCCATACAAGATCAAATCATCCGGGCGCTACTATCTCGATTCTGACCTGGAGAGTGCAGGCGTCGGCATCGCCGTGATGGCGAATCACGTTGACGTCAACCTCAACGGCCACAAAATCACATACGGCGGTGCCCGGATCGGATCAGGTCCATCTCAAGTCGGAGAGTACGGCATCCTCCTCTGTAATACCGGAAACCTAGCCGATGAGGGGCTTGATGCCAGCTATGGATCGAATGACTATTGCGTGAACGGAGGCTTGTCTGCTTCCGATGTCACCGTCGAGAACGGCTCAATCGTCGAGTCGCCGAGCGCATCCAGTTATTACGACCCGCTAAATTGCCCGGGGTCAGGCGTCAACAACGGCTGCGGTCATCCCCATGATTCGATCGCAAGCCATGCGGTTAATTTCTGGTACTCAAAAGGCGTGACGGTTCGCCACCTTTCAATTTCCGTCGAGACTGTTGACGCCGAGGGAATTCGTTTCGGGCGCTTGATGCCCGGAGCCGGATACGACATCGAGTGCAACACGGTCAGCGACAAGGTCGTTCAAGTAAATCATCGGTCGGAAGCCGTTGCTGCTATCAGCGGCGCGGGCAACTCTGCGGGCACATCTCCAATTACCGTGCAATACAACACAATTGTCGGCTCACCCCAGGACGGCATCTCCCTGGCGAACGGCAACGGGAGCAACGAACCGAGTGGCACAACCGTCGCCTATAACGACATCAACATCGGCTACTTCCAGGGCCCGCCGCTTCAAACCCAGTATCAGATGTATTCGAACGATTACGCGATCATGGCCTGTATCACCCACGGCACCATCGCCTACAACTACGTTCACAATACAGCCGGCCGCGGCCTCGGCTGCGTCTACGGGCGCGACCAGGATGGGACGACGATCAGGAATAACTACGTCTCAACGGGCGAGGGAGCAGACAACGCTGAATACGGCCCCAACGGCACGACGCCCGGCGCCGTTTGGGCGGGCGCGTGCGACTTCAGCGGAACACGCGGGTTTGAAGCCAAGGACACGATGGGTTTCACCCTGGCCAACAATACTTTCTTGATTGATGCAAGCACGTGCGGGGGGCCGGCCATTGAACTTGCCGAACTTCCTTGCATCAGCATCTCAGGTTGCCCCGCAGTCGCTTCGCAACCTATCGCGATTCGGGACAACATCGAGCGGGTATTGAACAATAGCGGCTCCGCCTCGCTCGCCACTCCCAATTACGTCACCTGCATCGACTTGCAAACTGTCCAGGGGAATTTCAGCAATTATTTTTCGCCCATCCTTCGAGATACCTGTAGCAGCGACGGCGATTACGTCAATTCCGAGGCTTACGCTCCGGGAGACCATTTTTCGTTTTTCGAGTCTTCCTATTCGCTCGGTTCTCACCCGCTTTCCTCTGGATGCGGCTTGGTCCCGTCTGCATCATGCGGTCATATGATGCATTGGCAAGGCGTGTCGGGGTCGTCCATTCCTGACGAACTGGGCTACGCTTTTCGCGACGTAAAAGCGGGGGCGGGTGCGGACGTTGGCTTTTCGGGGGCGGCGACAAGCGGAACGCCAGTGGCAAGAGGGGCAGTTGTACAGTGGACCTACTCGCCCACTGTCAAAGACTCGGCGGAAAAGCCGATTCCGGGTGCCACGGTCAGCGCAGTCAGTCCATACGGCACGAAGGAGGAATGCAGAACCGACTCGAGCGGAACGTGCACTCTCTTAATCACTCAGGAGGTTGTGACGTCTCAACCTGGTGACGCCACTCTCTCCAGGCAAACCGTGCGCGACTTTGCGATTACGATCACGGCATCGTCCTGCGCGAGCCTAAATGTACACCTCGCCATAACTCAACCAACTACCGTCACTCACACACTGAGTTGTCGTTAGCCCTGTCATCCCTTCTGCGATTTCATCTATGTACTGAAACGCGAATTACACTTGCCTATAAGAAGTGTGTTATATTCTGGCTGATAGGAATTAATTGGCTATACGAAGATGAGCCTTCATGCCGAGACCTCTTCTATCCTCGGCGGCTGGTCAACTTTTGTGGTGTTGGTGGACGCTCGCCTGTTACCTAACGCTCTTTGCCCTGATCGCGTTTCCCTTTTACAAGGGCATCCTTCTGGGGCTCTTCCCCGTCGCAGCGGGTGCACTTGTCGCTGTCAGCCCGAAATTTATTCCGCGTGGCTGGAGGCGATACCTCGCTGCAGGATTCTCCCGAATGGTATCGCGGAAATGGCTATTGACGGTTGCCCTCCTCGGATTCTTGGTTCGAGTACCGCTTATCATATTCCCAGCCATCCCACACAGCGATCATCGCACGTACTATGACCTGGGCATTCAACTGGCTTCCGGCCTTGGGTACGGTGATTCGATCCTCTATCCGCCCGGGCAGCCGGCTTGGCTCGCGCTCTGTATTTTCCTGCTCGGAAAAAACATTCACGTCCTGGTCTTCATCGAGAGCGTCTTGCACGTATTAACAATCTTAGTAATCTATTTTTCTATTCGCCGACACTCGGAAACTGCTGCGCGATGGGGTTCTCTAATCGTCGCCTTTTTCCCTTCCCTGGTTATTTACTCCGGCACACTTGGTCATGAGAACACATCGGTATTTACAAATGTAGGAGTCATGGCGCTGTTCTTGATTGCGGCAAGTGCTCAAGGCTCAAGTAAAATCGGAAATTGGATCGTCCTCGGATTGTTCGTCGGGCTGGCCGCTTTCATTCGTCCCGTCTTTCTCGCCACGCCCGTAGTTTTGAGCCTCGTTCTATGGATATGGGGGAAGCAAATCAACTTGATCATCCGGTGGGTCCTTATAACAATCGCTGCGATGGCAGTGGTTATCAGTCCGTGGGTAATTCGAAATTATGAGATGTTCGGACAGTTTACTCTGATTTCGACCAACTTCGGATCAGTACTCCTCTCAGCCAACGCCGCGAAAAGCGACGGGATCTACATGAATACGGACCCCATTGGAGCGGAGTTGAATCCTATCGCGCAGGACCACTACCAGAGGCGGCTCGCCATCGAGGCAATTTGGAGCCACAAATCGGTTTTCATGCAAAGGATGGTCAAGAGACTTGTCTTCATGTGGGGCACAGACACTTCCATACTGGATTTCTATTTGGGCGACAACCCTGAGTCCGGCATAACCGTTCTCCGAGCCACTCTGTCAATGCTCATACAGAGCGCATGGTCGTGGTTTGTGGTCGCCTGGGTCGTGGCGGCAACCAAACGCCCCCCTTGGCGCCGCCAGCACGAATTGTTTGAGATCTGGTGCGCCTGCTGGATCGGCCTTGTTTGGGTACTGCATCTGATTGTCGAGCCGCACTCACGGCACCACTTAATCTACATACCAATGTTAGCGATTGTCTTCTTACCCGATTACTGGACTTGGGTGATGGAGGAATCACCAGTAAGACGAATTGGCTCGCCATCACTTGGGAAGACAGAGTTCGACGGTGCGGCAACTCCGACTACTGGTACCTAAGAGTTTGAACCCGTGATGGGAGCCGGGGCCGAGTCGGCTGCTCGACGACGGGCGCGGGAGTTTGTGTCGCCAGGACATGTCTTGTCACAAGCCGGTTGGCTACGACGAGGCCGGCAAGCATGTACCAATACGGGCGATACAGAGTGTGGCTAACGAGTCCAATGAACGCGTTTCCAACAAACATTAGCGCGCAGGCGGACGCAAACTGATAATTAATTTCCAGCCCTGGCATCCCCTTGGTCCGCAGTACTTCGCGGATAGCTTTCCACATCTGGCCGAGGAAGTACACAAATATGATAAAGCCCACGATTCCAAGTTCGCAAACAACCTGGAGATATAAATTGTGTGGTTGCATCCAAGCGCCGTGCGCCTTACCGGAATACTTCGTTCCGAACGCGGTAGAAAACTGTCCAGCGCCTACCCCAAGGACGGGGTGGTCCTGGAACATCCTCCATCCCGCATCCCAGATCTGCAAACGATACTCGTTTGACGGATCAAGCTTCCCACCCTCGGCATAGCTCTTCACCGTGAGGAAGCGGTCCTGATAGGTCTTGGGCAGCGAGAACCAGAGCGTCGCGGCCAAGACTAAGGCGACGGCCAGATTGAGCACCGGCCTCTTCGACCGAAATACGTAAAAAACAGTGATCAGGATCAGGCCCAGGAAAACGATGCGTGCGCCAGTCAGGCAAAGCACGTACAGCGTCATCCCACCGCAGAGAAACAGGAATACTTTGGTAAAAAGGCCCTTTGTCGTCGCCAGAAGAGTCATGAGAAAGGGCAGAAATGCCAGCAGGAGTCCCGCCAGTTCGTTCGGGTTCCCCGCCATGCTGTTTATTCCCTGCGCTCTGTCGATCGTCCCATAAGTCTGTCCGAGCGAGTAAAACTGGCCGTGTATGAAGGCGAAAAAGGTGCTCCCCACAAACCACATCATAAACCCCACGAGAAGCCAAGTGATTGCCTTTAGCCTCTCCTGGGAGTCAATGAAGGCCGTCATCGTGATTTGTAGGATCACGAGTTTTGCCACTTCGACGAACATTGCGAAAGCGCCGCCCGGCCAGATCGCCAAAGGGATGGTGATCGCCACGTCACCGAGAAGAAGAAGTGTCCCCCTTAATACAGGGTCCGTCTTGAAGCTCTCGAAAACCGCGCTTCCCTTGTTCTTGAGAAGCACGATGAAGATGGCGACACCGTACACGAGTTCGATTCGGAGCGGCGCAAGGGATGGGAAGAGCTCCCCAGGTTGGACAAAGTGGAGGGTCATCAAAATGAGCAATCCGAGGAACGGCTTGAACAGGCCGCGAATCGCAAGGGCTGTACAAATAAAAACAGCGGCGAGGAAAATTGGGTTAGAATAATTCATTACTTTTCGGGGCTTATCCCGGTAACACGCCCATCGGGTTCATGTGACCACCATCTGGCCGTGGGCAGCGGCACTCTTCGATTGAAACAGGTCAAAAGGACCTGATGGCACTACATCCAGTCTAGTCCGAAGCTGCACTTTCAGCTCTTAATACCATTTGTTTTCCCCTCATCCAGATAACGCTTCGGTCGGAACGGTCCAGGCCAAGAGACCATAGGAAGGGAGTGCTGATCAGGAACGCAACCACGACAGCAATCGCGAGTGCCGCGTAATTAGCGATTCCGAGATACTTTTTCCACGTTTCTATGATCCCCCAAAATACCGCCGCAGGCGCAAGTGCCGGAGCGACCGCATGCCCCAGGTAATCCTTCCACTGGACATTCAGGAATTTCAGAAACGAATTCGGAAAGAAAAAGCCGCGTACGAGAGCGTTTGCGACCGTCGTCCCCGCAGCCACTCCGAAGATGCCATAGTGCCGCACGAGTCCGAGTGAAAATCCCAAGTTCAAAACGGATTCGACGATTGTCCAATTTAGATTCAGGCGGTGTTTACTCAGTCCGTAAAGTATGTGGCTGCTCGCATACTGCGTCACCGATACGATCAGGCCAATGGAAAGTATCACTAGAACGGTGCCGGAAGGCCCCGCAAACCTCGGCCCCATCCAAAGGCGGATGAAGTCCCTCCCCACTCCAAGCAAGAGTGCCGTTCCAAAGAAACCGACGATTAGGCTGTATTTCGTTCCCCGAATCAGCATAGCTCCCACCTGGTGCGCTTCGCCGACGGCATCCGCCGCGCTCGCCAGGGGAGCAATGATCATCGTCGTCGAATTCAGGATGTCGCGAAGATATTCCACCAAACGAAGACCGATGACGTAGAAAGTAACTTCTCCGATGGGCAGAAACGCAGCAATGACCACGGTGTCGACCTGATAGTTCACGCGATTCGCCAGCGAAAGCAGAAAGGAATACCAGCTGTGCTCCACGATCGGCTTGAAGAAATTCCGGTCCGGGAACTGCCACCGGAATCGGAAGGCAGGCACCAGGCGGTACAGGAGAATCGTCTCCGTGCAGTAAGCCAGGACGGTCGTCGTCAACTGAAGGATCGCTAAAGTCACAAGGCCGAAACCTAGCTTCAGGAAGATCACGATCAATGCCGTTCGCAACAAAATGGAAGTGATGGAAACAGCGTTGGTCAGATCCCATCGCGACAATCCCGCTAGCCCGGCGTGAAAGATGGCAAAGACAAAATCGCACGCCAAAATTGTGACCGTAATCAGGATCGTGATTTGCGCTTTTCGCAGCAGGTCCGCGGGGATGTGCAGATGTGGAAGCGCAAACAGGGCCAGCCCTGCTCCCACGAGGATGCAGACTGGAGCGAACATCGTGTAGACCGTGCAAATGCTGTTCAGGAGCTTATTGAGCCCGTCCTCGTCCTTTTTCGCGTGGTAGCTAGCCACAAAGCGGACGATTGCCGATCTCAAGCCGGTGTCCACGACTCCCAGATACCCGGTCAACTGGAGAACGAGCGCCCAAATACCGTAGGCCGAATCCCCGAGGTGATGAACCACAAAGGGGATCATCCAGAATGCGACGAGCACGTTGACGGTCAAGCCGGACCAATTGCTGAGTACACTCTTGGCAATGTGCCAGCGTGAAATTCGGGCCGGACTCTTCTCAGACTTTTGAGGGTTGGAACTCGCGGGAGGTGCTGACTCAGCAGTCATGACTGAACTTTAGCTTCTTCCGGGGCTAGAGGGCTCTTCACAAGCGAAATGCAGAATCGCGTTTTTCCCGAACGCTCGCGCGGAATTTCCGCTACCTCCTCAAAGGCCCAATTCAGGTCTTCGGGAAGGAAGCGCCGCAGATTCACGCGAAGCATGTCAATGTCACCGGTCGCGTAGCCGGGTCCAGGTACGTATCGAATCAAAAATCGGTCCAGGGACTGCTGAACGATTTGAACCTTCTTCAGTCCAGGGCATACTTTCAGCACGCGGTTGGTCAGCGACACGCCGGGAACTTTGTCACCATTGGCCAATACAAAGAGGTCGGCCGTTCTGCCAACAACTCGCTGAATCAGCGGAAAACCTCGGCCGCAAGAGCACGACGTGCTCTCCGGAATCACGCAGTCGTTGGCACGGTACCGGATCAACGGCATCCCGTCATTCATAAGATCCGTAACCAGAACTTCACGCAGGTCCGGATCTTCCAATCCTTCCAGCGGCAAGTACTCAAGAAAAGCGGAGCACGGATTCACGTGCATCCCGGCATGCGCCTCGCATTCGCCGGCGATCATGCTGAATTCGCGGCTTCCATAGTGCTCGAAGAGAGGGCATTCCAGAACCTCTTCGATGATGCGGCGTTGCGCCGGAAGCAAAGGCTCCGCCGTGCAAATGACGCTGGCCGGATGATGAAATTCTCTCTTGGACTTTTGAAGGTACTCGCAAAACAATGCGAGCGGCGTAGGGTACGCATAAACGATTCGCGGGCGCAGATCATTCATCATGACGCGGTACGTCTCGAGCACTTCTTCATTGAAGAGGGATGTGGGGGCGTAGACGCGGCGCATCAGATGCCGGTCGTAAAGCCGCCACTTCCAGCTTGGATTTTCGCTGTAATCTTGACGAGCCCCCCATAGGTAGAAAACTTTGTCTCCCGGGCGCATTCCCGCCCAAGCGTTAAGGCACCACTGCACGGCGCTTTTCCATCGCAGCGATTCGGGACTCCGGAGAATTGGAACGGGAGTATCCGTCGTACCGCCTGTGGCAGCTTCCATCAGGTCCTCGCGCCGAAATTTGCGGGAATAGATCTCCTCCAGGTTCGTTCTTAGATCGTCGCGAGTGAGCGGCGGAATGGCCTTCAAGTCTTCAGGGGACTGAATTCGCTCCACTCGGACACCAGCTTCAGCAAACCGCTTCTGATAAAAAGGCGAAGTCTCCGCGGCATGCGCGAGCATCTTCAACACGCGATTCCATTGACGCTCGAAAGCCGCTTTGGGTGAAAGCCTCTCCTCTTCCACCAATAACTCCATGCGTCTCCCTAGTCCTTGGTAGGAATATGACTCCGTCCAAGGCAGCACGAAATTGGTATAGCCCCAGTGAATGTAGTTGTCGTAAAAGCGATGTGGGCGGACTCTCATGGATGATCAGCTGGTTTTGACTTCCGTCCTACTCCAGTCCGGGCGGACGGCGGAGATCGTAAACCTGTGTTTCCCGCTTGCCGGACGGTCGATATCGGAAACGACGTTGAGTCGAAACGCGACGTTGGGACCGAGCGCACCCCGTATGCGGTTCCGCAGAAGTGCTTCCGGATAATCGAGAACCTCCGGACGTAGGACGACGTAGACATCCACGTCCGTGATGCTCCTCTGGTTCAGCTGGAATCTCATAACCTCCGGAACGTCGTAGAACATATGCGTGAAGTACTCGCCGTGAATTAGCTTACCTTCGGGGGTCACGATAAAATCGCTCGAACGTCCCCAGATTTTCGAAAGCAGACGGAACGGCCTGCCGCAGCTGCACGGAGCGTCACTCCAACTGCCGATGTCTTCGATTTCATAGCGTAGGAACGGCATGAAATAGTTCGTTAGGTCGGTGACAAGAATTCGTCCGGGCTTCCCATGAGGAAGCGGGTTTCCTTCCTCGTCAACCACTTCGATGTAGCGAAAGAGTGAGTTTACGTGCAGCCCCTCGAGCGCCGGGCACTCCACCGCGAGATTGTTGATTTCGCGCGAACCATAGAAATTGTAAACAGGACATCCAAACGCTCGCTGAATCACCTCGCGGCGCTCATCGGTCAGGACGTCCGCAGTCGTCTTCAGCGCGAGGGGACGAATGCGCGATTCACCCTTCTCGAGCAGGAACCTGGAAAATACTTCCAGCGCCGACGCGTAGCCGATGACGTGCCTCGGCTGCCAGCGAACAAGCATCTTTCTGAATTCGTCCATCTGTGATGAACGCAGGGCGAACGCGTTGCAAACCCGCAATTGCACGATCTCGCTGTACATCCGCTCTCGCCAGGATTGATCGGGTATATCCCGGTCTGCGCCCCACAGTGAAGCTGTGCGGTCGCCCGGCTTGATTCCCCACCACTCCTCGACGAACGTCTGGCACGCGTGGGCTTGGTCCCAATACTCGCCGTCTTGGTAGAACTGCACCGGCTTTCCCGTCGACCCTCCGGTTGCGTTGCGAGTCCCGCTTTTTCGGTCGCGGTTCTCTGAAATAAGCTCTTCGCACGAGGATTGAACGTCAAATTTTCGAAGCACGGGAACGCGTGCAAAATCCTCGCGATTTCGGATTTCGTCGGGGCGGATTCCATATCTGCGAAATGCATTTCGGTAGTAAGGAACGTTTTGCGCGGCATGGACGATCAACTTCTGAAGCTTTGCCCATTGTGCCCGCTCCACGGCTTCGGGCGAAGCAAATTCGAATTCGTGCAACTCTTTCAGGTACCGCGGGGAGGTCGGGCGCGCCCTTTTGATCAAGACCGGGTAGAGATAGTTCTGCAGGATCGCAGATTGCGTGCCAATCAATAGTCCCGGACGGCCGCTCTTCCGCACCGGATTTCGCACTCCCTCGCTCGATCCGCTCAACGTACTAGATTGGGTCAGGTCCATGGCTCTCCGCATTCCAATCGGAACCCAAGTCCGAGTCTTCGGACCCGGGAATTCCTTAAGGTTTGAACTCCGCCATGCGGCTGTAAAAGCTTTGAACGCGCAAGGCGTACATATCCAGATTGAATTCACCGGCTGTCGCGCGGTATTGCTCAACGAGTTTTCGTTGCCGGCTTGTGTCTTCAGCCAGCAGCAAAATTTTCTCCGCAAGGTCCTGGGGGTCGCCAGGTTTGAAAAAAACACCCTCGACGAGATCTCGGTTTGCGGGGATATCGGACACAACTGAGGGGAGGCCCATCGCCATGTACTCCAGCAAAGAGTTCGAGCTTCCCTCGCTCTTCGAGGCCTGAATGGCAAAGTCCGATGCCGCCAGGTACGGCCTTACATCGGCGAGCCTGCCCGGGAACTTCACCGACGCCGCGATGCCCAGCGAATCTGCCAGCTCGCTAACATGATCCCGCGTCGGACCGTCTCCAACAAAGAGCCATTCAGCATCCGGGAATCGCGGCTTCAGCAATGCGGCCGCGCGAACCACGGAGTCGAAGTCTTTTAATTCAGTCATGTTCGCTACGTAAATGAATACTGGCCCCTTGGCCCCGATCCCCAACTTTGCGCGCACAGCCGCCTTTTCCACGGGCGTGGAGGGTACGAACTGCGATAGATCCAGGCCGTTCGGCAAAATTTCGATCCGACGCAGAGGCGCGCCGTATGCAAGGTTTGTGTGCCGCCACAAGGACGGCGAGTTGCATTGCCAGACGGTCGCCATTCCGCCGATGCTCCGCATGATCGAGCGGTGCATCCCGTCCATGGCGTGTGAATTTCGGACGGAAACAATCCGCGCCGGCACTTCGTTCAGCCAGCTTGCCAGGGTCCCGAGTATCAAGCCCTCTTGAAAGAGCGTTTGTACAATATGCGGGCGAATCTTGCGAATCAGCGCGGTCAGTCCCCACAAGCGCGTAAATATGTTTCCCGCATCGTCGCCCGCCCGAACCCAGTGAACGGGGCAAGGATACCCGTTGTCGGGGAGGACTCTCGTCGGCAGAATGAAGCAAATCTCGGGCTCAAACGTTTCCCGGTCAAGCGTATTGATCAAGGTCAAGAGCTGGCGTTCGGTCCCGCCCTCCCACTCCGTCAGCTGATCGAGTACGAAGAGGATTTTTACCTTTTCCTTGCGTACCGGGCGCGAGGCAACTCCGTTCTCGCCCGGAGGATTCGTCAGTATATTTTTGGCAAATGAAAGTCGGGCCTTGCCGGGCGAAAATACCTTTTCTCCTCCGTCTAAAATGGATTCGCTCAGGGGAATCCTTGGTATCAGGAAACGGTCTGTATTTTCCGTCACCAACCCGGGCTTGACCGTCACCGCGAAGTCGTACCCTGCCTCGGAAACTTGGGGCCTCGTTGCAGGTCCAAGCGCTCCCCACGGATACGCAAACCCGCATGGCTCCTCTCCCAAGCGTGTTTTCAATTCTTCGCGCGACCCTTCAATCTCGCGCCGTCCCGTGCGGGGTTCTGCGGTCAATAGCAGGACGTGATTGAGCGTATGAGACCCAAATGAAATCGAGGACTTCCTCATTTCCTCAACTTCCCCCCAATCCACAAAGGACCTGTCGGGAGAAGGAACGAATGCCGGAACCGAACCCGCGAATCTCTCTGTGAACTGCTCGGCTTCCTCGGCCGGACGCCGCAGCAGCGTCATTTTCAGGTTCCAGTACGTCATGTTTGGATCAACGGGGGGAAACCACGGCGTGCGGAGGGCCACCTGCTTCAAAACTCCCTCAAGGGCGGGGCGGCTCTCGACCGCGTTCATCGCAAGCCAAAGCTTTTCCTGCCAGAACATGCGCGTTGTTCCAATGAAGCGAAGCGGCAGAAAAATCGTCGCCGGCAGATTTCTCTGCTTGAGCTGTGGAAATGCGTATAGGTAGTTGTCGCGCCAGCCGTCGTCAAATGTCAGTGCGCAGCGTGGCCGCTCCGCGTTCACCGGTTCATTCCGCCGATCGTAGATCTCCTTCATCGGCATGACTTCGTAGTTTTCCTGCAGCCAATCCAGAAAGCGTCCGAATGTCGCTTCCCATGTCACCATCTCCGGCTCGAAACACGGTGTGGCTTCGGGCAACACGCGGTGCAGTGCAAAAACCGTGGCTCCTCTCCCGCAGACGCGCTTTGCGGCGCCTCTGACGAGAGGGGTCCCGCCCAGCAACCCCACTACCCTATCTCGAATCGTCTTCAAGCTGGCCTTTCAAGTTTGCTGAAACCTGCAGCGTCTTCCTCGTGGGGCATCCTAAGGGGTTTCCTCAGTTTTGCCGCGCCATTGATGCGCCAGTGGGAGCTGCCGCATGGTCACTCGCGTTACGGGTCGGAGGCGTGTAGTTTTCGTTCAATTCTCGCGCAAATACTTCCCGGAGCGGTCCGAATTCAAACTCACGTACGATTCGACTCAGGTTCCGTGCCGCTGTCGCTAATCCCGTGTATTGACGGAGGCGCGATTTCATTCCAGCGTTCAATCGCGGCTGCTCCGCATCGATCTCCCAGGGATGAATATAGAAAACCGCGGGGCGTCCTTCCGTTCGCATGTAGGCCCGCAGTCCCCATCGAACGTAAGCATACGGAAGCATCCGAAAATATCCGCCGCCTGCAACCGGGATGTTCGCCCCTCCCACCCGGACCGTGGAAATGGGAATCTCAACCAGCGAGCCATTGCAAGTCCTGTAAGGATGCCGCGGAGCGTTGCGATTGTCGTAAAGGTCGTGGCGGACCGGGTGGACGCTCGAATCGTAACGGAATCCCTCTTCAACAAGGATCTCCGCAGCCCACTCGGTTCCCTTCGTCAGGGAGAAGCTGGGTGCCCGATAGCCTTCGACGCGAATCCCCGCGGCGTTCTCGATCGCTTCCTTCGACCGCCTTGTGTCCAGTCGAAACTCCTCGGGGGAAATCGTGTAGATCGGACGATGCCAATAGCTGTGACAGCCCAGTTCATGACCTTGATTGAGGATACGTCGCACGAGCCCAGGGAATTTTTCAGCAACCCAACCCAAAATGAAAAACGTGCCACGCACGCCACTGGCCGCTAGGATTTCTAGTATCTTCTCGGTGTTGCGCTCTACGCGCGTGGGCATACGATCCCAGGCAGAGCGCTCGACTGCCTTGGTCATGGCCTCTGTGTGGAAGTAGTCCTCCACATCCACGGTCATTCCAACAGGAATCTCTCTAGTCATGTCTGGGTTCTGCACACTCGGAACTTGGTCCTGGGGGCCTGTTTGTCACCGTTCCGCAAGAGAACCATCCTTTCAAGTACCTAAACGAGACCAGTTTCCCTCCACTTTTGAGCATATTTGGCGCCACTCTTCAGGCAGCCAGCGAGACATAAGCTATTGATAGATCTAGGGATACAAATCCTACAGGGTGCCAATTGCTGGCTTTACTGGGATTGACGGAAACTTAGTTCCGCGGTTGGGACCTCTTGTTCCACCAGGCCTGTGGTTTTCGGGGACACGAGGGAGGCTGTTATTGAATATCTCGTCTTAACAGTCTTATAATCAGATTGTTACAAGCCACCTCTCAGCCATTGTGTCCCAGGCGAAACGCCATCAGGGGACAACTACGGCTGGCCGGGATTTCCGGTCTGACACCAGGCGCGAGGGCGTCACCAGCTCAGACAGAAAGCCAGACCCTAGGCCAAAGTGCACAGTCAAATAAACCAGGGGCGAGAGGAGTAAATGAGCAAACGAATGTTTCACCGCCAAGCGAAGCGAAAATGCCATAATCATGCATAGGTAAAGCGCCCAACTCGCCAAATACACCATGGCGAACCGGTTGGAGATCGCTGCAACTATGCCTCCTCCGATAACCCACATCCAAAGCCCCGCAGGAACAATTTGCGCGAACGTGAACGCATCCGGATGCTTGCGAATCAGCCGGCACCGCCCACGCCCGTATCGAGACATCTGCCGCCAGAGAGTGCCAACGCTTGTGCGCGGATGGTAATGAACCGTCAGCCGCGGGCTCAAAATGGACTTCATCCCCGCGCAAAACACGCGATAGTTGAATTCCACATCCTCGCATGCGTCGAACGACTCATCGTAAATTCCGACGCGGTCGAACACTCGCTTCAAGTAAATGGCGCCTGCGCTCGAGGGATTTACTTCCCTTTCGTGACCCGTGTCGTAGATCGTCGAATCAGCGCCGTGGCCGAGAGAAGTCGAACGTACGTGCGCGACAACCTCCTGAAACGCCGTGTTTCCTTGCGTAGTTAGAGGTTGAGGCCGACACAAGCAATCCGCGTTTGTCCTAGAAAATAAATCGGCGATGCTCGTCAGGAGATCGTCGCCGGGAATCTCGCAATGGCCGTCAATAAAAGCCACCACATCCCCGCTCGCATTTTTTATTCCCACGTTCCTGCCTGCGCTCGATAGTTGCGCCGGATTCGACAATCTTCGAACCCGAATCTCTGACGCTTGTGCAAATCCATCGACGATCTCGCCGGTCCTATCTGTCGAATTGCCGTCGGCAACCAAGATTTCCATTCGGTTTTTCGGATAATTCTGGGCCTCGAGCCTTTTCAGAACTGCCTCGATGTGGTTCTCTTCATTCCGCACGGGAATTACGACCGAAATGAAAGGCCGCGAAGACTCCTGAGGAATCATTGAATCAACGCCAGCCGCTGCCGCGACGGAAGAGTGCCTCTTCAGAGTTTCGAGTCCCCCACCCCCCTTCGCCGAGCCCGGTCCCGCGGACAGAACCTCCTCGTACATGGCTAAGAGAAGTTCCCGCTGGTTTTGGGGTGAAAATTCCGTTGTGACCTTCTCCATTCCGCGACGAGCCATGACCGCAGCCTCGGCAGGATGCTCAAGGACTCTCAAAATTCCCTTCGACAACCCTTCCACATCCTGACTCCTCACCAATAAGCCCGTCCGCCCGTCATCAATCAGGTCCGGCACTCCTCCAACCGCCGTCGCAACGACCGGAGTGCAGAGCGCCATGGCCTCCAGGACGACATTGGGAATCCCTTCCGTCAGCGAGGGGTTCGCGATGACGTCGCAAGAGCGTATCCACGGCGAGACGTTCTTTTGAAAATCGGCGAAGGTTATTGAATGGCGAAGCCGCAGTTGATCTGCCAAGTCCTCCAGATTTCTACGCTCTCGACCCTCGCCCAACAGAACCAAATGCGCTTCAGGATGCTTTCCGACGACGATTCGCATCGCTTCTAGAAGATAGCGGTGGCCCTTTTCGATACTAAACCGTCCGATGGCCCCCACAACCAGCGCTCCCTCGGGCAGGCCGAGGGTCCGGCGGAGGTCAACTTTCCTTCCCGGCTCATTCTCAAGCTTCGACAGCAGAAGCGCTGCATTCGGAATCACAAATGGTTCTCTTCGGGTACCTCTTCTGACTTTCAGGTAATCGGCCTGTGGCTTCGATACGCAAGCAACCCAACTCATCCGGGCCAGCGCCATGCGGTCCAGCCTCTCGTACTGCCGCACTTTCCATGTCTCCGCCAACCAGCCCCTCACAAACCCCACTTGAGGCGTCCCCGTCATAAGCGTTGCCAGATAGCCGGAAACGTTCGCCTTGTATGTGTGGGTACAAACAATGGAGATTGCTTCCTCCCTCAGAAATCGCGCCAGCTCAAAAATCGGTTTCGGATGGAAACGCCCCGGCGGAAGTTCAATCGTCCTCAAACCCAACTCTTTCGCCCGCAGCAAAATATCGGGCGACTTGGCGCCGTTTCGAAATGATCCGACGATCATCTCGCATTTCGGCGAATTCACATCGGTGGCATGGTGGAGAATTTGCTTCTCCGGGCCGCCGATGAATTCGCTTGCCGACAGATGCAGGATCCGGATGCGAGAATCCGTCATTTCTTATCGGACTCCCCGCCCGACCATCACCGCTCTCACTGTGTAAAATACGATGAGCAAATCCAGCATGATGGACCCGTTGCGGATGTAGTACAGATCGTACCGCAGCTTCTCCTTGGCCTCTTCCACCGACGAGCCGTAGCCGTAATTAATTTGCGCCCAACCTGTAATTCCCGGCCGCGCGGCGTGCCGGAGGTTGTAGAACCGGATCACATGGCTCAACTTCTCGACGAATTCAGGCCTCTCCGGTCGAGGCCCCACGAATGCCATGTCCCCTCGAAGCACGTTCCACAACTGGGGGATCTCGTCGATCCTGGTCCGCCGAAACAATCGCCCGACCTTCGTGATTCGCGGATCATCGTCGCTGGCCCACGTTGGCCCGCTGTCGGCCTCGGCATCCACGCGCATCGTGCGAAATTTGTAACAATCAAATACGACGCCCCGCATGCCCACTCTTTTCTGCCGGTAAAGAATCGGGCCGCGAGAAGTCAACTTGATAAGCAGGGCGATGATTGGAATCAGAGGCAGGGTAATGAGTGTCAGAATAAGTGCGAGGATGATAGAGAGAACCCGTCGCGCTCCGCGCTCCCACGAATTCAAATGAAAGCCGTCGCCAAAAATGATCCAGCTCGGGTTCAGCTCGTCTACTTCGATCTGTCCCGACACCTTCTCGAGCAGGGAAGTCCCGTCATCCACGCGAATCCCGATTAGACGCAACTCCAGCAGGTCGTCAACGGGCAACGTCGTCCGGCGGTCGGCCAGCGCGACGATCACGCGATCCACCTCGCGTCGCGCCGCCATTTCTCTCAGGGTGCGTCCCAGCGAATCTCGCGTACTTCCGCTGGACTCCTCTTCACGCACCCACCCCACAACATCCATCCCTAACTCTCCGCGCGTCCGAATCGCCTCTGCGATCCTCTTCGCTCGCTCGCCGTCTCCCAATAAGTAGACCCTCTCGCGAAGCGCGGGAAACAGAATCATTCGCCCATACGCCCAGCGCCAGATTGTCCACGTCAGCGAGAGGATGCATACCCCGATCAGGAGTGCGTTCTTTCCCAGCAGGAAGTTCGGATCCAGAAACGTAAGGACGGCGAGAACGAGCGAAAGCGTTCCCACCAGAATTAGAATGCGCGAATACATCTCCCCCGGCTTCGCCAGGCGATTCAAATCGTACAGTTCCAGATAATGCGAGCAGAGAAGGGCTAGCAGCGTCACGCAACCCAAGATCCAGAGCGAATGCGAATCGCGAAGTACGTCTCCGCTGGCTCCTCGAAACGAAATAAAAATTGCCAGCATAAACGACGAGAGAATGATCGCGATTTCCCCGCCAAGCAAAAGCAGGGTCCGGCTCGGCACATACGAATTAAATACTCGAATCACCGCGTGGCTTCTCCTAGATTCTTCTCCATTTTGTCGCTGTAGTAGTAGTACGAACCGTATTCCTTCACTTCCCTTACCGCGTTCAGAACCACCCCCACCACGTTCCGGCCTGTCATTTCTTGCGCTGTCTTCTGCGCGATTTCAACCGGCGTGGACCCCGAGCGGACCACCAATACAACCCCGTCACAAAGATCGGCCAGGATGCTCGCGTCATGAACGGGAACGCACGGCGGCGAATCAAACACGATCCAGTCGAATACAGGGCCAAGCCGCTCGATCAGGATTTTCAGGCGGCCGTTTGATATCAGTTCGCCCGGCTCTGTTACTTCGTTCCCACCGGGAATGAAGCAAAGGCCGCCGCCTTGCCCCTGCTGAATGATGCTGATTTCGTCCGCTTCGCCGCGAAGAAAATCGGTTAGGCCCGGCGCGGAAGGCGCCCCCAGCGGGACGTGAAGCCGCGGCCGCCGAAGGTCGGCGTCGATCAGAAGAACTCGGCGGTCGGGCTGTCTCGCAATCGCCTGTGCCAGGTTCGACGCTACGAACGTCTTCCCTTCGGCGGGAACACCGCTCGTGACAAGTATCGTTCGAAGCGTTTGTGCAGATCGGATTTGGTACAGCCGCGAGCGCAACGTCCGGAACTGTTCCGCGCCCTGAGGGTTTGCGCCCGATAGGAATATGTTCTGGTTCGGATCCGGCTGCCAAACCGGCCGTGAAAAATGCTTCTGGATTTCATCGAATCGCAGGTACCCAGCCGGCGAAATACCCGTTGGCGCAGGCCTCGCGACCTGTTCTGCCAGCACCGGCACATCGTCCATCCGCCGGGCCGGTGTCTCGGGAACGGCGACAAGGCGCATGGCGTCTGTCCCCTGCGTCGTCGCGCGTTCCTCAGCTGCTCGCTTTAACGCCTCGTGAATGCGGCTCATGGCTTCCTTTCCCGCACTTCTGGCGGCACGGCGTTTACTTGTTTCAACCGCGCCAGCAATTCGTCCAGGTTTTCCAGTAACTGCTGCGTTCCCGCTGCTTTCTCTATCCCTTCCTGGCGGCTCTTGCTCTCGACGGAAACCGTCGGCTCTATTTCATCGAGCTGAAACTCTCGCGCGACTTCCTCCACCAGGTGCGCCGGCACCGGTCTTACATGGTCTACATACGCATTGATTAACGCATGCTCGCAAAGCAAGTTCACCACCCGGGGAATTCCGTGTGAATACATGTGAACGGTTTGGATGGCCTCTTTGGAAAAGATCGGCTCTCCATTCGCCCCCGCGATGCGCAGGCGCTCGGCGATATACCCGAAAGTCTCTTCCAGGGTAAGGGGCGTGGTACGGCACCGTAGAGTGATGCGCTGGCGAAGCTGGCGGACCTGCGGCAGCTTGAGCTTTTCCTCCAGTTCCGGCTGGCCGGTCAGGACGATCTGGAGCAGCTTTTCTGTCGAAGTCTCGAGATTCGTCAGCAGGCGGATTTCTTCAAGAACCTCGAGCGAGAGGTTTTGCGCTTCGTCAATAATCAATACTGCGCTTTCCCCGGCGCGGTATCTTTCCAGCAGCCACTGATTGAGTCTCATCAGCATGTGGCTCTTTTGCCGCGTCTCACTCGGAATTTCGAAATCAGCCAGAATGAAATCGAGCAATTCGATCACTTCCAGTTTCGAATTGAAGACGAATGCGGTCTTCACTCTCTGCCCGTGGAGCCAGTCAAGAAGCCGGTTCAGAAGCGTCGTCTTGCCTGTTCCTACCTCGCCCGTTAGAAGGATGAATCCTTTTCGGTTCTGAATCCCGTACGTCAATCCGGCAAGGGCTTCCTGAGTCTGCCGTGTGAGGTAGAGGTATCGCGGATCCGGATTTACATTGAACGGGCTTTCGTGCAGCCCGAAGAATGTGCTGTACATGGTTGTCCTAGGCCCTCGCTCCCGCTTTTTCGCCTCGTGGAGCGGAGAGTGGCGTGGTGGTCTCTGTCGTTCTTTGTTTCGTCGTCAATGGCTCCACGGCGGGGATCACCGCCAGAACCGGAAATTTCATTACAAACTCAACGTCCCTCTCCGTGCGCAATGACGCGTCACGAAATTCCAAGAGGAAAACTAGGCCCACTCCAATTCCCAGCCCTCCGACGAGACCTCCGGCAACGAATGTCTTCTTGTCCGGAAACGAAGGCATGTCGGGCAGGTTTGGAGCATCCAGCACGCGAAACTGCTCCCCCTCCTGCGTCTGAAGCAGCGCCGTTCCCATCGCAGACTCGCCCTTCTTCTTCAACAAATCGTTGTACATGTCGAGCGCTGTCTGGTGATCTCGCGTCAGTTCCTTGTACTCTTCTTCCACCGACGGGCTCAGTTGCACGCGGGCTTGGTAGACGCGGATCTGTTCCTGAATTTCTTGCTGCTGTGCCGTCATTGTGTGGATGGCCAAATCCGCCTGATGCACTTGTGCTCGCAGTTGCTGGATCTGCGGCGGCTCGACGGCTGACGCCGGCGATATCTTTGGTTGTCCGGAGCTGCTCTGTCCGGACGCGATCTGTTTCTGCAAATCCGCAATTTCCCGCTTTAGTTTTACGACGTCCGGATAGTCTTCCGTATACTTCGCTCTAAGTTCCGTCAGCTGGCTCTGCTTCGTCGCCAACTCCTTGTCGATGGTCTCCGGATCGTGGCCCACTTGCGAGGCTTGCCAGGCCGCCAACTGCGCTTCCAGGTTCGTCTGTGCAAAACTCTTGTCCTGCTGCGCTCTCGAGAGCGCCTGCGTTGTAGCCTCCAGCTGCGAGTTGAGGCCGGTCAGAAGGCTCAAGTTTGTCTGTTCGTTTTCTGGAAGCGAACCCAGATACCTACGTTTGAATTCGGCGAGTGCCGCGTCCTGTTTGTCGAGGCTTGTTTTCGCGTCTTCCAGTTGTTTGGAAAGAAAATCCGTTGTGTTTTGCGCGTTCGATTGCTGCAGCCGCAGGTTTTCCTGCATGAACATGGATGTCACGTTCGAGCAGATCGCCTGCGCCAGCCGCGCGTCCGGGTAGGTCACCTTAACTTGAAACCCCGGGATATCTTTTGTTGAATCCGACGCCGTCTCCACCACAGTCACCTCGATCGACTTCCTCAGCCGTTCGACGAGGTTTTCCATGGACACTTTCCCGCGATCATTGCGATAAAGACCTAAATCTTCGATGACCGGCTCCAGCCTCGACCGGCTCAGAATTTGCTCCTTCATTGTTTCGAGCCTGGCTGTCAGGTCTCCCGCCCCGATTGTCGGAACGATTTTCGGATCTACGCTCGGCCGTTCCACCAGCACCATGGTCTGCGACGTGTATTCGCTCGGGATTACGTGCGTCAATCCGTAACCGATGACGGGCCCCAGCAGCGCCGGAATGATCAGAAACCATTTCCGGCGACGCGCCATAGAAATGTAGTCTTCAAACGTAAGTTGCCTGTGTCCCAGCATTTGTCTCACTGCCTCTCTTTACGATCTTCAATCTATCGGGACGGCTACCGGATGCCAGCCGAACACTACCGAAATGTTCTGGTAATTCAGGTTCGTGCCGCAACTCGGAGTCGTGCAAATCGGTTTTCCCGACACCTGGTAATACCCTGCGTACGTCAGCCCCAAAGAAAAACTCTTCCCCACTTGTCTCGTAATTCCCGCGCCGCCGGCCAGCGTGTCGATTGCGTTCGCCGGGATGGTCGTCTGAATCGGCAGCGTCGCCGTCCGCATGTATCCCGCATTCAAGTTTCCCGTCCAGTTCCTCGAGAATTGGTACGTCACACTCGTGTTCAACGAATCGTTCGTCCCACCGAGGAATGCTCCCGCGCCGCCCGTCAGCGCGTGCGTATAATTCGCCGAGACGGTCGTCCTTTGTCCGGCTTGGTAGGACAGATTCGTCGTCAGCGTCCACGAAAAATAATTCTGAGTCGGCATCGTTTTCTGATGAATCAACGCAATGTTAGGGCCTCCGGAGACTTGCAGCTTCCATCGCTGTCCGAATGTCCGCCCGTAGCTGAACTCGATCACGTTCTGCGTTATCGACTGCAGTCTGCCGGAGAAATTCAGCAGGCCAAATCGGTAGATCCCCGCAATCGTGTCACGTGCCGTTAGCCGGTAGTTGTAGCCAAACTGTGCGTTTGTAGCTCCGCTATTGATCAGCCCTGGACCGTAGTAGTGCAGGAACGAATACGTTCCCACAAAGGTCAGCGACGTCCTCAAGCTCATCTGGTAATCCG
>Ga0335072_10002614_pt1 | contig 27803 bp, 21 predicted proteins | sample Lox_Sample_21_FD_206725 | JGI IMG/M metagenome (GOLD analysis project Ga0335072, IMG submission 206725) | Soil microbial communities from Loxahatchee National Wildlife Refuge, Florida, United States - Lox_Sample_2.1 | ecosystem: Environmental > Terrestrial > Soil > Wetlands | place: USA... | reverse complement strand
CCCGACTTCCGCGACTATGCGGTGCCGGTCTCACAACCGGCCGCATCGATGCAGGAGGCCACCCGCGTGCTGGGCACTTTCCTGCGCGACGTCATTGCCCGCAACCCGGACCGCTTCCGTCTGATGGGTCCCGACGAGACGGCCTCCAATCGACTCGATGCCGTTTACGAGTCCACCGACAAGGTTTGGCTTTCGCAGACCGAGCCCGATGACGAACACCTCGCGCCGGACGGCCGCGTGATGGAGGTGCTGTCCGAGCATCTGTGCCAGGGCTGGCTGGAGGGCTATCTGCTGACCGGCCGGCACGGGTTGTTCAACTGCTACGAGGCGTTCGTGCACATCGTCGACTCGATGCTGAACCAGCACGCGAAATGGCTGTCCACCAGTCGCGAGTTGTCGTGGCGGCAGCCGATCGCGTCGCTGAATTACCTGCTGAGCTCGCATGTGTGGCGCCAGGACCACAACGGTGCATCGCATCAGGATCCCGGGTTCATCGACCTGGTCGCCAACAAGCGCGCCGAGGTCGTCCGGGTTTACCTGCCGCCGGATGCCAACACGCTGCTGTCGGTGGCCGACCACTGCCTGCGCAGCCGCAATTACATCAACGTCATCGTCGCCGGCAAGCAGCCCGCCCTGGCCTACCTGGACATGGACGAGGCGATCGCCCACTGCGCGCGTGGCGTGGGCATTTGGCCGTGGGCGAGCACGGCCACCGCCGAGCCCGATGTGGTGCTGGCCTGCGCCGGGGACATCCCGACGCAGGAGACGTTGGCCGCCGCCGACATCCTGCGTCGTGAACTGCCGGACCTGGCGGTGCGGGTGGTCAACGTCGTCGATCTGATGCGCCTGCTGCCCGACTCCGAGCACCCGCATGGCTTGCCCGACAACGAATTCGACGCGTTGTTCACCCGCGACAAGCCGGTCATTTTCGCCTACCACGGCTATCCGTGGCTGATCCACCGGCTCACTTATCGCCGCACCAATCATGCTGGGGTGCATGTGCGGGGGTTCAAGGAGCGGGGCACCACCACGACACCGTTCGACATGGTGATGCTGAACGACCTCGACCGTTTCCACTTGGTCATGGATGTCATCGACCGGGTGGACGGGCTGGCCAACCGGGCCGCGGTGCTTCGTCAGCGGATGGCCGACGCGCGTCTGGCCGCCCGCCGCTACACCCGCGAGCACGGCGAGGACGACCCCCAGATCGCCGGATGGACCTGGGAGTCATTGCAGTCGAAGTGAGCGGGACGGCAGGGACCCGCAGGTAGACTCGGCGAGGATGCCTGACAACGCCGTTTTCGATGCCGTTTTGGATGCCGTTCGCCCTCACCCGGCGGTATCGCAGCTTTCGGCGTTGCACCGGTTCCGGGTCCATCTCGACATCGCCGTGGTCGTCGTGGTGCTGGTGCTCACCAACTTGATCGCGCACTTCACCACGCCCTGGGCGAGCATCGCTACCGTTCCGGCCGCCGCGGTCGGGCTGGTGGTATTGATGCGGGCCAACGGTTTGGATTGGACCGACCTGGGCCTGGGCCGTGAACACTGGAAGTCGGGGCTGGGTTACGCGCTGGCCGCGGTCGGCGTGGTCGCGTCGGTCATCGCGGTCGGTGTGCTGCTCCCGATGACCCGGCCGATGTTCATGAACAATCACTACGCGACGATCTCCGGTGCGCTGATCGCGTCGATGGTCATCATTCCGCTGCAAACCGTGATCCCCGAGGAGTTGGCGTTCCGGGGTGTACTGCACGGCGCGTTGAGCCGGGCCTGGGGATTCCGCGGGGTCGCGCTGGCGGGTTCGCTGTTGTTCGGTCTTTGGCACGTCGCCACGTCACTGGGACTGACGAGCAGCAATGTCGGTTTCACCCGGGTGTTCGGTGGGGGTTTCCTCGGGATGCTGGCCGGGGTGACGCTGGCGGTGTTGGCAACCGCGACCGCCGGATTCGTCTTCAGCTGGTTACGCCGGCGCAGCGGCAGCCTGATCGCGCCGATCGCGTTGCATTGGTCGCTGAACGGGTTGGGCGCCCTGGCCGCCGCGCTCGTCTGGCATCTGTCGACCTGAGCCCAGACGCCTGGTCAGACCAGCAGCACGGCGGCGCCGGCGATGCGCCCGCCAGCCAAATCGCTCAGCGCTTGATCGGCTTGTGCGAGCGGGTATTCCGGCGTGGTCACCTCGATGTGATGCCGGGCCGCGAAGTCCAGGAACGCCCGCGCGTCGGCCCGGGTGTTCGACGTGACCGACCGGATTTGGCGCTCCTGGAACAAGTGACGTTGGTAATTCAGGCTCGGAATATCGGACAGGTGAATCCCGGCGATCGACAAAGTCCCGCCACGGTCCAGCGCCTCCATCGCGGGCAGCACCAGATCGCCGACCGGGGCGAACAGGATGGCGGCGTCCAGCGGCACCGGCGGCGGATCGGCGGCGCCTTGCGCCGACGCGGCGCCGAGCTTGCACGCCAGCCTCTGCGCCTCGACGCCACGGGTCATCACGTGCACCTCGGCGCCTTGCGCCAACGCGACCTGCGCGGTGATGTGGGCGCTGCCGCCGAAGCCGTAGATACCCAGCCGGCCACCCGGCGGTAGCTCGGCGCGCAGCAGGGAGCGGTAGCCGATGATGCCGGCGCACAACAACGGGGCAAGCTCGCTGTCGCTGTAACCGCTGGGCAGGTGGTGAGCGAAAGCCGCAGGCACCGTCGCGAATTCGGCGTACCCGCCGTCGGCGTCCCATCCGGTGTAGCGCGACTTCGGGCACAGGTTCTCGCTGCCCCGACGGCAGTACTTGCAGACACCGCAGGTGTGTCGCAGCCAGGCGATGCCCACCCGGTCGCCCACCGCGAACTGGTCGCCGGCCTGTCCGCCCACCTCGACGACCTCCCCCACCACCTCGTGGCCGGGAGTCACCCGTTCGCGGTGCACGGGAAGATCACCCTCGGTGACGTGCAGGTCGGTGCGGCACACACCGCATGCGCGCACTGCCACCAGTAATTCGGAGGGCTCGGGGCGCGGCACCTCGGCGATGACTTGCTCGAGCGGACCGGTCTCCATCGGGCCGGGCCGACGCACGCGCCACGCGCGCATCGTCGTGCTCGCCACAGGGGCCATCAGTCCATCTTGCCGCTATCTGCCACGGCCGCAATGGCTTAGCCCGATCAGGTCCTTCGCACCATGCCGACAATCCAGAGCAGGATCACCGAGCCGAGAATCGCGGTGAACAAGGTGAACCACCAACCGCCGGATGCGGTGTCGACGAAGAAGCTCAGCAGAAATCCGCCGATCAATGCGCCGATGATGCCGATCACGATGTTCATCAGGATGCCGGATCCGCCGCCTTTGACGATCTTGCCGGCGATCCAGCCGGCGATGGCACCGATGATGATGTAGCCGATCCAGCCGACGCTGGTCGTGGTCGTCGAGCGGGCAAGAAATTCGGTTGCTGCCATGACGTTCATCCGGGTCTCCTTGCATTCGCTGGCAAGGCCCGGTTCAAGTACCGGGCTGTGATTTCGGTATACGCCGCTTGCGTAACGAATTGAGGAAAGAATCGGCGACGATACGCCTAACCGCCCAGCTGCCGATGCGAAGCGTCGATCGGCAGATCAGGCCGACTGTGCCTGCTGTGGCGTCTGCGTGGGAGTGGGGGTGGCCTCTCCCGCGGGCGCTTGGCCTGCTGGAGGAGCCAGCGGCGGCACACCCGGGGCCGGTGCAGGGGCCGCGGGCGCCGGGGCCGGCGCTGCCGGGGCCGGCGCACCCGGCGCAGGTGCTCCCGGCGCGGGTGCTCCCGGCGCAGGTGCTCCCGGCGCGGGGGCGGCCGGCGGCGCTGCCGTCCAGGGCTGGATCGACTCGGCCAGCGCCTTGGCCGCGCCCTTGTCCACCGGATCATTCCCAGTTCCCAGCCACACCACGAACCAGCGCTGGGGCGGGCTCGCCGAGGACGAGCCGATGACGCCCGTCCAGATCTGGCCGTTCGGCTTGCTTGGGTCGCTGAATTTGACCTCGTAGTACGACGCGTTTCCGGTGATTCCATTGGCGCCGGCCAGCGGGGTGGCTTCCTGGTTGATCCGAGTGCCCGGATACGGCATGAAGAACTCACCCATGTCAGAGCCAAGCCGGACCGCGGCCTTTGCGTTGTTGGCTTCGGCACTCGCGTAAAGCTTTTGGTCCAGCCGGCCCATCACGATACGGGTGTCGTTGGCCACCGGTGGCGGCTGATTGGGCATGGGCGGCGGGCCGGTGGTCTTGCTCAGCAGCTCCGAGCCGTAGTCGAGGTGCGACGCGTCCGACTCCACCCAGCCGGGGGGAAGCACGAAGCTGAATCCGCCGACGGGGTTGCCGATTCGGCCGGCGTTCGGGTCGACGGGCGGCGGTGGCGGCGCGTTCGGATCGGCCGGCGGTGGCGGCACGGCGTTGGGATCGCCCGGCGCCGGTTGTGCATTCGGGGCCGGGGCGGCCGGCGGCGGCGCGGTCGCGGTGGTTGGCGGGACCGGGGTCGGGGTCTCGGGATCGGCATGCGACATCGCCGGCAACGCGATGGTGACGGCGCTGGCACTGGTCACCGTGGCGATCGTCAGCGTCGCCCACAACGCTTTGCGACGGGTCGAGTTCGGGTCCACCTGATCCATGGCGACGAACCTACCGTGTTACGGCTGTGACGCAAGGGTGCCTTGCTGACGATGCAATGCGGTTTTCCCGATGTTGACAATGTGCAACCGGTTTCACGCCTCTGCGGCTCGAGGCTCAGGAGTGCGCGTGGCGTTGCGCCGCCGGATACAGCGCCACTTCGTGAGCTTTGACCGAGAACCACACCCTCTCCCCAGGCGTCAATCGCAGCTCCGACGAGGCGTCGACGGTGATTTCGGCGGCCAGGCCCGGCGCACCGTCGGCCTGTTCCTGGCCGCGCACCACAACCGCGGATCCGCGGACACCCATCTCCGCAACGGTGAGCTGGAGGCAATTGCGCGGGCTGCCGTGCGGCGGGTCTCGATACACGGCCACCGCCGTCGGCGGGAACACCGCGATGGCGTCCTGCCCGTCACCGAGCTCCTGCGCTGGGATCCCGTGCCAGGGGTCTCCAGAGCGTGCGTGTAGCGCGCCATCGGCTCCGATCGTCCCGTTGACCAGGTTTATGCCCGCGATGCGGGCCCCGAAATGACTGCGCGGCGCGGCGAGCACATCGGTCACCGGGCCGATTTCGGCGATCTTCCCGGATTCGAGCACCAGCACCCGATCGGCCAGGGTGAACACGTCCAGCAGGTCGTGGGTTATCAGGATTACCGCGCAGCCGCTGCGGGTGACCACGTTGCGCAGCACCGCGCGGATGGCCGCGGCCGCGGCGACGTCAAGCCCGGTCAGCGGCTCGTCCAGCAGCAGCACGTCGGGCTCGGCCGCCAATGCCCGCGCGATTGCCACCCGCTGGGCCTGACCGCCGGACAGCTGCCGCGATTTGCGGTCGGCGAACTGCTCGGCGTCCACCTCGCGGAGCCAGCGCAGCGCCGTCGCCCGCTGCCTGGCTCGAGCGGAAGCGAACATCCGTCGACGGCTCTGTGGTCCGAAGGCCACGTTGGCCGCGACGCTCATATGCGGGAACAGCAACGGGTCCTGCAAAAGCAGCCCGACCCGGCGGTCGTGCGTCGCTACGTTCACCCCGGCCGTCGTGTCGGTCAGCACCCGATCCCCCAACCGCACCACGCCCTCGTCGGGGCGCACCAGCCCGGCGATGACATGCAGGGCGGTCGACTTGCCCGCGCCGTTCGGGCCCAGCACCGCGAGGACCTCGCCCGCAGACACCGAAAACTCCACATCCAGCCGGCGGTCCGCCACCACCGCCCGAAGCTGCAACTCGCTCATCGCCGGCTACCTCGCCTCGGTCCCGGTCAGGCTGCGGGCGCCCAGGCCGAGCACCACCACCGCCGCGACCACGACAAGCAGGATCGACAACGCCACCGCGGCGTTCGCGTCGGTGACTCGCTGCAGGTAAATCTCAAGCGGCAGTGTGCGGGTCACGCCTTGCCGCGATCCAGCGAAGGTCAGTGTCGCGCCGAACTCCCCCAGCGAGCGCGCGAACGCCAGCACCGCTCCCGACACCATGCCCGGCAGCAGCAGTGGCAGTGTGACTCGCCACCAGACCGTGCTGGGCCGCGCCCCCAGCGTTGCGGCCACCACCTCATAGTCGGCTCCCGCGGTATGCGCGGCGCCCTCCAGGGAGATCACCAGAAACGGCAGTGAGACGAAGGTCTGCGCCAACACCACCGCGGTGGTGCTGAACGCGATGCTGATTCCGGCGGCCTCCAAATACTGTCCGACCAGCCCGAGCCGGCCGAACGCGTAGAGCAATGCGATCCCACCAACCACCGGCGGCAAGACCAGCGGCACCAGGATCAGCGGTCGAAGCAACCGCACCAGCGGTCCGGTGCTGCGGGCCAGTACCAGGGCCATCGGGACTCCCAGTAGCACGCACAGCACCGTGCTGGCTGAGGCGGTCTTCAGGCTGAGCAGCAGCGCCGTCTTCGACGAAGAGCTGGTGATCAGCGACCAGAAATTCGGCCAGTCCACCTCGATCGCGATCGACAACAGTGGCAAGACCACGAAAACGATCCCCGCAGCCGCGGGGATGTACACCCAGCGGGGTAGATCCGTAGGCCGGTGCACGGCTGGTGGTCAGGGCTTCGCGAAGCCCGACTGGGCCAAGATCTTCTGACCCGCGTCGGACGTCACCAGCGCCACGAACTTCTGCGCCAAGGTCGGGTTTGGCGCCTTCTTCAGCACCCCGATGGGATACACGTTGACCGCGCCGGCGGCCTCAGGGAAGTTTACGGTCGTCACTTTGCTTCCGGCGCTGTGGGCGTCGGTGACGTACACCAGTCCCGCGTCGGCCTGTCCGGTGGTGACCTTGTTGAGGACGTCGGTCACGCTGAGTTCCTCGCTGACCGGGTTGAGCCTCACCCCGGTGGTGTCCTCGATGCGTTGGGTCGCTGAACCGCATGGCACCGGCTTCTGACAGATCACCACGCTGAGCCCGGGCTTGGTGAGGTCGGCGAACGATCCGATGTTTTTCGGGTTGCCCGGCGCGGTGACGATGACCAACGTGTTGGAGGCGAAATTCGTTGGGTTACCGGCCATTAGCCCGGCCTTGGTGACGGTGTCCATCTGTGTGGTGTCCGCCGATGCGAAGACGTCGGCGGTCGCGCCTTGCTTCAGCTGAGTCGCGAGCTCGGAGGAGCCACCAAAGTCGAAATCGACGCCGCTGCCGGGATTGTCGGTTTTGAACTGCTGGCTGAGCTGGGTGAATACGGGTTTCAGCGAGGCCGCCGCGAACACCACGATCGATCCGGAGGCCTGCGACGGCTGAGACGATGACGGTGATTTCGAGCTGCAGGACAGCAGCGCTGCCAGCAGCATCGTGGATAACAAAAAGCCCAGGACCCCGATCCGGCGCATGGATGAAGCTTAGTCCGCCGAAGATGCGGTCCGCTTGGGGCTAAACCGTCGCAAAAAAGTGACGGCCGAATAGTTATCTAAATGATCCGCGCGTCGCGCGATCCAAATTTCGCCGACTAGCTACTGTCCAGTAACATGTACGGCGATTGACGCCATAACACGCCGAGATCCCGGGCATCGGTCCAGTGGTATGCCACCGCACGGAACCGCCAGAGTCTGGGTTCAACGTTGAACACGAGGAGGTCATGGCTGTGGAGGTGCTGGTCACCGGCGGGGACACGGAGCTGGGGCGCACAGTGGCCGAGGGCTTTCGCGATGATGGTCACAAGGTGACCCTCGCGGGTGCGCGGCGCAGCGATCTCGAGGTCGCCGCAAAAGAGTTGGACGTGGACGCGATCGTCTGCGACACCACCGACCCGGCCAGTCTCGAAGAGGTCCGTGGGTTGTTCCCCCATCACCTCGACACCATCGTCAACGTGCCGGCTCCGGGCTGGGACCCCGGCGACCCGCGCACCTACTCGATCTCCGACACGGCCAGCGCATGGCGCAATGCGCTTGACGCGACGGTGCTTTCGGCGGTGCTCACGGTGCAGGCCGTCGGCGACCACTTGCGCTCAGGTGGCTCCATCATCAGCGTGGTGGCGGAAAACCCGCAGCCGGGCAGCGTCGACTCCGCAATCAAGGCAACCCTTTCGAATTGGGCTGCCGGCCAGGCGGGGATCTTCGGCACTCGCGGGATCACGGTCAATGTCGTGGCAAGCGGGCGCAGCTTCCAGCCCGGATACGACGGCCTTTCGCGCACCCCGCCGTCGGTCGCCACCGAGGTCGCCCGCTTGGCGCTGTTCCTCACCACCCCGGCTGCCCGCCACATCACCGGCCAGACGCTGCACGTCAGCCACGGCGCGCTGGCGCGTTTCGCCTGAGGCTGAATCGAATCCTTTTCGCACTCTGGTTCGGACGCCGGGACGGTCGCTACGTGTAACTAGCGTGGCTATTCGACTTGGTCTGCAGATTCCCAATTTCTCTTACGGCACCGGGGTGGACAAACTCTTCCCCACTGTTCTGGCCCAAGCCCGCGAGGCCGAATCGGCTGGTTTCGACTCGGTCTTCGTCATGGACCACTTCTACCAACTGCCCATGTTGGGCGATCCCGACCAGCCGATGCTGGAGGCCTACACGGCACTGGGCGCGCTGGCCACCGCAACCGAACGGGTGCAGCTGGGCACTTTGGTGACCGGCAACACCTACCGCAATCCGACGCTGCTGGCCAAAATCATCACGACGCTGGACGTGGTGAGCCAGGGCCGGGCGATCCTGGGAATCGGCACCGGCTGGTTCGAGCTCGAGCACGATCAGCTGGGCTTCGAATTCGGCACCTTCAGCGACAGGTTCAACCGGCTCGATGAGGCGCTGCAGATCATCCTGCCGATGATCAAGGGCGAGCGGCCGACCTTCTCCGGCAAGTGGTATCAGGCCAACCAGGCGATGGCCAATCCACGCGACCACATTCCGCTGATGATCGGGGGCAGCGGTGAGAAGAAGACGATCCCGCTCGCGGCTCGACACTTCGACCACCTCAACGTCATCGCCGGGTTCGACGAGCTCCCAGCCAAACTGAAGGTCGTGCAGCAGCGATGCGAGGAGATCGGGCGCGATCCGGCCACGCTGGAAACCAGCACCCTGATCACGGCGGTCGTCGACGAGAACTTCAAGGCTGACCAGATCCCCGCCGAGATGACCCAGCGCATGGTGGTCGGTAGCGCCGAGTCGGTCGCCGACCAAATCAAGACCAAAGTCTTGGACGCCGGGATCGACGGAGCGATCATCAACATGCCCTTCTACACACCCGGCGTCATCACCGCGGCGGGCGAGGCGCTGCGGCCGATGGTGGGTCTGTAACCGGGAGTGCAACCAGCCTCCGGCATGATGCGAATCACGTCGGGTGACCAGGGGTGATACGCCGATGTGGTTCATTACACAGGCTTACGATGTGGGTTCCGGGTGGCGGCTTGACTAGCGTGATAGCTAACTGAATTCACGCATCAAGGAGCCCCGGCAGGAGCAACGGATACATGAGCCCCCAGCCAGAAAGTACTGCTGAACCGAAGCGTCGGCATCGCGTCGTCATCATCGGATCAGGATTCGGCGGACTCAATGCGGCAAAGAAGCTAAAGCGGGCCGATGTCGACATCAAGTTGATCGCCCGCACGACCCATCACTTGTTTCAGCCGTTGCTCTACCAGGTGGCCACCGGCATCATCTCCGAGGGAGAAATCGCCCCACCGACCCGGGTGGTGTTGCGCGACCAGCGCAACGTCCAGGTGCTGCTCGGCAACGTCACCCATATCGACCTGGCCAACCAACGCGTCATCTCGGAGTTGCTCGGCCACTCCTATGAAACCCCGTACGACAGCCTGATCGTCGCCGCCGGGGCCGGCCAGTCCTATTTCGGCAACGACCACTTCGCCGAGTTCGCACCCGGCATGAAATCGATCGACGACGCGCTGGAGTTGCGCGGTCGGATCTTGAGTGCCTTCGAGCAGGCCGAGCGATCGAACGATCCGGAGCGCCGCAGGAAGCTGCTGACGTTCACCGTCGTCGGAGCCGGCCCCACTGGCGTCGAAATGGCCGGGCAGATCGCCGAATTGGCGGACTACACCTTGAAGGGCGCTTTCCGGCAGATCGACTCGACCAGGGCGCGGGTGATCCTGCTCGACGCCGCCCCCGCGGTGTTGCCGCCGATGGGCGAAAAGCTGGGTGAGCGGGCGGCGGCCCGGTTGCAGAAGATGGGCGTGGAGATCCAGCTGGGTGCCATGGTCACCGACGTGGACCGCAACGGCATCACGGTCAAGGACTCGGATGGCACCGAACGGCACATCGAGTCGGCCTGCAAGGTCTGGTCTGCGGGCGTGCAGGCCAGTGGGTTGGGCAGAGATCTCGCCGAGCAGTCACCGGCCGAACTGGACCGGGCCGGACGGGTGAAAGTGCTGCCCGATCTGTCCGTCCCCGGATACCCGAACGTGTTCGTTGTCGGCGATATGGCCGCCGTCGAAGGTGTGCCAGGTGTGGCTCAGGGTGCAATCCAGGGCGCCAAGTACGTCGCCAACACCATCAAGGCCGAACTCGCCGGGGCCGACCCGGCAGAACGCGAGCCTTTCCAGTACTTCGACAAGGGCTCCATGGCCACGGTGTCGCGCTTTTCCGCGGTGGCCAAGATCGGTCCGCTGGAGTTCAGCGGCTTCATTGCCTGGCTGATCTGGCTGGTGCTGCACCTGGTTTATCTGATCGGGTTCAAGACCAAGATCACCACGCTGCTGTCCTGGACGGTGACATTCCTGAGCACCCGGCGTGGCCAGCTGACCATCACCGACCAGCAGGCTTTCGCTCGAACGCGACTCGAGCAGTTGGCCGAACTCGCCGCCGAAGCCCACGGCTCAGTGCCAACCGCCCGGGTCGCGAGCTAGTTCAGCCCTCGCCAGGGTGCGGCTCGAGGTTTTGCAGCCGCACCTGACCCCGGGCGACCACCCGGTCGGCGGCGTCGGTGATCGTGACCAACCACAGCTGTTGACGTCGGCCGCGGTGGATCGGTTCCGCGGTGCCGTACACCGTCCCTGAGTTGATAGACCGCAGAAAATCGGTGTTGTTGTTGACGCCGACGACGTTCCCGCCGCCGCGCGTGGCGAGCCAGGTGAAGGCGGCCACGCTGGCCATGCTCTCGATCATCGAGCAGTAGACGCCACCGTGCACCAGGCCCATCGGCTGCAACAGCTTGGGCTTGACCTCGAGCTGCGCCCGGGCTCCGTCTGGGGTCAATTCGGTGAATTGCAGCCCCAGCTCGGCGTCGAACGGGGAGGTGAAGTTCGGCGGGATGATCGTTTCCGGCGGCGATGGCACGTCCATGTGTCTACACCATGGCAAATCCGCGGACGCGAGGCCGCAGTCGCAGTCGTAGAAACAGGCGAGCCCCGTGCGCTAAGGCACGGGGCTCGCCGATCGAGTAAGACCGGGGGTCACTGCAGCCCTCAGGACACCGCCGCGGTCGTTGTCGCTCGACCGAACTCAGAATAGGCAAGGCTGCCCTAATTTTGCAAGGGCTCTGTGCGTAGTGTGTGACCTACGCCGGCCGGGTCGGGGGTGGGCTGGAGGTATCGACCAGGTTTCGGTACGACAGTCGGTAGTAAGCAAGGAGTAGGCTTGTTGCAACGCTCAGGAGATGAACGAACTATGGCCAAATTGACGCGGCTCGGGGATCTGGAACGCGCCGTAATGGATCATTTGTGGTCCACGCCGGAACCCCAAACCGTTCGCCAGGTCCACGAAGCGTTGGCAGCGCGACGCGAGCTTGCTTACACGACGATCATGACCGTGCTGCAACGGCTGGCCAAAAAGAATCTGGTCTCGCAGATCCGCGACGACCGGGCTCACCGATACGCGCCCGTACACGGCCGCGACGAGTTGGTCGCGGGGCTGATGGTCGATGCCCTGGCGCAGGCAGAGGACTCCGGCGGCAGGCAGGCCGCGCTGGTGCACTTCGTCGAGCGTGTCGGGGCCGACGAGGCAGACGCACTCCGGCGGGCGCTCGCCGAACTGGAAGCAAATCAACGCAATACGCCGTCGGCTGGCGCTACTGCGGAGGCGTGAGGGAGACTAGCAGCGTGTCCGCGGCGGCCTTCACCATCCTCGCGGTGCTGCTGGTCGGCCCGGTGCCGGCGTTGTTGGCACGCGCGAAGTGGCCGTTGCGCGCTCCGCGCGCCGCGATGGTGCTGTGGCAGGCCGTGGCCCTGGCCGCTGTGCTCTCGGCGTTCAGCGCCGGCATCGCGATCGCTACCCGAGTGCTGATGCCCGGCCCCGACGGGCGGCCGACGGCGAGTGTCATCGGGGCCGCCGGCCGGCTCGGCTGGCCGCTGTGGGCGGCGTACATCGGCGTCTTCACCCTTACTGTGCTGGTCGGTGTCCGGCTGATGGTCGCCGTGGTGCGCGTCGCCATCGCGAATCGGCGGCGCCGGGCCCACCACCGGATGGTCGTCGACCTCGTCGGCGTCGGGCACGGCGTGGCCCTCTCCCCGACTTGCACCCGCACGCGCGACCTTCGCGTGCTGGAGGTTCCGCAACCACTCGCCTACTGCCTGCCCGGCGTGCGCAGCCGCGTCGTCGTCAGCGAGGGAACGCTGAACACGCTTGCCGACGCCGAAGTCAACGCGATCCTCACCCACGAGCGCGCTCACCTGCGTGCCCGGCACGATCTGGTGCTGGAGGCGTTCACCGCGGTGCATGCCGCGTTCCCGCGCCTGGTCCGCAGCGCCAATGCGCTGCGCGCGGTGCAACTGCTCGTCGAACTGCTGGCCGACGACGCCGCGGTGCGCGCCGCCGGTCGCACTCCCCTGGCCCGGGCGCTGGTTGCCTGCGCGGCGGGGTCGGCGCCTTCGGGCGCGCTGGCCGCCGGCGGCCCCAGCACGGTCGTGCGGGTGCGCCGCCTGTCGGGAGGCGGCAACAGCCTGGCGCTGTCGGCTGCGGCATACCTGGCCGCGGTCGCCGTCTTCGTGGTGCCTACGGTCGCACTGGCCGTACCGTGGCTCACCGAGCTGGAGCGCTTGTTCAACCTCTAGCGCAGCGCAGGGCGAAACACATTGGAGGACCGCTAGTCCGCTGTGCCGCAGCGTGATCGGATGCTTTGAAAAGCTTTAGGTAAGAGTTCTTCAACCTGAGAGGCCCGACCGAAAGGCAAGACATGAGTTCGTCGGATTCGAAGACTGGCACCGCACAGATCGGCGTCACCGGGCTGGCGGTGATGGGCTCGAACCTGGCCCGCAATTTCGCCCACCACGGCTACACCGTTGCGCTGCACAACCGGTCGATCGCCAAGACCGACGCGCTGCTCAAAGAGCACGGCGACGAGGGCAAGTTCGTCCGGTCGGAGTCCATCGCGGAGTTCCTGGACGCCCTGGAGAAGCCGCGGCGGGTGATCATCATGGTGAAAGCCGGTGACCCCACCGACGCCGTCATCAACGAACTCGCCGACGCGATGGAAGAGGGCGACATCATCATCGACGGCGGCAACGCGCTCTACACGGACACGATTCGCCGCGAAAAGGCCATCAGCGAGCGCGGGCTGCACTTCGTCGGTGCGGGCATCTCCGGCGGTGAGGAAGGCGCGCTGAACGGGCCGTCGATCATGCCGGGCGGGCCGGCCGAGTCGTACAAATCGCTGGGCCCGCTGCTCGAGGAGATCTCCGCGCACGTCGACGGTGTGCCGTGCTGCACCCACATCGGGCCCGACGGCTCCGGCCACTTCGTCAAGATGGTGCACAACGGCATCGAGTACTCCGACATGCAGCTGATCGGTGAGGCCTACCAGCTGCTGCGCGACGGGCTCGGCAAATCCGCCCCCGAGATCGCCGACGTGTTCGCCGAGTGGAACAAGGGCGACCTGGACAGCTACCTGATCGAGATCACCGCCGAGGTGCTGCGTCAGAACGACGCCAGGACCGGCAAGCCGCTGGTGGATGTCATCCTCGACGAGGCCGAGCAGAAGGGCACCGGCCGGTGGACGGTGAAGTCGGCTCTGGACCTCGGTGTGCCGGTCACCGGTATCGCCGAGGCGGTGTTCGCCCGCGCGCTGTCGGGTTCGGTGACCCAGCGCAGGGCCACCACGGGCCTGGCCTCCGGAGACTTGGGCGCCAAGCCCAGTGACGCAACGCAATTCATCGAGGACGTCCGTCAAGCCCTGTACGCGTCCAAGATCATCGCTTACGCCCAGGGCTTCAACCAGATTCAGGCCGGCAGCGCCGAATACGACTGGGGCATCACGCCCGGCGACCTCGCCACCATCTGGCGTGGCGGCTGCATCATCCGGGCCAAGTTCCTCAACCGGATCAAAGAGGCGTATGACTCCGACGCCGACCTGCCCACGCTGATCGTGGCGCCGTACTTCCGCAGCGCGATCGAGGCTGCGATCGACGGCTGGCGCCGCGTGGTGGTCACCGCCACGCAGCTGGGCATCCCTATTCCGGGGTTCTCCTCGGCGCTGTCCTATTACGACGCGCTACGCACCGAACGGCTGCCGGCAGCGCTGACCCAGGGCCTGCGCGATTTCTTCGGCGCACACACCTACGGTCGAATCGACGAGGACCCGAGCGAGAAGTTCCACACCCTGTGGAGCGGAGATCGCAGCGAAGTGCCCGCCTAGCGCGGCCAACTAAAGTGGCCCAGAGGGGGCTCTGAATGGTGGGGCGAGTGCGATGAGATTTCTGGACGGGCATCGGCCTGGCTACGACCTGACCTACAACGATGTCTTCATAGTGCCGAACAGCTCCGACATCGAGTCGCGGTTCGACGTCGATTTGTCCACCGGCGACGGCTCCGGCACCACCATTCCGGTGGTGGTCGCCAACATGACCGCCGTGGCCGGGCGGCGGATGGCTGAAACGGTGGCGCGGCGCGGCGGCATTGTGATTCTGCCGCAGGACCTTCCGATCACGGCGGTGCAGCAGACGGTGGAATTCGTCAAGAGCCGTGATCTTGTCCTCGACACCCCGGTGATGCTGGCGCCCGAGGATTCGGTGTCCGACGCGATCGCGCTGATCCACAAGCGCGCCCACGGTGTCGCCGTGGTGGTCTTCGAGGGCCGCCCCATCGGTTTGGTGAGCGAATCGTCGTGCCTGGGCGTGGACCGCTTCACCAGGGTGCGTGACGTCGCCGTGCGTGATTTCGTGACCGCGCCGGTAGGCACCGAACCCCGGAAGATCTTCGACCTGCTCGAGCACGCCCCGATCGAGGTCGCATTGGTGACCAACTCCGACGACACGCTGGCGGGCGTGCTGACCCGCACCGGGGCGCTGCGCGCCGGCCTGTACACGCCGGCCACCGACACCGGTGGGCGGCTGCGCATCGGTGCGGCCGTCGGTATCAGCGGCGATGTGGGGGCCAAGGCCCGGTCGCTCGTCGAAGCCGGCGTCGACGTGCTGGTCATCGATACCGCACACGGACATCAGATCAAGACGCTGGAGGCGATCAAGCTGGTCGCATCGCTGGACTTGGGTGTGCCGCTGGCCGCGGGCAACGTGGTGTCGGCTGAGGGCACCCGCGGTCTGCTCGGCGCCGGGGCGAGCATCGTCAAGGTCGGTGTCGGACCGGGCGCCATGTGCACCACCCGGATGATGACCGGGGTCGGCCGTCCGCAGTTCTCCGCGGTACTCGAATGTGCTTCTGCAGCAAGGCAACTCGGTGGCCATGTATGGGCGGACGGCGGGATCCGGCATCCGCGGGACGTGGCGCTTGCGCTGGCCGCGGGGGCGTCGAACGTCATGATCGGCTCGTGGTTCGCCGGAACCTACGAGTCGCCCGGAGACCTGATGCGCGATCGTGACGACCAGCCGTACAAGGAGAGCTACGGCATGGCGTCAAAGCGTGCCGTGGTGGCCCGCACCGCCACCGACACCGCGTTCGATCGCGAACGCAAGGCATTGTTCGAGGAAGGCATCTCCACGTCGCGAATGGGGCTGGACCCCGACCGCGGCGGTGTCGAGGACCTGATCGATCACATCACCTCGGGCGTGCGCAGCACCTGCACGTATGTCGGTGCCGCGAACCTGGCGGAGCTGCATGAACGAGCTGTCGTCGGTGTGCAATCGGCCGCGGGCTTCGCCGAGGGCCATCCGCTGCCGCTGGGCTGGTGATGCCGGCGGCGCGGGAAAGCACGTCGTATCCGAGCCTGCCGGATGTCTTCGCTACCATGTGAATTCCTGGAACTTTCAGGTCCGCAGCAAAGCGCTGCGCGGCTCCGAACCGTTGAAGAGCGAAAGGGATGACGTGCCGCAGGCACCCGTCGAGGCCGTTGGCTTCCGGGCCGAGCGGCGACTCCCGGCCGTTTCCCCGGCTAGCCCGGCGTCCGCAACGCCGTCGCGATAACCGACCCCCGCCATGAACGTCACCGTCACCGTCGTCAGCGTGCTGGCCGTCGCGGTGCTCATCTTCGGCAACGGAGTGTTCGTCGCGGCCGAAACCTCGCTGACCGCCCTGGACCGCAGCACGGTCGAGGCCAACGCGCGCAAGGGCGGCCGCCGCGATCGCTTGATCCAACGCGCCCAGAACAGGCTGTCGTTCCAGCTCTCGGGTGCTCAGCTCGGCATTTCAATCACCACGCTGGTGACCGGTTACCTGACCGAACCGATGGTGGCCGATCTGCCGCATCCGTGGTTGGACGCGATCGGGGTATCCGACCGGTTGGCCGACGCGATCACCGCGTTCATGGTGATGGTGATCGTGACGTCGGTGTCGATGGTGTTCGGCGAGCTGGTCCCGAAATATCTCGCGGTGGCGCGCCCGCTGTGGACCGCGCGCGCCGTCGTGGTCTTCCAAATGCTGTTCTCGCTGCTGCTCACTCCCGCGATCCGGTTGACCAACGGCGTGGCGAACTGGATTGTTCGCGAGCTGGGCATCGAGCCCGCCGAGGAGCTGCGGTCGGCCCGCTCACCGCAGGAGCTGCTGTCGCTGGTCCGTACCTCGGCGCGCAGCGGCTCCCTGGACCCCGGCACGGCTGCGCTGGTGCGGCGATCGCTGCAGTTCGGTGCCCTCACCGCCGAGGAGCTGATGACGCCGAGGTCCAAGATCGTCGCGCTGCAGACCGACGACACCGTCAGCGACCTGGTCGCCACGGCCGCCGAGTCCGGGTTCTCCCGCTTCCCCATCGTCGACGGTGATCTCGACGAGACAGTCGGGATCGTGCACGTCAAGCAGGTGTTCAAGATTCCCCGGGCCGATCGGGCGCACACCCTGCTGGCCACCGTCGCCCAACCGGTTCCGGTGGTGCCGTCAACGCTGGACGGTGACGCGGTAATGGCGGAGATCCGGGCCAACAGCCTGCAGACCGCGATGGTCGTGGACGAGTACGGGGGCACCGCGGGCATCGTGACGGTCGAGGATTTGATCGAAGAGATCGTGGGTGATGTCCGCGACGAACACGACGATGCCACACCGGATGTGGTGGCGGCCGCCGGTGGCTGGCGTGTATCGGGTCTGCTGCGCATCGACGAGGTGGCCGCCGCGACCGGGTATCGAGCTCCCGAAGGGCCATACGAGACGATCGGCGGTCTGGTGCTTCGCGAACTCGGCCATATCCCGGTGGCCGGTGAAACCGTCGTACTGACAGCGTTGGACCCGGACGGGCTGTTCGACGCCTCGATGCCCTGGCAGGCGACCGTGGTGCAGATGGACGGTCGCCGCATCGATTTGCTCGAGCTGACCGAACTGGGCGGTCGGAGCGAAACGGCCATGGGGCGGGATCACTGATGGGCGAAGCGCTTCCACTGCTACTGGCGATTCTGCTGATCGGGGCGAACGCGTTCTTCGTCGGTGCGGAGTTCTCGCTGATCTCGGCCCGGCGCGATCGCCTGGAAGCGTTGGCCGAGCAGGGCAAGGCCAGAGCGGTCACCGTGATCCGCGCCGGTGAACAGCTACAGTCCATGCTGGCCGGTGCCCAGTTGGGCGTCACAGTGGCATCTCTGCTGCTCGGCCGGATCGGCGAGTCAGCGGTCGCGGACCTGTTGCAGTCGGCCCTTGGACTCACCGATATGCATCCGGCGCTGCTGCACACCCTGTCGTTCGCGATCGCGCTCGCGGTGGTGGTGACGCTGCATGTGTTGCTGGGTGAGATGGTGCCGAAGAACATCGCGCTGGCCGGCCCCGAGCGCACGGCGATGCTGCTCGTCCCGCCCTACCTGGTTTACGTGCGTGCCGCCCGCCCGTTCATCGCGTTCTACAACAAATGTGCCAGCGCGATCCTGCGCGTGCTGGGCGTGGAACCCAAGGAAGAGCTGGACATCGCGGTCTCCCCTACCGAGCTCAGCGAGTTGATCGCCGAATCGGTTTCTGAAGGCCTTCTCGATCGCGAGGAGCACACCAGGCTGACCCGTGCGCTGCAGATCGGCAACCGGGTGGTCGGTGATGTGGCGGTGCCGCTCGCTGAGGTGCAGGCGGTACGGGTGGCTGCGGCGGGCTCCGGGCCGACGGTTGGCGACGTCGAGCGTGCCCTGGCGCAGACCGGCTACTCTCGGTTCCCGGTCACCGCCGTCGACGGAAGGTTCGTCGGTTACCTGCACATCAAGGACGTGCTGACGCTCAGCGACGATCCCCAGACGGTGATCGATCTGGCGTTGGTGCGCCCGCTGCCGCGGGTACCCACAACGTTGCCGCTGGCCGATGCGCTGTCGCGGATGCGGCGTACTAACAGCCATCTGGCACTGGTGACCGGCGAAAGTGCCGATAGCGGCGCCGTGGTCGCGATGGTGGCGATGGAGGATCTGGTCGAGGACCTGGTCGGTAGCATGCGCGACGCGTAGTGAGACCGGCCGCGGGCCGCCTGCCAAAGAGAGCGGCCCACGGCCCGTATGATTGAACGGCTGCCAGTACAAGAATGTGCTGGAGAGCTCACGGTCTTGGCCGGCAGTACATGCGTTGCCAGAAAGCGGCTCTCAAGGTCCGCCCGGGCGCTATGGGCGGAGATGTAAGCGCGCCTGACCTGCGACTGCGGGTCGGGTGGATACGCTCGTTCGGCCTGCCGGCCGGTAGGCTGACGAAGTAGCCACTGGCGCCAATGAGGCCATTATGGAGGAGAAACATGACTGATCGCGTGTCGGTGGGGAACTTGCGCGTCGCCCGAGTGCTCTACGACTTCGTGAACAACGAGGCCCTGCCCGGCACCGATATCGACCCCGCCAGCTTCTGGGCCGGTGTGGACAAGGTCGTCACCGACCTCACCCCGCAGAACCAGGATTTGCTGCGGCGGCGCGACGAGCTGCAGGCCCAGATCGACAAGTGGCACCGGCACCGCGTCATCGAGCCGATCGACGCCGAGGCATACCGCGAGTTCCTCGCCGAAATCGGATATCTGCAGCCCGAACCCGCTGATTTCACCATCACCACCTCCGGTGTGGACGACGAGATCACCACGACGGCCGGCCCGCAGCTGGTCGTGCCCGTGCTCAACGCGCGGTTTGCCCTGAACGCGGCGAACGCCCGCTGGGGTTCCCTCTACGACGCGCTGTACGGCACCGACGTGATCCCGGAAAGCGACGGTGCTGAAAAGGGGTCAAGCTACAACAAGGTTCGCGGCGACAAGGTGATCGCCTACGCCCGCAAGTTTCTGGACCAGGCGGTTCCTTTGGAGTCGGGTTCGTGGGCGGAGGCGACGGGCGTGAGCATCGCCGACGGTCAGCTGCAGGTCGCCAGCGGTGCGGATTCCGCCGGGCTGGCCAGCCCCGGGCAGTTCGTCGGGTACAGCGGTGAGCTGGGCTCGCCCAACTGGTCGGTGTTGCTGGTCAACCACGGGCTGCACATCGAGATCCTGATCGACCCGGAGTCGCCGATCGGCAAGACCGACGCGGCCGGTATCAAAGACGTGGTCCTCGAGTCGGCGGTCACCACGATCATGGACTTCGAAGACTCGGTCGCCGCCGTGGACGCCGACGACAAGGTGCTCGGCTACCGCAACTGGCTTGGGCTGAACAGGGGCGACCTGGCCGAGGAGGTCAGCAAGGGCGACAAGGCCTTCACCCGGGTGCTCAACCCTGACCGCACGTACACCACACCCGACGGCGGCGAGCTGACCCTGCCGGGCCGCAGCCTCATGTTCGTCCGCAACGTCGGCCACCTGATGACCAACGACGCAATCGTCGACGCGGACGGCAACGAGGTCTTCGAAGGCATCATGGACGGGCTGTTCACCGGCATGACGGCGATCCACGGGCTCAAAGCAGGCGATGCCACCGGGCCGTTGACGAACAGTCGCACCGGTTCCATCTACATCGTCAAGCCGAAGATGCACGGGCCCGATGAGGTCGCGTTCACCTGCGAGCTGTTCGGCCGCGTCGAGGACGTTCTCGGCCTGCCGCCGGCCACGCTGAAGGTCGGCATCATGGACGAGGAACGTCGCACCACGGTCAACCTCAAGGCCTGCATCAAGGCAGCCGCCGACCGGGTGGTATTCATCAACACCGGCTTCCTGGATCGCACCGGCGACGAGATTCACACCTCGATGGAGGCCGGCCCGATGATCCGCAAGGGCGCGATGAAGGGCACGACGTGGATCAAGGCCTACGAGGACGCCAACGTCGACGTCGGGCTTGCCGCCGGCTTCAAGGGCAGGGCCCAGATCGGTAAAGGCATGTGGGCGATGACCGAGCTGATGGCCGACATGGTCGAGCAAAAGATCGGCCAGCCGAAGGCGGGCGCCACCACCGCATGGGTCCCCTCGCCGACGGCGGCCACCCTTCATGCGATGCACTACCACTATGTGGATGTCGGTGCCGTGCAGGAAGAGCTCGAAGGGCAGACACGCACAACCCTCGAGGAGCTGCTGACCATTCCGCTGGCCAAGGAATTGGCGTGGGCCCCCGAGGAGATCCGCGAGGAGGTCGACAACAACTGCCAGTCCATCCTCGGCTACGTGGTGCGTTGGATCGACCAGGGTGTGGGGTGTTCGAAGGTGCCCGACATTCACAACGTGGCGCTGATGGAGGACCGGGCCACGCTGCGCATCTCCAGCCAGCTGCTGGCGAACTGGCTGCGCCAGGGCGTGATCACCGAAGAGGATGTGCGGGCCAGCCTGGAGCGCATGGCCCCGATGGTCGATCAGCAGAACGCCGGCGACTCGGACTACCGGCCGATGGCGCCGAACTTCGACGACAGCATCGCCTTCCTGGCCGCGCAGGATCTGATCTTGTCCGGAGGGCAGCAGCCCAACGGCTACACCGAGCCGATCCTGCATCGGCGTCGACGGGAATTCAAGGCACAGGCCGGTGCCTCGTAACGACACAGGTTCAACGATGAGTCGACGGAAAGGCGGCGGATACCGGCATGGGTAGGCACAGATTGCCCGACCCCGAAGACTCCGTCGACGAGCCGTCCGACGAATCCGCTGCGGACGACCCGCACTCCACCGACGACACCGGCCGTGCCACCGACGACACCGGCCGTGACGGCGGGGCCGGCCAGGTATCCGACGCGCCGGGCAGCTTCAGCGATTACCGCCGCTACGCGGACGCGGGTCACTACGCGGATGAGGACTTCCCAGGCGGCGAGGATCCTTACCCCGCGGACGGCGCGTTCGCGGTCGATGCTGCCGACGAATATCCGGAATTTCCGCCTCGTTCGGCAAGCGCGGGTGGCTCCGAGCCGCCGACCCCTCCACCGGGCGGCCACCGGGGGCTCGCCGATTGGCGCGGCGGTCACCGCAGCGACGGCGGACGACGAGGAGTCAGCATCGGTGTGATCGTCGCCCTCGTCGCTGTCGTGGTGGTGGTGGGCACCGTCATCCTGTGGAGTTTCTTCGGCGACGTGCTGTCCAACCGCTCGCACAAGGCCGCCGCACGCTGCGTGGGGGGCAAAGAGACGGTCGCCGTCATCGTCGACCCGTCGATGGCCGATCAGGTGCAGCAGTTCGCGGACAGCTACAACTCATCGGCGGGCCCAGTCGGCGACCATTGCATGCAGGTCAGCGTCAAACCGGCCGGCTCCGACGCCGTGGTCGCCGGCTTCATCGGCAAGTGGCCCGCCGAGCTGGGCGGCCAGCCGGCATTGTGGATCCCGGGCAGCTCGGTGTCTGCGGCGCGGCTCGCCGCGGCGGCGGGACAGAAAACGATCAGCGACAGCCGTTCGCTGGTGAACTCACCGGTCTTGCTTGCCATTCGGCCCGAACTCCAGCAGGCCCTTGCCAACCAGAGCTGGGCGACACTGCCGGGCCTGCAGACCAACCCGAATGCCTTGGCCGGCCTGAACTTGCCGGGGTGGGGATCGCTGCGGCTGGCGCTGCCGACGAACGGCAACAGCGATGCCGCCTACCTGGCCGGCGAGGCGGTGGCAGCTGCGTCGGCGCCCGCCGGTGCGCCGGCAACACAGGGCACCGCCGCGTTGCGCACCTTGACGAGCGCCCAACCGAAATTGGCGGACAATTCGCTGACCGAGGCAATGAACGCGTTGCTCAAGCCCGGTGATGTGGCGACCGCGCCGGTTCATGCGGTAGTCACCACCGAGCAGCAGTTGTTCGCGCGCGGCCAGTCGCTGTCAGATGCCAAGAACACGTTGGGCTCGTGGCTGCCTCCCGGGCCGGCGGCCGTCGCCGACTATCCCACGGTGCTGCTCAGCGGCTCGTGGCTGACCCACGATCAGACCTCGGCGGCCAGTGAGTTCACCCACTTCATGCGTCGGCCCGAGCAACTGGCGAAGCTGGCCAAAGCCGGTTTCCGGGTCGACGGCGTCAAACCGCCGAGCAGTGCGGTGACCAGTTTCGCGGCACTGCCCTCCACCCTGTCGGTGGGTGACGACGCGATGCGCGCCACGCTGGCCGACGCCATGGGCGCGCCCTCGAGCGGGTTGGCCGCGACGATCTTGCTCGACCAGTCGATGCCCACCGACGAAGGCGGAAAAACCCGGCTGGCCAACGTGGTTGCGGCGCTCACCGACAGGATCAAGGCGCTGCCGCCCAGCGCTGTCATGGGGCTGTGGACTTTCGACGGGCACGAGGGTCGATCGGAGATTGCGGCCGGGCCGCTGTCCGACAACGTCAACGGCCAGCCTCGGTCGGCAGCACTGACGGCGGTACTGGATAAGCAATACTCATCGTCCGGCGGTGCGGTGTCGTTCACCACGCTACGCATGCTCTATCAGGAGATGCAGTCCAAATACGTTGCTGGCCAACCGAATTCAATACTAGTGATCACGGCTGGGCCGCACACCGACCAAACCCTGGACGGCTCGGGGCTGCAGAATTTCATCCGCACCAGCGCTGATCCGGCTAAACCGATCGCTGTCAACGTCATCGACTTCGGAGCCGACCCCGACCGGGCAACCTGGGAGGCCGTCGCCCAGCTCAGCGGCGGCGGCTATCAGAACCTTTCGACGTCGGCCTCCCCGGACCTCGCCACGGCAATCAACCAATTCTTGGGCTCGTAGTCGCCGGCTAGCGCCATCGGAGGAGGGGCGATGCATATCGATTTCACTCCGGACCCCCAGCTGTACCCATTTGAGTCGCGCTGGTTCGACAGCTCGCGTGGCCGCGTTCACTACATCGACGAGGGAGACGGGCCACCAATCCTGTTCTGCCACGGCAACCCGACCTGGAGCTTCCTGTATCGCGACATCATCGTCGCGCTACGTGACCGCTTCCGTTGCGTCGCACCGGATTATCTCGGTTTCGGGCTGTCGGAGCGCCCCGCGGGGTTCGGGTACAAGATCGACGAGCACACAAGGGTGGTCGGTGAATTCGTCGATCACCTGGGCCTGGACGGCTACCTGACGATGGGCCAGGACTGGGGCGGGCCGATCGGCATGTCGGTCGCGGTGGAGCGAGCCGATCGGGTCCGCGGCGTCGTCCTCGGCAACACGTGGTTCTGGCCCACCGACGTGCTGACGACGAAGATTTTCTCCCGTGTGATGTCCAGCCCGCCGATGCAATGGGCGATCCTGCAGCGCAATTTCTTCGTCGAGCAGCTCATTCCTGCGGGAACCGAGCGCCGCCCCAGCGCTGTGGTGATGGAGCACTACCGGGCCGTGCAGCCCGGCCCCGCGGAACGGCTAGGTGTCGCCGAGATGCCCAAGCAACTTCTGGCCGCCCGTCCGCTGCTGCAACGGCTGGGCGCCGAAGTGCCGGCCAAGCTCGGCGCTAAGCCGGCGCTGTTCGTCTGGGGTATGAAAGACTTCGCGTTCAGACCGGGTCCGTCGCTGCCACGGATGCGCGCGGCGTTTCCCGATCACGTCCTCGTCGAGCTGCCCGAGGCCAAGCATTTCATCCAGGAGGATGCGCCCGACGAGATTGCCGCGGCGATCATCGAACGCTTTGGCTAGATCGATTCGGCGAAAGCCTCGACAGGCGGGCACGAGCAGACCAGGTTGCGATCGCCGTAGGCGCCGTCGATGCGACGCACCGGCGGCCACACCTTGGGCCGGAATGCCTTGCCGAGCGGATAGGCGGCTTCTTCGCGCCCATACGGGTGATCCCAGTGGGAGACCACCAGGCACTCCGCGGTGTGCGGTGCGCCCCGCAGCGGATTGTCGTCAACCGGCCACTCCCCTGCGCCGACCCGGTCGATCTCGCCACGGATGGCGATCATGGCCTCGCAGAAGGCGTCGACTTCGGTCAGGCTCTCACTCTCGGTGGGCTCCACCATCAGCGTGCCCGCCACTGGGAAGCTCATCGTCGGCGCGTGGAAACCGTAGTCCGCCAGCCTTTTTGCGACATCGTCAACCGTCACACCGGTCGACTTGGTGATGCCGCGCAGGTCCAGGATGCACTCGTGGGCGACCATGCCGTTCTCGCCGGTGTACAGCACCGGGAAGTAGTCGTGGAGACGCCGGGCGATGTAGTTGGCCGAGGCGATCGCGGTCAGGGACGCCGCCCGCAAGCCGTCGGCACCCATCATGCGGACGTAGCCCCAGGTGATCGGAAGGATCGAGGCGGACCCGTAGGGTGCCGACGACACCGGCCGGCCGCCGGGCAGTTCCGGGGCGTACGGGTGACCCGGCAGGAACGGGGCCAGATGCGCGCGCGCCACCACCGGTCCGACGCCGGGCCCGCCGCCGCCGTGCGGGATGCAGAACGTCTTGTGCAGGTTCAGGTGGCTGACGTCGCCGCCGAACTTTCCCGGCCGGGCCAGACCGACCAGCGCGTTGAGGTTTGCGCCGTCGATGTAGACCTGGCCGCCGGCGTCGTGCACCGCCGCGCAGATGTCGGCGATGTCGTGCTCGTACACGCCGTGCGTCGATGGGTAGGTGATCATCAAGGCGGCCAGCCGGTCTGCGTGCTCGGCCACCTTGGCTCGCAGGTCAGCGAGGTCGACGTCACCGTTGTTGCGGCAGGCCACCACTGCGACCCGCAGCCCGGCCAACGCCGCCGACGCCGCGTTGGTGCCGTGCGCGCTGGACGGGATCAGGCAGATGTCGCGATGCGGTTCGCCCCGGCTGGCGTGATAGTCGTGAATCGCCAACAGCCCCGCGTACTCGCCTTGCGAACCGGCGTTGGGTTGCAACGAAACCGTGTCGTAGCCGGTGATCTGCACCAGCCAGCTCTCCAGGTCGTCGATGAGACGACGCAACCCCACGCTGTCGGACGCCGGGGCGAACGGATGCAGGCGCGCGAATTCCGGCCAGGTGATCGGCTCCATCTCGGCGGCGGCGTTGAGTTTCATCGTGCACGATCCGAGCGGAATCATGCTGCGGTCCAAGGCGATATCCTTGTCCGCCAGCATGCGCAGGTAACGCATCATTGCTGTTTCGGTGCGGTATTGCGTGAAGGCGGGATGGGTAAGGAACTCCGAGGAACGAGTCGCTATATCGGTACGAACCGGGTCGGAGGCCGCGACGCCGAAGGCGTCCAGAACCGCCGCCACATGGGCATCGGTGGTGGCTTCGTCGCAGGCCACCGACACATGATCGGCGTCGACGCGCCACAGGTTGATGCCCTGTGCCTTGGCCTTGGCCAGCACCTCGTCGGCACGCCCCGGCATGCGGGCCAGCACGCTGTCGAAGTACTTGTCGTGCACCAGCGCGTCGCCCAGCGCGGCGGCGATGGTCTCGGCATGCGAATGCACCCGGCGCGCGATCTCGGTCAGGCCCTCGGCCCCGTGGTAACTGGCGTACATCGCGGCCATCACCGCCAGTAGCACTTGTGCGGTGCAGATGTTGCTGGTCGCCTTGTCGCGGCGGATGTGCTGCTCGCGGGTCTGCAGCGCCAGCCGGTAGGCCGGGGACCCGTCGGCATCCACCGACACCCCGACCAGGCGCCCCGGCAGCTGACGGGCGTGCGTGGCGTGCACGGCCAGGTATCCGGCATGCGGACCGCCGAATCCCATTGGTACACCGAACCTTTGGGTCGTGCCGAATGCGACGTCGGCGCCGATCTCGCCGGGTGGCGTGATCAACGTGCACGCCAACAGGTCGGCGCCGATGGCGACCAGCGCGCCTCGGTCATGCGCCTGCGAAACCAAAGCCGACCAGTCGGTGACCCGGCCGCCGGCGCCGGGCAGCTGCGCGATCACACCGAAGAACTCGCCGTCGGGCAGACCATCGCGTAGGTCGGCCGTGACGATCTCGAGGCCCAACGGCTTGGCGCGGGTCGCCAGCACCGCGGCGGTCTGGGGGAATATGTCAACGTCGACGGCTAGCCGGTTACTCGTGCCGCGAGCCGCCCGGTGCATCAACGTCATGGACTCGGCGGCCGCGGTGCCCTCGTCGAGCATCGATGCGTTGGCAACCTCGAGGCCGGTGAGGTCGGAGACCATGGTCTGGAAGTTCAACAGTGCTTCCAGCCGACCCTGGCTGATCTCGGGCTGGTACGGCGTGTAGGCGGTGTACCAGGCCGGGTTCTCCATGATGTTGCGCAACAGCACCGGCGGGGTGAGCGTGTCGTAGTAGCCCTGCCCGATCATCGAAATGGCCACGGTGTTGGTGTCGGCCAGCGCGCGCAGCTCGGCGAGCGCCTCGAACTCGCTGGCCGCCGGCGGCAACCGGTCCAGACCCGGCGCGGCGCCGCTGTGGGTGAGTTTGTCGAGAATCCCGGCCGGGAGCGCCTTGGCGGCCAGCTCGTCGAGCGATCCGGCACCTATGACGGCAAGCATGGCCTCGACGGCCGGCCGGTCCGGGCCGATGTGTCGGGCTGCGAACGCTAACTGGTCGGACACTGGCGAACTCCTGACAGGGCAGAGGGACTAGCGGCCCTCTCCCTCTGTCTTCACCCAGTTGCCGGGTGCCTGAGAGATTCAGCGCCAGGTCTGTCTGTGGCGCCTTTCCCCATCGGCGGGTGCTGCCGCTTCCGGTCGCACCGCTTTCCAGAGGCATCGTTATCTTGTGCGGTCCGGGTGCCTGAGAGGTTGACGGAGAGGTGTTGCTCCTTCGGCGTCCGTGACTGGCAATCACGGAACTCTCCCGCACGAGAGCGATGCGTAACCGACTTTACCCGCGCGCCCCAGCCCGGGGCGAACCGACATTCGATGAGGTGTGGTGCTAGCCGATTTTGCGGTCGCGGTGCTTGCGCCGGGACGCCAGCTCGTCTTCCGGGGTGTCGATCGACTCGCCGCCGTCGGCGCGCTCACCATGGAAATCGGCGATGACGCCGGTCAACTCCCGCATTGCGCCAGACACCGCGATGCCGAACACGCCTTGCCCGCCCTGCAGCAGGTCGACGACCTCTTCCGCCGATGTGCACTCGTAAACCGTGGTGCCATCGGAGAACAAGGTGATGTTGGCCAGATCCTGGACCCCACGCTGGCGCAGGTGATCGACCGCGACGCGGATGTTGTGCAGCGAGATTCCGGTGTCGAGCAAGCGCTTGACGATCTTGAGAACCAGGATGTCCTTGAAGGAGTAGAGCCGCTGGCTACCCG
>Ga0335072_10002613_pt1 | contig 27805 bp, 22 predicted proteins | sample Lox_Sample_21_FD_206725 | JGI IMG/M metagenome (GOLD analysis project Ga0335072, IMG submission 206725) | Soil microbial communities from Loxahatchee National Wildlife Refuge, Florida, United States - Lox_Sample_2.1 | ecosystem: Environmental > Terrestrial > Soil > Wetlands | place: USA... | reverse complement strand
GGAGCTGAGATTGCCTCCCCAGAGAATGCCCGCCACGCTCTCCCCGCAGGAACTCGAGTAACCTTCACCGCCCAGATCGATCTCCAGCGATGCCGTCTCGCCTTCAAGCATGCTGAAGAGCATCGCTTCATTCTTCCCGCTGCAATGCGGGCCGGCGAAATCAAACAGTGGCATCGGCCCGTGAAAAACGACGCCCCCATGTGTCGCAAAGCCAGCCAGCAGCAGCGTCGTGATGTCACTGAATCCCGCAAAGATCTTCTCTCCGGAGGGAAGGATCGAGGGATCGCTGGCCCCCAGCAGCCGCAGGGCTCCGTAGCCGCCCTTCAGCCCGATCACCGCCTTCACCTCGCTGCGTGCAGCCACCTCCACCAGATCGGCGCGCCGCTCCTCGTCGGTTCCGCTCAGATAGCCAAAGGGCGGTTGCGCCGCGTGCCGGCCCAGCCGGACCCGATACCCACGCCGTTCGATGCTCTCAACGGCCCGCGCAACGACCGTCAGATCCGCAACCGGTCCTGCCGGAGCAATCAGGCCAATCGTGTCTCCGGGACGCAGGCGTGGTGGCCGCTTCATGGACTTCAGGCTTGCCCTCGGTGATGCCGATACCTCTTGTACAGGTATTCCCAGTTCTCCCAGAAATCCGGCGTCCAGTCTTCGCGCAATCCCTCACGGATGCTGGCCGACGACTCCCACAGCTTGTCGGGAAACGGCACCATGTCGAAGACCAGCCCGAAATCGATGAAGCCTCGCCGCACCAGTACGCCCACCTCTTCGTAGAATCCGCCCAGCCGAAACAGGTCGGCGAGTTCCCCCGCCGCCTTGATTCCATGCAGGCCCCTGTGCTTTTGCAGAAGCTCCTTGTACGTGGGTAGCTGGGCATGCTCCAACTCATCGCGGATGGTCTTCAGCGAACGGCTTTCATCGACGATGGCCTTGAAAGCCTGAAACTGGTTCGATGCCGCCAGCAGCCGCAGGTTCTCTGTCGCCGCCACCGCCTGCCTTCGTGTGAGCAGCAGCGTCGCGCTCACCGCGCCAAGAACAATGATCTGCGCAACGTTGGCGCCGACCTGCGTCCAGGCGACAGCTCGCGACAGGGACTCAGCTTCCACGGAAGTATCGTATCCTGGCGCTTCCCCAACCGCGCATCCGCGGCGTGCTTCTCAGTTCATGCAGGCGCGTTCATTTGGTTCCGCGCAGAAACCGTCCCAGCAGTTCGTACTGGTCGCTCGCAATGTAATCCACACCCGCCCGCTGCGCAGCACGCCAGCGCGTTTCCGCGGCAGGCAGGGACCCAAAGTTGTAACCGTGGAACCAGCCATTGCAGCTCTCTTCTTTTTCGGTCGCCCCGTCGAGCGTGTAGAAGCGAATCCACAGATGGTTCGCATGCGCATGCTGCACCAGCGCGCGAAGCCGCTCGTTGTCGGCCGCGGTCCACGCCCCGGCCTGCTGCTGGCCGCCCGCTTCCACCACCCGCCACGGATTGTTCCACCAGCGCCGGTAATTCGACTCCTGTTCCGGCTCCAGAACCTCCGGTGCCGCCATCGGGTCCTTCGTGCTGGTATGAACGGCCCCAAAGACGAGGAGCTTCCCGCCAACCGGCACATCATCGTAGAAAACCGCCTGCTGCGCGTCCGACTCGCCCGTCAGCACGAGAATGGGACGAATCGTCAACGGCTGCGGCGTCGCGGCATCGTCGCTCTTCGGCGCCGTGCTGAGCCAATCCTGATATTTCTCCAGCAGCGCCCAGATCGCGCGCAGATGTTCCGGCTCCTCGGTCTTGAGATCGAGATTCAGCGTGATCAGTGGCCAGTTGCCGTGATTGCCTTCCTTCAGCGCGTGCTCCACAACCGGCCGCACGCGGTCGAAGAAGTAGTGCTCCATCGTGGGCTCGTGACCGCTCACCGGCGCGCCATGGGCCACCACGGACCACGAACGGCCCGTCTTCGGGTCGGTGTACCAATAAAGGTCCTGCTCAATCGCGAGTGGCGTGCCCGCCGAGAGCGCGCGGTCGATGCGGTCGTACCACCACTCCCAGTATGGATAGCAGTTGTGTGCGTCCATCACGCTGCGGCTGCCCGGACGTGATGCGTCGCGCGGAGGCTGCGCGCCCAGCGGGAGCACGGCCGTGGAGAACAGGAGCAGTCCGATCAAGGCACGCATCAGGAGTCCTTTCATTCAGTGCGTTGTTGGCGGTTGCGCCGGCGCATTCCAGTTGATGTAAACCGGATTGCCCAGCAGCAGGATGTGATGATCCGGGCCGACGACTTCCGCGCGCAGCCAGTGGCGTGCCCCATCGGACGACCACAGGACGTGGAGCGTTCGATCATTGTCGGAGATGGGTTGCGCGGGGAAGGCCGAAGATTCTTCGCCGTCGACGAAGTACTGCAGCGTGGCACCCGCACAATCAGTGACGTGAAGGTCGAGGGAAACCGCCTGTCCGCTGGGTGCCGTGAGCATCCCGCCCATCGTTGCCGAAGACCCGCCCGCCTCCGCCTGGAGGTCCAGCATCCGATCGCGCGAGCCGGTGAGATCGATGAAGACCCGCCCGGACCGAATCCCGTCAAGAATCGACGCCACGGAGAGATCGCGCGCGAAAACCACCGTCGTCGGATAGCCCACCGAGCCCGTGTGCTCCGGCGGCCAGTCGCCGTGGTGGTTGTCGCTGCCCCCGACGGCCGTCAGGCGAAAGCCCTGGCGCAGTCGATCCTCCCAGAACCGCGTCGCGGGCAGCCCGCCGCCGTTCACTACCTCGATCGAGGTGACGAGATTCATGTCCGCCGCAGGGGATGGATTCCATCCGCACCCCATGCAGATTTCACCCGTCGGCGCCTGCGGGTGATTGATCGACACAATCGCGCCGAGCGAGCGCGCCTGGCGAAACATCGTGTTCACATCCCGAACCTGCGGCGACCCGACACGGTAGTCGATGAACTGCGTCGTGCCGAGTGCATTGGCGTGACCGTGAAACGTAGTCAGCTCACGCCCCGGAATCATCAGCAGCTTGTCGAAATACGGCTGCAGCTCGCGCTCGTCGTCGTATTGCGACGTCGTATTGTGGTCGGTGATCGCAATGAAGTCCAGCCCCCGTCGCACCGCTGCTTCGACGGTCAGAAAGAGCGGGCAAGGCACCGGCTTGCCGCTCTGGCTCGGGCAGCTGCCATCGCTGTGCGCGTCGTGCATGTGCAGATCACCGCGGTACCACCCCGCCTCGTCCTTCAGCGGTTGCTCCGTAAACGACGCATCGTCCCGAGCCGAGTTAAACCACACCTCGGCGCGGTAGCGCGAGGTCACACCAGCCCGGATGTTGGGCACCGCGATCAGCAGCTTCCATCGCCCCGGCGGAATCGCCCCGGGCAAATAGGACGGTGTCGCGTCCGTGTCGCTCAGCGTGAAGTGGTCTTTGTTGCCGCCGCTCGCGCCGCGAAATCGAAACGGATCGGCAATTCCCAGGTCGAGCACCGTGTGCTGCTCCTTCCCCAGGTTGTGAAACGCAACCGTGATGCGATGCGTTCGTGCCGGGACCGTGAACGGAACCTCAAAGTAAGTCTGCTTCTGCGAAGGATGAACCTCGCCCTGCAGCACCACGTCAGGCGCAGGTGTGGTTTGTGCAGAAAGAACGGCAACCGCGGAGAACAGCAGCAGCGAACACCAGCGCAATCGTGATGGCATGGGAAAAGGGTATCCGGGACCGGACCTGTTCCGGCCGGCCCCGGACGTGTCCTTAGAAAGAAATCCGCACCGCGAACTGCATCACACGCGGGTCGCCGGCCAGCGAGGTAATGCTCGCCACGCCGCCGCTGGTGATGTTGCCCTGCGGCTGTCCGAACTCCGGCGTGTTGGTCAGGTTGAACACTTCCCAGCGCGCCTCGGCGTTCCATCCTTCCGTGATGGGGAAGTCCTTCAGCAACGCCGCATCCCACACGTCGATGTGCGGACCCCGCAATGTGTTGCGCCCGACGTTCCCCACCGCTCCCACCGCAGTCGTGGTGAAGGCATCGGTCAGCCCGGAGGGCGCCTTCGCCGCGCACGCCGAATCCTTGCTGGCGAAGAACCAGCAATCCGGATCGCCCACCGTATGCGGCTTGCCGATCAGATTCGGTGTCGCCGTCGTGTAGCCATACGGATCGAGGATGGAGTTGTGGTTCCCGTCGTTCTCATTCACCTGGAATGGATGGCCGCTGTAGTAGGTGTAGAGCCCCGAGGTCGTCCAGTTGCCGAGGATCCACGACAGAGCCCCGTGCTGCAGCATGGCCTGGCCACGCCCGAACGGCAGGTGATAGTCGTAGCTGAACGCCACTCGGTTCGGAGTGTCGAAATCGCTGGGGCCGTACCAGGCGCCGTAGTTGCGCCCGTCGGGAGCGTCTCCCGAGCTCGTCTCCAGTTCTTCCGGCGAGTTGTCCAGGCTCCGCGAGTGCGTGAACGCCGCGCGCACTTCCAGCCCGTTCGTGATGCGCCGAGTCAGGCTCGCCTGCAGTCCGTTGTAGGTGCCGGAGGCAATCGGTGAGGTCCACTCAATCTGCCCGAAGTTCGGATACGGCACCACCCCCGTGCTCACGCCGCCCGCGATGATCGGCTGGTTGTAGTTGCGGATCACGTCGAGATGCGTCGATTTGGTCCCGACATAGTCAATCTCCGCCACCCACGGCAGCCCGATCTGCCGCTGCACGCCGAAGCTCCACTGCTGTACGTACGGCTCGGGATCGTTCACCGGCACGGAGCGAATGTGATACGCCGTGAGATTGTTGAAATTCACCGTGCTCGGATCGAGGAAGTTCGAAGGGAATCCCGTCGAGGGCTGCAGCACCGGAGCGGTGTTGCTCACCAGCTGCTTGTTGATCAGGAAGGGCGGATTCAGCGCCAGCTCATCCTCGCTGCCGATGCGCTCGAACAGTGTGTAGTAGATACCGTAGCCGCCGTGAACCACCGTCTTCGTATCCGGCGAGTACGCAAACCCGAAGCGCGGCCCGAAGTTCTTCGTGTTCGGATTCACAATGGCTCGCTCGCCTGTCGACCCGCTCTTCGCAAATACCAGCGCGCCTGAGGTCGGATCGAAATCCGCCATCCGGTTCTGGCCTTCCAGCGCCGGCGTGGCGAAGTCATAGCGCAGTCCCAGATTCAGCGTCAGCTTCGGCGTTACCTTCCAGTCATCTTCCACGAATCCTGAAGCCATCCAGAGCCGCTGATCCACAAAGAACACATTGGTCAGAGCCGTGGTCTGCGTATAGCCCAGCAACCCGTCCGCGTACGAGAGCCCCGTACCCGAAACGCACTTCCCTGGCGCGCTGTGCTGGCAGGTGAAGACCCCGGTGAAATCCAGATCGCCGCGCGTGCTCGGCTCGTCCTGGAAGATGTTGCGCATGGGCAGATACAGGCTCACCCCGTACTTCAGCGTGTGACGCCCCAGCACCTGCGACAGCGTGTCGTTGTACTGGTACTGCATCGGCACCTGCTGCTTGGGCAGGAAATCCGGCGATCCCTCAAACGCGAAGTTGGAGAACTGCGTCAGCGGAACGCCGCCGCCCAGCGCCGGATTGGCGGGAATCCCCGGCACGAACTGCCCCGCCAGCTGACCCAGCGCGAAGGGCTGCTGTTGCGCATAGGAGAAGTTGCGCACCCAGCCGAAGCGGAACTCGTTCACCATGCTCTGGCTGATGATGTGCGTCCAGCCGATCACATCGCTCTGCGCCTTCAGGATCTGGTTGCCCCACGCCGAGGTCGATGTGCCGTCGGCGAGGCCACCCAGATACCCAGGGATGTCGCGGTTGCGGGACGAATAGTTGTAGCGCGTGAAGATCGTATCGCGCGGCGACGGCGTCCAGTCCACGCGCGCATCGTAGTTGTTTTCAAAGTCGGTGAGCGGCGCATTGCGGATGTAGTTGTTCAGATCCGGCGGGCTTCCCGCCGTCGTGGTGTTCGGCTGCGGGAACAGCGCCATCAGCTTCTGCATTGCCGAGTCCAGGCTGCCCTGGGGAATCGAGTTGTTCATGAACGGCTGGCAGTTCGATCCCGAGAACGCCGGAGTGCACGTCGTCGGATCATAGAGGGTCGGATACTTCACCCCCACCGTTGCTGCCGTCGCGGGGCTGAAGTCGCCGGTCCGCTCATTCGGCAGCGGCACCGTGCTCGTCCTCAGCACTCCCTGCTTGATCCGTGTGCCTTCGTAGTCGAAGAAGAAAAAGAGCTTGTTCTTGATCACCGGGCCGCCGAGGTTCGCGCCGAACTGGTTCTGGTTGTACTTCGGCTTCGGCAGTCCATGCCGGTCCGAGAAGAAATCGTTCGAGTCGAAGTAGTTGTTGCGGACATACTCATAGCCGAGCCCGTGGAACTGGTTCGATCCGCTCTTCGTGTTCACTGAAACCACCGCGCCCGGGCTGCGCCCGTATTCCGCCGAGTAGGGATTGGTAATCGCGTTGAATTCCCAAATCGTGTCGACCGAAGGATGAGCGGACTCCGTGCTCAGCTCCTGCACGTTCTCCGAGAACGTATTGTTGTCGATGCCGTCGAGGATGAAGTCGTTCTGGAGCGAGTGCACGCCGTTCACGTTGAAGTCGCCCACGCGGCCTGCTGATGTCGCGCCGCTCTGCTGGGTAAACCGCGAAATCTGAATGCCCGGCACCACGCGCAGCAGGTCGTCCCAGTTGCGCAGCGCCAGCGGCGTCTGCTCGATCGTGACCGAGCCGATCTCCTGGCCCACCGAAGCGTCATCGGGCGAGAGCAGCGGCGCCGCCGACTGCACGTTCACCGTTTGCTGCGCCTGGCCCACCTGCAGGTGGAAGTCTTCGCGTGCCCGCTGGCCCACAGTGAGCGTTACGTCTTCATTCACCGTCGCAAAACCGGAGTCGCTGACCACGATCTGATACTGGCCGATGGGCAGATCCTGCATCGAGTAGGCGCCCGCCCCGTCGGTCTGCACGGTGCGCGCGTAGCCAGTGTCCTTGTCGGTGGCAACCACAGTGACCTTCGGCAGAGCGGCCCCGTTGGGATCGGTGGCCAGCCCTGACAGGCTGGCGGTGTTCACCTGGGCTCGGGCGCCCGCTGCGGCCAGGAGCAGGGCCAGGACAGTCATGCGTTTCGATGAGTAGCGCATCGGCTTACCTCTTTCGTCTGTTTTGGGTGGTTCTGAGGGTGCGGGCCGTCAGGTCAGAGAACTCCAGCCGCCTCGCGAGCAAGCCGAGGCCCGTCACTGTCATGGTGGGTTGGCTTGGCTGCCCGCGGAAGTGTTTACCCCCGGCGCAACCGGGTGCATACACCTGTGAGTTGGGCCTGCAAATTACTCAGTGACCGTTACTTATATACAATGTCAAATGTTCGTGAATGGGAGCGGTTCCCCATGGCCCGCTTCCCTCGTTCATCCCCTGTTTACCGGCGAATCCTATGCTGATCAGGAAGCCACTCTGACTTCGGACGACTCGCCAGGAGATCATCGCGATGGCACATTCCCAGGTCATCGACCGCCAGGGGCGAGAGTTGTCTCTCCACCCGTCCGGAACCGATCGGCTGGAGACGGACGCGCGCTGGCATCTCGCCCAGCGTGCCGTCTCCAGCCGCCACTTCGTTCGCTCTGCGCTGCTCTCCCGCTTCCTCCTCTACATCGTTTCGGAAAGTCTCCAGGGCCGCACTGAGAGCATCACCGAACACGAAATCGGCGTGCGCGTCTTCGACCGGCCAGTCAGCTACCGCACCGTCGAAGACAACATCGTTCGCAACTACGCCCGCCAGCTGCGCCGCCGCCTCGCGGACTTCTTCGCCGAAGAGGGCGCCGGGGAGCCGCTGCACATCGACATTCCCCTGGGCGGCTACGTCCCGGTGTTCGTGGAACCGTCGTGCGAAGATCGCGACGCAGACGCCGAGCTGCAGGCGCACAAAACGCCGATCAGCATCCGCCCCGAACTGCCGGCAACGGTCGTGGCCGAGCCTGTTCGGGATCGGCGGGTTGCCCGCCGTCTCCGCTTCGGAGCACTCTTCGCGCTGTACAGCCTGGCCCTGATCGGCCTGGCATGGCTGGCGGCGGTACGGTTCCATGAGCCACGCACTGCGGACGTCTCTGCCAGGCAGGCCCTCTCCCCGACGGCTTCCGTCTGGGCTGCGCTCTTCAGCAGCACCGTGAACACGTACATCGTTCCCTCCGACGCCGGCCTCAACCTGCTCGAAGACCTCTCGCGCCGCCCCATCGCGCTCGCCGACTACATCAGCGGAGGATCGGCGCGGCTCCCGCTGCCTGCCATGGACGCGCACAGTGCGCAGGATCTGCGCGCCCAGCACTTCACCAGCTTCATCGATCTCGAGATCCTCGCCGCCCTCACCCGCCTGCCGCAGTTCAATCCGGAGCGGGCCGTGCTGCGCTTCCCGCGCGACCTGCGCATGGACGACATTCGCAACGCCAACGCGATCATCCTTGGCTCGATCAGCAGCAATCCGTGGGCGGCCATGGCGGAGGGCAACGCGAACTTCAGCATCGTGCAGGGCGAAGGGATGCAGAGCGCAGCCATCGCCAACGCGCACCCCGAACCCGGCGAGTCTGCCACCTACGTGAGCCACTGGAACGAGCCCGACCACGAAACCTTCGCGCTGATCTCCTGCTTCCCCAATCTCTCCGGTAACGGGCGCCTCCTCGTCCTCCAGGGACTCGACGTCGCCGGCACCCAGGCCGCAGCCGAAGCGCTGCTGCACCCGACGGCCATCGCGCCCATCCTTCGCCGGGCCACACGGGCGGATGGAACCCTCCGCTCCTTCGAGATCCTGCTCCGGTCGACGAGCATCCAGTCCACCTCGACGCGAACCACGGTGGTGGGCAGCCGGGTGGACTGAGGAGCCGAGATCCTGGGAGCAAATCTTGAAGTTTCGGGGGGTTCACCCCCCTCACCCTGGTGTGGAATCAACGACATCCGGAGGGGTCTACCCCCCTGGGATTGGCGAGTTCGTTATCCCGTCGACCCTTCCGTCTGGGTCCGATTCGTCTCTCTTTCCTGATTCCTCCTGAAGTGTCGGCTCGTGGCTGGGCGTTGAGCTCAGATTTTGGAAATGTAGCCTGGACCCCCTGCCTTTGATGTGGAATCAAGGACATCCGGAGGGGTACACCCCCCTGGGATTAACGAGTTGGTTAAGCCGGTCCCGGGCATGGATGGGACCCCTGATCCAGCACGGGTACGGGGGCCGGTATACGGTCGCCGAGCTGGGTTCAGATGAGCGGTGGGTATCAGAGTTTCCCTTTCTGCGGCAGCAATGGCAAAGGCCCGCCGATGGCGAGCCTTTCGTTGGGGCACACTTGTGCCTTCCATTCTTAGGGTCGCGCGCGGCGAAGAGCAAGGCAAGAAGAATCCGAGGGGTTGGGGGGTACGGAGGTACTGGGTCCTGGGCTCCCGCTGGAGCGTTGAACGGGTTCTCTCCACGCTCGAAAGCCTGCTTCGCACGCGCGGCAGCACCATCGAAAACCTTGACTGCGCTCGCCCGGCTCGCAAAGCTGCGCGCGCGGCCGGCGGTGGTTTCGCGGATCCTCTGATCGCTCAGGCCGGCTTCAGATCATGACGCGAATCCGGTGATCCCGTTCGGCGAAAAGTTTGCACGATCCGCGAAAGTGCGACTTCTGAAGCAGCGGCGGGTGGGTCCAGTTGGTCCCTTCACTCAGAGCTGCGGGCGCGTGCCGGAGCCCCCTTCGCCTATTCGTTCCAATCGCACGCGGTTCAGCAGATCTGAATGGCGAGGGTAAACTTTGGGCATGCCTCTGGGGGAAAGACTGAACCGGCGGGCAATCGACGCGCTGGCGGGACGGCGGGCTGAGCTCGAGCGTCTGGAGGCTTTCGCAGCAGGGGATGTGCCACTGGTGATGCACGTTCAGGGCATCCCGGGGATCGGCAAGACTCACCTGCTGGATGCGCTGGCAGAGACGATTGGCGCCAGGGGAATTTCGGTGGTGCGGATCGACGCGCGGTGGTGCGAACCTTCACCGGCCGGCTTGTGTCGAGCCATTTCGAAGGAGACCGGCGCTGCGGAGTCGGAAGATCCTGCGGTGGTGGGGGAGTATCTCTCGGACGCGGCCGGGCGAAACCTGCTCATGCTGGACAGCTACGAGTCTTTCCGTCTGCTGGACTCATGGTTGAGGCAGGCATTTCTACCCTCTCTGGGCAAGGGGGTGCGCACGATTCTCTCCAGCCGAGAAGCGCCACGACCGGCGTGGCGTCTGGCAACGGCGTGGAGAGGCCGGTTCGATTCCATGCAGCTGGATACATTCACGCCGGAAGTGGCTCTGGAGTATCTGACCGCGGCGGGGATGCCGGAGGGCAGTGCCGCCGAGCTGAATCGGGTGGCGCGCGGGCATCCATTGGCTCTGTCGCTGGGCCTGGCGCTGCACTCGGCGGGCGGGACGGTGCGAGGGAGCGCGACGGCTGGTCATCAGGTGCTGGAGCACATGGCGGCGCTGTTTCTCGAGGATGCCGATGCTGAGACGATTCAGACCGTGGAGGCGGCCTGTCTGGTCCGGACGGCCACGGCACCGTTATTGGCAGCCATGCTGCCGGACATTCCACCCGAAGAAGCACTGGAGCGGCTGCGCTCGCTGCCCTTTGTCAGCGCAGGTCCTCACGGCCTGCTGGTGCATGAGGCCGTTCGCGGGCCGGTGACGGCGGCTCTGAAATCGCGCGATCTGTCGCGCTACCAGGCATACCGGCGCGCTGCAGCGCAGATTGTGCGCGATCAGTACCGGCAGGCACCGCGATCGGACCACTGGCGCTGCACCGCGGACGTACTCTACCTGCTGGAAAACGAGAACCTGCGCGAAGGCTTCTTTCCCACAGCGGAAAGTCCGCTGTCTGTCGAACCGGCGCGCGCCGAAGATGGACCTGCGATTGCGGCGATGAGTCATCGATTCGATGGGCCCCGGGCGCGTCAGGTGCTGGAGCAATGGTGGCGCTACCATCCGGACTCGTTTTTTGTCGTGCGCGACGATGGGGACGGAGTGCAGGGTTTCTATCAGGCGATCGTGGCTTCCCGGGTCCACAAGAACGTGCTGGAGAGAGACCCGCTTGCGGCCAGCTGGGCCAAAGATCTGCCGCGCGCCGAAGACCGAGAGGCGGCTCTTTGGCTGCGGCGCACACTGGATCGAGACACGGGCGAAGGGCCGTCGCCGGCTCAGGCGGCTTGCTGGCTCGACATCAAACGAACGTACCTGGAGCTACGTCCACGATTGCGCTGGGTCTATACCTGCTATGGCAATGCGGATCTGTATCGGCGCCCCTTCGAGCAATTGGGATTGCGGCTCGCGGACGAAGGGCGTCCGATGCTGGACGGGGCGGTGCAGCACACCTTTCGTCTCGACATGGGAGTGGATTCCGTGGACGGGTGGCTGGGCAACCTGCTGGCGCAGGAGACGGGCACAGTGGCCGGTGAGGCGGTGGCAGGTTGGCCGCTGCTGGATGAAGCCGCGCGTGAGCTGGTGGTGAAAGGGAGCCGCGTTCGTCTGACACCGCTGGAGTTCGGGGTCTTCGCCTATCTGGTGGCCAGGCCGAATCGGGCGGTTGCGCGCTACGAGCTGGTGGAAGCCGTGTGGGGATATGGAAAGGAAGCATCGACCAGCAATGTGGTCGAAACGGTGGTGCGCTCCGTACGACAAAAGCTTGGAGCGCACCGGGACACGCTGGAGACGGTGCGGGGAGTTGGCTACCGGTATCGGCCGACGGCGTGAATCAGGGTCGAGCCTCAAGGATGAGATTGAAGGGAGTCTCGATGGCGACTCTCGCGCTGCTGCATCCCGCATCTCTGAGGACGGCCAACAGCTGAGCTGGGCCGGCCTGTGCGCCCATGGAGTAGCGCCCGCCCTGCGAGAGTGCGTTCTGGGTACACAGAGCGGCGGAAGCCGAGAAGTACATTCTGGCGACCGGACCGACATTGTCCTCGGGGCGATCCTTCGCGAACGGTTCGACCAGCAGCAGGGCGCCATGGGGAGCCATGGCCTGGCGGGAGGCCTGGACGGCTTCGAGCGGATCCCCCATGTCGTGGAGCGAGTCCATGAAACAGACGAGGTCGAACTTCTCCTGGCCGGCGGCAAGCATGCCGGGAGTGGCCACCTCGAAGCGAATCCGATCGGCCACGCCGGCCTGCTTCGCGCGTTCGCGCGCTACGGCAATCGAAGCCTCGTGGTAGTCGATTCCGACGAACGTGGATTTGGGAAATGCCTGCGCCAGGAGAATGGCAGAGGCACCGTGACCGCAACCGACATCGGCGACACGCCCGCCACGGGCCAACTTCTCCTGGACGCCGTCGAGAGCAGGAATCCAGGTTTGCGTGAGGTGCGCGCGGTATCCGTTGCGAAAGAAGGCCTCCGTTCCGGAGAAGAGGCGGCAATTGTGTTCGTGCCAGCCGACACCTTTGCCGGAGCGGAATGCGGAGAGGAGCTGATCTTCGCTGTGCCACAACGACGCGGCTACGTCGAAAGCCGGGGGGAGAAACGCGGGACTCTCCGGATTCGCCAGCACAACAGCGTGTTCCGGTGGCAGGGAGTATTCGTTGGTGTGGGGGTGGAAGCGCACATATCCACCGGCGACCTGGCCGTTGAGCCACTCGCGCACGGAGCGCTCATTGGTGGCCGTGCGGTGTGCCAGATCATGCGAACGGATCGGGCCGCTCTCTGCCATGGCCTGGTAAAGGCCGAGCTTATGCCCGAGATTGGTCATCACGCCCGCCATCGCGGCGGCGAGATCGGTAATGACCTGACCGGCGAACTGCTCGACTCGCTGCTGCATATCCACGGTTGCGGAGGGAGTGTCAGGGTTCTGCATTATCGACCTCCTGCCACGGATGCAGGGAGATCTGCATGCGGAGAAGATAGGTCCGGCAAGGGAGCACGCGTAAGAGCCGAGAGGGAACTTTCGATTTCCCAGAGCTGCGACTCGGAGGACACGACCGCAGGATTGCTGCGGATGGCCTGGATGACGGGGTGGCTGAGATAAGCCTCGGCCGTGTCACGGCCGGCGAACAGGTAGATGCCACCCATCGTCAACTTCTCCGGCTGAAGGACCCAGATTTTCCAGATCAGGCCATCTGCCGAGGCGATGTGGAAAGCGGCTTCGCGGCTTTGGGCAAGCAGGAGCTCCGGATGCACTCGCAACTGGAAGCGCAAGTGAAGGATGGTGAAAGCGGAAGGAGTCTTCATTTTCGTGTCTCCGATGGTTGGGGATTGGGTCTCCGTGGCCCACAGACAGAAGTGAGTGTAGGGGCCGGGAAGCGCCCCGGGATGAGGGCGCGATGAGGACAGGATGAGATTTGGGGGGGGTGAACCGGTGCGGCGGCTGGAGACAGTTGGGGAGAGAGACTCTGCCTCTACATGGGGTGGCTGACCTGGTCGGCGTTAGGGACGAGGATCTGGTAGACGTGGTCGGGGACGTGGGTTTGCCAGTGGCCGCTGATGCGGGCGAAGAGAATTACGCCGAAGAAGATCACGGCCAGGATCGCGACGGCGGTGCGAGGGCGCACCACCAGGCCGCGCCAGCGCTGCTCCGGCTCGACGGCATTGCGTGGCGGGAGGGCGAGTTGCAGAGCGTTCTCGACCGGGCAGGACGCGACGCAGGCCATGCACGCGGTGCACTCGGCGGAGCGGATCTGAACGAGCTTGTCGATGTTGAGGTGGGAGGGGCAGGCCTTGCTGCACTTGCCGCAGTCGATGCAGGCGTCGGAGTCGCGACGGATCCTGACCGGACTGAGGATGGAAACGAGGCCCATGAGCGCGCCGTAGGGGCAGAGATAGCGGCACCAGAAGTTCTGGATCAAGAGCGAGGAGAGGACCAGCCAGGCAATGACCGCGATGCCGATCCAGCCGATGTCGCGGAAGAAGTTGAGCATCTTGACGTCGGCGATGGTGCCGTAGGGTCCGGCCATGAAATCGTGCAGAGCTTCGGCGGGCATCCAGACAATGACGGAGACGAAGAAGGCGAGGAGAAGGTACTTGAGTCCGCGGAGCTCGCGGTCGAGCCAGCGGGGAACCTGCCAGTTGCGGCCGAAGAGTTTGCGGCCGAGCTTCCAGAGCGTCTCCGAAGCGGTGCCGACCGGGCAGAGCCAGCCGCAGAAGGATTTTTTGAGGACGACGCTCATGGCGAGGAAGGCGACGATGAGGAACATCGCCGCGGGGTGCATCTCGGGGGCGCGGCCGGTAAGCAGGAAGTACTTGAAGTTCATGAGGCCGGCGATGGGCAGCCAGCCTTCGACGCCAGGGGGGCGCGGGACGTGCCAGGCTGGACTCGCGAATTGCCGGCCGCTGCGCTCGAAGTAACGGACCCAGAGCCAGAACTGGACGCCGATCCAGACGTTGAGCGCGACAAAAGCGATCTGGACGATGTGGCGGAGGCGCTGCGACTGGTCGGGGGCGGAACGGCGGACAAGCTTCTTCTTCCGCTTCTCCTGTCCGGTAAGGATGGCCTGTGTGCTCATGGTCGACAACTCCCGGCTCTGGAGTTGAGGCTAGCGGGGCGGAGGACGGGGGGATGTGATGGGAATCACCTGGGGCCAGCAGCCGGCGGTCAGTCGCCAGCAGCCGGTATCACTATCTCCACTCAAGCCAACGACGGGCTTGAATGGGCCACCCGGAGGGGTCGTCCGAGAACGGGGGGCGTTGTGTAAAATTAGTGGAGCGCGTCCCTGCGCTGGAGCCGCGACCTCCCTGCACATCAGGTGAATTTCCGCGAAGGCCCTGGGGACGTTGCGCGCCTGGTTGCAGAACAAGTCAGCGCGCGCCAAAACCAGGATTGAGGAGTTTCGACGATGGCCAAGATTGCCAAGACCGCCGACCGCAAGAAGATGATGGACACCACGAAGAGCACGGATTGTCCGAAATGCTCGAAGCCGACCCGCATTGTGAAGCGGGTGAAGGATCGTGAGCGGGGGGTTCCGGGCGGTGTGTATATCTCGTGCTCGGCGTGCGACTTTTACGAGAAGCTTTAGAGGCAGGGAATAGCCATTCGGGAACAGGGAATCGTTTCGCTGGCTCGCCAGGGCCCGACTCTCCCTTTCGTTCGTTCTTGTTTGCAGCCGGTTTCGGCGCCCTGAAGCCGACCGCTTATTCTGACGTCAGTTGGTAGTGGCCGGGCCTGGCGAAGTGCAGGCTGAGGCGGGTGCCGTTCTCTGCCGGCGCGCCGGATTGCGACGATCCGTTGACGGTGATGTGATCGGCTCCTGGGTGGATCGGGAAGAGCACCGTGGCGTCGACTCCGTCGGGAACGTCGATGGTGGCGGTGAGGCCGCCGCCTTCCTTTTTCAGATCCACTTGGAGCAAGCCGTGGGGCGTAGGCTCGGCGCCGCGCGCCCATTCGAGATCGACGAGGTCGGGGCGAATGGTGGCCTGGCTGAAGCCGGGCGCGGTGGGCACGATGCCGAGCACCTGCTCCATGAGCCACCAGGTGGGGCCGCTGGACCAGCCGTGGGCGAGCGAGATGCGGTAGCCGGCGGTGTCGTCGGCCTGGAGGTCGACGTGGGGATCGCGCCTGGGCCAGGCGGGATCGTAGGCTTCCCAGAAGCTGGTGGCGCCTTCGTCCATCATGCCCCCCCAGTAGTGGCGAATCCAGGTGAGCGCGTCGGCGCGGTGATCCATGCGGGCCAGCGCGTCGAGGACGTAGGAGCCGTAGTAAGGCGAGATGATGTCGGGGCGATACGTCGGCTGGCTGAGGGTGGTGAAGACGCTGGACCAGATCGAGCCGTACTGATCGGGCTTGGCCGTGCCGGAGAGAACGGCCATGGCGTTGGTCTGCCAGCGCGGGCCGAAGGAGCCGTCGGCAAAGTAGGCGGACTGGCTGTGCTGGGCGAGTTGGTCGGCGCGCTGCTCGAATTTGTCGGCATTGGCGGTGTCACCGATCTGGCGCAGGAGCCAGGCGCCGGCGTGAAAGGCGCGGATGTACTCAAGGGTGGTGGCGATGCGGGTCTGGGGGGTGTCGCCGTTGAGGTCGAGCGCCCAGTCAACGTACAGCCACTTGCCGGAATGATTGATGAAGTTGCCTTCGGAATCGAAGTCCTGATCCATGAACTGGAGCAGACCAACGATCTGGTCGTGCATCTGGGCCACGTACTCGTTGCGGCCGCTGTGCAGAAGATAGTGCTTCAGCCCGGTGAACCAGTAGGAAGAGTAGCCAGGGATGCCGTTGACGGGCTCGCGGATGGGAAGCGGGCCGATGAGGCGGGTGAGGGTGTCTTCGATCAGGAAGTGGTCGGCGAAGACATCGTCGATCACGCGGCCGGAGACGTCGGTGTCGCCCATCCAGCGGCCGCGGTCGCGCTTGGGCGCGTCCCAGATGTCGTCCTGCATGCAGAGGTGGCTGGTGTAGGCGCCGGTCTCCCAGATGCGATTCAGCAACGGGTCAGAGGATTCGAAGGAGCCCTGGTACTGGATCGGGTAGTAGATGTCTTCAAGGCGGATGGCGCGGAATTTCAGAACGGCGGGACCAGCGAGGAAGCGGACGATGGCGTAGCGGAAGGCCGATTTGGGTCCGGCTTCGGTGCCGCGGGGCGGGATGTGGAAGGCGTCGACGCCGAGGTAGGGCTCGGCCTGAGCTTCTTCGATGGATTCGCCGTAGGCGACCGAGACGGTGATGGGCGAGTCGGTATCAGAGAGGACCTGGATGCGTCCGGTGACCTCGCGGCCGAAGTCGAGGGTGACGTACGGCTGGGACTGGCCCGCTGCGCGGTTCGGGTCGAGGTGGACGGCGAATTCGTGGGCGGGGTTCTCGCTCGATGAAGTGAGGGCGTCGGTGTTGTCGAAGGAGCCGCCGCCGCTGATGTAGCTGTCGCGAAGCTCGGCAGCGGGTAGAAACGCGTGGGCGAGGAAGGGCGAGGCGCCCTGGTAGCCGGGCCACTGATAGAGGCCGGCGTCGCGATTCCACTGGAAGAAGTCGATGTTGCCTTCGATGGAACCGAGAGCGTCGGCATCGGGCCAGGCGCTGTCGTCGAAGTCGAGGTTATGCCAGTTGCCGGCGGCGTCGCGGCTCGCTTTCCAGCCGGGACCGCTGATGAGCGTGGGCGGCGCCGCAATGCCGGGCGGCGCTGGAATGATTTTGGCGACCATGGTGCGGCCGTGGTCGGCGGCGATGGCGAGGACATTGTCGCCGGCGCGCAGGTAGCGGGTGAGGTCGGCGACGAAGACGGTGGGCTCGATGCGAGAGAGCGGATCGGCTTCGAGGTGGGCGGCGGGCGCGCCATTGACCCAGACGTGGGCGCCGCGGGGTCCGGCGAGATAGAGAATGGCGGCTTCGGGGGCGCTGTCGAGGTGGAGATGGGTGCGGAAGAAGTGCGGGGCATCGCGCTCCGCGCGGGTGAGGTTGGGGCCGTCGTGGGTCCAGATGTACTGCTCGGGGAGGGGCTGATGGAAGGAGGAGAAGAGAACGGGATGCTCGATGGAGCGGGTGGGATCGAGGTGGCCGAGGGGAGGCTGGGAAGGAACGTCGGGAGCGCGCTGGGCAAGGAGGGTGGAGGCGGAGAGCAGCAGGAGAGTCAACATGCCGAGGCGGCGCATCTTAAGGGGGCTCCTTCGCAAAGGCGGGAAATTTCGCAGAGGCGAAGGTAAGCGTGTGGCGGTGGGAAGTCAAACGCGCAGCCGGCAGGCGGCAGGCTGTAGGCGGCAGCGGACCGCCGCGTGCAGTGCAAGAGCAGTACGAGATTGGCGAGAGAGGATAGAAAGCATGGTTCTGGGAATGAGTCTGGCGGCGTTTACGGCGGTGCACGTCGTGATTAGCCTGATCGGGATTGCATCAGGGTTTGTCGTGATCTTCGGGATGCTGGTATCGAAGCGGCTGCCGGCGATGACGGCGGTGTTTCTGGTGGCGACGATCCTGACCAGCGTGACGGGATTTTTGTTTCCGTTTAAGGGCGTCACGCCAGGGATTGTGATCGGCATTTTGTCTTTGCTGGTACTCGCCGTAGCGACGATCGCGTGGTATCGGGGATGGCGGGGGACGTGGGTGATTACCGCGATGATTGCGCAGTTTTTCAACTTCTTTGTATTGGTCGTGCAGCTGTTTGAGAAGGTGCCGGCGCTGCACGCGCTGGCGCCCACCGGGAACGAGACGCCGCTGAAGGCGGCCCAGCTGCTGACGCTGGTGGCGTTTGTCGTGCTGGCGATCGTGACCTATCGGAAGTTCCGTCCCGCAGCGGCGTAACGTCGGCCGAGCCGCAGTGCGGTGTGTCACAGCGCGCGGCAGTGTGGATCGCGTTACGATGAAGGGTGGCTGCACAGAGCCGGGAACGGGCGGTGGTGTGCCTCTCCGGAGGCATGGACTCGTGCGTGTGCGCCGCGCTGGCGGCGCGGGACCATGAGGCTTACGCGCTGCACTGCAGCTATGGACAGCGAACCGAGGAACGGGAAGCGGAGTCGGCGCATGCGGTCGCCGAGCGGCTGGGATTCCGCGATTTTCTGCGCCTGAAGCTGGATCTTTTCCGCAGGATCGGAGGATCGGCGCTGACCGATGTGCGGATCGAGGTGCCGGAAGCGCCGGCGGACGGGGCGGAAATCGGGGCGGAGATACCCGTCACCTATGTTCCTTTCCGCAATGCGCATTTTCTGTCGGCGGCAGTGAGCTGGGCGGAAGTGCTGGGCGCGAAAACCGTCTTCATCGGGGCGGTGGAGCAGGACAGCTCGGGATATCCGGACTGCCGGCCGGCGTATTATGCGGCGTTTCAGGAACTGATCCGGCGGGGCACCAGGGAGGGCGACATCGTTATTCAGACGCCGCTCATCCATATGCACAAGAGAGAGATCGTGGCGCTCGGCCTTGAACTGGCCGCGCCGCTGGAGTTAACGTGGTCATGCTATTCGGGCTCGGACGTGGCGTGCGGCGTGTGCGAGAGTTGTGTGCTGCGCCTGCGTGCCTTCGAGCAGGCCGGGGCGAGGGACCCGATCCGCTATGCGATGCGGCGGGCGACGGGACCAGAGACCGGGAAGAAAACTCAGGAGGGCGCAGCATGACTGCGCCCTTCACAAGCGAGGGAATGAACATGGAGATGAAAAACTTTGGGCGGCATGTTGCGCTGGCCGTTCTTTTGAGCGCTCCTCTGTTTCTGGGGGCGCAGCAAACGACGGGTAAAATTCACGGACACGTCAGCGATCCCGCAGGCACGTCGGAGACGGCCGGGACGATCTCGTTATATGCGGGCGGGATGGCATCGGCAGATGCGACGCCGAAATATACGTTCGAGCTGGACTCGAATGGCGACTACAAGGGCGAGGTAGCGCCGGGGACGTACACGATTACGTTCCGCCTGCCGACGACGCCGAAGGGGCAGGTTGTCGACCAGGTGGATAACATTAAGGTGGAGGCCGGGCAGGATACGGCGGCCGACGACGACATGTCGCGGCAGGAGTATCTGAACAAGCTGTCGCCGGAGCAGCGAAAGGCGCTGGAAGAAGCGAGGGCAAAGAACGCAGGCATCCAGAAGGAGAACGCGCAGATCAAGAATCTGAATGCGGATCTGAACAAGGCGCGTTCGGATCGCGCTGCGAAAAACTTTGCCGATGCGGCGGCGCTGATGCAGAAGGACGTGACGGCAAAGCCGGACGAGCCGCTGCTTTGGGTGGAACTGGGCGAGTCGCAGCTGGGACTGAAGCAGTACGGGGATGCCGAGACGTCGCTGCAGAAGGGGATCCAGCTGGAAGGCGCGTCGAAGAAGCCGAATCCGGAAATCGAAGCTGCGGCGGGTAACGCGCTGGGCGAAGCCTACGGCTCGGACAACAAGATTCCCGAGTCGCAGGCAGCGTACGATGCAGCGGCGAAGGCGAATCCGACCGGTGCGAACATGTATTACTCGAACGAAGCCATCGTCATGGATCGTGCAAACCAGCTCGATGCAACGGTGGCCGCAGCGGACAAGGCGATCGCGGCGGATCCCACCAAGCCGATTCCCTACTACCTGAAGGGCAAGGCGCTCATCAACAAGGCGACGATCGATCCGAAGACGCAGAAGATCGTGGCGCCGGACGGATGCGCAGAGGCTTACCAGAAGTATCTGGAGCTGGCGCCGACCGGGCCGTTCGCGGGCGATGCCAAGCAGGTGCTGGCGGAACTGAGTTCGACACAATCGACCAGCTACAAGGCGACGAAGAAACACTAGGCCGAAGCAGAACCCGGAGCGCCGATTCCCGTTGGGTGGGGACGGCGCTCTTTCTTTTTGCGACAATCGTTGCGTGAGCGTGGGTGAGTCGCCTTCGATCGTTCTGAGTTATGAGCACGCGGCCTCGGTGGTGCGGCGACAGGCCGAGGGGATGCGCGAAGACGCCAGGAAGAGCCGCAATGTGGAGAAGGTGGCGCTGGCGGGGGCGACCGGGCGCGTGCTGGCGGAAGCCGTGGTGGCGGATCGGGATCAACCGCCCTTTCCGCGCGCGACGCGGGATGGCTTTGCCTGCCGGTCGGAAGATCTGAAGCGCGGGGACCTGAAGGCGGGCGGCGGCCTGCGCGTGGTGGGGCAGGTGCGCGCGGGAGAAGCCTGGACACTGGGCGCGATCCGGCCCGGCGAAGCGGTGGAGATCATGACCGGTGCAGCGGTGCCGCCGGGCGCAGACTGCGTGGTGATGGTCGAGCATACATCGGCCAGCGACAGCTTTGTGAGTGTGGCAGCGGGGCGCGAGCTGTCCGCGGGAGAGAACATTGTTCCGGCGGGGGCTGAGGCGCGTGCGGGGGACATCGTGGTTCCCGTGGGCCGTCGCCTGGGGATTGCGGAGATCGCGGCGGCGGCGGCCTGCGGAGGCGCGCAGCTGGCGGTGTTCGGCAAACCGCGGGTGGCCATCCTGTCGACGGGCGACGAACTGGTCGACGTGGGCGAGAAACCACTGCTTCAGCAGATTCGTAACTCGAACCGTTACGCATTGGAAGCGCAGGTGCTGGCGGCGGGCGGGGAGGCAGCGCCTGGCGAGGTGGTGCGCGACGACCTGGGCGCAACAGAGAAGGCAATCCGGCGAGCCCTGGAGTGCGATCTGATTGTGCTGACCGGCGGTGTGTCGATGGGGAAATTCGACTTTGTGGAGCAGGCCCTGGTTGCGCTGGACGCGGAATTTTTCTTTACCGGTGTGCTGATCCAGCCGGGAAAGCCGGCGGTCTTCGGGAAAGTGGGAGGGCGATATTTTTTGGGGCTGCCGGGGAATCCGATTTCGACGATGGTGACGTTTGCGCTGTTCGCGGCGCCGTTGCTGCGAGCGATGGGTGGCGAGGATGCTGCAGGACCGCACTTCAGGATGGCGCGGCTGGAGGAAGAGGTTCGAGTGAAAACGGGGCTGACGCGGTTCCTGCCCGCGCGGGTGGAGAGCAGTGTTCGCGGGGCGCGTGTGCGCAGGATTGCGTGGCAGGGATCGGGGGATCTGGCGGCGGCAGCAAAAGCCAATGGCTTCGTGGTGGTTCCGGAGACCGCGGAACAGCTGGCGGCGGGAGAAATTGTCACGGTGCTGGAGATTTAGAACGAAGCGGGCTGGGGGGTTGGGGGTGACCAGACCTGGAGGCGGTAGGCGCGGGCCGCAGTGGTGTGGAAGATGGCTTCGCGATCGGCGGCGGTGAGGGTAGCGGTGAATCGTTCGACGGTGCGGACCCAGTCGAGGTAAGAAACGGCGACGCGGCAGACGGGCCAGTCGGAACCAAACATGAGGCGCTCGGGCGTGAAGGCGTCGAGAGCGGCATCGAGATAGGGCACGATCCGATCCCAGGTCCAGGTTTTGTAGTGCGCCTCCGTGACCACGCCGGAGAGTTTGCAGAAGACGTTGGGGCGGCGGGCGAGATCGATCAGGTTGCGCTTCCAGGGCTGGAGTTCGGCGGCGCGGATGGCAGGTTTGGCGATGTGGTCGAGGACGAAGACCTGGTCCGGGTGGCGGTCGACGAGTTGGATGGCGGCGGGCAGCTGCGGATGGTAGATGAGGATGTCGTAGGTGAGGTTGAAAGCACGGAGTTGGGAGAGGCCGAAGTTGAAATCGCGGTTCTCCATGAAGGCGTCGGGCTCGGCCTGCAGGATGTGACGGACGCCCCTGAGCCATGGGTTCGCAGCGAAGCGCTCGAGCAGAGGAGCGATAGCGGGATGCGCGAGGGGAAGCCAGCCGACGACGCCCGCGATCCAGGGATGGGCGCTGGCATACGCGAGAAGGGACTCAGTTTCGGCAAGGCTCTGGCGGGCCTGGACAGAGATGACCGCGTCGATGCCGGCGGCGGAGATTTCCGCGGCGAGGTCGGCGGGGAGAAAGTCGCGGCGCAGGTCGGCCATGGCGTCGTCGATCCAGGCATATTCGTCGGGCGTGTAGTGCCAGAAGTGGTGGTGGGCGTCGATGCGCATGGACAGGCGCTATTGTAGCGGCGCGGGATGGCAGCAGGAGCCGGGTCCTGGCGTGGCGTTTCGGGAAGCGGGGGCCCGTTGGACTCGCCTCGCGAGGCTCGGCATCCGCTCACGGCAGGCTCTCGTTCCGCCGAGCCCATCTGCGCGCTTCGGCGAGATGGGACCCCATAACGCTCCGCTGGGGATGACAAGGGAAAGGAACGATGGAGAAACGATGCTAGTCCGTTAATTGTTTGAGGCTGGGCAACAGTGCACGAAAGGCGCGGCCGCGGTGGCTGAGGGCGTGCTTCTGCTCGAGAGAGATCTCGGCCATCGTGAACTGCAGCTGAGGAATCCAGAAAAGGGGATCGTAGCCGAAGCCGCCGGTACCGCGGGGGGCAGCGAGGATCTCGCCGTTGACCGTGCCTTCGGCAGCGAGGAGCAAGGCGCCCTGGCGCGCGACGGCGAGGGCGCAGCGATAGCGCGCGCCGCGCTGCGCGACACCACGCATGCGGGAAAGCAGATAGAGGTTGTTGCGTTCGTCCACCGAGAGATTGCCGTCGGTACCGCGCGGCTCGAATCCGGCGTCGGCCGCATAACGGGCCGAGCGAACGCCAGGCTCGCCGCCGAGGGCATCGACTTCGAGGCCGGAGTCATCGGCGAGGATCAGGCCCGGAGCGAGGCGGCTATAGTAGAGCGCCTTCAGGCGGGCATTGCCGGCGAAGGTGAGTTCGTTCTCGAGGGGGGCAGGAATGTCTTCGAATTTCGACGGAGACTGAATCAGGAAGCCACCTTCGGCAGCGGCGACGGAGAAATCGCGCAGCTTTCCAGGATTGGTGGTGGCCGCGAAGAGAGTAACCGTCACGCGAACATTTTATGCACAGGGACGTGAAGGGCGCGCTCGGTTGAGGTCGAAAGCCAGGGGACAACCGTCGCAGAGAGGGACGCCGCCACAGTGGTCCTTGCCGACGCGAACGATGAGGGCATGGAATTCGTTGTAGTGGCGAACGAGATCCTGGGGGCCTTCGGCAGCGTGTTCGGGGCCAAAGGCCTGCTCGGCGAGGGCCTGAATTGCAGAATATTTTGCGCTGGGCGACACGAGGCCGTGGCGGACGGCAACGCGGCGCAGGTACTCGTCGACGACCATGGCGGGAACACCGAGGGCGTAGAGAAGGATCGCATCGGCGGTTTCCGGACCGACGCCCGGGAGATCGAGCAGGTCGTTGCGGGTGGCGGACACATCCAAAAGAGCCGCTCGCCGGAGCGCTTTCATGCTGCCACCGTGGCGCTCGTCGAGAAAGGCGACGAAGGCCTGGAGCGCGGCGGCTTTGCGGATCATGAAGCCGGAGGGACGGATGAGTTCGCGCAATTCGCTTTCGGGAATGGCGCGGAGGCCGGAGAACGTGAGGACGCGGCGAGTGCGGAGGTTGGCGATGGAGCGCTCGACGGATTTCCAGGCGGTGTTCTGGGTGAGGTAAGCGCCGATGACGACTTCGAGCGGAGTCCTTGCCGGCCACCATTGCTGCGGGCCGTAGAGGTCGACGAGGCGATTGTAGAGAGCGCGGAGTCGGCGGGCGGCGGACACAGGTTCAGAGTACAGGGGAGTGGGGACGGGTTGCGCGGGACGGTTTTGGGGTGACGGGTTGCGGGACGGCGACGGGATAGGATTCTCTTGTGCTGATTTCGTACGGATCTCATGAGGGAGTTGCCGATGGACTACATCAATCTGGGCAGGACAGGGCTGAAGGTTTCACGGATTTGTCTGGGATGCATGACCTACGGCCGGCCGCCGGCACCGGGCGAGCCACAGGCGGGGCGGCATGCGTGGGCCCTGAATGAGGAGGAGAGCCAGCCGTTCCTGAAGCAGGCGCTCGATCTGGGAATCAACTTCTTCGACACGGCGAACGTGTATTCAAGTGGCGCGAGCGAGGAGGTGCTGGGGCGGTTCCTGAAGAAGAATGTGCGGCGCGAATCGGTGGTGGTGGCGACGAAAGTGTGGGGCGTGATGCGCGAGGAGGCGAACGGGCGCGGGCTCTCGCGGAAGGAGATTTTTTTTGAGCTGGACCAGAGTCTGCGGCGGCTCGAGATGGACTATGTGGATCTGTACCAGATTCATCGCTGGGACGAGGAGACGCCGATTGAGGAGACACTGCAGGCGCTCGATGATGGGGTCCGGTCCGGGAAGGTGCGGTATATCGGGGCATCGTCGATGCACGCGTGGCAGTTTGCGAAGGCGCTGTCGGTAGCGGAGCGGCACGGGTGGACGCGATTCGTCTCGATGCAGAACCACTACAACCTGCTGTATCGGGAAGAGGAGCGGGAGATGATTCCGCTGTGCCGCGCGGAGGGGATCGGGGTGATTCCATGGAGCCCGCTGGCGCGGGGGCGGCTGACGCGGCCATGGCAGAGCGAGACGACCCGGCGATCGGAGACCGACCGGTTCGGGAACACGATGTACGCGAAGACGGAGGAGGCGGACCAGAAGGTGGTGGAAGCGCTGACGGAATTGTCGAAGAAGCGCGGAATTCCGCAGGCGCAGCTGGCGCTGGCCTGGATGCTGTCGAAGGCGGGCATCACGGCTCCGATTGTCGGGGCGACGAAGCCGCGTCATCTGCAGGATGCCGTGGCGGCGCTCGAGGTGAAGCTGGCGCCCGAGGAAGTGGCGGCGCTGGAGGCAGCGTATGTGCCGCATCCGGTGCTGGGATTCTGACAACGACCGGAGAACAGGGAACAGGCAATCGGCAATCGAAAAACCTGAGACTTGAACGCCGCCTGGCTGAGGTTAGTTGTGGGTTGCTGTTGCGGCCGGCACGACGCTGATGCGCGGCAGAACGATGATGTCGACGCGGCGATTCTGGCTGCGGCCATCGGCGGTGTCGTTCGAGGCGACGGGATGGTATTCGGCAAAGCCAGCGGCGGAGAGGCGGACCGGGGAGTAGCGGTAGTTGACGATGAAGATCTTGGCCAGTTCGGTCGCGCGCGCGGTGGAGAGTTCCCAGTTGGAGGCGAACTGCGCGGTGTGGATGGGCACGTTGTCGGTGTGACCTTCGATGCGGATGTCGTAGGGGGTCGCGCCGATGGTGGCCGCGACCTTGTCGAGGGTGGGTTTGGATTGCGGATGGGGCAGGGCGGATCCGCTGTCGTAAAAACCGGATTCGCGCAGGGAGATCACGAGGCCGTCGCGCCCGAGGCGAAGAGCCACGTTGTGCTGGGCGACCTGGGCGGCGAGGGCGCCGGCGAGCTGATTCTGGAGACGATGGAGATCCTGCTGGACTTCGGGGGAGGCGGAGAGATCGTCGCCGATCATGACGTTGACGGGAGCGACCGGCTGGTGCGGATCGCCGGGATGCGCGGTGCGATTGTCGGTCAGGGGTTGGGGAAAGAGGCCCAGCGCGGTAAAGGCGGACTGGATGGAGTGGGCGATCTGGGTTTGCTTCTGCTCGTCGGCGCGGGAGCTGGCGTACAGCACGACAAAAAAAGCGAAGAGCAGAGTGATGAAATCGGCGTAGGAGACCAGCCAGCGATCGCGGTGGACGTGGTCGGAGGAACGGCGCGCTTTGAGGAGACCGGAGCTCAAGCGCGTTTCTCCAGCACCGGCGCCGCTGTGTCGTCATTGGGCCGGGTGGTGGTCGCGCTCCCTTTGAAGCCGGCCAGCTTGATTTCGATCATGCGCGGGTTGAGGCCTTCGAGAATGGAAATCACGCCTTCAAGGGCCATCTCGCGGAGGCGCTGATCTTCGCGGGCGCGCTGGCGGAGCTTGCCGGCGGCGGGCAGGAAAAAGAGGTTGGCGGCACCCACCCCGTAGATGGTCGCGACGAAGGCCACCGCGATGCCGCGTCCGACCTGATCCATATGGTCGAGATGTTGCATGACCTGGATGAGGCCAATGACCGCGCCAATGATTCCGATGGTGGGGGAGAATCCGCCGGCGGACTCAAAGACGGCGGGAATGCGGGCTTCGTTCTCGCTCACGTTGTCGATCTGGACTTCCATGATGCGGCGGAGTTCGGAAGGCTCGGTACCGTCGACGGCGAGCATGAGCGCCTGGCGCAGAAAGGGATCGGCGACGTGGGAAAGGTCCTGATCGAGAGAGACGATGCCTCTGCGGCGGGCTTTGTTGGCGAAGGCGACGATCTGGCGCAGGAGGGCATCGGCGCCGCCGTCGCGATGGAAGAAGACGCGAAAGAGTCGCAGAGCCGCGGTCCAGACAATCCTGAAGGGAAACTGCAGCATGACGGCGCCAAGGGTGCCACCGAAGACGATCATGGCGGCGGTGGGCTGGAGAATCTGGCCCATATGGCCACCTTCGAGGAGGAGTCCGGCCAGGATGCCGGCCAGAGCGAGGAGAATACCGCCGAGCGAGCCTGCGTCCACGGGTCAGTCCTCCCGCACCGGGGCGGGCGTGGAACGTGGCAGCGTGGAGTCCGGCACGGTCGAACCGATGGACGTCCAGGGAAGAGCCTGCAGATCTCCGGCGGCTTCGGCGAGGACCCGGCTGCGCCAGGCAATGGTGCGGCGGACGACCTCGTCGCAGCTCTCAAGGACGACGACCTTTTCGCCGTTGATCAGGGTGAGCATGGTGTCGGGCGAGGACTCGGCGTATTTGATGAGGTCGCTGTTGACGACCAGCGGATTGCCGTTGAGACGGGTGAGCTGGATCATGGGCGGGCGTTCTCGAGCGCCTTCTGTTCTGAATCGGCAGAATCGCGAAAGAGATGAGGAGGGCGGAAAGGACGGAGCAGGCGCACGCGGATTGCCAAAGAGGGGGACCGCAATGATGAGAAGCAACGCGGGGCCGATGAGGTGGTTGAGTCAAGCGGTTCCCGGGAGCGGCCTGAAGCAGAAAGCTTCGCGTTCCGTTCAGGAACCCAAATTCAGTACAGGAGAAACACCATGGCATTGGGAGTCCTGAACAACATTTCGGCAGTCTATGCCGAGAACAACCTCAATCAGACGCAGGCCAGCCTGCAGAACACGCTGCAGCAGCTTTCATCCGGGTCGCGGATCAACTCCGGCGCGGATGACGCAGCCGGTCTGTCGATCGCCAACGGCCTCCAGGCCAATTCATCGGCTCTGGTCCAGTCATCCAGCAACGCCAGCGCGGGTGTCGGTTTCCTGCAGGTCGCCGATGGCGCCCTGTCCCAGGTGACCAACCTGCTCAACCGCGCTGTCACACTGGCGACGGAAGCCGGCGGCGGAACGCTGTCTGCTCCGCAGCTGAGCGCAGCCAACCAGGAGTTTCAGGACATCCTGACCCAGATTGGTACCATCGGCACCACCACGAACTACAACGGCATCCAGGTGTTCACCTCGGGCACCGGCGCGTCCACGAACCTGAACGTGTCGGGCGGCAACGGTACTCATTTCAATACGCCGGCGGCGGGCGGCGCTCTGACGATCGGACTGACGCAGGGCGACACCCTGAGCGGTTCGATCACCATCAGTTCAGCTTCGGGGACCCATCCCGGCACGCAGATCGTGAACCTGGCCAGCTACAGCGGTCTGGCCAGCCAGAACCAGTCGATTGCCAACGCGGCGGCGACGTCGCTGACCACGGCTC
>Ga0335072_10002611_pt1 | contig 27806 bp, 22 predicted proteins | sample Lox_Sample_21_FD_206725 | JGI IMG/M metagenome (GOLD analysis project Ga0335072, IMG submission 206725) | Soil microbial communities from Loxahatchee National Wildlife Refuge, Florida, United States - Lox_Sample_2.1 | ecosystem: Environmental > Terrestrial > Soil > Wetlands | place: USA... | reverse complement strand
GGGCCGGTATCCCGGCCGTCTTCCAAAAGGCGTCGCGCCCCGCCAGCGTAAAAGTGGAACCAATGACGAGCAATCCATGCATGGCGCCAAAAATCAGATAACCCCATTTGGCGCCATGCCAGGCCCCGATGATCAAAAACGCAAGGCCCAAGGCTGCGGCCATGCCCAGCTTGGGATATCGCCGCCAATGGGTCCGCAGGGGCGCAAAGATGTAGTCGCGCACCCAGGAAGAAAGGGAGATGTGCCAGTTGCGCCAAAAATCGGCCACGGTCGCGCTGAGAAAGGGCTGATGAAAATTCGGCCTCACGTCCAGACCGAACAGGTTCGCGCTGCCAATGGCGATCAAGGTGTAGCCGGCAAAATCGGCGTAGAGGTAAAAAACATAAAAAATCAGGCCGAAAAGCTGCTCGATGGGGAGACAATTCCCAGGCGCGATAAAGACGGAATCGGCCGGCTTTTGCAGCACCTCGGCGAACAACAGTTTCAACATCAGGCCGATAAAAATCAGGCGCAGACCCGAAAGCGCACGCGCGGAAGAGAATTTTGCCGTTAGCCCGAATTGGGACATGAAAGAACCGGCTCGCTCAATTGGACCAGCGGTGATCACCGGAAAAAAGGCGAGGAAAAGGGCCACACGCCCGAAATCCTGCTCCGGCTCGGCCACTTCCAGATAGACATCGATAAGGTAGCCGAGAGCGGCGAAAGTGAAGAACGAAATGCCGATCGGCATGGTCAGCGAGGAAAGGCCGGCTTGCATCGAATGAACCAGCGGAATGGCCTCGCCTCCCAAGCCAAGCAAAGCACCCAAATATTTAAAAACCAGCAGCGGGATCAGGGCCACGGTGGCAACGAGAACGAAGAACCGAAACCTGCGTCCTTCCTCTTCCCTCGGACGCAGGCCCAGCGCGCCCAAGTAAGTAACCAGGGTTACCAACCATAAAACCAGGATGCAGAAGCGGGATAATTCGAAATAAAAAAAATAACTCGCCGCCAAAAGCAGCACGCGGCGCGGCATTCCCGGCGCGAAAAGATAATAGAGAAAAAAGACCGCTCCCAGAAAAGCGAGATAGAGCGGATCGCTGAGAGACATGGGGCGGGCTGAATGAAACGAATGCTAACGGCGGCATCCTTCCCCGCTATTTTCATCCATTCTTTTTGTCCTCGGCTTTGTCCATGACACCTGCAAACGGAACTGCCGGTATTTTCGAAAATACCTTTGCCACTTGTGCCGGCGGCTGCATTGTTCTTTGTAGGCTATGCCCCCCCCCAAGCCTCGTCAACGTGAAAGCGCCTTTGTGCCATGAGTTGGAATGATTGGATCTCCCGGTGTGCGGCCCGGTCTCAATATCTTTTAACGGGCCGCCCCGAACACATCATTTTTTTCGGGTATGGGCTGGGAGACGACCTGCTTTGCGCGACGGTGGCCCGCGAATTGAAGAAACGCGGCGCCGGCAAAATCGTCATGTTTTCCCAGTACCCGTCCCTTTTCGAACACAACCCGGATGTAACGGCGGTTTACAATTTTGGCTATCCCGCCATCGGCCGTTTGCGGCGCTGGGGCTATAGCTGCCTCGTGCCTCAGTATGGAAAGTATGATTCTCTCACCGACAAGGATATCACGCCGCCGGGCCACTTTCTTGAGATCATGTGCCGCATGCTCTCGATGAAGGGAACCATTGATGTGCGCACCTATTTTTATTTAACGGCGCGCGAAAAGGAAAAGGGACGCCTTTATCCCTGTCAAGCGGTGATCCATTCGACCGGCCTGGCCACCATGGCCAACAAACGATGGCCCACAGAGCGTTACCAGAAAGTCGTTGATGAAACCCGCGGGATGGTACAGTGGATTCAACTCGGACTGGCGGACGATCCTCCCATCCGCGGCGCGTTTGATTTGCGAGGCAAGTCAACATTGCGGGAATCGGCGGCTCTCCTCGCCGGCGCGAAGGTATTTCTCGGACAGGCAGGCTTTCTTATGCATTTGGCCCGGGCCGTGGACACCCGTTCCGTCATCGTCTATGGCGGCAGGGAAGACCCGGCGGTTTCCGGTTACCGGGCCAACGAAAACATCGTGGGCCGGACGGTTTGCTCGCCTTGCTGGCAACGCACCCGGTGTGATTATGAGCATGAATGCATGCGAATCATCGAGCCCGATGCCGTTATCGCGGCGGTGAAACAACAGATCGAACGGGCCGGAACGCCACTGGAGGTCGAAGCAGTCGATTTGGAGTCTGGGCTGCAAGCGGCGCAAAATTGACCCGCAAAAAACCGGCTGATTATTCGCCATCGTTGCCGATGGAACCGGCGGGACAGACATCCAGGGCGCGCTGTGCGGCGTCCTCCTCCTCCGGGGTGGAAGGTTGCTTAAAGAAATAGACCTTGGTTTCATCGTCGTTGAATTTCAGCAACTCGGGCGCTTCGACCAGACAGGTCTGGCAGGGAACGCAGGTTTCGTCGACGTACCATTTGCCGGGCACATTTTCGGCGACTTTTTGGGTTTTATCGGCCATGACTTGCTCCTTGGGTGGGGTGGTTTATTTAAATTCGGCCGGCTGGCCGGTGGCTTCGAGAACGGAAAGCCACAAATCTCCCTGAGGATTCACCTTCCGCCGCCGGACGGTGACAACCCCGATCGGCAGATGAACATAGTGGCCGTGCCACCGGCCCACGACCATACTGGTCTTGCCCGCCATGCCGGCATGGACGGCGTTCTGGGCCAGGCGCAGGCAGTAGATGGCGTCTTGGGGCGAAGCGGGCACGCTGCGGATGACATAGCTCGGATCGATGTACTTAATGTTAATCTCCCGGCGAATCGCGCGAAAATGGGCTTCAATCTGCTTTTTCAGAAAAGGGCCAATGTCGCCGAAACGCGCGTTGCCGGAGGCGTCTTTCTGCGTCGCATCAACCTCGAGCAGATGCTGTCCCGCTCCTTCGGCCACGGCAATCACGGCGTGGCCCCGGCCGGAAAGCCGGTCCTCCAGGCATTTGAGGAGGCCATGTTTGCCCTCAAGATGGAATGGCACTTCGGGAATCAGCACATAATTGACGCTGTTATCGGCCAGGGCCGCGAACGCGGCGATGAAACCCGATTCGCGGCCCATCAGCTTGACCAAACCGACGCCGTTGGGATAACCCTTCGCTTCGCTGTGGGCGCAACGGACGGAGCGGACCGCCTCGGCAAAGGCGGTTTCGAAGCCAAAGCTCTGGTCCAGATACTCAAGATCATTGTCGATGGTCTTGGGAATGCCGATGATTCCGATTTTTAGCCCACGATTTGCAATTTCCGCGGCGATTTCGTGCGCGCCGCGCAATGTGCCGTCGCCGCCAATGACGAAAAGAATATTAACCCGGAGTTCCCCGAGATGGTCCACGATTTCGGCTTTCGATTGCGGACCGCGCGAACTGCCCAGGACGGAACCGCCATCGGTGTGAAGGGTGCTGACAAAATCGGGCGTCAGATTGACCGGCATATGGCCGTAGCGCGGAATAAAACCTTCGTAACCGTAAGGAATGCCGTAGATGGAACGCACCCCGTAGCTATAATTGAGAGTCATGACGATGCCCCGGATGACATCGTTGAGGCCGGGGCACAATCCGCCGCAGGTTACGATGGCGCAGATGGTGCGCGCGGGGTTGAAAAAAAGGCGTTCGCGTGGACCGGCCCGTTCGATGGTGGCGGGACCGTCTCCGTTCTGCATCGCCGCCTGGACCTTTTCGAATGAATAATCAAAGAGAACCCGGTGATAATCATCAAAAATGAACTCGGCGTCCGCTTCATGGCGCATGCGCTGTAAAGGAGAGAGAAATTCGGCCGGGCCAAGGTTTTCAATGATGAAGTCCTTGCGGTGGAGCATGGACCTCCTGAAAGCACTAACTGTTCCCGTTTAAGAAAGATGGCGCGGGGTAAACAGAGCAAAACGAATGCCCTACCGGCCTCCCAAGACTGAGGTAAAGCGGCTCACAGTCAGGCCGCCTCGGCCCCAGGGCAAAAATCCTTTCGGCGCGACCTATGCCCACTTTTCGGGCAACCTCTAGACTATGTCGAGGTAAGGATTGGTCTCCCGCTCGTGGCCAATGGTCGTGCGAGGGCCATGCCCGGCATAAACGCGCGTTTCCGCCGGCAGCGGGAGCAAGTGCTTGCGCAAACCCTGGAGCAGCGCCGTCCGGGAACCGCCGGGCAAGTCCCATCGCCCAACCCCGCCGCAGAACAGGGTGTCGCCGCTAATGAGCACACCCCAGCCGGGATGATAAAACACCACGCTTCCCGGAGAATGGCCGGGAATATGAAAAAGCTGGAATTCCTCGCCGGCGCAGACGAATTTCGCCGAGCCTTGGTCGGGAATGTTAAAAGCCTCAACATGGGAAGGCGCGCGAATCGGTGGAACCACGCCGAACATCTTCACATAGGAGGTGTCGGTGACCATCTCTGCGTCGGCGGGATGGACATAAATCGGACAATGGTAATCTTCCTGGATCAAGACCGAATCCCACATATGGTCGAAATGGCCATGGGTCAGTAAAAGCGCGACCGGCTTGACTTCGTTACGCATTAATTCGCGTGCCATTCCCTCCGGCGCATCGAAGCAAATCACCCCATCCTTTCCTTCCAGCAAATAGCCATTGGTGGCCAAATCTCCGCCGGTCAGAACGCGAGGTGAAATCATGGAATTTAGACCCTTTTAGGCGACGTAATGTTCGATTCTTCTGTAGGAGAAGCAAGAGACGCGCCAGCGCCGGCATCAGGCTTGACCGCGTTGTCCTGTTTCCCGGAGGTTGTTTTTTTTCCCGCGCGCCGTTCGGCCTCGGCCAGATGCATCCGGGCATCGCGGATTTCCTGCGCGTAAGTGGCGGAGGGATTGTCGCCGGTTACATCGACGGCATGGCGGGTGGGATAAACTGTGTAATCGATCGAGAAGAGGCCGAAGCGAGGCGCGAAGGAACCCCACTCGTAATTGTCGAAAAGCGACCAATGGAGATAGCCGATCAGCGGCTGGCCCCGTTCCACCAGGCGGGTCACGACGCGGATGTGCTCGCGCAGATACTGGCTGCGCGCCAGATTATCCTTGCGCTGGAAAGGCCGGTTATCGGGCAGGCGCCGTAAGGCCATGCCGTTTTCGGCGATAAGCAGCGGCAGCCCATAACGCCCAAGGTGCTTGACGAAAAAGGCCAGTCCTTCCGGCAGCATATGCCAATCCCACCACTTGCTGGCCATCGTCTCGAGTACCCAGTCGCGGAAAGAACGCTTGCGGCAATCGAAATCGTGCCAAGTGGGCCAGCGGAGCGCATGGGCGATAAAGGGGTCGTAATAGTCGAAGGCGATGTAATCCAGCGGCGCCTTGGCCTCCTCGTACAACAGAGAGATCAGCCGGTTCCAGCATGGCATTTTAAATCCCTGCCGGGCGATGCCGTGATGAAATCTTTTGAGCCACTGACCCAAAAAATAACGCGGCCCGTGCATCGGGAAAAGCTTCGCCGCATTGAACCGCTCGTCAAAGGCCTGAGCTCGTTCAATCAAGTCATCACTGACCGTCTGGCGTGGCACCCGGCGCTGGGGCGCGAAGACGAGATCAAGCATCGCGGTATCACTCCAGTAAAGATCGCTCGAATAATTGTTGAAACTGACCATCGGAGCCACACCCGAGCCTTCGTAGAGAGAGTGAATCAGGCGATAGGCTCGCACATGCGCTTCGAGAAGATGGACCAAACATTGCACGGTAGGTTCGAGGCCGACGGGACGCCCGCCGGGAAAAATACGATAGAGATAGTGGTTGAACGCCTGCAGATTCGGCTCGTTAAGCGTGATGAACCAGCGCGGCGGCGGACAGCCGAAATCGTGCGGCAAGCTGCGAAGAAAATATTTCAGCGTGTGCTCGGCAAAGGTGAGGAAAAAATCAATCGTTTCCGACTTGAGCCAGGCATCAATCCCCAACCAGGCCGGATAAACGAAATGGTGCAGCGTAATGATTGGCTCAAGTCCATGGGCGCGACAATCGGCGATCCGTTGCGCATAGCTATAAAGCGCCCGCTCATCAAAAGGCGGCGGTTTCTCTCCCGGGCCGAGACCTTCCGGTGAACCCAGCGAAGTCACCGGTTGTATCCGCGACCATTCGACGCTCATGCGAAAGGCGTTGAGACCCATATCCTGGCACCGTTGAAAATCTTCGTGGGCCAGATTCCAAAAATCGGCGGTCCGGCCCGAAGGCACGACGTCACCCTGACTCTCCGCCCAGGCCCAATTATTGAGCGGTTCACCGGGACCATTGTAACCACCCTCGGCCTGGTAACCGGAGGTCGCCACACCCCAGAAGAAAGTGTCTTGAGGAACAAAAAGAGCCGCTTGGCGAGTCGCTTCCGCTGTCACATCAGGCTCGCGCCCCTTTTCCACGGCAGGAAGGCGATGAGTGTGACCACTCGGCAACGGCATACTCATATATAATCCGATTTTGCCTCCACGCCAAGTGCTGCCGCGATAAGCCCAAGCATTGTCCTGCGAAAATCATCTTTGGCAACAAACCGATTAAGCCGTGAAAAAACAGCCGTCGAATCTGCCAGACTATCCGCCGCCCTCTCGGCGGCCTGGCGGAGGCGGCGGAGGCGGCGGAGGCGGCGGAGGCGGCGGCGGCGGCGGAGGTGGCGGAGGCGGCGGAGGCGGCGGAGGCGGAGACGGTGGTGGTGGAGGCGGCGTGTAGGTGAGATTCAAACGAATGAACTCTGCATTGAGTCCCGCCGTATTGACGCCAACCTGGATAATGGGATCGCCCGTGACCGGATCGGAAGGTAAGTATTGGCCGATGCCGGGCGTCACCGTTTGCCATGTCTGCAAATCGGTGGAGGTTTGGACCTGGACCTGCACGCCGGTTATGCGCGGATTTTGCCGATAGGTGAAAGCGAGATAAGATGTTCCTTTAATGTTGGTCACCGTGCCGGTGGGCAGGGCCGCGATGCTGGAAGAACTCATCGGCACGGAGGGATCGATGCCGATGAAGTACTTGAGCAAATTCGAGGTCTGATCATTTTGCGGCGTGGCCGTTAGCCCGCTGATGCAGGGATCGCCCAGTTGTTCGGCGTCGAAGTAGAGCGCCTCCCACTGGCTGAAAGTCAGGAAGGGGGAGAAACCCAGTGAAAGTTTGTAGATGGTACCTCTATCAAGAGAACCACCAAAGTAGGTTACGCCATAGAGATTCCCGTCGGAGCCTTCGATCAGATTTTCGGAAGGATATATTCCATCACTCCCGGTTCCAAAGGTGTGTAAAATTGTCAACGTTCCTTGCGGCGTTATTTTGAAATCAATGCCATCGCTACTTGCACCACCATAGAACGTTGTTCCATAGAAATTTCCATCCGATCCCTGAAGCAAAGGTTCAAAAGGCTCCGCTCCATCGTGAGAGACGCTGCCATCGCCAAAGGTGTGCAAAACGGTCATCACCCCCTGAGACGTTACTTTAAAGACCGTACCCTCAGTGGTTGAGCCGCCATCCTGCGTGGTTCCATAAAAATTTCCATCGGAGCCTTGGATCAGGGAGGCCATGGGTGTTGGCGGGGGTATGGAATTGGAGCTAAAGCTGTATAAAAGCGTCATCACTCCCTGGGGTGTCATTTTGAAGATCGTGCTATAAACGGGCGTATTATAGACCGTGAAACCGCCCCATGTGGTTCCATAGAAATTTCCATCCCAACCCTTAACCAAGGATGCGCCCGGATCCATTCCGTCGCCGGGGACGCTGCCGTCATAAAAGCTGTGCAGAATTGTCACCGCACCCTGTGGCGTTATCTCAAAGACTGTGCCGTAACCGGCGGAACCTCCCCCAGTTGTTGTTCCGTAGAAATTTCCATTCGATCCCTGAATCAAGGCCGCATAGGGCAGTACTCCGTCATTGGGGACACTACCATCACCAAAATTATGCAGGATGGTCTCTGTGCCCTGCGGCGTTATCTTAAAAACCGTGCCATCACCCGGCCATGTGCTGGTTACACTCGAACCGGAACCGCCCCATTTCGTCGTTCCGTAAAAATTTCCATCCGGCCCCTGAAGCAAGACATCGGCGGGATAAATTCCATCGTGAGGGACACTGCCATCGCCAAAATTGTGTAGAATCGTTATCGCACCCTGCGGCGTCATCTTAAAGACGATGCCCTCATCGGCGGTGCCTCCCTTCGATGCTGTTCCGTAAAAATTTCCATCCGAACCCTGAATCAAACCTGCAATAGGATATTGTCCATCATAAGGAACACCTTCACCCTCAAAGCTGTATAAAACCGTTTCGGTCTGGCCGTGAACACTGCCATTGAACGCGGGCCAACAAGCGCCAAGCACGAGGCTTCGGGCAACGAGGGGCAAAAATCTCCTTGTTAAGAGAATGTACAAACTTGTTAACTGCCAATCCATAAACAATAAATAAATTAGATAAACAAAATAATATTTATTCTAAATAATCCGATTGAGCCATGAACAGTCAAGCTTATTTCCTCCATTATTCTTCCTTATTTCATCGCAAAGAATGAGGAAGAGGATCATTCAGTTGGCAAAAAAATCGGAGGAAGGTCATTCTTGTAAAGTTCGGAGCATGACGTATGGAAAAACGCGTCAATACGAAGAAACCGATTGGTCCTACGATCATTTTTCCGGGAAGTTTTTGGGCGCTCCTGTCCCTGGTGGCAGTGACTTTTCTGGCCTACTGGCCTTCACTAAAATCCGATTTTGTTTACGACGCGCGCATCGAAATTCTCCAGGAAGGATTCATCACCTCTCTGTCCAACCTGCCGGCGGTACTGTCACTGAAGGTGCTGGGCATGAATCTCATGTTGGCCGACCGCCCGGGACAAATTCTTTACCTCATGCTCAATGCCGCCTTCTGGGGCAAAGATCCGTGGGGTTATCACCTGGGCAGCAATCTTCTCCATGCAGCCAATGCCGCGTTACTCTTTGTCTTCTTGCGCCGGTTGGCCATCGCCGAACTGTCCTGGCTTGCGGAACACAACATCCTGAGAACAGAAATAGCCATCGGAGCAGTCACTTTGATTTTCGCTTTGCATCCGATTGCGGTGGAACCCGTCTCCGGAATCAATTTCAGTTCCGATCTTTTGGTGACCTTCTTCACTTTGCTGGCCTTGCTTGCGGCCACCGTTTTTCGCGTGGATCATTTCGGGATTGCCGTTGGGGCCGGCGGCGTGGGCACGCTCTGTTCTTTCCTTGCGGTGAGTTGCAAAGAGTCGGGAATCGCGGCGGCGCTCCTGCTCATCATCTATTGGTTCTTGTTTCGCCGGCAAGAGGCAAAAGTACCGTGGCTTTTGTTTTTAGGCGCCGCGGCGTCGGCCACAGCGGCCTTTCTGGCCACGCGATTTCTCCTGGCCGCACCCGGCCAAGCTCCTTTGGGCTATCTCGGCGGATCGTTATCCCAGGTCTTTTTACTCCAGCCGCGCCTCTGGGTCTTCATGATGGGCAAGCTGCTTTGGCCGGCCGGCTTCTCTGCCGATTACACGCTGCAAAACCTGGATGGAATGGGGGTCAGCGTGGCTTGGCCGGTTCTTGTGGTGGTGATTTTGTTACAGGGATGGCTGGCCATGAAAAGCCGTCTCGGCGCCATGGGTGTGGCCATCTACTGGTTGGGGCTGGCGACTGTTTCCAATTTCATGCCTCTTCACCGCGCGCTGGCCGACCGCTTCTATTATTTGCCGCTGACGGGAGTCGCGGCGCAACTTTTGGCTCTGCTTCTGATGACTCTGAAATCACGATTCCGATTTTGGCTGGCCACCGGCGCGGCGTTGGCCGCTCTCTTGCCCCTCACGCTCCTTACCCTGGCGCGTGAGGAGGTCTTCACCAACGATCTTTCGCTTTGGGCAGACACACTTCGCGTCAGCCCCTTTTCTGTGATCGCGTATAATAATTATGGCCTGGCACTGGGACGGGCGGGACGGCTGGATGAAGCGATCTCGGTGTATCAGAAAGCGCTGACACTTAATTCCAATTTTCCTGATAGCCACAATAATCTCGCCTGGACGCTCTTGCAAAAAGGGGAACTGGATGGCGCGATTACCCAATGCCAAAGGGCGCTGGAGATCGATCCCCATTACGCCGATGCCCATGAAAATCTCGGCGTCGCCCTCTTCAAAAAGGGGGATGTGGAGCATGCGCTCGCCCAATTCCAGCAAGCCGCGCAATTGGATCCCGGCAACAATCAAGATCGGGAAAATCTGGCCGGAGCTGAGGCCGTCGCGCGGCGACTTCAGAACAAAGTTAGGTGATGATGCCCAAAAGCTCTTTCGGCGTGACCCATGGCTGTTTTTCGGACAATTTTGAAACTCCGCCCATGCCCGCCACCGCCGTCAGCCACACCGACGAGATCAACGCCCGCATTCTTGCTATCTCCGAAGACCGCATCGCCGGTTTTGTCCGCGACCCGATGCGCGAGATCGCCCGCGGCTGCGGTTTGCCGGTCGATCTCGTCATCGAACGCCTCCGCGCCATGCTCCGCGCCGGTACCATCCGCCGGGTGCGCCAAACGCTGATGGCGACCGATCTCGCGCCCGGTGCGCTCGTGGCGTGGGAAGTTCCGCCGGAGCGCCTCGACGCCGCGTTCGATTTCATGTTTCGGCGCGATCCCTTTTCCGGCCATGTCGTCGTCCGTTCGACCGACACCCCGGCCAGCGGCTCGCAATACCGGCTCTGGACCACACTCAAGGTGCCACACGGTTTTTCGATGACCAGGCACGCCGACTTTTTGCTCGGCCAAGTGGGCGGCAACTATTACCGGCTCATGCCCGCCCGCGGCATCTTCGCGCTCGGCGTTGGCCATGTCCGCCGTCAGTCGATGGAGCCGGGCGCGAAATCGGACACCCACGCGGAGATGCATGCCGTGCGCGAAGTGAAATTGAGCGAGCTGGAGTGGCGCGTCCTCATGGCGCTCAAGCGCGAATTGGCGGAGGAGGAAATCGCCGAAAATCTCTGGGAGGCGCGCGCCCGGGAGGCCGACCTGCCGCTGTCCATTTTCTTCGACGTGGCCGGGAGCCTCGATGAACGGAAAGTCATCGGGCGCTTTTCCACCTTTCTCGAGCACGTCAAACCGATTGCAACCGGCGAGCGGGTCACCCGCTTCAACGCGCTCTTCCATTGGGCTGTGCCACCGGGCCGCGAAATCGAAGCGGGCCGGGAGATCGGACGTCACCACATTCTCACCCATTGTTACTGGCGCGAAGGCGGGCCGGCATTCAACCACGTCAACATCATGGCCGTCGCGCACGGGAGCGACCGCGATCTGGTCCGCGCCCACAAAGCGGCCATCGACGATCATCTGCGGCAGATTGGCTTGCCTTTCAATTACACCAACGTCTTTTGGGGAGGGCGCAGCGAGATCAAGCCCTCGGAAATCGCTCCCGCCGCTTACGCCGCGTGGTGCCGCTCGGTTGGAATCGATCCGGAGATGATGCGGAGTGAATGATGAGACCCGCCCTGAACAAAAAGCCGATCTCAAAAGTAATGATGCATGGCTTGTAATTTCACTATTCTGATGTTGCTGCCAGGCAAGATATCTGGCCGGATGCCAGGAACGACTGTTGCCGGCGAGTTTTTGAGGCAAACCCTGAAAATGCCTATACCCCCTTCGGAATCTTGATTGGAATATCATCCGATTTCACCGTCCCGGTCCAACAAGCGGGCGCTCCGGTTTCGCCCGTACCCGCTTTTCCCACAAAAAGAATGCTCATTGTATACGAACCCGGCGGAAGCTCCGTCACTCTCTTAAAATCGTCGGAGATGAACCACTTGACCGGACAAGGTATTTTGTATGCGGCGCCGGCCGGAAGCGGAACGAGGAACGTCTGCACACCCGCCCCGACTCCACCTTCCGGGAATACATAGGGAAACTTTTGCACGGTTCCATCGGATTTCGTTACTTGCAGGGTCAGAGCGGTCGGACGTAGCTTGTTCCCCAGCATCATGCCGAGATTAAGCACCATGTCATTGTCCGACGTGTTTTCAAAGGTAACCAGAATGTTCGAATAGAGCCTGACTACCGGACCGCCGTCGTCCGTCGCCACTTCGATTTTTAATTCGCCCGTCCCGGTATCCCCGCCCGGCAGCGAAGAATCATCGGCTGCTCGCATGCATACAGCCGGAAATACCAGCAAAAACAGAACCCATAACCCAATGTATTGCGGGTTAGATCTGCGCCAATTCCACGTCATATCCGGTTACAGATAACAACATGGCCTGCCGACGCGGGCTTGTCGAGGGACTATCGCGCGCCGGATGACGGAGGCGCTCTGCTTAAGCCTCATTCCGGCGGCGCCAGACGCTGATACATTCAATCTGCGCCGTGCGCGGAAAAAGGTCGATCGGTTGCACCGAAACCAGCCGGTAAGTCTTTGCCAAAATCTGCGCGTCGCGCGCCAGCGTGGCCGGATCGCACGAAACGTAAACGAGGTGCGGCGCCGGGTGACGGCAAAGGGCTTCCGTCAGCCGCATCGGCAAGCCCTCGCGCGGGGGATCGAGCAGGACCGAGATATCGCCATCCGCGTCGTCGCGCAATTCCTCCGGCAAAACAAGTTCGGCTTCCGCCTGGCGCCAATCGACGTTGGCCAGGTTGAGCCGCCGCGCATCGCGCAAGGCGCGCGGATCGTTATCGATCGCGATCACCCGCTGGAACCGGTCCGCGACGGTGGTGGTGAAAAAGCCGCCGCCGCAATACCCCTCCAGCAGCGCCGTGCCCCGTTCGGGCAGCGCCCCGGCGACAAGCTGGCGCAAGGTTTCATGCAAATCGTGATTGGCCTGGAAAAATCCGCTTTGCGGCGCGGTGGCGTCGCGAATCGAGTAGTGCCCGTCACTCACCTGCCCCGACCGGAGCCGTGCCAGTTCCGCGTTCACTTCCTCCCGCACCAGCATGCAGGCGCGGATATCGACGATGTCGTGCCCATTCACGCCGTGAAAACCGATCCGCCCCCCTTCGGCGTGGACGGTGATCCGGTTGCGGTAGCCATAAGGGGTGGGCGATGCAATGAGCGGCAAGACATTCGCTTCCGGCATCTTGCCGACGCGCGCGAAAGCTTCGCGCACCTGGTTTTCCTTCAATCGGCATTCCTCCGCGTAAGCCAGATGCTGGTATTGACAGCCACCGCAACGCCCGTAGTAGGGACACGGTGCCTCTTCGCGCGCCGGACCAGGAGAAAGAACTTCCTCGATCTCCGCGCGCGCATGATTGGTCTTCCGCTCCGTGATCCGGACGCGGAGCCGGTCGCCTTCCGCCGAAAAGGGCACGAAAATAACGAAGCCCTGGCTGGAACGCGACAGACCGTCGCCGCCAAAAATCACTTTCTCGATCACCACATTGGCCAAGGCGCCGCGCGACGGCATGGCAATAGCCTTGGTTTCAGCGTTCAAGTTAATGGAACTTCCCCTCTTAAATTGCCTGGAGCTGGTGGCAACTTAGTACCAATTTTTCAAATCGCCGGGGGGAGCGTCATTGACCACCATCGAATCGTAGGGCGGCAATTTCTGCGAGCGATAAGAACCGTTATTGGTTGGGAAAGGAGAGGTGACAACTTCGAATACGCCCTGGCCGATATCCATGACCATTCGCGAAACGCCCTGCACGATGAAGCCCTTGAAGAAAGCAACGGAATCGCCTTCGGTGTCAAGCATGGTGTATTGGGAGTCAACCATTTCCGATGGCGACAAAACAATGTCTTCCAAACCCCGGCCCATCTTGTCATAAAAATTATCCTTTACCGGCATGGAAATATCGGCGCGGGCAATGATCGCGGGAAATGCCATAAGCAGGGCAAGAGCAAGGATTTGTTTCATGCGAAGAAATTAACACTAAATGCGTAAAAAGCGCAAGCGCGAATATTGCCGCTTTTTAATCATGCTTCTGCCGGGCGGTCAAAAAGGTCAAGTTCCCTCAAAACCTCTCTCGCCCGTTCCTTCTTCTGCTTTGCCTTGGCCAACCGCGGCTGGCCGGCATTATCGAGCTGTTCCTCTTCCAGTTCGCGCAAGATCTCCTTCGCGCGCTTGAGCACCGGCGCGGGCAGTCCGGCCAAACGCGCCACCTGGATGCCATAACTTTTGTCGGCGCCGCCCGGTACGATTTTGCGCAGAAAAACGATCTGTTCTCCCCATTCCCGCACGGCCACGTTGTAATTTTTCGTCGCGGGGAGCAGGCGCGCGAGTTCGGTGAGTTCGTGATAATGAGTCGCGAAAAGCGTTCGTGTCCGTAGCGTGATGTTGAGATATTCCGCCACCGACCAGGCGATGCTCAGCCCGTCGAACGTGCTGGTTCCGCGTCCAATCTCATCGAGAATCACCAAGCTGCGGCCGGTCGCGTGGTTGAGGATGTTGGCCGTTTCATTCATTTCGACCATGAAGGTGCTCTGGCCGCGCCCAAGATCATCGCTGGCGCCGACCCTCGTGAAAATCCGGTCCAGCAAACCGACCACCGCGCGCCGCGCCGGAACGAAACAGCCGCAATGCGCCAACAGCGCCAGCACGGCCACCTGCCGGATGTAAGTGCTCTTGCCGGCCATATTTGGTCCGGTCAGAATGATCAGCCGTTCCGTTTCGGTATCCAGCCGCGTGTCGTTGGGCACGAATTTCTCGCTGGCGGGAAGTTGCTCCAACACCGGATGGCGAGCCTCCTCAAACAAAAGTAATCCGCCTTCGTTCACTTCCGGGGCGACGTAATCACGCTCCTGCGCCAGCGCGCCCCAGCCCAGCAACACGTCGATCTCGTGCAGCGCGCGCGCCGTTTCCTGGATGGTGCGCAAATGAGGCATGGCGGCGACGCGCAGGTCGAGGAAAAGTTCGTATTCGAGCTGCCGCGACCGCTCTTGCGCGCCGAGGATCTTCGCTTCCATGTCTTTCAACTCCGATGTCACAAACCGCTCTGCGTTGGCCAGCGTTTGTTTGCGGGTATAATTGGACGGCACCGCCCCGAGATTCGCCGCGCTCACTTCGATGTAATAGCCGAAAACCTGGTTGTAACGCACCTTGAGAGACTTGATGCCTGTCCGTTCCTGCTCGCGCCGTTGCAAATCGGCCAGCCAGCCTTGCCCCTCGACGGAAGCGGCCCGCAACTCATCCAGCGCTGCGTTGTAACCGGCGCGGATCAAGCCGCCCTCTTTCAATACGATGGGCGGATCTTCTGCCAGCGCCCGCGCGTAAAGGTCCGCCAGTTCCGGCAGCGGTGTAATTTTTTCGCCCAGGGCCCGCAAGGCAGGAACCGCGTGTTTCTCCAGAGCCCCGCGCAATGTTGGCAGTTGTTCGAGCGAGACCCGCAACGCGATCAAATCCCGCGCGTTTCCGCTCCCTTGCGCCAGTCGCGCCACCAGGCGTTCCACGTCCCGCACTTGCCGAAGCCGTTCCTGCAACACGCCTCGCTCCTGCTGTTCCACGCGCGCCCAGGCCACAATGGTCTGTCGCGACCTGATTTCCGCGAGATTTCGCAATGGCGCAACTAACCACTGACGCAAAAGCCGCCCGCCGCCCGCGGTCATGGTCCGGTCCACCGCGGACAAAAGCGTCGTCTGACCTGCGCCGGCGCGGAGCGGTTCGATCAACTCCAGATTGCGCCGCGTCGCCGCGTCCAGAGCGAGGATATCTTCCCGCTGCCAGATCCGCAGACTGTGGATATGTCCCAGCGACCGCCGCAATTCATGGCCCAGATAGTGCAATAGTCCGCCCGCCGCGCAGAGGGCGCCACGCTCCTCCTTCCCTTCCGTCGCGCCGGCCAATCCGAATCCATCGAGCGACGCGGTTTTAAAATGGTCCCGCAGCGTATGCTCCGCGGCGTCGGCGGAAAAACTCCACGCATCGTGTTCGACGAGCAGGTAACCGAGCCGCTCCCCGCTTGAAAGCGCCGAAGTTTCGAGATCGATCCGCTGTCCTTGCGCCACCACCACTTCGGCCGGATTCAGCCGTCCCAGCGCATCCCGCAACGCTTCCGGGGTGGAGAAATCTCCCGCGAAAAATTCTCCCGTGGTCAGGTCGAGCGCCGCCACTCCAAAGCCCGATGCTACCGGTGCCACCGAGGCTAGGAAATTATTCCGCTTGGGCTCGAGTTGCCCCGCGTCGAGCACGCTGCCGGGCGAGAGGATTTGCGTCACCTCCCGCCGCACGACTTGCCCCGGCTTGGGGGCTTCCATCTGATCACAGATGGCCACGCGCCGTCCCGCTTTGAGCAGTTGCGCAATGTAGCCCTCGGCCGCATGATAGGGCATTCCGCACATCGGCGTCCCCTGGCGCTGCGTCAGGGTCAGATCCAGCAGACGCGCCCCAATTTCCGCGTCGCCAAAAAACATCTCGTAAAAATCACCCAACCGGAAAAGAAGCAGCGCATCGGGCGGCACTTCACGTTTGAGCCGATGATATTGCTGCATCATCGGAGTGAGAACATCGGACATGGGCTGCTACGATAGAAGCTATCTTGAAATTAGCCAAGGACGCGGTGCGCGCGGGCAAAATGGAGGGGTAACCACGTCCGAATGCCCCCAACCCTTCTTGCCGACCGCATCGGTCCGTGCGACTGTGGGGGTTGGAGCGAAAAGTGAATATATTTAAGAGCTTTACGCTGCAATGGTGGGAGGGTGGTTTGTTTAAATGGGGCATGTTCCTCCTAGGCATTGCTGTTGGCGCCTATTGGTCTGGATTCTTTAGCGCCTATATTCCGGTTCTTGTCATTATCGCTATAATTTTTTTGAGTTATGTTACCTACGTCTGGTTGAAACAAATCAATGCCTCGAATTAGGACCTAATAAAGATCCGTTGATCAGTCAAAAGATCAGGCCCAAAGCCTGAATCTTTGAGGCTAATTCATTCTAAGCCATTTCATGTTAGCGCATTGCATTGTTTTTTAATCTTAAATTGTACGTTCTTGCCGTGGCCTCTGCGGTCAAGCATGCTTTCGAGATGTATTTTCAAAAGAAGACAAACCGCATCGTTGTTGCTCGTCGTGCCAAGAAAATAAAAATGGTCTTTTTTGCTCTTGCTTGAATGCAGCTTTCTCTAGATTCACGATGCCATTCCGCTTTTATTTGGAGAATTGATCCCGGCTTCCGCCTGCGTTTGTGTTTCTTATGAATTTTACCACCCAGGCCGCTCAAGATATTTTGGGCAAGATCGAGCGCGATCCGGCGGAAATGCGCCACTGGCGCCAATTGCTTATTCTCTGCTTCGATCAAAAATCGGTCGACACCCTCCAGACTCTCCAGGTCATCGTCGCCGCGATTGAACAAATCTGGAATCAGCGCCGCCAAAAGGTCAAAGAGGAACATGAAGCGGCCAAGGACAAGCAGCGTTTTACCGGCAACAAGGAGCCGCTTCCATCCCTCGCTGTGCTGACCGTTCCGCTGACGATGCGCCAGAAGGATGTCCTGGTCAAACTCGCCCATGACCCTCATTCCTCGGCGCTTCTCTATCGCTTCGGTTTTCAGCTCGAGGAAGATTTTAACCTGCCCCAGGCCGCCCAAACTCTCTATGAGCAGGCGGACGCTTTTTGCACCGACGATGGCCAGCTCGATCAGAAGATTTCGGAAGCCCTAAAACGTCTGGCGGGCCGTCACCAGGAAAAAGAACCCGAAAAGGCGCCCGCTCCCGCCCTCGAATTGGTGATCTCCCCTGAGTCGATGGGCGTCAAAAGCCCCACGTATCACCGGCCCAGCGTCGCCGCCTTAATCAAACGCAGCGGCCGTCTCTCGGTGGACCGCGGCCGCATTCAGGTGGACCAGAACATTCTCGCCGAAACAAATTGGCCGGAAACGCAGAAAAAACTCGACGAAGCCATGTCGCGTCTCCTCAACCGCACGGCGGAAGTCTGCGAAACGGCCCCGCGGCCCATGCGCGTGCCTCGTTCCATCGCGCCCGCCCAATGGCTTGAATTTCTGGAAGGCCACATCACTCTGCTTCTTGCCACTCTCGAAGCCCAGGACATCGTCGTCCGGCCCACTGTCAACCTCGAACAGGCCCCGCCCCAGCACGACGTGGCCGCCCGTTCCGATTTTGTCCTGGCTTTGATTGAGGAAATTGACCGGTCTCTCCATGCGATCACTCCGCCTGAAAAACCGGCTCCGCCGAAACCCGAGGCTCATCCGCCCGATATCCGGATCGAGGATATTTTTGAATTGATCGATGCCGGCGACCTCAACGAAGCCGAAAGGCATCTGCGCAAGCTCGAAACCGGACCGACGCCCAAGGAGCAGCTGAGCGAAGTCTGGTTTCATCTCGGCCTCGCCTTCCAAAATAATCACGACAGCAACCATGCGCTCATGGCCTACGAACGCGCCCGCGAACTCAATCCCCAGAATCTCCAGGCCTGGTTCAACGGCGGCATGATCCAGCAGGAAGAAGGCATGTTGCGCCCCGCCCTCGAATCCTACCGCCATGCCATTGAGATCGACCCCGAACAGTCCAAAATTTGGTGCAACCTCGGCGCCCTGCAATTTCAGCTCGGCGAATTCCAGGAATCGGTCGACAGCCTCAACCGCGCCGTCGGTCTCAAGCCCGATTATGCCCGCGCTTGGGACAATCTGGCCGGTTCGCTCTGCGCTCTCGATCAGTTGGCAGAGGCCGAACGGTGCTGCCATCGCGCCCTTAATTTTAAGTCCGATTATGCAGAGCCTTATTTCAAGCTCGGCTCGATTTACTTTCAGCAGGGCCGCATGGAAGAAGCCGAACGCGCTTTCCGGCAGGTGCTCGAATGGCAGCCTGGCTATCCGCTGGCCGGTCACTATCTGGCCATGGTCCTCGCCCGCACGCACCGCATCGCCGCCGCTCTCGCAATCTGCGAGCGCGCCGCCACACCTCCCGGCGAAACCGAACTGCCCTCAATGGCGTGGAATGAAATGGCCTTCCATCTCTACGAACACGGCCAATATTCCGAGGCTATTCATGCTTACGAAAAGGCGCTGACCTTCACTCCCGAGCGGGCCGTGATCTGGCTCGATGCCGGGGTCGCCCATCAGCAACTGGGTGAAATCGACCAGGCCCGCCGCCATTACGAACAGGCCGTCGAGCTCGACCCCGAACTGGCGCGCGCCTGGCACAACCTCGGCGCCGTCAAACATGAACTCGGCGACGTCAAAGGCGCCCAGGAAGCCTTGGATGAGGCGGAACGTCTTCTGGCCCGCGGACGGTGATGGCGTCCGTCATCCGGCGCCATTTTCAGACCACGGCGAGCACGCCTTGATTCACTTTGGCTACAGCCTCATTCCCGCGCAGGCAGCGCACAATGGCAAACGAAAATTCCATCGCGCTGCCCGCCGCCAGGCTCGTAATCAGCTTGCCGTCCACCACCACCCGCTCGTTCGGCCGCATCTGGTTGGGCGGAAATTGTGCCTGCACCGTGGGATGACTCACCAGCTTCTGCTCCGGCTTGAGCCAGCCATGGGCCAATAGCGCCATGGGCGCCGCGCAAATCGCCGCCACCCATTGCCCGCGTTCCCGCTGCCGCGAAAGCCAAGTGCGCACGAGAGAACTTTCCGCCAGGCGTTTCGCTCCTTCCGCGCCCCCCGGCAGGACCACGATCTCAAATTCGCGCGCGGGATCGACCTCGTTTAGAAGCAGGTCGGGAAAATGTTTCGTCTTTCGCGCCGCTACAATTGGTCCCGGTTCCAGTCCCGCCGTCACCGTCTCGATCTCCGCACGGCGCAACACGTCGATCACGGTAATGCCTTCGATCTCCTCGAAGCCCGGGGCGAGAAAAACCAGCGCGCTCATGCGGTTGCCCCGGCGGCGGACGCCGGCAGGGCCGCAATCGCCGCCAGGATACGGCTGCGCCGCGTCGCGAATTCCTCCACCTGCACCACCGGCACGGCGATATCGCGCGACCAGTCCACCGGCACTTCAATCCACGACTTGCATCCGTCATAGGCCGGTGACGGCGCCAGCCGGTGCGGCAGGTTGATCCGCGAAACCCGCACGATCAGCAGATGCAGACCCTCCCCCATCCCGGGCCGGTCCCGGTAACCGAAACGCTCGCGCAAAATCTCCTCGCCCCAGAAATGGGCGTCATCCAAACGCGCCACCTGTTCCCAGGACGAGAGGTAGACCGTGTCGGTGACTTCCGCGAAATATTGCAGGACAATATCCTTCATCTCCTCCGTCCCGGCGGCGTAACGCCGCAATTCCGGTTTCGTTTTTTCCCATTGTTGGTGGTACCGCGTCGGGAAGAGCCAGAACTTCCCATGCTTCGCCTGAAAACCCGCGCGCCCCTCCGCGATTCCGCCTTTGCGCAGCAGAATAATTTGCGCGCCTTGTCCGAGCGCTTCCACAATCGCTTCCCATTCCTTGAAGGCCGTCGCGTTGGCCGTGGCCGGAGCCGTCTCAGCCACCGGAGCGGGTTCCGGCGTCGGCTCGGGCTTCGCGCTAGGCGGGGCCTCCGGCGCATCCGCCATCGTTTCCTGGAGAATCGCCGAATTTTTCCAAAAATAAATTGCTCCCGAGACCACCGTGATCACCAGCGCAATCCAGTAGAACAACGGTTGCGCCGCGGTAAGCAGCCGCGCCAGCCCCATATCCTGCCAGCCGAATTCCCCCAGGCTCAGCGCCGCCAACGACACCAGGATCGCCACGATTTGCGAAATCGTCTTATGCTTTCCCATCCGCTCCGCCGCCATCACCTTGTGCTTCAGCGCCGCGATCTGCCGCAGCCCCATAATCAAAAATTCCCGGGTCATGATGACGACCACCATCCACATCGGCGCCACATGCCGCTCCACCAGGCTGATCAGCGCCGCGGTGACCAAAACCTTATCCGCCAGCGGATCGAGGAGCTTGCCCAAATCGGTGACCAGATTTCGGGAGCGCGCAATCGCGCCGTCCATCCAGTCGGTCAGACTCGCCAGAGCGAAAATTAGCAGCGCCGCCGTCGCCGCGTAAGGCCAGGAGAAGGACATCGAAATGAGGAAAAATCCGCACATTCCCAACCGCAGAACGGTGAGTTGATTCGGCAGATTCAGCGTTGGCGCGCGGCGGAGGGGCATAAAGGAGGCTAGCGGGAACCGGTAAGGGGACGTGTGGGGGTGAAGGTTGCTGCCGCCCCAGCTCCAAAGGCAAGAAAAGAACTCAGAATAAAGAGCGCGAGAAAAAGTGCCATTCCCGACCAGGTCAACCACCGCTCGTCGATAATTCCTTCCGTTGAAAAAAAGGAGTGATAAGAAACAAAGATCGCCCACACGAGAATAATCACAAATAGGCTGAATCCATAATCGCAGTAAAAAGAGGCGCCCCAATAAATAGGCGACATTGGGGTACCCATCTCAACTAAAGGCTTGCCCAATTTTACCGAGACTGCGCATGACCACACTCCATAAATCACCGTTACGATCTGCATCAACGCATAGCGAACGATCTGGACCTTCTCCATATCCTCTTAACCATGCTCCAAGTCGGTTCTTTTCTCAACTCTTCGATTCTTCCATTACCCCACCGGCCAGACTAGCCGCACTGCTCCGATTCCGGTACAGATGAGCAAAAAAGTGTCGAAGATTTTCTGCGGCATCTTGGCCGCCAGGAACCGCCCGCCGAAAAAGCCGAGAATGACCAGCGGCGCCAGCCACAGTCCCAACGACAAGGAATAGGCGTTGGTCAGACCCAGCCGTGCGCTGAACGGAATTTTCCACAGATTGATGACGAAGAAAAACCAGGCCGACGTTCCAATCAGATTCCACTTCGGCAGGCGCACGGAGAGGAAATAGAGATTCGCCACCGGCCCTGCCGCGTTCGCGATCATCGTCGTCATCCCCGCCAGCACGCCCATGGCTAGACCGAATTCGCGCGATTCGAAAATGGAATCCAATTTTCTGCCCAACCAGCTCCGCGCCAATTGCACCGCGATCAGCCCGAGGATGATCCAGCCGATAAGCGGCCCGAAGGCCCGTTCCGAAATCCGGCCCATCAGCGTGTATCCCAGCGCCACCCCGGCCAGGGCCGGCAGGAGCAGAGTCCAAAAGACTTTCCAGATGACCACCCGCCGGTAAACGCCGATGGCGCAAAGATCACCCACCACCAAAAGCGGCAGCACAAAACCGGTCGATTCCCGCGCCGGAAAAACGACGGCAAAGAGGAGAATCGGCAAGACTCCCAACCCGGTCAGGCCGCCCTTGTTCAATCCGATTGCCAACGCGCCGCCCGTCACCGCCAGCCAGCCCAAGGTTGAAAAATGGATTGAGGAAAACATGATTATCCCGTGCATCCGCGCCGCGATTGGCCCTTATTGGCGCGGCGAAATCAGTGTTCAAATTCCGTCGGCTTGAACACATCCATCGCGAACAACAAAATGGCCGCCAGCACATAGGCCAAAGCAAAATCGGCGCCCGATGGCATGGTGCTGCTGAAACCGGTCCAGGTCAGCGCGGGCGCGTAACCGCCATCCGGCGTGAAAACGAAGGCGTGAATGATTCCCAAAGCGGACGCCGCCGCGCCGGCCAGGCACCAGACCGCCGCTGCGCGCCAATTCCGGTCGATCACCTTCGCGACAATCGCGCTGAATAAAATGGAAATCAGCATGAAGCCCTGCGCCAGGCTCAGCATACCGGCGAAGAAAATGTCCGGGCTGAACTGGGCCGCCGCCTGTTGGAGGGAATAACCGGGCGCCGCCTTGTTCAGGGTGGTCTCAATCAACAGCTCGCCCCAGGCGGCCAACGATGGAATGAATCCGATGGCTACCGCGAGCGCGTGCGCCTTCGGCACTTCCTGAAACGCCTGCGCCGTGATGATTAGCCCGATCCAAAGCAGAATGCCGAGTGTCACCTCCAGCGGCATGAACCAGAGCACGAACGGCATCGCGCCGGTGAGGCAGATGGCGGTGATGGCGAGCGCGTTGAGCACCGAGTAACCGGTCTGCGCGCCCAGTGCCTTCCACCCCGGATGCCCGATATAAATGGTCGGCGCGAAGGGGTTGCCGAAAAAGACCCCCCCCACCGCGCTCGCGCCGTTGACCAGCAGCGAGGAGCGGGTATCGAACTTGTCGCCCGCGGCCTCGGCGCTCTCGAGATTCATCATCGAGCCGATCACGTTCAACACCGCCATCGGCACGAAGACCGACGCATAATTCCAGACGCGGCTATCGGTCAGCAGCGTGAAAATTCCGCCCGCCACCGGCACGGGAAAATAAAAATGGAGCGCCGTCTTCGGCCACTCCGGTGCCGGGAAAAAATGAAAACCGCGCAGCAGCCACGCTGTCGCTGTTCCCGCCACCACCGCGATGAACCCGGTCGGCAAGCCGAACGGCCAGCGCACCCGGCCCGCGTAACCGATCAAAACCAGCAACGCCGGGAAAACCGCCACCAGCGGCATGTTGAAAATCCGAAAAATAAACGGCATGGCGATGAACGTGATGCCCACGCCCGCCAGTGCCGAGAGAAGCGCCGCCCTCGGTGTATTCCGACGCACCCACGCGCCGAAGAAAGAAGTCGCGATCTCGACCACGCCGCCGAGAAATCCGGCCACCAGGGAGACTCTCCACGCCAGATCGGCGTCATGGGTCTCGCGATAGACCGGCCCGAGAATAAAAAAGATAAACGCGAACAGGCTTACCGTATTCACGCCGAAAGGCAGCGCCGTGACCGGCCGTCCGGTCTGGCGCGACAGCCTCCGGGCTTGCCAGGCGTAAAAGAGATTCCCCGCCACCAGCGACACCGCAATGCCCGGGAGAATGCGCCCCACCACCAGTTGTTCCGGCAGCCCCGCCAGCGGCGGGCACAATCCCACGATGACGACCAACTGGCACAAGTTGTCGACAAATAGGCCGAAAAAACCGTCGATGTCATTCGGGACAAACCAGCCCTTCAGGTAGGTTTTCGGCGCGGTGGTGGTTTCGGCGGCCATAAGTAATCCCGCTTTTGTTAGAGGCTATCCGAAAAGTAAGCAAGGGTTGCGTGGCGAGTCGAATTTGGGCCGAATCGAGGCGCGAGCGACGAGGTCCTGCGGACGGCAAAAAAAAGCTTCGCCGTAAAAAGTCTGCCGTGCGCGGCACCCAAAATTCGCCGTCACCCTCCGGGCCGAAGTCCTTTTGCCTTGGGCTGTGCCGCTCGCTCGTCACGCGGCACTTCAGCTATGCTCCTCGCTCGGCTCCTTGCCCCAAGACAAAAATCCTTCCGGCGCGACCCTTGCTTACTTTTCGGATAGCCTCTGGCAGCGCTCTTCCGGCTGGTCGCGGCTGATTTGGAATTTTTGCCGGATGGATGCCGGCTATTTGGACTGCGGTGCCGGCTCCTCCAGCTCCATGTCAGCCTGATAACCAAGCGCGCCGGTCTGCGGCCAATCGAGGCCGTCGGTTTCCTCGATCAGATCGGCCCGCATGCCGAGAATTTTCTGGATCAGCCCGAAGCAGATGAAGCCCAAAATGAAAATAATCAAAAATCCTGCTGCCACGCCAATCGCCTGCGCCGCGAGTTGGCGCCAGGCGCCGCCGAAGAAAAGTCCGCGCACCGGGCCTTCGACGCCATTGTAACCGCCCGCGTGTCCGTCGGCGAAAAATCCCAGCGCCAGCGCGCCCCAGGCGCCCGCCGCGCCGTGCGTCGCGCACGTCCCCGCCGGGTCGTCGATCCGCCGCCAGTCGAGCCAGTTCATCGCGCCGAACATCACCAGTGCCGCCACCGCTCCGATGATAAACGCCGCCCACGGGTCGATCAGCATGCTTCCGGCGGAAACCGATATCGCGCCGCCCAGCAAACCCCGGCACAAGACCATGGGAAGCACCCGTTTCCGGCCCGAGGCCAGATAGGAAACCAGGAATCCGCCGGAAGCGGCGAGCAGCGTATTGATGGCGGCCATTTCCGGAACAGGGCCGGGGCTGCCGCCGTCAAACGAGTTCGCCATCGTTAAAGTCACCAGCAAAAGACTCGTTCCCAGGACAGCGAAAGGCATGTTATGCCCCGGAATGGAACGATAGACTTGGTCGCGCCCCATCCGTCCGTAACGCGGTTTCAGGATCATCGCGATTACCAGCGCCAGCGTTCCCGCCGTAACATGCGCCACGACCGCGCCGCCTTGGTCTACGAAACCGTGCCCGAGTTTGAACTCGTGTCCCAATTCTGCCAGCCAGCCGCCACCCCAGATCCAATTCGCCAGCAACGGATAAAGAATCGCCCCGGTCAAAAACGCCCCCGCGGCCATCGGGAGAAGCCGGGATCTCTCCAGCCCGGCACCGAATGCCGCCGCGACCGCAAGGACCAAAAACGCCGCCCCGGCGAGAAATAACGTGGCGGTATCGCCCTGGCTATCCGAAGAATTTTCATTGTGACCGATGCCGTCGGTGATCAGGAAAAAACCGGAACTGCCCATCAATCCCCAATGATGCCCTGCCACCATGAGGCCCAATTCATGGTCCAGGCCGGTACGTTCATTGTCCGGCAAGGTTTGGGCCAGCGCGGCGTGGCTGTCGCCGATGCCACCCGACTGCACCGCGAATCCGCCCGCCCAATAACCGATCAGGGCGAAAAACATGCCCGTCAGCAAAAGCGTCGCGGTATGGCCGCAATTCTTCGCCCGGGTCAGGCCGGTTTGATAAAGCACGAATCCCCCCAGCGAGCCAAACGCCAACAGAACCACGTCAAGAGGAAAGCCGGAACTTTGGGTGGAGACGGAAATGGCCGGACTAGCCGGAATGGAAGCCAAGGCGGGTTGCGGGGCCGCCGCTGGCGGCAAAGTTGTCTGAGCCAGGGACGCAACTGGCTTCGGCTCCGCATTCGTTGCCGGTTCGTTTGCGGGCGCCGCTACTGGCGAAGCTGGGGTTGGAGTCGGAGTTGGAACCGGGGCGGGATTCGTATTCGTATCTGTCGTGGTTGCCGCAATTGGCGCCACAGGAATTTGGCTCGTATCAGCTGTTGGAGAAGCTTGAACGCTGAGAGCATTCTGGGCGAGCAACGAGTCGGCCATGGCCAAGCCCAGCCAGAGGACCAAGATCCAAAACCATCGAAAACTTCCTCCATATAAAAAGGTAAAAAATGCCATAACTTAAACCATGAAAATATAATACAAGCAGACTAAATATGAAGTTGGCAAGCCCATTCCCTTTGATCCACAGCCGGTCATTCCTCAGTCATGGATAATTGCTCCTTTGTTGTGCCTAATTGATTCTCTATCTTTGCCTTGACGGGACATCCTTTTTTTCGCGAGTTTTCATGTCTTCAAAAATGAAAAGGCACGGCATTGTTCCTCGGTTCTGTGATCAGAAAGATGGCTTCCGCCAAATTTTTTCCGACCGCCATTGGCTGGCCAAGGTTCTGCTCGGCGGTTTTCTTTTGATCAATCCGTTTTTGGTCGCGCTCGCTCCCGCCTATTTTTCGGGCCAGGGGCCCGCGTGGATTCGGAATATTTTCCCGTGGATTCTTGGCTTCAATGTTCTCTCTTTCTGGTTTCCGCTTGGCTTCACCTTTGAGGTTCTTCGCCGCGCGCGCACCGGCCGGGGAGCCCAGCTTCCCGATTGGCGATGGAGCCGCTTGGGCGTCTTCGCGAAGGAGGGCGCGGTCAAGCTGATTCTGGCCATGACCACGCTTCTCCTGCCCGCCGCGCTTTGGATGGGCGCGATCTACGGCATCTTCATCTGCCTTCTCGGTTTACCGCCCGCGCTGTTGAGCCTGTTTGTTCCGCCGATTATGCTTTTTATCATTCCCTTTTGTGGTGTCGCCTGCTGCCGGTGGCTCGATGGTCATTCCATTCTCGATTGTGCGCTTAATTATCCCGAGAACATCCGCCTTTTCCGCAAAGGCTGTCCCGATTACCTGATCGCCTCGGCTTTTATTGTCGGGGTCAACGCGATCACCACCGCGTTTTTCTACACGATTCCCTTTGGCGCGGTATTTGGACTCTGTCTCGTCGACACTTGGTTTGGGCCGATTTATGCCGGAACGGTGGATGCATCCGCACCGCAGCCTGCCACCGAACAGAAGCCTGAGCCGGCGAGCGTGTAGAAACTATCATCCTGTCCCAAAACGCGAACAAAACTCGACAGAGCACTTTGAGTAGCAATGAGAAAGAAAGCAGCATTGGCCGCCTTAGGTTTTTTCTGCCTGCCCCTAACGGGCTGCAACACGTTCAACGAAGTCGCCCACGCGGTATTGCCTCAAGTCTGCAAGGCATTCCCTGATTCTGTGCTATACCGGATTGGTCCTCGCGTGCTATGGGTTCAGACTCGCGTAGACGGCATTAGCTCTGAGACTGCATTATCCATGTTCCGAGAAACCTGTGCTGAAGCGCCCTGGCATATTGGGAAAATTACGATAAACATAACTACGGAAATGAACCTTGCCCATAAGCAGTATCTCGTTATGGGATTCAGGAGATTCTTTGTTGCATGGAATGTTGCTGACGGTGTAGACGCAAGAGGGATACCGCGGGCACAGGTATTCACTCTGCAACAAGCAAACGATTGGTTTTATCGCGTTTTGGGATCGGCACCGTCTACGAATCAAATCTATGTTGTCACGCTGTCTGACGTTCAAAATGCTACTGGAAATCAACTGATACAAGGACGTCCTCTCTCCGATTTCCAAAACGAAGCTAAACAGAACCAGCAGAAGTAGCTTCAAATCGTATCGGGTAAAATCCCCGGTCTTTTCCCAAAATCGGCTATTTTCCCCGAACATACGGGCCTTAAAAAGGCCACGCCACCTGGATGCGGTGATTTCATCCGATTGACCCTGAGAGGGTTGGGCCGCCTCCATTCCGCCATGGCATAACGGCAGCTAAGAAGGGAGCTATGACATGGAGTCGCCGTCTGCTTCTGGGGCTCGCTCCCATCCTGCTCATCTTTTTGGCGGTGGGTGTTTACGCGATTTTTCTGTTCTCAAAACTTGGCGGCGCAATTGATGTCATCCTCCGG
>Ga0335072_10002610_pt1 | contig 27810 bp, 36 predicted proteins | sample Lox_Sample_21_FD_206725 | JGI IMG/M metagenome (GOLD analysis project Ga0335072, IMG submission 206725) | Soil microbial communities from Loxahatchee National Wildlife Refuge, Florida, United States - Lox_Sample_2.1 | ecosystem: Environmental > Terrestrial > Soil > Wetlands | place: USA... | reverse complement strand
CCGTAGACCATCGCCAGCCAGTCCGCGTCGAGCCGGGAGAGGAAGTCGGCCGAGTTCACCGGCGGTCCGCAGGGCGCGCAGATCGCGAGCGAGACCAGGGCCTCCATCACGTCGCTGTAGTTCGTGTTGACAACCCTAGTTGCCATGCTGCTAACGTCGAGAAATCGAACAAGTTCAGCTCGTTGACAAGGGGTTTTGGTTGACAGAATTATGCGGCGCGGGAAGGCCAGAGATGGGCAGCGCCAGGAACATCGGAATGAGCCACGGTGGCATCGGCGGGGGTGACCGCTGATGGCGTCGGCTCGGCAGCGGGGCGAGTCATGGACGGCATACTGGCGTCTCCCCGACGGATCACAGAAGACGAAGGGCGGCTTCCCCTCAGAGAAGGCCGCCGAAGCCCACGGCCGACACCAGGAGGCCGTGGCGAACCCGCCGAAGCCGGTTCATGTCTATCCCGTCAGCAAGCGCGGGAAGATCACCGTGGCGGCCTACGCCGCGAAGTGGCTGGACGGACAGTCACTGGAGCCGAACACGCGGGCGACCTACGAGAACTCGGTCAAGCACATAGTCAAGCGCATCGGCGGCCTGCCCGTCGCGGATGTCCAGACCGAAGACATTCAGGGCATCGTCAAATACCTGGAGCAGCTCGGGCGGGCTGACGCGACAATCAGCCACGTCATCACCATCGCGTTCCTGATGTTCGAGGCTGCGTCTCGGTCGAAGGTCTGCGAGAGCAACCCCTGCGACCCGGTGAAGGTCAAGATCCGCGACCAGCGCCAGATGATGGTGGCCACGAGGGAGCAGGCGAAGGCCATCGAGGGCGCGATCCCCGAGCGATTCAAGCTCCTCGTCAGGTCGCTGTTCGCGACGGGCTGCCGGTGGTCGGAGATGATCGCCGTCAGGGGCACGGACGTCGAGCGGCGGGGATCGGGCTACGTTCTGAAGATCCGCCGGACGGTGAACGAGACCTGGAAGGTGGGTCTGTACGAGAAGCCGTACGGGAAGTCCCTGCGGTCCACGCGGGACATCACAATTCCTGGCACCCTGGCCCTGGAGCTGATGCGGTTCGGGGAAGGGCTGTGCTTCACGAACACCCAAGGCGGCTTCCTGCGGCGGGCCGACTTCAGGCAGCGCGCCTGGATGCCCGCCGTGAAGGCGGCCGGGATACCGGGCCTTCACGTCCACGACACGAGGCACAGCCACGCTTCCTGGTTGGCGAACGACCCGCGAGTCCCGCTTGTCAACGTCCGCGACCGGCTGGGGCACTCCAGCCTGACAACGACATCGCGGTACGTCCACGCCATGGGCGACGATCCGTGCCTGGCGGCCCTCGGGGAGGCGGCGTGAGCGAGATCAAGCGCATGCCCCGGTGGCCGCTCGCCTTGATCGGCGCTCCTGCTGCGGTGGCCGTGTGGTCGGGCTGGGTGTCCCTCGGGGGGCTCTGCGGGTTCGGCGTCGTCCACCCGTTGCCCGGAATCGTGGACGGATTCACCATCAACACCGCGATCACTCTGCCGGTCGGCGTGGAGGCCTACGGCGCATACGCCCTCGGAGCGTGGCTCACGCCGGACGCATCCGGGCGTGCCCGGAGGTTCGCGAAGTGGTCGGCCATCGGGTCGCTCGTGCTCGGCATGATGGGGCAGGTCGCATACCATCTGCTAGCAGCCGGACACGCGGCACGCGCGCCGTGGCCAGTGGTCACGCTGGTGTCGTGCCTGCCGGTCGTCGCCCTGGCGCTAGGCACGGCGCTTGCCCACCTGCTGCGCGAACCCGGCGAGCACCCGGCCACGACAGCTACCCCCGCACCTGAGAGCACGCCGTGGACAGCGGCGGACACCTTGGCCAGTGCTGTGCTCCGGGACGCGCCCGGCGGCCTGCTCGTGGACGCCTCGTCAGACGCTCTCGGGCGCGTGCCCGCGAGTACGGTACCTACCGTGCCCGTAGGCGTGCCCCGGACGGTGCAAGCGGGGCGTGGTCGAGGCCGTGCCCCGGTGGGCAAGGCGCAGTCACCCGAGCGCGTGTTCGCTGCCGAGATCACCCGTGGCGAACTGCCGAGCTTGCGACAGATCAAGGAGCGGGTGCACGTCGGTACTGACCGGGCCCGTGTCATCCGTGACCAGCTAGCGGCGCTGCTTCAGGAAGTACCCGAAGCAGCGTAACCGTACGCGAAGGAGATAGCCCCGGCCGAAGAGCGGCCGGGGCTATCTCCTTGCTGCCGGAAGTACGGCGCACTTACAGGCTGGATTGGGAAGCTCCGAGGCCTCGTACTCCCCTCGGCGCGGTCACTGTGGCTGATAGTCAACGCCATTTTCGGTCAGGGTCGCCTTGATGCGCACAACCCTTGTTAAGTCGTCAAAGGCATCTCTTCAATTCTAACTTCTCTTTTCGAACTTCTCAATTCCAGGTCGTCTATTGATGCACGTCAAGCCAGATTTCCGGATTGATTTAAGGCATTCTGGGATGCTAGTCTCTGCAAGTCCGGAACGGGGTCAAGTGGGGAGAAAGAGTGATACATGGAGCGCGTTGACTTCGTTGATGGAGGCTGGAAGTCCGTCAGTGGTCAGATTGTTCGGGTTGATTACCTGGACCGGCCCTTGCTCCACATCGTTCTGGAGCAAAAGCCGGGTGACGCGTCGAGCCGCGCCAGTCTGTTGGCGGACACCCGGCGTCTCAGGGGGGCGATCGGGAAGGCAGCGTACGCGGAAGGTGCTTGGACCCTTGAGGTCGGCGCGTACCTTACGGTGACCTGGACCGGCTATGACGGCAGCGCGAAAGACTACTCGGCTGAGTATGCGCACCCGCCTCGTGACATCGACGTCGACATTGATATGAACAGTATCTGGGACGCGTCTCGGAGCCGAGCCCGAACTGGCAGCGCAACCGAGGATGGCCGTGACGAGGGCCAGGGGCCTTGATGGCCGCATGGAGTTTGCCGGCTGCCGGCACTGCTGGCCATCTCATTAGCCACCAGGCTGGAAATGGCGGGTTCACTCCCGGCGGGCTGACCGCAAGCCGAGGCGGCCGGGCGTCTTGCTGTGTGCCGGGCTAGCCGAGGCATTCCAGGGCATTGAGCATTGTGCCGATCGAGTTAACCGCCATGCACGACGCGGCAGCCGGCTGGCCTCCCAACCCCGGCCGAACGACCGAGGTCGTCTGCGGTCTACGGGTCTACGGGATCTACAGGTGGGGCCCAGGTGCCTGTCCAGTGCAGCGAGCTCCGCGCCTGCGGCATCGAGCACAACGACGCGCTCTACCGTCCGACAACCGACTCATCGCTTGACATCCAAGCTCGTGGGATGCCCTCCCTCCGGGGTCGGCTGCGCCCACACTTGACAGAACCCGTCCGACAAGGCTAGCAGGCGGCTAGCATTCGATCATGTGGCTTGCATGGCTAAGTCTCGTGATCGGCCTGGTAGGAATCTCGGGTAACCTACGTGACCTATCGATCGGATTTTGGCGTGGGCTCTGCAAGGTCATTGCTAGCCCCGATCCACTGGCGATCCAACTAGCTGACGTCGTTGACGGCCTTGGCCGACATCTCAGCTACCCGCTTTACCAAAACCCAGACCGTTGCCCACGAGTCTTCATCGCAATGACAGTTCCGTTGACGACCTGGCTAACCCATCCCTCGTGGGGCGTGGACTCCTACCGGCGACACCTGCAAGCCTGGCGTGAGAACGGCATGCGGTTTCCGCCCGCGTGGCCGAAGTCCGTGCCCAGTATGTGCCCGATCGAGTAGCGGCGCTTGAGAGAACGCGGCCAACGGGACTGTGGTAGCCGCTATTGTCAGAGCATGGCCGATAAACGCAACGAGCTCGAGAAGCATCTTGGCATCGCAGAGGATGGCCGCAGTTACGCCTATGACCGGAGCCGAGCGCTCAAGGATCGCGTGGGCGAGGCTCTCACCTCGGAGAATTTTGCCGCCGCTCAGGTATACGCGCTGCTCTTGATTGCCGAAGAACTGGCGGGTAGGACGGGCGCTGTTACCATCACCAACGCGGACGAAATCTCTAACTCCATCGCGAATGACCTCACAGATGACCTGCGCAAGATCGCGGATGCCATAGCCGCGACCATCTAGCCCCACTAGCGGTAGGGCGATCACATTCCCGCTACATGCCCGATCGAACGACGACCGGCGACGTAGAGCGGACAATGCCAGCCTGCTGTTCACCTGCCAGCGCCTGAGCACAAGTATCGAACTGCGGGTCGCGGTTCTGGCGGCCGAGGGTTCGGCGGCCGTCTACCCGCCAGCCCCGCCTCGGCGTCGTTGACCGTCAACAGCCGCCGCCCCGGCCCGTCGCGGCAACTCGACCAGCCAGACGGCCCGCAGCGCCTCCAGGTCGTAACCGTGAGGTACAGGTACGGAGCGGCAGTCGTTTCCGGTGCGTTACCTATTGCCCACCTGGATTGCCTTTGCCGACTAGGTTGGTTACGTTAAGCGTTGTCACTTCCCCTTCTCGGTGGTTCCTGAGGACGGGTGGTGTTTTGCTGGGCCGGTGTGGCAGCACCGGTCCAGCGGCATTTCGAGGACGTTGCGGTACGTGACTGCCTGCCGTCCCGGTGATCCACGTGCCTCGCGACGCTGCGACGCCGGGACGTGCGGCTTTTGAGCGGAGCGGGCGGACGCCGATGCGCACGGTGAATGACGGACCCCTTGATCAATCGCCGGCTGGCCGTGACGCTCGCGGACTAGTGATCTCGGATCGGTAACCCCTGGGTCGCCGCTCGACCCCGTTGTCGGCGGGTCACTTGAGGATGCCTTCTGCCGTCTGATTTCATGGTGCTTCGAGCACATGTGGTTGGCAAGTGCCAAAATCAAGTGACATACTCAAGCGGCAGTGCAGCGGCAGCAAGTCAAAGGCTTATGTATGCTCACTTGACTTGCGTCAAGAAACCATTTCGACCGAAGCGAAGGAAGGGGCGCTCATGCGGAGACTGCAACGTCCAAAACCTACGCTACGTCGGCGTGAACTGGGCGCGATGCTCCGAGCGCTCAGCAATGCGCGGCTAACCATCGATCAAGTAGCCGCGCAACTCGTGTGCTCGCCGTCCAAGGTGAGTCGCATGGAAACAGGCCAGCGCGATGTCGCCTTCCACGACGTCAGGGACCTGCGCAGCCTCTACGGGGTTGCCGAGGCGGTAGAAGGCGACAACCTCCTGACCCTGGCTAGGGAGGCCAAGCAGCGAGGCTGGTGGCAGTCCTACCATCTGAGCTTCGCTACATATGCCGAGCTGGAGGCCGCCGCCGAAGGCATCCGTTCTTTCACATCAGCCTCGTGCCCGGCCTTCTGCAGACCGCAAAGTATGCACCTGCGACGCACGAAGGGGAGCTTCTGGTACTACGATGGCGCTCACCCGGCCATGGAGAGTAATTTCAACATTCTAGACTTCGATCCCGATGCAGCGACGTGGTATATGTTGAGGGCTTCGTTGGCAAGCCACCCCAGGATCGGGCCGGTAGGCCTGCGTATGTGTCGAGAGGTTTAATGCCTTTTTGCTCATGCACTTTCCGGTAGAAATTCGGGCGGAATGAGAATCCTCGCCTAATAAGTGTCGGCTGCAAAGCCGATGTAAATTTTGACCACAATTTCGTACAAAGAAGGAGGGCCGCCGAGCCTGACACCTGCTGTGAACAGGTGGCGATCAGGTGACGACCCTCCTCTGGACCACCACTGCTCCTACACCGTGCAAGCAAGGAGGCACGCAGTGGGTCAACCGAGTATGCCCGAGATTCGGGAATGGGTGCAAGTCCTATACCGGAAATCAGCTACCCTGCGTAGCTGGTCTGATGTACGTCAAGTAGTCAGATGGTTTGACCGCTCACATGCGATGGGCTCGTCTGAGCGGCAGACGTCGACTTCGGTCCTGGCCGTCCTACCTGCGGCGATGGCAGTGGTCGTGCCGCATGCGGTCGTGCCGGTGATCGTGGTAACTGGTCTGGCCGGCTTGCTCAGGATGTACCTGAGATTCTATGCGAAAAACAGGCGCGCCCGTTCGATAGCAGAGATTCGCAGAGCTGCGATCAAAAAGGACATCCCTGTCTCGGATGCTGTGAAGCTGATCCAAGCTGACATCCCGCTGGAAGCCGACCCTGAGCAGCTAGAAGACGATGCCCCGTCTAGTGGGGACGCCGAAAGTGCTGACGGGTTGTCTTTGCGGCATGAAAGCGTTTCGGAGACATCAGTCGGGAGGCGGGTGCTTCTCATGCTGCGCCATCTCCATCTTTTGTGATTTGCAGCTCTCGGACATGCTTGTCGATGGCGTCGGTAATGGCCTTATCCGCGCCACACGCGTCGTGTGCTGGTAGATCATGGCGGCACCTGGGAGTCATGGCCCATGCGCGCTATGAGGTCGCGTAGCCCGGCCGAACCTGGCCGTAGTGTGTTGAGATGACCACGCCCTCGCCAGCGAAACGTCGCTGCGTCTTCTGCGGCAATCCTGGCAAGATCACTCTTGAGCACTTGATCCCGACGTGGATGACGTCGGGTGAAGACGCATCCAGCCACGTGTATGTACGCGAGTCGGGCGGGCCGGACTATGAGCCTCGTCGGGACATTCGCGAAGGCCCCGCCCGAGACCTCGCGGCCAAGGGACCGTGCAATCAGTGCAACAACGGCTGGATGAACGACGTGGACCATGGCGTCCTCGACATCCTCGGCCCGCAACTCGTCCGAGGTAAGCGGGTCAGGCTCACCAAGACGAAGAAAACGGCCTTGGCGACCTGGGCAGTGAAGGACGTCCTCATGGGGCAGTTGACCCACGAGCGCGGTCGCCGCTTCGCCATCCCAGAGGGCGATTACGCCCGCTTCTACGACGAACGCACGCCGGGCAATTCGATGCGCCTGTGGGCCGGGTCGATGGAACCGCCGGGCAAGCGCGGGGGACCAGTGCTGGCGTTCACCGACTACTCGCTAAACGAGACCTACTATGATCCGCCGGTGCTTGAGCGCGCCGGGCTCGACGCCGAGCTGGCATCCAAGGACTACTGCGCCGTCTTCCGGTTCGGTCACTGTGTCATCGGCCTGTACCGAGCCAAGCCCGAGATCCTTGAAGTCGTCACACTGCTCAGGCCCCGCGCTTGGGTGCAGATCTGGCCCGCGATCGGAAGCGCCGAATGGCCGCCGGCTGAATGGCTACCGCCAGGCCGAGTTGATCCACGATTCGCCGGGCTTGCCGTCCGCCGCCCGCTCAACGTGCCGTTCTGACGTCGAAGTCCGGGCCGTCAGCCGCCACTTTCCGCGAACAGAACACCCGCGGAAGCCTTGCAGGAGACCGGGGTGTTCTGTTTCTACGGCTCTACAGCTCAATCGCCTACTGGCCGCTTCCCTGGCGCTAGCCCCAACCCTGCGGTGTTTCTATCGTCAGTCGAGCCGCAGCTTCTCCTCGATGTTAGGGCTGCACAGGTGCCCGGATTGTGCTGAGATCTGCTTGTGCCAGTGCATCCCCCGGTGATGACGCCCGCGCAGCGCTGCGGAGCGCTCACCATTGCGCTCCAGCGGTACCGCGACACAGTGTCCGACAACTACGACGAGACGCTGCACGAGGTCGTCGGCCGCGTAGCAACGACAGGCGACCTCGGGAAAACCGACCTCGGAGCACTGTTGCTCTGGAAGAGAATCCGGATCGGCTCCTGGGCCACGGAACTGCTCTCCAAGGCGGACGCGGACGTCCGGACGATCACGGCACAGGCGGTCGCGGCTGCACGCGACCAGCAGCTGACGGTGCCCGAGGCGGCCCGCCGTGCCCGGCGTGTCCTGATTGACCTGCCGGGCACTGGAACAGGCGATGCGCTCGCTTCCGCGGTGATCCTGGTCGGCGCACCCGACCGCATGGCCGTCTACGATTACCACGCGCACCTGGGACTTTGGCGTGCCGGACTCCGCCTTGACGAGAGGCCCGGCCTGTACTTCGAGTACATGAAGCTGATCCAGCAGTGCCGCGCGGAACTTCTCCAGCACGGGCACGGAACATGGACCGCCCGGCAGGTGGACCTCGCCCTGTTCACGCACGGGGCGTACAAAGGCCTCCAAAGGCCACGTCCGTGGCGGCAGCGGTGACGTCGCAGCGGTAACCACTTCGTTGCCGCGTAATCGTGCTGGCGGTAGAGGCGGCGTTGAAGGTCAATGATTTTGGACGCCATCTAGCGTCCTTCAGCGTCAGGGGAGCGGCTGACGATGCCCGGATGTGGTCATCCGTCGCGCCGTGGTCCCTAGATGCTGCGCCGCGCATGGAGCGCGATCTCGGCTGAGTGGACGACACGATCCGGCTTGGTGCCCGACCCAGGGCACTCCAGGTGCTCGCCGCCGCGAGGCTGGTTCGCGTTCCTGGCCCACACCGTGTGCGCGGCCAAGACGGCCTGGCCGTCCGCGCTCGTGACTATCCGCATCGACGAGCACTCCGGGCACACGGCCCTATCGACCGCGGTCGGCGTGCCCCTCGGCCTGGCCATGCTCACGGTCGGCCTGGGCGCGGCCTTCCGGGGCGTCTGCGGAGTCGGCACGCGGACCCGACCAGCCTCGGCCGCAGCCGCGAAGTACCCGACAGCCGCCATGAGGATGAGGCCACGGGTCGTGCCCCACTCGGCGGCCACCCTTGCGATCCATTGCGCCAGTTCGAGCTGCCCGGCGACGACGACCCGCGCGGTGGACTTCGAGCCGCCCCCGAGGCGTGCGCGTTCGGGCCTGTCCGCCTGGCCGGCGTCGATGAGAGCCCGGTAGTGGCTCAGAGCGGCAACCGAGACCTGGCCCAGGCTCAGTCCAGAATCGCTGGATAACTTACGGATCTGGTTTCGGGCCTCGGTCGTGACGTAGAAGGTGATGTCGCTGGGTCCGGCCGCGCCCATCAGACGTCAGCCCCCTGCTCGACCAGCTCCACGGCGAGCCTCTCAGCGCTGATCGCGCCCCGAACGATCGTCGCCACGCTGACGTTGAGCTGCCGGGCACGCTCGCGCAGCCATGCATCCAGCTCTACCGGAACGCGTACCGACAGGCTCGTGGTTACGTCGGCGGCGTCGAGTAACCCCGCTGGTTGGTCTCGTCTCACAGCACCTCCTGGTGTCTGTCCTTCGTATGTCCTACATGTCTTACGACTCTATAATCCCACAAATATGATCGAAGATCCGGTGCTGATCAGGACAGACACCTGTTGACCTGTAGATCTTGTGACGGTGCAAAAGCGAGAGACCCGCCACGGCTGAGTAGGCATGCGGCGGGTCTCTCTGGCCCCTCGGGCGGCACCGGGAGCTAGGGTTGCGCCCGGCTAGCTGTCGGAGATAGAAGTCTCCGCGCTTGCGCCCTTGGGATGGTTTCAGGCTATCGGGATCTACTGGTCAACGGATCTAGAAGAGGTCCAGGATCTGGGTCCCCTGGCGGCAAACTCGTCCGTCAGGATGCCTTCCGCGTGCAGCGCCGCCAGCCTCCGCAGCTCGTCGGCGTGCGAGGCGGGTGCGTGGGCGTTACGGGTGGCCGGGAGACCACATGCCGTCCGGCCGCTCGGGCGGCTGCCAGACGTACCAAGAGTGGCGGTTGTCCCGGCCGAGGTTGTAGACCAGGCCCCGACCCGCGAGCCGGGCCACGGGGTCGCCGCCCGCGAACGAGCGCCGTGAGCCGGTCTCCCGCAGGATCTCGGTCTTGGTTGCGCCGGGGTGGTCGTAGATGTAGGTCAGGCAAGCCCGCATGCGGTCCCAGTTGGGCCGCAGGTCTGCCAGGAGCGGGGTGATCTCGTCCATGGTGATCACCGGCTGAACCGGTTGGAGAGCCACTGTCCGATCATCCGCAGCATGACGTTGCTCGCCTGCCGGTCGTCGCCGCGCTGGACCGCGAGGTTGTATTCCTGGGCCATTACTCGGCCGACCAGCCGGTCACCGTAGGCGTAATCGCTGCCATCGCCGGCCTGATAGCCGTCACCAGCGATGGAGTGGCCTCCGACTCCGTGCATCTCAACCCTTCAGCAGTTCATCGATCGCCGCGACCAGCTCGGCCGCGTCGGACGTATCGCTCAGACTCTCGGCGGGCACCGGCAGCCCGATCTCTTCGACAGCTCGCTTGACCTGCTGCCGCTTCTTGTAGGTCTGCTTCATCGTGGCCCTCCTGTCATCGTGTGTTGACAGTTATAAACCTATCAAGGTGTATCAGAATATGTCAATAATCTACGAATCTACAGGTCTCACAGGTCCACGGGCCACAGCACGCCATTGGTTGGCCGCGGTCTCAACGTCTTGCCGCCAGAGCCGCAGTCCTCCGCCGGCTCGCTCATACGAGGATCAGCTCTTCGATCTCATACGCGACGAGCGCCCGGCCGCTCTTGGCGGACTCGCGGTCGATGTGCGCCTGGCCTCGACACAACGACCTGGATAGACCGCATGCCTCCACTTCGCATCGAGAAGATGGGTGGTCCTGCCGGTCACCGAAAGCCTGGGCACGCATATCGGACAGCGGTGGCCATGTGCCGCTGTAGTGGGCGCAGCCAGTCGATTCATAAGGCATGCTGATCCCCGTGGCACTAATCACGTACGGAGGCGACCGTCAGCTCTCGGTCAAGATTCGTGAACCTAACGCTCTCATGCGGGGTGCTGGGCTGCACCGTCTAACGTTCCCGGTCGAGCTTGATGGGCGCAACACCATCAGTGGTGGCATACCGATCGCTGTGAGCGGCTATGCCTGGCTGAGTATGTCCGGCATGGACTGGCTTGGCAACTGGACAACCGAGCGGCCAGTCGTGTCGCAGGAGAGCTTGGCCTTTGATGCAGTCGCAGTCCTAACGGTTAGCGACGAGCAGTTGGCGGTCATAGAGCAGCGCCGGGCCGGGAGCGACCTCCGCTTGATGCTCGACGCGAATGTGGTGCTCGGCTACGATCCGGCAGCATCAACCGGGGATCAGAGTGCGCGCTGGCCCGCCGGGTCTTTCCAAGAAAACCTGTACATTTACGGCGAGGCATGGCAGCGGCTGCTGAATCAGACGGCTCTAGCCACATCCCTTGCGGTGGTCGTCCCAGTCCCGCTCGATGTGAGTCAGTCGGCTAGAGTCGGCACTCACTTGCGCGACGCCATACGCAAGGTGAATGACGGCGAGTACGGCGACGCAGTTATCGCAGCCCGCAGGGCAATCGACAGCATGGGAACTGACTGGAACTCGGAGAAAGCCGTAGTTCAGACTCCCAAGGATCAGCGGACACTCCAGGAGAGACTGTCCGCTCTGCGGCATGCCCTGCACGCTCTCGCGAGCCCATCGGCCCATGCTGACGAGGTGGCTGACTCCATCAAATGGGACAGGGAGAACGCTCTAGCAGTGATCGCTGGAGTGTCTGCCCTAGCAGCTTGCAAAAACGCTTAAGACTCTGGCCAGGCGTCTGCCCGTTCCGTCTCTGTTCCGGCACGCGCTGATCAACTGTCGCAAACGATGCAAACCAACAAGTATTGAAATCGCAGGTCAGATCGCGTACCGGCAGCTAGGGGAACCACCGTCTGATGTTCTAGCTGCACTGCGGGTCAGCAATGCGGAGCCTGCGCCACAGTCGGAGCGTCCCATGTGCTGAACAGTTCCTCGGTGACCGGCGTGACTACACTCGATACGGCGTTGTCGAACTCGACGTTGACCTGGCCGTCACCAAGGGCGGCAGCCAACGCGGCGGACCAGAACTGCTCCTGCGCGCAGGTGTCCCCGAATGTGTGCGTCCACAGCACCTTGGCGTCAGCTGGCAACTGTTGACGTGCCCGCTCCTCGGCTGACCTCAGCGAGCTAGGCACCACGTTGAGCGTGTAGCTGGTGACCCGGCCATCAGTCGCCGTAACGATCTGCCAAGTGTCCTCTCCACCGCTTCCAGCGACTTGGGGTAGGTAGGCGTTGCGCGCAGGCACGGACAGATCCAGCGTGTGGGCACTCTTCCAATGGGTCAAGGTTGCCCCGAATCCAGTCAGAGTCGGCCCTGATGTCGTACAACCCTGCGCTTGGGCTGGGCAATTCGGTGAAGCCGCAGCGCTCGGCGGCGTGCTTGCCCCGGCGCTTGGCGTGGCCTTTGTCCTGACGGCGGCTTCAGCGCTGGCCTTCACGGTTGCCCTGGCGCTTGGTGTGACGGACGGCGTTGAGGACTCAGCTATCGCTGTCGCCCTTGCCGGTGGCTTGTCATGTCCTGTTGCATCGAGGATGCCACCCATTACGACAAGCGCGCCGAATACTGTGCCCGCTATCGCGAGACCACGGTGCCTGTGCCGCCAGCGCGGGCGACCGGGGGCGGCGTGCTGTAGCTGGCCCGGATACTGCGGCCCCAGATAGTGCCCGTGCTGATGTTGCCCTTGATAGCCGGACGGAGAAACGGGCTGCATTTGCCGATCATGCGCACGCTGGTTGTCCTGGGGCTGTGTCACTTCTCTCCGATCGCCAAGAATCTGGATACTAAGAGTGCTTAACTGACAACTGAACGTGGGAATAACAAGCCGTGATGTAACCTCGACTGCTATCAGGTCGTTGCTACGGCTCGTTCTTGTCGCACCTGAATGGTCATGGCAAGGACCTGACCCACAGGACTCTCGGCCGATCAGCGGCGAAAGCCAGGGCACTGCGCACGGCTGGTCGGTCCGACCTACACGCCCAGCGCGCTGGCAAGATCCTCGCAGGCAATCCTGCGCATTTTGACGACACGCATCTGCGCTGTTGCGCCATCTACACTGGCCTGTATCTGTGCCAGGCAGACTTCTCGCTCTCGCCAAACCGCGTGTTGTGCCAGCCGGTCACCTGATGCCATGGCGGCGGTCAGCCGCTCGGTTAGTTTAGCTCCGGCTGCTTTCCCTTCATCTTTGGCCTCTTCTACGATTAGCTCCAGGGCCAAAACGTCGGCTTGCCGCTGCTCCCATGCGGCAACCTTTAGCAAGTGGATAAATTCCGCTCGGTAGAACTCGGCAACCTCCTTTTCCTGGTGTTCAACTTTGGCGACCATCGTCACGATAAAGCTTTGTTTCGATTTTTCGGATTCTATCTGTGATAGTGCTTAAGGGACCTTTCAACCATGTCGTCATAAGCCTGTTCATAGGCAGGTGGTGTGTCATTATCCATGCGACGTATCTTAGCGAATTGTCGGTACAGACGAACAATCTTCGAAGTTTCGCCGTGACGCTAGGGTCGGCTTGGTACTGCCCCGTTCCGTCTCTATTCCGGCGGGGCTGAGCATCAGCGGCAAACAACGCAAAACGATGAAACATGAGATAGCAGGTCGCCTGGCATACCCGCAGGTATGGCAGGCGCTGCCGCCTGCGCCGTGCCTCGGCTGAGCGCGCGGCAGATCTGCTCGTGCGCGAAGACGGATCGGGTGTGCTACCAGTACCGTCATGACTGCCTGTCCTCGTTTGCGGCGGTCTCCTCGGATGTGTATCCGGGTAGGGGCAGACTGATATTCCCTTCGGGGATCGATAGTGCTTGACGAATAAGGGAAAGCAGCTCGTACTCAGCTTGATCGAACTTCTCCTGGCGCTCGTAGAACTCCGGGTCATCAGGATCGTCGTACTTCGTATGCTGACCCCACGTCCATGCGGCACCGTATGCAGCCGAGGCCGCGGCGGCAACGCGTCGATCAGCATAGAGACCCAGGCGGGTCAGTTTGGCGGCTGCATCGGCGTGCCAGTCGGAAGGCAACTCTGGAGTGCCGTCGAACCCATAACCATGGTCATAAGCCCTCCTGGCCAGTGCCTTGACGGCCTGGTAGAACTCTTCGAAGACTTCTCGCCGGAACTCGAAGGTTCGGGACTCGTCCTCCCGAGACCATCGCTGGCGTTCCCGTGCTTGCTCTCTGGCCCAGGCGGTTTCCTCGCGCTGAGTGGCCCATCGCTGTGCGATGAGACCGCCCGCGATACCTGCTGCGAGGGTGCCTGCGACGCCAATACCGGCTACGACCAGAGGAACCCAAAGGGGCGTGCTGCTCACGATTCCATGATGGATGGGAACGCTACCGATCCCGCGGAGGCAGGGCGCTTTGGGGGCGCATAAGCAGGCTCCCCTTCGCTCGACAGCGGCGGGCGAGTGCATGCGGTTCCAGTGGCCGATGAGCGCCTTACGCGCCCAGCTCGACTCCGACCAGATGTTCCGGCTCGTCGCGCCGCACGCGCACGTCCAGGTGGCTCCGGAGACCTTGCCGACCTCGGACGACTCGGGCGAGCCGATGTAGCGGCGGCCGTGGTCGTCTCGGAAGACCTCGGTCACGACGTGCCCGACGAGCCTGCGGCCGGGCATCAGCCTCCGCTGAACGCGGGTGCAAGTCAGCACTCCGGGCCACGGGATGATCTCGTCCAGGTACGGGGTCATCAGGCCGCCTGCTCGGTCGGCTTGACGCCCGCGATGCACGCTGTCAGCGCGCGCCTCACACCGCGGACCGCTCCAGCGCCCTCGGTCATGTCCCTGTCCCGGTGCTCGGTGATCACCTGGTCCTCCGTTCCGCTCTACTATGGCTCACTCTAGTAGATCAGGGTATATCAGATCAAGTCGGATGCGCGGATCTACGAGTCTACAGGTGAGGCCATGCCTAGGCCACGGGCCGGGCCACGCGGCCTGCAACTCTTCATGCAGGCCAGATAGGGGAGGACCCCCAGCGTCCTCAGTGCCAGGGGGTCCTCTGCCTCCGATCGGGGGCATAGACCGCCGCCCGTCCGGAGGGTCTAGGGGCGACCCCCGCCCGCGCCAACGATTAGGGGCCGCCCACCCCGCGCGTGCGCCTTCCACAACGCCGCGCGGGCTCATCCCGCGAGTGCAGCCGCACGTCCTCCTGAGATAGGGCTCGACTCTTTCGCGGGGCTCTTGGCTACATGTCGATGGGCTCGGCCCGCGGCTCGACCTGTCCGGGCACGGACGGGGCCGGCCAGCGCGTCATCCGCTCTTTGAAGAAATCACGCATGTGGAACTCCTCCCGCATGTCCTCCAGTTGAACTTGCAAGATCGCGGCGTCGGTCGGCCCGGCGATTTCGATAGCGGCCTGGGTCCGCTTGATGAGGCTGCCGAGTTCGACCAGGCTCAGCACGGGACCACCGGCCATGGCGGCGTCGTAGCGCACCTTCCACCGGTCGATGCGGCCGTGTGCCTCCGCTGAGAGCTGCATAGCCCCCGGAACGTCTCGGAACCAGGGTGCCCCCAGTGCGGGTACCGGCCCGATGGTGTACCAGTTGGCGGTTTCATAGATGGTCGGGTGCGGCCCCTCATCCACTTTTCACTTCCCCATTCGCAGCGAACTGACGGCCCGCCTGCCTGGTGAGGGACTTCTCCCACCAGGCAAGCGGTGCGGCCCAGTCCAGGGTGCTGATTCGCCGGGCTAGGACCGCATGACAACGATGCGACAAGCGGATTAGGTTGTTTAGGCGACACTGCGCAACAGCAACACCACGTTCGGCGCGCGCAACAGCGCAACAAGGGAGCTGGCCATGCCACGGGTACGGACCCTCACCCCCGGAGCGTCCCCCACGCACCACTTCGGCAGCGGGGTCCGCCGGGCGCGTGAAGCGGCAGGCATGACGGGGAGCGACCTCGGCGCGCTCGTACCCTGTGACAAGTCGGCCGTGAGCCGGGTCGAGGCGGGCCTGACGTCACCAGACGAGGCGTTCGCCCGTGCCTGTGATGCTGCGTTCCCCCACATGAACGGCTGGTTCCTGCGGTTCTGGCAGGACTCACACACGTGGGGCGCGGCGTTCCCCCCGGCGCTACGCGAGTTCGCCGCCTACGAGGCCGACGCTGTGGCGCTGTGGACGTTCGAGCACGTCATGATGCCCGGACTGCTCCAGACCGAGGAGTACGCGCGTGCCGTCCTCGAACGGCATCCGCATGTCACGTCCGAGCAGGTGACCGAGCGGGTGACGGCGAGGCTCGCGAGGCAGGCGGTGCTCGACCGCGACGACCCGCCCGTGTTCTGGGTGCTGCTGGACGAGGCCGTTCTGCACCGAGAGATCGGCGGCCCGAAGGTTATGCATGATCAGTTGACGCATTTGGCCGACATGGCACGACGGCCGACGATAACGGTGCAGGTAGTACCCCGAACGGGAGCGCACGTCGGCCTGCTGGGCGCGTTCGTCCTAGCCGAAACAACCGAGGCGCACGTCGCCTACCTGGATCACATCGCAGACGGCATGACCACTGATTCGCCCGCTATCGTTGCTCAGGTGAACACCCGGTTCGACGTGTTGCGGACCGAGGCTCACAAAGGTAGCGAGTCCCTGATGATGATTGAGGCGGTGGCGGAGGCATGGGCACCGTAGACAGTGCCACCTGGCGCACGAGTTCCTACAGCGGCACGAACGGCAACTGCGTGGAGGTTGCCGACACGTCCGGCACCGTCGCGGTGCGCGACACCCAGGACCGGGCGGGCGCGGTGCTGACGCTCAGCGCGGACACCTGGCGAACGTTCCTCGACGCGCTCAAGTAGCCTGACAGCAAGCAACAAGGCCGCCCTGGGACTCCCCAGGGCGGCCTTCGTCGTTGCTCACCTCGTCTCAGTGCACACCGCGAAGTCTGCCTCGCCGAGTCCGGGCACCGTGCGGGCACTTGGTCCGGCAAGGTGACGCGGGTCTACGGGTCTACAGGTCGTCCACGTAATCCATCCTTGCGCCCAGAACTGGAAGAATGGAGGTACCGAAGCAACAAGGGGAATGATGAACGATGTGACGCCAGCCGAGTACCACGGCGACGGGCCGATGTACGACGGCGAGAGCATCCACCAGGCGTTAGGCGAGAACACGGCCTACAGTCTCGGCGGGCACCTGGTGAACAAGGCGGCCCAGAGATTCGGCCGCGGCCTCGAGCACGAGCCCGTCGATGACGCCGAGCGCGCATCCCAACAGACGGCCCGGAACGCTGCCCGCAGCGCCCCGATGGGGCTACAGGACGGTAGAGGGGACGGGACGCCGGCCTACGACTTCCACGCCAACCTGAGCCAGATCCGCTCTGCCTTGCGGACGGGTGCGTAACCGTGAACTACCTTCACATCGTCGCCGTCTTACTCGCCCTCGTCGGCGTCGTGCCTGCGCTGACTCTGGCCAGCCCGATCAGGGTTCAGCACCGCGCTATCCCGAGCATCATGATCGTCCTTGCCCTGGTGCTGTGGTTCCTGCCCATGGGCACGGACCTCGCCCTGGCTTGCGTCCCGCTCGCCGCGTGGATTTCTGTCCGGCTCGGCATCGAGCACGCAGGCCACGAGCCGGCCAACTACGACCCGGCCGTCAAGGCGGTCAAGGATGTGACCAAGGCGGCCCGCGAGCGCATCAAGCCCTCCGAACCAGTCGAGGTCACCCGGTACGTCACCAAGGCGTACCCGGCCCCGGACGACCAGGACGACGAGTCCGACAGCGAAGAGGACGACGTGAACGACACCGACGCCACCGCCGAGGACGCCGAGGTGAGCCCGGCCGAGCCCCTGAGCGACAAGCTCGACTCACTCGCCGCCGACCCGGCCCTGCCGGTCGGCCTGCGTAACCAGCTCGCGGGCCAGCGCTCCACTCGGATCAAGACCGACGGCCCGCGCAGCGCCACCACCCAGAGCGCGATCCGCTCGTTCGTTCCCAGCTTGCTCGACTAGGGACGGGTATGTAGAAGCTCGTCGCCCGTGATGGCCCGCGTCGTCCCATCGGCGGATCGTGGGGACGGTTCGGCGTCGGTTGTGACCAAAGAGTTGACACTCGAACCGTGTTGCGTATAATGCAGCCGTTTGCTATGATAAGACCATCTACTTGTGAGATCTGGTTGGTCTCGATGGAGGCGAGTAGGCACGGGATTGGCCTCCCGCTGCCTCTCGCCTTCAGGCTTTCTAGAGCTCTCTGGTAGATAAGCCAACCAACCACGGGCCAAGCCCTCTCACAGAAGGTAACCGACATGCCTGCACAAGCTGTCTTATCTCCTCCCGCGCCCGTCGAGACGACTCCGGGCAGCACGCCGACTCTCCGTTACAAGAACTTCTTCGCCGCCCGCGACGCGCTGAACAAGATGCTGGAAGACCAAACGCTCACGCTGACCGGGCCGCAGGTCGCCCTCTTCCGCTACCTGATCGAGCACGCTTGGTATAACCCCCGCAAGCCCAAGGACGCCGGCTACGTCATCGAGTCCGCGCTGGGGAACCAGATCATCGGCCCCCGGCTGGGCGTCAACGAGAAGACGATCCGCCGCGCGCTGCCGGTGCTGGACGAACTGGGGCTGACGTCCCGCTACGAGCGCCCGCTGCTGACCGGGGGCAAGGACCCCGACGCGATCCGGGTGGACTGGCTCCTGGTCCTGGACACAGAGTCCGGTTCCGAGCCGGGCAGAGAGTCCGGTTCCGAGCCGGGCAGGGAGTCCGCTTCCTTCCTCTATGAAAAGACAGGGCAAGAGACATCATCAAGAGCCGGTGATGATGACGGGTCGGCTTCGCCTCACAGTCAAAGTCAAAACCAGGATGAGTCCCTGTCTCACCGGGATGCTTACGCCTCCTGGCTTGGGGTCGAGCCCGCCAGCATCGGCCGCAACGCGGTCGAGCTGGCTGACCGCCTCAACGTCGAGTATGGCTGGGACGCTTTGCGGGACGCTCTGGAGGAGTCCGAAGCGAAGGGTAACAACCCGGTCGCTTACTTTGTCCGCTCTGGTGAGTCCATCTGCGCGCAGCACATTGAGGAGCAAAGGCACCTGGTCGAGGAGGCCGAGCGCAAGGCCGAGGAGACTGCGCGGGAGGCTGCCGAACAGGCTGCCAGGGACGCTGAACGCCAGGCCGCCGACGCTGAGATCGAGACCCTGATTCCAGTCATCGCGGCCGTCGGGCGTCACAACGACGTCATGCGCGATCCACGGAAAGGGTTCAACTGGCACACCGAGGAGGAAGGGGAGGCATGGGCCCGGCGGCGGGTGGAGTCGCTGCGCCTCACCAGCAAGGGCGACACCCAGAAGCACCTCCGGTCCGTCCGCAAGCTGGCCGAGAGGGCGACGGAGGAACAGGCCGCGTGGGAAGCCAGCATGAAGGAACTAGAGCAGGAGGCGATTGCGTGAGCGACGGTACCGACAAGGTGGCTGCTCGGATGACCAGGATCGAGAAGCGGGTTGGCTACGCCGAGCGTGAGGCCCGGCACTTCGAGCAGTGGGAAAAGCAGGTCGCCCGGCGCAAGCAGATCTGGTCGGCGGAGCTGTTTGACCGCGAGCACGAATGTCTGATGGCCCAGGCCGTCGAAGCCAGCCGGGCGGCCGACTCGTGATCCGGTTACCCCGTTGCCCTGAGCGGATCTCCGAGGACGGGCGTACCTACTACCAGTGCGCCCGGCCGATCCACAGAGGCCACTGCTGGACGCCAGCCCATGGCGGCATCGCGTGGCGCGTCGCAGGGGAGTCTCAGGACCGCCACAGAGCCCCAGCGCCCTCGGACTGCCTCGTGCCCGTCGCGCCCGCCATGAGGCGTCCTGCGCGCTCCCTGCGGTCTCACCGTGGCGCGGCGAAACCTAAGCGAGACTCTGCACACGGTGGTTCGCGTCGTCCAGCTCGACCTACGAAAGCCGTAAACCCGTGACTCGTAAAAGCAAACCACCCGGCCACATCTAGGAGCCGGGCGGCCTACTCGGTCTGGCTACGCATCAGGGGACTTGCCCCACAGCTCCTCCGGCTGCACGAAGCTGCCAAAGCCCGTGAGGGTCTTGATGTATCCGCCCTCGCGGAGCAGGTCCAGTGCGGCCCGCGCCGTGTTCTTGGCCACGGACGGCTCGGTCATGCTGATGATGTCCGCGATGCTCGGCACCTGCTCGCCCACCATGTAGACGCCGCGCTCAATGCGACTCCGGATTTCGTTGAAGATGACGTTCTTCGGCAGGTCGGGCACGGTAAGGCCGCGCACCCGGATCTGTGCGGTCTTCTCGGCCTCGCGCCGGGTCTCGTCGCTTTCACGCTTGGTGGGCATGTCCTAACGCTACCCATGTCGGGCCAGATACGGCAAGTTCCCCCGTGGTGTGTCCTGATGGATCAGGCTGCAGCATTGAACGGATCGGAGTCTACAGATCTACAGATGACACACTCACAGTCATCGTGAGCTGATCTGATACACTTAGACCATGCTAAATCCGAGCGGACCCGAGCTGATCCGGGCGAGTGCCGCAGCCAGACTGTTAGGCAAACACGTCAATACGCTCAAGCACTGGTCAGATCAGGGCATCCTGCCCGAGCCGATCCGCCTCGGTCCTCGCGGTGATCGCCATTACCGAGCTGAGGACATCGAAGCGGTGCTACGAGACGGAGCAAGCGAATGACGTACGACGGACTTACTGAGACCCAGCGGGCCTGGTTAGACAGCCAGCACAACCGCGAGGCCTTCGCTGACCTCAGCGCAGCCGAGATCAACAAGCTCAGCTTCACCGAGTTCGCCCGGCGCACAAGTCGGCCGAGCTTCGCGGAGAGCGCTATCGCGTCCTTGGACGCCGCATACGAGGCGCAGCCCGCTCGTCAATCTCCGGCTACCGCTCCAGAAGCCGCGCAGAACGTGCGAGCTGCCCAGCAGCCCGGCATGGACATCAGCGCGATGGACATGGATCAGTACGCCCAGGTGCGCGACCAGCTCGGCATGGGCCAAAGCAGCCAGTACGGCCGAGGCATCTTCGACAGCGCTCCCTCGCAGTCTCAGGCGTACACGGACGCCGCCCGCGCTCAGGCCGGACGGACATCGCTCTCGAACGCTAACGTCGTGCAACCGCCTCGGATCGAAGGCCGGTACCTCAACCCGGACGAGATCCGAGACACCCGCACCACAGCGCAGCGCTTCGCCACGCCGGGCAACGCCTGGCAATGGCCGACCAGGTAACGAGTGATAGAAGAAGACGATCCAAAGGAGACAGTCATGCCATCACCACTGAACCCATCGATCACGACCCCACGCCAGGGCGATCGGAGCCACCGGAACAGCCGGGGTCCTCGTGACCTGACCGGACGCGAGTACCAGCGCTTACACGCCGAGAACGACGCGCGTAAGGCCGCCGAGCAGGCCGGTTCGATCGACATTGAGTCCATCAAGCAGGCCGAGTTCCTGCGTGGTTGGGACGAGGGCTTTGACGTTGGCGTCGCCGCTGTGGTCAAGCAGCTCACGGACGAGGGTGTCATCGACGCCAACGACGCGGACGCGGACTGCGACGCGGACGTCGAGTAGGCCATGGCAACCATCCCAGCAGCCAACCCCATGGGCGGCACGACGCCGGCCGCCTACACGTGGGGCGCGAATAAGCACTTCGCCGCCGGCATGACGCAGCCCGACGACGGCAACTACGAGCAGCTCCAGCGACTTTCTGGCGGGTATCAGGCCGGCCAGTTCGAGACCATGACCGACCAGATCGAGCAGGGGAGTGATGGCGATGAGCCGTAAACGTCCGACCCCGCTGTTCAGCGCCAACGCGCCCGTGGTCCATGAGGACCCGCCCGCGGAGTCCGGCTATCCAGCGAGCCTGACAGAGCGCATACGCCGGTTCCTGCTGACGGACGGCGAGGCGCTGTTCGCCGCACAGAAGCGCCAGGCGGACTACCACCAGAAGCTGGATGAGACCCAAGCCCAACCCAGGAATTGAGAGCACCATGTCAAGTTCAGGCGCATTACCGGCAGGGACGACCGCGTACAGCTCGACGCTGACGGCGGGCACGGCCGACCTGGTTCAGTTCAGCGACCGCTACGGCTACGTGACCGTGACCAACATGAGCACGTCGGGCATCCTGTCAGTCCGCACCCATGGCACGGCAGCGACCGAAACGGGCGGCGTCCCTGGCACCAACTGCTACGTGGTCATGCCGGGCGAGACCCTGCTGCTGGCCAACGCTTTACCGCTCTGGTACCAGTCGAGCAACGTGCTGGTCAGGGGCAGCAATCAATTCGGCGGCGGCAACACGTCGGACAGCCCGACCAGCCCCGGACTGGTGACCCCGATGGAGTCGCTTGCTGGCGGCGCGAGCAGGAACCCCGGCACGTCGATCTCTATCATCAGCGCCGACGCCAACACATACACGGTCGCGGCTACCGGTTAGAAGCTTCCGGCCCGGTCGCCGGGCATGTCGGCCGGGCCGGACTACCCCCTTCGAGACTCCCAAGGAGTTGGGGCGGGCACTTCATCACCTTCCGTTCCCAGAGGAGAACACGATGGCCAAGCACTCTGAACGAGACTTACGCGGCAGGTTCACCAGGTCAGGAGCGCCAATCCCGAACGTGGACGGGTCGGGCGCGGACCCGATCGAGTACGACGGACCCGTCCAGGACGGTAACCACCCCTACCCCGAGTTCAGCCAGGCGTACTCGACTCGCGAGGTCCCCGGCCTGAGCTACGACCCGTCGCATGGCGGGTACCATCGGCGCATCCCACAGCGGTCGCAGACGCTGGTCAACGGCGACACGGGTGAGATCCGCACCGAGGTTCCCGAGCACGTCATCCGGGCGCTGATGCCGCACGAGCGGACGGAAACCCACCTGGCGGCGGCGGCCGGTGATCCTTTCGCGCTGAACTTGATGGGTTACGCCCAGCCCGATTTCCACGGTGAGTCGCACCAGCACATGGGTTCGGCCGATGTGTACGCCAACGACGGCTCGACGCACCACGCGTTCCCGTCCTCCCTTGAGTTCAACCCGCGCCAGCGGTGGCGCACCGAGTAGCCGATGCCGGGCACCCCGAAAGGGGTACGCGACGCCTGCGGCAAAGGGAGGCCCGCCCGTCAAAGAGGGGGTCTCAGCGGGGGTCACGACACGGAAACTGACGGAACGAAAAAGAAGGGCGGGCACCCCCAGATGGACGCGCGGACATGCGAGTACTGCCACAACCTGTTACCCGCTGACGCCCGGACTGACCAGCGTTTCTGCTCGCGCTCGCACAAGACGGCGGCCCGCAAGCAGCGACGCAAGCGGGAGAAGATCCGGGCCAGCCTAGTAACTGCGGGTCTCCCTCTCGGCAGTCATGCGAGCGAGCCAGACGCGCACGCCCGCCACATAGAGACCGACGCCCGTATCCGCGCCATCCTGGCGGCCGACGAGGCAGGGCGGGCACCCCAGGAGCAGGCCCGAGAGTGGGCGGCGTATGCAAGACGTCACGGAACCATTCACCCCGACGAGCTGGCGGCGCGGCAGGCGCGCGGCAGGCAGGCGCGGGCCCAGGACTGGCAGCAGGGTACGGCCAGGTTCCAGCCCAACAGGCCGGCGACGCTGGCCGACGCGGGTAGGCGGGCACGCGCTCGGCAGGGACGGCCGATGTCTGGCTACGCGCCAGCCGGGCCGGCCCGCTGGGACGACGACCCAGAGCTGCAAGCCGAGATGATCGACATGGGGAACTGGCGGCGCGGTCGTAGGTAGCGATTGGGCTACTGATCAAAGATCCCGCAGTGAGGGGAATGGTGCTTAGGCCACCATCACTCGTCGGGCGGAACTTGCAATACTGCTGCCCTACTACTTCCCGGACCGCCGGAGGAGTGCCGCCACGCCCGTAAACAAGGTGCCAAACGCCGCCATTACCGTCGCCGCGACCACCCAGGTATTGTCGGCCCCTGCCGACGAAGCCCCTGCATGCGCTCCACTGCCTGGCGCAGTCTGCGCGGGCGAGGCTCCCATAACCAGATGACCAGCATCCGGCCAGAACCGCGCCAACAGCAAGCACACCATCAGGCCGATGGCAGGCGGCCACAAGTAGAACTCGAGCGTTGCCCCGCCCACCTTCAGAAACGAGCCGATGACTGCCCCTGCCGCTAGAACCCCAAACTCGACACTCACCTTTGTGGGAACAGGCCAGCCAGTCCCCACCACATGGCACAGCAACAAACAGTCGATCAGACAGACAGCCGTGGCTGCCGAGAACACTACTAGTGCGTTGCCCCGATCCTCTTGCAGGCTCTCCCACAGATCTATCCCGTTTTGCCTGTTCCAGACAGGCTTTTGAGGGCCTTCAAATAGAACAGGAATTTGAGGACCGCCAAATGGACCAGGATTTTGTGGACCGCCCAATAGATCAGTCTCGTCCGGCGAATCGGCGTACAACGCGGCCTCAAGAAGCTTGCGGTCATGGGCGTACCAAGAGACGCAAAGGTACATGAGCAACGCAAAGGCACCCACGGGCACCTGAGACAACACGAAAACAGTCCACCCGACCCAGCTCATCAGCACAGCTTAGCCGGGGATAAACCGGTCATGGTGGGAAGAGCGATCACTCTCTTGGATCTTCGAGTCTCATGCCAACTCGCAGTCGGCTAGAGAGGGCGCGCACTGTCCTCGAAGCTCGCCCGCGTTCACTCCGGTCATTCGTGTACCCCGCTTCAACCTGTGGATCTGTAGCCGTCGGGAGTTCCGTAACGTCCGCGTCCCGCAAGACTTCGGGGACGGGCCAACCGTGCAGCACCTCACCAGGCCGCGGCCCCTGTGCACCGGATCAATCAGCGCGGGTACTCCGGGCGACGGCCGGGCAGCCTTGCTCACTCATAGGCCGAAACAAGACAGCGGGTACTTCCCGGACTCCCCGGAATCGACAGCGGGTACTCCATGGCGGGTACTCCACTCACGGCCCACGGCCACCAGTTCGGCCCCCGCCCCGAGGACGCCGGGCAGGCTCCCGAAAGAGGCCGGGCGCACCCGCTACTACCTAGACGACATAGAAGACAGACAACACCTAGCGCATGCTCAAGTGCCCTCTGCGTCCCCGGTGTTCGCTCTCCAGTCCCTGGTACTCCCCAGTCTGGACTGCCCCCAGTCTGGCAACTTGACCCCCTGTCTGGTCCCCTCCGTCAGGCATCACGCGCGGGTGAGCGCCCACCGCACGGCAGGCAGTGGCGGTAGTGGCAAACCCGAGTGAGGAAGTAGGAAATTGGTCTGTCAAGTCCTGTCAGGCGCTAGCGCGCCATGCCTTGGTATGTCAAGGAGTCTCAGAATCCCGTGGCCTATGGCAGGTGTGAGACCCGTAGCTCCTGGACCTTCTGAGACGCCTTGTGAGACGGCCCCGACCTGGGGCGACGCGGGATCTACAGGCATCTACGGCTGCAACGGGTCCGTCTCATCTACCGGCCGTTTGTGAGACCCCCGTGCAGCTCTCGCCCGGCCACCTGGCGCGCGGTCTACGGGTCTACAGATGTCTTCTGTGTATCTGAGCAGCTCACACCAGATTTGACCCACACTGATACAGTCTGATACAGTTCTACGTATCGGGCCAAGCGGCCCGGCCCCGGAGCTAGGGACTCCGGGCTAGTGGTTGGAGGACCACAATGCAGAACGACGTCGCGAGCCTGCTGGCCCGAATCGACGCGGTTGGCGCTGAAGCCGAGCCCGTCGCCTACGTGACCGAGGACGGCGAGACGGTGACCGCCGAGGCCGTGACCGAGGCCGCGCTGAACGTCGCGCCTCAGGTGATCACCTATGACCCAGTTGCCGGCCAGGTGGACAGCGACGCGTACGAGCGCGGCGAGCTGGTGCCCGTTCCCACGGTCTTCGACCGCCAGGCCGAGCAGCAGGAGGCCGCCGACTGGCTGCTTGACGAGCGGATGGCTAACGGCATGACGACCAACGAGATGGGTTCCGACGTACATATTGACGCCCATGCCGGTGTCGAATCATGGCAGCGCCACCTGGAGCAGCGTCAGCGCGAGCAGGCAGAGAAGGCGCACGCGCTAGACCGGATGGCCGACGTCCGCGAGTTCATGGCGTCCAAGATCGCCCTGCCGGACGCCAAGCGCGACCACTACCTGGACATTTTGACGCTCTACGTGCTCCACACCTACAGCTTCCGGGCGTCGGGCCTGACCCCCTACCTGTACGTCATCGCCCGGAGCCGTGGCGCGGGCAAGTCGCAGGTCGGCAAGCTCGTGCACGTCATGTCCAAAAACCCGACCAAGCTGCTCAACCCCCAGGTCGCGACGCCGGCTGTCATGGCCGACTTCTTCGAAGAGGGCATGGTTACGCTCTTCGATGAGACGGACAAGCTCACGGCGGGGGAGGCCAAGGAGATGTCCGCGCTGCTCAACCTCGGCAACGTCAAGGGCGGCGCGCGCTACAAGATGCGCGGTGGCAAGGCCGGCGGCCGGGTCGAGCAGGCGCTGTTCGCTCCCAAGGTCGTCATGGGGATTGCCCGAGACGGCTCGCTGCCTTTCCCCGAGGACACGATGAGCCGTGGAATCGTCCTCGAGATGGAGACCTGCTCGCAGGATGAGAAGCGACGCATCGGCCGGTTCTCGGCCAACTTCACCGACTACCGCGGCGACGCAGAGATCACGGCGCTTCGCGAGTGGATGACCGGGTGGTCTCTGCTCAACGACCGGGCGATCCGCGACGACGTGCCCGAGCTGCCCGACCTGAACGGCTTCCGCAACGGCGAGGTCGTGGAGCCGCTGGTGACCCTGGCCGACCTGCTGGGCGGGGACTGGGCCGCGCGTGTCCGGGCAGCACTGGTCGCCCTGGATACCACCGCCGCCACCCCGGTTGACCCCACCGAGTCGTTCATGGACAACGTGCGGGCAGTCCTGGAGACCTACCGGGCCGACCACCCGGAAGCGCGCTACATCCCGACGACGGATCTCTACGACGCGTGGAAGGCCGTTAGCGAGGAGCGGTTGAACTCCATCTCGTTCGGGAAGCGCATCGGGTCCTACGACCTTCAGTCGAAGGTGACCAAGATCGTCGGCAAGTCGGTGCGGGCTTACGAGATTGAGGCCCTGGCGGAGCTGGCCGCCTAGCAGCCCGCAGGCGGCCCCTGGAGCGATCCGGGGGCCGTTCTGCTGTCCCTGCCGTCCTCGCCCGAGCGCGCTTCTTAGGGCCATTCTGGAGCCACTCGGGCTGATGTGCGTATACCTATAGACAACTTGACACATACTGATACACCTTGACATATCTAGGACTGATCAGGCATAATTAGGTCTTGGGACGGTGAGGGACCGGCCCGCAAGACCTGGAGGGGTCAAGATGAGCAAGACCACCTGGACCGCAAGGACCAAGAACCAGCTCGTTGCCGCGCTCGCGCGCAAGGGCTGGAGCCGAGCGAGCGTGCGCGACGTCTGCGACCGGGCCTACATGAACGGCTTCGCGCTGACGACGGACAACACGGCCGAGATGGTCGCCATCGTGACCTTCGGAGACGCAGAGGTTGACGCCTGGGATGCCGAGATCGCGGCCTACGACGAGGGCATGGACCGGGGCATGGCGATGGTCAGGGCTCGTGACGCCGCCAGGCAGTGCGCCCCCGACACGGGCGTGCAGCACGCCGCGCACGTCCTGGCCACCCTGGACTACCTGACCGCCAACGACCCCGAGGGCGAGGACGGCGAGCCAGCCACCGTGGGCGACATGATCGCCGAGATTGCCGCGCTCCCAGCCTTCGCGGACTGCGGTGTCTGTCTGACTCGCCTACCGGCCGGCCGGATGACCCGCTTCGGTGCCGAGTACGTCTGCCGAGACTGCTCGCCCCTGGACCTCGGCCGGGCGGCCTGCCAGGTTGACCCCGCCTACACGGTGACCCACACGAACGGCATCACACAGGTGTTCCGCACGGCGGGTAGGGGGCGGGTAGCCGGCGAATCGGCCGTGGGTAGCTTCCGGTGGGTACTTGAGTGGGCCGCCTACGGCACGTACGCGCCTGACGGGTCGTCACGCGGGACCTACGCCACGCCGGGCGAGGCATACGCCGTGGTCCGCCACAACGACGGCCGGTACACCCTGGCAGGGGAGACCCGGCACCTGTAGAGCTGTAGACGGGAGGGCCGGGCACCCTAGCCCTCCCTGTCAAGCCTTGACAGACCGGCTCTGAGTGTGCTAGAGCCGGTCAGACCGACCCCCATCCTTAAGCGATCTGTGACCTGGGAGCGGGGGCCTGGTCGCGCGGATGGAGTGAATCCGGAGCCGGGGGACAGTGGCAT
>Ga0335072_10002609_pt1 | contig 27823 bp, 29 predicted proteins | sample Lox_Sample_21_FD_206725 | JGI IMG/M metagenome (GOLD analysis project Ga0335072, IMG submission 206725) | Soil microbial communities from Loxahatchee National Wildlife Refuge, Florida, United States - Lox_Sample_2.1 | ecosystem: Environmental > Terrestrial > Soil > Wetlands | place: USA... | reverse complement strand
TAACCCTTCAGTCAGCTCCCCCATAGCCATATTCCAGCTTTCTCCTTTCTTACGTATAGCATCTTTCTGCATCTTCACAAGCCTTTTCCACTTATTTCGCAAGTCCCCAAATACCTTCTCCCCATCCACTTGCTCGCCAATTGCAATGGTGATCTTCTTCCCTGGGCGAGGTAGGAAGCGAGGCCATTCTCTGCTCTCGTGCATCACCTGCTCGGTGCCGGAAATGAAGATTGGGATGATAGTGGGGAGGGGCTCAGATTCGAGAATTAGGCGCGAAACGCCCCATTTGAAATAACGCATTCGCACGGACGGGTGTTGGTGGATGAAACCTTCGGGAAAGATGTGTACCCAGCTGTGGAGACGGGATGGGTAGGCGGATGGAGCTGGGAAGGTGTCGGTTCCATTTGTGGAGTAGGTTAATGTGCCAGAGGCAAATGGATCTGTGATGTCGGGGGATTTGGGATTCAGCGAAGGCGATGAATTCGTGCTGTTAGGATAAGGCTCAGAGGAGGAGAATGGCTGTGCAGATAGGAGGCGAATAGCTTGTGTCATGGTGGGTTGGAAGAGGCCCCCATATTGCGAGTACTTCGTACGGTGTATAGGCAGGGTTTGGCCGAAGGAGAAGAATGCCGAGGTGGCTCTACCGCAAGCTTAATATAATTCGTGTGCAGAATTTATAAAAGGGGTTCTACGTACTTGTTCTGAAAACATATATCATGGCTCGCGAGACTCCATCTGTGGTTTTCGGGATTGAACGCATATCTGAATGGAAGAATTCCCCACATTAAAGGGTCATCGAGACTAAAGTCATATTTCAATCAGGTTCGAATTCTTCTTGTACCCTGATAATATAGTTTGACGTTTTCTAGCATACGTACGCACATGCTTATATGATTTGATACTGTTACAGCAGATTAATCAGCGCGAAGCTCATTGTCGACGAACCATTGAAAGGGCTATGTACCAGTAAGTAATCCCTTTTCTCTAGCTCCAACATCCTTCCTCCCATCTAAAACTTCTAAGAAACGATCTAACCCTATGACCTCTGTATTATTAAACCTGAATAGAAAGTAGCGAGAAAGGAAGCCAGTGACGCCCATGACGAAGGAGGAGGTTGCGCGCCATGGCAGGGAAGGTTGGTTTGGTGGAGGTGGAGACATTCGTAGATCTCAGATTGGAGGGATTCAAGGGATCGGTATGGGTATCATTTTAGGGTTTGACAAGAAATAAAATACAAATACATAAAGAAACGCGATGTTGTAAAGATCTGAAGTCAGCTCGTAATTTCGCGATCAAAGGTCCATCCTATGACGGAGGGCAAGAATTGACAGGGATCCCAAGGAGAAAGGTTCGGCCGCTGCTCCGCTTGAATTTCTTATACAGAGTTGCTGCTTCTTTCCACTCGTAAATCTACTCATAACGTCAGTTTGTAACATTATCGACAGATAATGCTTAATTTCTGGGCCTCAAGATGTCACACAGTAAGCTTTGTGCTCCAGCTAAGATTCATACTCTCATCCATGTGACCTTAAAATTGATCAACCTGCTATAGGCAAGCGCAACACCGCGCGCTCGGTCTTTACCTCATATGAACGTTCTTTAGCCAAATCGGCCTGGTCAAACAATTCCGCTCGACTGTCCAGAGACTCTTTCCTACCATTTGCGTCATGCCGTCTCTGTCTCCTTCCAGCAAGAACGCCAGTCTCCTGTTCCCACGGAGATATTTTTTGCAGAGAATGTGCATTGTCTAATATATTGGCTCAAAAGAAAGAAATCAAGCGCCTGGAGAAGATCAGGGAAAGGGAGATGGCCGAAACAGAAGAAATGACGACCAAAGAAGAAGAGGAAGCGAGGCATCGGGCGGTCGAAGAGTTCGAAAGAGTGCAAATGGGTCTGGAAGCTAAAGTTGGAGGCGGCCGGAGTATTATTGGGCGAGAAAATGGGAAGGTAGTGGTAGAAGAAGATATTCAAGGTGGCAAAAGGGGGGAGAAGAGGAAATTCGAGCTGGACGAGGACGAGCTTCTCCGCATAGCTCGAGATGAGAGGACAAAAGCGAGGAAAGCGATTAATGACGAAAAAGCGTCCAAAACTACGCTTCCGTCCTTCTGGGTTCCATCAATCACACCATCCTCAAACACGAATAATACTCTACATGACATAGCCAAGAAAGTAAAAGTTTCGCCAGTCTGCCCGTCATCTCCGATCGACCAACCACACAACTATTCCCTACATACGCTCATCCCTGTTTCGTTCACGGAAGAAAGCATCGATGGGACAAAAACTACACAGCGTATATGTCCAGCTTGCAAGAAGGCGCTTAGCAACAGCTCCAAAGCAATGTTGACGAAACCATGCGGGCACGTGTTATGCAAAAGTTGCGTGGAGAAATTTATGACTGTTGGCAAGGGAGCAGAACCACACGCACCACCGCATGAAGCGGACAGGGTACGCTGTTATGTCTGTGAGACTGATTTGACGGAGGTGAAGGGAAAAGCTGACAAGGCTGAGAAAGCCGAGAAGGAAAAAATTAAGCCAGGATTAGTGGAGATAAAAAGCGAAGGTACAGGGTTTGCAAGTGCTGGGACGAATAAGGTCGAAAAGGTAGGAGTCGCCTTTCAATGCTAAAAATTGGGGAGGTTGGGGAATTTCTAGGTTGTCATACATGACTCAAGCTCGGCCTGCTTCAGCCTAGCGCTGCCTAGATCGATAGCCTCGCCTGTGGCTTCTTGCTGACGATAAGAACTTTGCGGATCCCCCACCAAACATCACGTTACAGTCTATCACATTATTCCTCATGACTACCTTACAATTTCTCGGCATAATGCCGCTCTCCAGCTATGGAGACTTCTGGAAATTGCCTCGCGAAATTCGTGACATGATTTATGCAGAGTACTTCTCCGTGGACACTGCACCAGCCCTTGAAAAGCATCTAGAAGCCACCAAGTCTCAAGCAATCTTCTATGTCACTGAGCCGGACACGAGCCTTCTTAGAGTCTCCCGTGCGCTATATAGGGAATCGCAACCTGTGCGTATATTATAGAAATTATGCACTGCACTTGACTGACTATAGCAGTTTTGGAAGAACTGTTGCCAGGGTCGTAGACTATTCCGGATCGCTGCGGACGTCTCAACCAACGAGCCAGTCAAGAGGGACATGTTTCTGACACTGTCCGCCGAATGCCTTCCCAAACCTTCCCCGTTCACTCGAGCCATGCATATCACTTGGATATCTTACCGCTGGCTCCACAACCCACGCCTCTACAGGGTACCAAACGGTGGCATGGAGAGAGCACGCATCGTGTTCCCAAATCTGAGATATTTTTTTAACGCGGAGAAGAGTGAGATTGATCGAAGCATGGAGATTTTCACAAAAATCCTTGGGTTGTGTTCTTCGCGGATCCCAGGCCGTTTGAACATTTTCATCGAAGACGCAAAATGGCCACTTCCGCAACCGGGTGAAAATGTGTGGTATAAACGTCTTCATCAGGGTATGACCAGGCGCAGTCTGATGAGATCTCGAGAAAACCAGTTGGACGCTATTATAAAACAGCTGAACGATATCATTCTCCGGTTCCAGAAGCTTGTTACGATTGTCACTTTCACTTTTGGTGACATGGCCAATGGTCGCTATAGAGATAGTACCGGAGAAGTCAGACGCATCGTAGCTGTCCTCCAGCAAAAGGTTCGAGGCACTGCGATCAGCTTTGAATATATATAATGATTCGCTGTCTCAAAGTTGTACTGACGCTTTGTGCATTCATACCTCCGTTTCCCAAACATCTTTATCCGAGAATATGCAGAGAAAGTATTCATCATTGGTAGACACTACCTTGGATGACGGAGTTGCATATCCAGAGTGTACAATTGAAGCTGTTACTCTCAAAATAGTGGGGGGGAAACTAGGGTCGTGCGCACGGACGCTATCCGCACATGCAAATCTGGGGAAGTCGAACCATGACGTCGACTGAATCGTAGATCGGGAACCATTCCGGCAAACGCCTCAATTACCTCCTCGTCATGGCTTTCCCCACACTTGATTTTCTCGTCCTCCCTCATGTTTCCTAAGTTGAATCGTGGAACAGTTAATTCATAAATCTATCAGAATGGCTCATATTTATAACAGCCAGCTGGTACGTCATCGTCTTCCAGCTCCATCAACCCTGACCTGTACTAATTCACATAAAGGACGCCTATACTCTGTACCACAAACGGCATGAGGATCACCCGTCCCAATCCATCGGCCCAGCGCTTCCAGCACTTGGTCACGCTCTGGCAGGTTCAATGGGCACCGCCATCTCCAACCTATGTATATATCCCCTTGACCTCATAATTACTCGTTTGCAAGTCCAACGTCAGCTCCGCAAATCCTCCACTACACCTGATGAAGAGGAGTACAAAGGCATACTAGATGCAGCAGACCATATTTACAACCACGAAGGCGGAATCTCTGCATTCTATACGGGCATTATCCAGGACACGGTCAAAAGCATTGCGGATTCATTCCTCTTTTTCTTATTCTACAATTACCTTCGACAGAATAGACTGCGGAAACACGGGACAAAGACGACAACGCTACCTGTCCCTGACGAATTTGCCGTTGGTGCACTCGCAGGAGCATGCTCCAAATTCTTCACAACTCCTATCTCTAATATTGTGACGAGGAAACAAACTGCTAGGATGATATCCGCCCGCTCAAGCTCTTCCCATACAGAACCTAGCGTCCAAGAAATTGTATCACAAATCCAATCTGAGAAAGGTCTCCAAGGTTTCTGGTCTGGTTACTCGGCCTCTTTAGTGCTCACTCTTAATCCGAGCATAACATTCTTTCTCTATGAGACATTCAAGCGCACTTTGTTGCCAAGGTCGAGAAGAGACGATCCAGGTGTAGGCGTTACATTCCTAATGGCCTCTGTGAGCAAGGCAATCGCTTCTACAATCACCTATCCATTTTCTCTCGCGAAAGCAAAGGCCCAGGTTGGATCCAAAACACCTGTAAATCCAGATGCCGCTTCAGAGATCAGGGTAGAAATATCCACAGCATCCAAGTCATCGCACGACGTAAATGTCAAGGAACGAGAACAAGAAGCAAGATCCGCAGGTAAGAACGTCAAACCCACAGCCGCCCGCTCAACCGTCTTTTCCATCATCCTCCATATCTACCGGACCGAAGGACCCCAAGCCCTCTACGAAGGTGTCTGGGGCGAGATCCTTAAAGGCTTTTTCAGCCACGGCATAACAATGCTTGTCAAAGAAGCGGTGCACAAATTCACCATCGAGCTCTACTTCATCTTCCTCCGTGCCCTAAAGCGCATGCCTACCGCCAGCGAGCCTGTAGGGCAGGCCCGAGAGATGACACAGAGTGCTACTTCCCAGGCACAAGAGGCGGGGGCGAAAGCGAGAGAGATTGCTCAGAGTGCGTATGGCAAGGCGACAAAGGGGGTGACTGGTGCTTACAATAGCGCTGCGCAGACGGTGGAAAATGTAGTGGATGGAGCAAGAAAACACTTTGAGACTCCAAAGGGAAATGTTGGGGAGGTTTACGAGAGGGGAAAGGTTGTGGGAAGTAATGCGTCCGAGACGGCGAAGTCGGGCTCGGATATGGCGAGTCAGGAAGCGGGACATTTGTTAGGGAATGCGCAGGAGATGTTGAGGGAGGATATCGAGGAGATGGACAAGGGCATGAGGCCTGCGAAGGGGACGGGGGGTGGCGATTGAGTCGTTGAGGACTCGAATCTGAAAATATCAGATTGAGCGATTACGTACGCAAATATATCGGAGCCATCTTCTTTTTATACTTCCTTCAAGTAGATTCACACCTCTTGTACAATATACGCACAATGTTCAATCTCAATTCGCCAGCCAACAAACTTACACTAAGGGCGGAAACCTCTGCGCTATGTCAATCCGCCCCCGCTAAGCGTGAGCCCATGAATACTCATACCCCAACCACTCCCCCCCACCACAAAACTCTCATTGACAACCAAACCTCTTTGCCATTCACACACCCCTTCAGCGCGCAGGAAACCCATTCATCGCTCACGCTTCCGCCGGTTGACAAAATCCAAGGATAGCCGTGCACTGTATCTCGACCAGCGATATGGATGTCTGCCCTCTTCCCACTCCCGCATCAAAGGCTCAGAAATGAATTTCACCGCATTTTGGTAGCTAGCTAGATTGTTGAGATAACGCTAGTGATTGAACCGCTAGGCATTTATACTACGGAAGTAGGAGAATAAATGGCGCCAACTCGTAGCGCTGCCGATTGGGGGATTTCAATGGGATCGTCACCAGCAAGATTGGATTTCCAGTCATGATCATCACAGGCTGTTCGTTTCCCAATTCTGACTTTGGAAAGTTTCATGTTGAAATCTATCTGCTCTCGCAGGGCTTCTGTGGTGGGAAGACCGATTATATCAACATTTATCATAGATCACAAGACCTTACATTTCAACCACCGCATTACCCGCCTGCATATCCATGGTTTCAAAGGGACCGCCCCCGCCCACGCCCAACCCTGTTTAAACGCCATTCAACTCTCGTCAATCTTCATGACTTCGGTTTTTGCTTCTTCCCAGGTTTCTTTGTTCTTCTTCGCCCATTCAATTTGGCTTCTGGCGTAGGCGAGCTGAATGGTTTTTTTAGTCAGAGTCGATTAATGAGACGGGGAGTTTCTTACCATATATCGCTTCAAGTCATCTTCTTTTTCGAGCTGGAAGCGCTTCAAGTCCTTCAACACCCCAGCACTTGCATCCTTAACGTCCTGCACCGATGCCGCCTGAGCTTGCTCCAACTGATTAATTGTCTCCTTTGTCTTACCAATGTTATCCCGTCTCGATCGTTCAGGGTCAACATCTGCGAGACCATGTACGGCATGACTGATTCGGCCAAATATCTTATTTGTAATGAAGTTGCCGCTTGGGCTTTTGCGATGTGCAGAGTCGGAAGTATCTGTCTGTGGCGCCCCTTGTGTTGCTGAAGGTGGACTTGGAGCCTCACCATGCGTAGGTGGAAAATCCGAGTCTATCGATGCAGTATCTTCTTGGCTACTTGGCCGTGCGTGCGTTGGTTCTCGTGCAGATGAGTTGGACCGCCGTGGAGCATTTAGAGTCCCACTGCTGCTTAGATATTGCTCGATTCGCTGAGCTTCCATCTCGCTCCTCTCTAATGCTTCTAGAGCTGCTCTCTTTTTAGCCAACTCATCATTAATCATCTCCTGCTGCACTCGTTTCAGGACCCTATATCGGAGGACAGTTCGAACGACGCCAGCAAATTGCGCACTTTCCCGCATAGGCTCGGCAAAACTTGCCCCGAGCGAATTAGACAGTTCTTCAGTTGCAAGATACGAGGAGTCGACAGCTTGTCCCACGCGCTCTATTGCTGCTGCCAGTGAAGGCGATGGCTCCGACAGTGAGAAACCATTGAATCTCGCACCAAGTTCAGCCAGGTCAGCAGACAATTGCGAAAGATGAGTCAAAGTCCGCTTATTGACCTTTTCAATAGGTCCAGTCAGCAACACTTCGAGCTCTTTGGTTGACGCTTCAAAGTTGATAAAATATGAATCCAGGTCTTGCTCGCTGAGATTTTGAGAATCAGGTGGAAAACGTCCAAAGACTTGAGGTCCAGGGGTTGTATGGGCTGCAGCTGATGGACTAGCCATGTGTTCCGGAGGTTGGTTTGGCATGCCCTGAGGGTTCACAGTAGACGTTGCCGCCACTTTAAGCTTTGCAGAAGTGGGTGGTTGAAGGAGGAAAGCATGTGCTGGGGTAGGGTTTGCTGGGTCAAGAGGTGGGGCTTTCATGTTGGATTTAGGAATTGAAGCAATAGGATGTGAATGCAGCACTTCGCTCTATGTGGGGTCAGCACACCAAGATAAAACTATCGGATGACATACCCAACTCGAATTCGGGTCGAGAAACCTCCACCAAACACCATCATTCCGAACATCCTTCATTCGTCGACATCTATTTAGGAATACTGCTAGCATGCGTTTCCGGAGATCTATGATCTGCTGGTCCTGCTTTGCTTTAGTGGGATTTGCTGCATAATCGGCCATTGTGTGTTTCTCGGGGATTGGGGGTATGATAAGAGTGGGGTGCAATTTTGCGAGGGCATCCCGTAAAGACGCAAACTCTGAATATCGCCGCCGAACCTCAAGATCCTGATCCGCAGTCAGCATAGCTAATAGCCACAAGCGATAAAACCTACTCCTGTCCGTATAGTGTACACGATGTATTTCCCTCCACTTTCCGAGCTCTTCCCTGCATCCGTGATCAAGATCGGCTGCTGAGGGTTCTCGTACAATATTTGTTCTATTCGACTATCATAGCCACCCTTCTTCCTTCCAGGAGTAAGCTCCCCTCGCATAAGAGCAGTATACTCTTCATCGCTCTCTGCATCGCTTAGGTTCGTGTCCTCGGAGTGCCGAGGGACGAATTCTGGTGCTTGGCCGTAGGTGTCGCTTGCATGAGCTATGAAGGACCATTCTGTGTCAGTATCCTCAGAGTCGTGGAGCGAGATAGAATACATATTCCTGGATGTATTTGGGGTATGTAAAGCAAGAAGACATACTTGAAGTCGGGTTGGTGGGGTTTGAGGTAGACGGGGTGGATGAAAGGATTGAGTCGCTGCGCTCAAAGCTTGTCCCGTAGGGGTTGTTATCCTCGTCGTTCCACATCATGCGCAGCTCTGGCTCCTTCTGGAGCTCCAACAACAAGCGAACGCGGTCCTCGGAATATGCGTATTTACTACGTAGTTATGAAGCTCTACGAAACAGTGTCGAAGTCAAGAAGCTTATGACGCGAATAGTTGTGGTCCGTGCTCTGGTCTATCGGCGGCAGTCTATCACAACCGAAGGCGGCAGGCGCGATGTATATAATCTCGTCAGATCGGTAAATATGAAAGCATGTTGTGATTGATATTTCGTACGCGATACTTGAGATGTATTATACTCCCCAATTTAACATATTCTGCACGTGTCTGCACTCCCTTTTCGGGAACCGCTCCTGGAAAGCTCGTGAATAATAGTTCCCATGGTCACAGGCACGGGGTAGATCTCTACAAAGAAGAACGTGCCCGGCCCAATGAGCTTATATATCAATAATAATCAGCTGAAATAAGAGGCGTCGCGCCGTTCCATTCCGAGAACTTCTCGACAGCCCAAGATTCCCGACAATAGAATGTTGCGACAGCAAGTCGGTCTATTGTAGCGACATGCATGCTGACGGCGAGATGATCTTTCGACGACGGGAGAAACCGTGGTTCACAAGAGCAATCTACGCCGCGAATGCCAAAACGACGGCAAGGAGAGCATCGAATATATGTGGCTATTCATTAGGGTAAATATTACAGCTACATATAAGGAGCCGCCATTCACAGTCGAATTGCATCCAGAAGGCTCTTTAATTTATTTCTTTCATTTCGTCAAAATTACCTCAAATGTTGTTGAGGTCAGGGAAAAGTTACTCCAATATGATTGGACTACCTTCCGTCTGAAATCCAATTCAATAGCTTGAAGTCCTGATTGCTCTCCTAACATGGTGTTTCCTGTCTGCTCTATCTAGACATACAGTAACTAGACAGTCTGCGGCAGCTTTGATTTTCTCGGAATCGGAGGAGGCGAGCCTGCTGGACTTTCTTCTCGCTCTCCACTCATATTAGCTTCCTGTTGAACGCTTCCGCGCGTTGTGGCCGGTCAGATTGGAAGATGTCCCGGTGCTGTCTTCTGGCCCGTCTATCTTCAAGAAATTTCCGGTTGCTGCATGCTGCGAACTCAGCAGTAAAGCTAATAATTAGTTAGCATGTCTGTAAATCCTGTAAGAACATCGAATAGGTATAGATTGTGGAAATGACTTACTCTCGAGACTGACGCTGATCATTGTGGTACGAGCCATCCTCAAGTTGCTCCCCGAGGCGTTCTATGTTGGCGACTACTGTGGGAATATCGGGTGGAAATGAATTCCTGTTATCTGTAGGAGGCGGGTAGGGTCGGTGATGTGCGGAATAGCTATATGCCATGTTAGCAAACGAGTAACGCAACTGCAATATCATCCGAGATCGAACCTTTGTGGTCTTGCGGAGACACCGCTCGAGGACCGTTTCGGGATGCGGCTCCCACCCCGCTGCTTTTGGTCAATATTTGCATGCTTTCCAGAGTCTCTTCGGATTTCGCGTTGAGGTATATCCAAATCTGCTCTTGCTCGAGCCGCCGTCACAGGAATTGTTACCGCATTGGAAGCTCTCATGGTGTTGAGAACTATCGTTGTATCACAAGCCGCCGCACTTGGAAGCAGCATTCCGTCTTTGAGACTGTCACGTACTCTAACACCAATCACCGCTCTCCTTCCCGTCGAGCCACTAGATGCCTCTGAGCTAAGAACATGCTGAGGCATACTAGAAACCTTGCGAATCTCTCGATTGTCTTCCGCCATGACAATGCGTGGGAGCGGTTTTGGCGGTTCCGGAGAGGATCCGGATGACAACGAACTGTGTTTCCTCTTAATTCTCTTTCTGCCCTGTTTAGCAGCACTATAAAGATCCGGATTTCTCACGCGTTTGCGTCGACCACCACCATCACCATCTAGACCTTGGTCTCGATCTCTCGCCCTAATGCTATAACATTCTTCTTCGTCCGGCTTCCGAGATCGAGGAATCCGCATGAAACAGCAGAACCAGACAAGAAAGATGAGAATCAACAGTCCGCCTAGGATAATTGCAAGGATGATGCCGGCTTTTTGGCCTGTGCTCCAGCATTTATAGACGTTGGCGGTGCACTCCATTCCGGTATTGACAGGTGCAGGATTGTACAACACATACGCCGACTGGGCTTGAACTTCGACAATAGTAGTGATTGGCTGACCCGCAGTATTAACAACGACACCGTCGACTTCGGTAACGACAAATATCGGTAACTGACCTAGGAAATACTTCGATGCTGGGTCGGTCTGAATGGGGAAGCTCGTATACTCGATCGGCTCGGTGGTTGTAGGGGAAGGCCAGGAGAGTGCCGTAATACTTGCTGGGGAGTATATACCAGAATCCGTGATAGTGGTGGTGTAAGTATTGGTGCTAACGCCGCCATAGATCGTAACTGTAACGAAGCCGGTGGACAATATCGTGCTGGAGCCTCTGAGAGCCATATTGATGCTCGCTGCTGGACAACTCCTTGTACTCGATTTGTCCTCCAGCAAAACTCCAATAGTCCTCGAGGGACTCACTCTCTTGGATAATGTTGTTGAGTGAAGCTTTCGCGCTTGGAGGATCGAGATATATACAGGTGTGGGACCCGCTTTTGCGGTAAAAGCTCAAGCCGCCCATCAAGGTCGCAAAAACGTCCAGCAGGGTGGTGGATGGGGGACTGAAATTCAGAAGATGAATAGAAGACGGAAAGGAGGCAGTACATGAATAGAACGAATGTAGAATGTGGCATTCACTAGTAAACAGAGCCTGTAGACAATGCGGATAACAATATAAGGACAGACGCATATTTGAACCTACAGAATAATAACGAAAGTCTAGTGGACGTTCAGAATTCACAATCATATCCATATGTTGACATTTTTCCGGCACTCAACGGACTCCATTAGTATTCACTGTCCTCCTAAACTAGCCAGCCTCACAAGAATCCAATACTTTTTACAAAAACCGCTTTGCCTAACTATTAGCCATGCTCGATTCACCTCCCACCTGCCGGTCATGCAGAGTATCAGCGTGCCTAATTGCAGGGACATTTAGATTCATCCATAATCAGGTACTTGAAGTATTTGGAGCTAAGGAGGGAGGAGGGAAATACAGTTCGCGTGCCTGTCGTTATTAGTTAGTCATCGCATGGGATATTAACAAAGCGTGGAACGAAGATCAAAGCAAAGATGGAGAGGGAGAAGGGACAAGGAAGAGGGAAAGTGGAAAGGAAAGAGGAGAAGGGGAGCGTACTTACAACCGTGTTTATCTTGCCAAAAGCGTAGCACGCCAGGACGACGAAGAAGATGATCAGTAAAGAGATAATCAGGACGATAGTTGCGGCGGGTGTGATGGCACGGCGGTCGAGCGCGAAAGACACTGGGAGAGTAGAGGGCGAAGGCATGTTCAGTAGATTTGGGGTTCTTGGGTTTTTTTTGCTAGGAGTGATGCGTCAGCACGCTGAATCATTTCGATCTGAGGAAGAATCACATTGATAACGTTCGTGACTTAGAAAAAGCGGTATTTTTGGCCACTGTGTGTTTTCTAGTTGTTTGTGGCACCAAAGTTTCCAAGTGTGATTATGTTGTGCTAGATCGACTAAACATCAGACTTCGCCAACTCATTAAGTAATACAGGATGCAGGCTATTGCGGCGTCCGACTTCGAGCAAACAATGCACCGCATCCTGAAGCGGCTTTCCTTTAATTCCTCCGTCTTGCACGCTGTCATCCGTTACCTCCATCTTAAGATCCTTGTCGTAACGTGTGATTAATGCTTTGGCTGCCCGAATAATCTTTATGCATATCGCAAACACTTTTGGCTTTGAGGACCATCCGAATGGGCCATCTTCTGTCTCTGCAAGTCGCGTTAAAGTGTATAGGCCTTCGAGCGCCCAGGACGACATTTTGCTTTCTTGCTCGTCAGGTAATGAGCCTTCGGTAGCCACTAAGAGGGATGTCCATGCTATTGCCTCCCTTACTTCGTCAACATAAAGGTTCTGTTCTTCTTCCACAAAGAGTGAATCATCATCCAGCATTGCAACGGCGAGCTGCTGCTCTGCAGGTTCCAGCTTATCGGTCGTTGGCCAATTGATGTTGACAATGCGAGACATCATAGCAGTACGAAACGCCTCTGTTCTACTAAATTTCTGATGAAGCCACTGCAATAGCTTCGCGGAAGCTGCCGGAGGTGCTTGATGCGAACCCAGAATCTGGGAGGCGGCGTCAGCACCCACTTTTCTGATATCATCATCATCATCATTCAAAGCATTATAGAGTGCCAGAAGTGATGGCATAATAAATGAAGTTTTTGATGAGGAAACTATTTCTTTGCTGCAGGCGCAGTAAAAAGCCCTCAGAGCTATTACAGCTGCGTGCCGGGTATCAAAGTCCTTTCAAATGATTAACTAAAGCTCTTTTAGTTGAGCAATGAGATCATGCTTACATTCTCACTCCTGCCATTGTCACTTAGCATACTACCCCATGCTTGGATCCTTTCGGCAATTTCCTCGAGGCTGCCCCGCTCTGCGTGATGGAAGAAGTCAATGGCCAATAAAGACCCAGTGATTCGAATTTCTGCGTTCGAAAGATCTGGACATCCTTTCATAAGAAATGAAAAACCGAAGACGCGAAACTTATTGGATTTAACTTCGGTCTGCTTCAACCAACCAAGTTGGAATAAACACTCTAAAACATCTGCAAGATTCCGTAATGCACTAGTCCGAATATTGTTTGACGATGTTGCAGAATAAGCTCCGAGATATATGTCTACAAGCTTCGCAAGATCTTCTGCTTGGATAGTTCTGGAATTCCATACGACCTGCATGTGGTCTAGTACATCACATGCGATGTCCACGTCGTATTGAATCACAGACATGATAAGCTCCTGCAGCTGACCAATTTGCCGCGTTGTCATCGTAGTGTATAATGCACGGATTGACACGGCTCTTACGAGAAGGGCGCAGCATTCCTTATGGAAAGTGGGCTTGATGGTTCCTATCGATTCTCTTTCTCTTAACGAGACGTGTCCAGTTTGTAATAACATACTAGTCCTCCTGAAAATGTCTTCTTCCGAATGAGGCTTTATGGGCTGGCCACATGTAAGAAGCGCAATTTTCAGCATAATGACAGTAACTTCGACGTAAGCAGCCTCATTCATGAGATTTAGCCTCCAGTGAGGTTTTACAGCCCAGAAGTGGTCAAGTTTTGTAGTCAAGATCGTTAGGCCATCTGTTTAGCATTAGTGTATTTCTAAAGTTGGATTTCTTGAATATTTACCTGAGGCTGTGAGTGGATTCAACTCCAGCCGTCGCTCGAGAAGATATTTTGTGGCTAACAATACCCCGTGGACTTGATTAGTTGAGTTGCTACTGGTTTCGAATAAGTCAGTAAGTCCTTCCAACCATCTCTCATCCAAAAGAAGCGTGCAGATTGTCCGCGCAGCAATATCACGAACGTGCCAGATGCTGCTGCCAAGTTGGACTTTTATGCATGCGTATATCTCCGCTCGAAGCATTTTGGGGGGTCCAGCACGTCGAATAATATCAAGGGCAGGGAAAACTGATTCCACGGCACCAATCTGTGATGACTTATAAGCCACATAGTCATTAGGCTCTGTCGTCATAAGATTCAAAAGTATTTCTGGCAGTGCAGGATATCGGTCATACGCCAGCCTAATAGACTTCCCATCCCATCCGGCTTCCGTAACTACTTTGCTCTCACTCGTTCCAAAGAGACAATCAATGAGACTCCTTAAAAGAAGGAGTCCGCAGTTACGAATGGCCCAGCTCCCGATTATTAGCTTTCAATAATGGCAATCTCGGGTTAGAACATACATCTTAGACTTCAAACTTTCTGCTGCAATTTGCAGACAATCTGCGATATGGTTCTCGCATTTCTTTCCTAAACTTGAACTCTTAAAGATTTCCTTTAGAGAATTCATGGCGTGCACTTGGGGTATATTTGTTTCATCTTTCGCTGTATATACCGCTGGTTGGCGTGCCAATGTCTTAAGCTGCGCCATAACTTCCTCAAAAGCAGGCAATTTTGAATTAGCCGCTAATATTCCCGTCAACAATGCAGGAATACCAGCTGATCGTCGAGTAGTTGATGATTGCTCATATATGCATGCCAAAGCACCCTGCCAAATATCAGCATTGTGTAGTAAGATAGTTATTTTGGCGAGTATTACTTGATACCATTCATTTAGCAAATACGCTGTAGGGTATCCGATGGATAAACCCTTCTGTGAAAGTTGACAGCATCTCGCAAAAGTTAGCGATACGGTGGAGAATGCCCCTCTATGCCGGAGGCTCGAGAGCTGCTCAAAGCTTAAAGTCCCAGCGGCACGAAATACTTCGAAAGGCACTACCGGAGAATTGTCGTCGAACCTTAAGCTAAGCTTGGTCACCATCACCCGCAGAAGATTACTAAATCCCAGTAATTAGTTTATTCACACCTTGCAGCCAGTTGCCTACCTTGACTCGTGTATGGCCCTGAAACTGTAGCTTAATACGTCCTTTGTGTCAAGAATATCAATGCCGTCAAGATCCTGTGGGAAATGTCCTTCGGGTGAATCATTACACAATACCTCCTTTACGGCTGCCCAGATTCGGGTACAGCATCCTATCATCCTATATTGAAGGTCAATCCAGTCGGAGTTTCCTTTTGACCTAGTTGAAGAGACTTCATTAGAATCGAAAGTCAGGTTTGATGATTGCCTAGTGGCGTCGTGGGATTGGCTATATAATTCCCATACCAATCTTTGACTTGAATTAGCTTTCGATTATTTGTATGGTTTCCCTTCGATTTTATTCACCTTAAAGCAGCAAAATTTTCATGAACTGGAGATAGGAGTACCGCTTGCGCAAGATCATTCTCTGCGATAACCACTTTACCTTCGAGTTCAGAGACCAAGTTTTCCAAAAGATCTAGACGTGCTTCATCGATTGACTGAAGGAAATATATCAGCTCATAGGTGCGCGCAACACCATCGGCTAGGTCTGCTCGGCCAGTGCGCCTTGATGCTGTTTCGGCTTTTTCAATGAAAGATGCAAGAATTCCTGGGACTTTTGCTTGCTGTAACCGCTTTCTTCCGATTACACTGGTATATGTCCTGTCCAAGACCTTGCCGCTGCTGTGATCGGACCTGTTTTGGACGAGCAAGGAAATGGCATTCGAATTTGGACGACCAGAAGAACCAGAAGATTTGACAATATGTTGCAGCATGAAGCATCTCTCAGGAGCAAGTTTCAAGAGCTGGTTGGCAACAGCTCTCACATCCTCAAAGGGATCCATTAGCAGATCTAAGAGTAGTCGCATCATTTTCTCCGTGAAAATATTCTCGGGTAGGTTCTCTTGTGACTGAGTATCGGCTGAATATTTTCGCGACGTCTTCTCATGTTTTATCGGAATGCTACAATCAACGAATATCTGGATAGCTCTGAGTGCCGTGATATGCCGTTGATAAGAAGCAGTTGGAACCAATTCATTTCCGAGGAAATTTTTGTACCATAATATGAAATCTTCATGTTCCTTAAGCGCCATAGTCGCTTGTGATGCAGTGTTAGTGGTGTCTGGAATTTCACCCTTCTTCTGTATTTGATTGTGCTTATTATGACTTGCAGCAATATCCCTGGTCAAGAATGAGACTGCACCTTTTATACGCCTGACCATCTGTTTGGTGTTACTAAGCACCTCGCTTCGAACCTTGGCATCCGTATCTGAGTGTAGTAATCCAAGATTTTGCTGGAGGAGCTTGAGTGTCCTTAATGTAAATGGCCGTGTAGAAGATACAGACGATACGAGAACAGAAAATGCTGCTGATCTGACATTGCCGGCTTCGTGGCTCAAGAGTCCTCCTATACTGTGCTCAGGAAGTATGATAGAATTGCGAGCCTTCGCAGCGCCGTTATTTAGTAGCACATCTAATCTCGTCAGCTAATTCAGGATAGAGATTACTTCTAGTTCTTACTTGATTCATCTACGAGGCCGGACTTTTTCCCCACCTCCATGGCAGACAGCAATAGAAATGCTTGTGCATTCGATTCTTGACTTTTTAGGTCTTCAAGATGCGATTCCAGTGCAAGATTTTGCAAAAACTTAAGGGAACCCATTTTATCAAGTTTAAAGAGTGATGGGAAAAGATAGTTCTTGATGTTGTCAAGGGAATCCGGATGCCTTGTCAGACCGAGCCTGATCCATCGCTGCCAGAGAATGGTGTATGCCTCGCCATCAGATGATTCATTCTCCATTGATACTACCCTCAACTTCTGAAACAAGGTAACGAGTAACTTGCCAGCTGACGGAGAAGTATCGGGCAAAGACATCCACTCAAAAACAGCATAAACAAATGAATGCCATAAATTTGGATCATGGAACGTCTGAAGATGGCGCTTAAACTCCATTCGGCTTTCCAAGAAGGCGTTACCGCCATAGACTTCCGTCATATCTCTAACAGAGATGGTGTCTTTGCTTAGGAAGCACTCTAAAACTTTGAAAGAAAGCTTTACAAATGGCTGTGCAGACTGATGAGTGATAATAGAGAGTACTCGCTTTAGAATTTCCATCTTTATAGCTGAAGAAGCTTTTTTGTCTGGATTGAGTGAGATCAAGGAAGCAAGGAGTTCTAGAACTTGTCTCATTGACCTATGTTGATTCTTCTCGTTCCATTCAACATAGAAATTGAATAAATCAAGGCAGGTCTTATGAGAGAAAGCCATCTCTATTTGAATGGCTGAGCTGGACTTTCTGCATTGCTCAAGAAAATAACAGAGCTTGACGCATGCAATGACAGATGCATGTCGGGGTTGTGAAGCAGACTCGAGCAGTCTCTGAAAATGTTCTCTGGTGGCCCTGTCTTGACTTAGCGGAAAGTTAGATCCACAGAAGGTTTACTGACTGCTCCTGATCAGACAGTGGTTTAGCCGCTATCCACTGCACAATCTGTTTTTCATCAGGAACGGTCCCGGGAGTAGGTTCCATTTTCTCCCCAATCAAGCTGGAGTAAGTAACTCCACCAAGCCTACGCATTAAAACTTCGTTTCAGTTGCCCAAGCAAAGCATAACGAGGGATTCCATCCCCGATATGAAGGTGGAGTATCACGCTCGAAATTTCAATTTATATTTCGCGAGACATCTGACAAGACTGACATTTCAAGCCGCGTGCACGGGCCACCCAAAGACTGACCCGCTTAAATTTTTGAAGTCAGTCGCATCATCACCAGTCAATCAAGATCCGCAACCACACTCTTTATTGTTGTAGCGGTGGCTTAAGACCCTCAGTATGTCTATCTGGGATTCACTCACTGGGCGCAAGTCGTCATCCTCACAGTCGTCCTCTAGCTCACAGACCGGTCTCTCGACGTCATCCGACACATTCACACCCGCTCCTTTTGACCCTACAGAAGGGCAGGACGTCTCCTCATTCTTGACTGGCCCTGCCTTTCCCGATCCCTCACAGCTACACCCTCTCGCCGGCCTTAATCAACAGACACTCGACTATCTGACTCTCGAGGACTCCGCTTTATCTGATCTTCCCGGTGCTCAAGCTGCCCTCCCAAGTCGAGGTTGGTCGGATGATCTCTGCTATGGCACAGGCGTTACATACCTTACGGCGCTGACAGTTGGTGGCGCTTGGGGACTTCAAGAGGGCTTACGGAGATCTGTAAATCAACCTCCTAAGCTACGGCTGAACTCAGTTCTCAATGCCGTCACGCGGAGAGGCCCATTCCTTGGTAATTCTGCTGGTGTAATAGCTATGGTCTACAATGGCATCAATTCTTATATTGGCTATGTGAGAGGGAAGCATGATTCAGCAAACAGTATTGCGGCGGGTGCGTTGAGTGGGATGATTTTCAAGAGCACGCGGGGGGTGCGACCCATGCTGATCTCAGGCGGAATAGTGGCGTCGGTAGCAGGCGCATGGGCTGTAAGTTCAGCAGCTCCCCTTTGGATTTGTCCTTGATACTGACAATCTGGTTGATAGGTAACAAGAAAGGCGCTCTTCTGAGTATGATATGATGTCTCTCTCACTGAAATCGCGGCCTCCGGGATTCCGATTTTGCACATTCGTCCTCGCCGACTGAGCTGCTTCTTGAACATCTTCTTAATTACCGGTGTATGCAATGACATACGATATTTTTTGTGGCTCTTCAATATCTTGTCTGAACACTATAGATTTTATTCGGGCGTAGGATGCATTAGCGATGGAAGATCACCCCTCTACCATGGGAATGGTTGTACATGTAGACTTTTTGAACGTTCAGGGTTGCATGGAGAACGGAGGGCGTTCATGTTCTTATATTGGTCTAATATAAAGAATATTGAAAATAAATGAAAGGACTTTTGTGCTCCTTCTGCTTCTGTAACCTGATATGCAGTTCGTGTGAAACCATGAACCTCACTTACGCCTTACGTAGCTTCCCAGCGCTCAAGCTGTCGACACCAACTACACCACAGATTCCTTGGCATAACCACAGCACTCTATCACGATGAATGAATCCGAGTCATCTGAAAACTCTAGCCTGACTCCGACAATCCGCCCACAAGAAACTCCAGTTCCCAAAAAAAAAAAAAATTCGGCTTTCACACAGCTTTTGGCACAGAATGGTTCGAGTTTTCACCTACGAAGATGAAGGAGTATTTTTACGAGATCGCCACGAACATCAACAATCAAAGCTATCTAAACAATATCTCATTCTCAACCTTGCTGGACATGTCTTTGGTGAACATTAATAACATTGAAGACAAGCTAGTCCTCGGATCCGACTGTAAAGCAGAAGATGAAGCTCATCTTGATATATTGAGAACCGTCTGTCTGCTTGTTCTCAGGACGCAGAACATGAGTTGCTTCGTCACTAGGTCACTACATTGGTGGAGGCGGATTTTGGCGGCGGCAAATATTACATGGAGGCCAGAGGAGAACCTATACCTTAAGGTGCGTCTATAGAGAGAGGCATCTCTACATTCCCCTCACCTTTATAAATGATCACTGTAGTACATGAACCATTGAAAGCTTCATTCTCATGATCGAAATTTAGGCACTCGCCATGGCAAAATACGTGGCAAGACTTGGTATCACTAGACAGGCTCGAATCGAGGCAGACGAATTCCGCATTAATCTTTACAAGCTCGTCAGACGCCAAGCGGGTAATATTAAGATGGTGAAACTTCACCTCTCCTATGCGATCAGCTTCGAGAGCTTTTTATCCGGACGGTCTTACAGAATCACAAAGGGGCTTTACCTTGTAGGACGGGCTCTGGAAGTACAGCGTCATCCTGAATGGAAAGGAGGAGGAATTTGGCCCAATATAAAAGATGAGAGGTCGTTCACGGACATGCTGGCTAGATTGAAAGTATCGAGTGCGGCCGTGATAATCCACGTTAGCACTCTCCTATTCCGCCCCAACCTCGGGTTGTCTTTCCTGAAATATTGATCAAATGACGGATGTGCTGACATTAAGACTAGTAGTCTATTGAGGAAGCAATTCAGAGGAAGTATCAAGAAGAGGAAAAATTGGAGCGTCGTCAGAATGAGGAAATCATCTTGGATGCCAAGGGCAAGCGTTTCTTTTCCAGCTCAAGCTATCTGGAATATTTGGCGACGCAGCCACAATTGAAACCTAGCATCTATCTGGCTTTACCTCAATCTGTAGAGCAACATAGCTCACGTGCCAGTTGGAATGAGACAAGCCGGGAAGGACGTCGCAGGTGGCGAGCAGTAGCTTTGCGTATCTCGTAATAATGCCATCTTTTCGTTAATGGACCAAGTTTTCAGAATCATCATTGTGATGAGGTAGCGTGATGCTGAGTAACGACTCTAGAAGCCGGTGCCTGGAGGTTTATAGAAGAGCGACCAGGCTGAAGAGCTGAGGCGGAGTAGCTAAGCCTATCTAGGCGGCAGTTGCCGTTGTGATGAATTTAGAAGCACCATCAATTTCAATGTCGAGACCAGGAATTGCATCTTTGATCTTCCAACCTCTTCTTAACTCATATGCAGTTTGAACATCTGCACGTATCATCTCCCCCATGACAAGGAAATCCCCAAAGTCAGCTCTCTACCTTGCTCCCACGTACAAGCGCAGAGCTGCACTTGCAGCTCACCTTCAAGACGTCTTCCACAAAGAAACGCAAGCTCTGTCAGGATACAGTCACAGGTTTCGATAACAATCCAGAGATTCCATTAGAATCTATAGAAGATCAAGAGGCTCCCCAGTACGCCGTCGACCTGCCGCGATTTGACATCTCCGCTAGCCAGGACGGTCAGCACAGCCTTCCACCCCATATACCCTCCCACTTGCACAGCGAAACCTCATTATCGACGCAAGATTACATATCGTCCGCAGCCAGCTCGCCGAGCGCTGCGTACGCAGCTCTGTCGATCTCGAGTGAGCGGGGTGGGGATATGTCCGAATCTGAAGGCGGGGTTGGCAGAGGAAACTCGGACAGTCAGGATACACGCAGTCAATCACCAACCAGATCATTTGCGCACAGAGCTATAATGGGCGGGGCGGCAGACTTTCCCCAGCGATCATCATCGCCACTGAAGAGACCAGCTTCGGATCTGGAGCCGGAAACCCCTGTACCTGCAGAAGAAGATGTTGAGATGGACGCTCTGCCACCTTCGGACCCGCCTAGAATGATACATAACATGGGGCAATTAGCAAGTGATGGAGAGTTTTATGGGGCACCCCATTCACAGGAAGAGGCTGCCCGAGCTTCAAATCAATCAGAACACCGAATGGTAACAGAAGAGCACCAGCCGCAAAGGGAGGGCAACAACCCAACTCCTGAGAGCGAGCGTAAGTTATGCTCCTGGTCAGAGGTTTTTGATATTCCAACTAAACTTTTTCACAGAGTCACCCTCAATCGACGAACAAATAAGGGTCGTGATGCAAATTTTGGAGGATAACGGAGCTAAGCCACTTCAAGCGGGCGAAAAGGCATATGTTATCTCCCAAAAATGGCTGTCGCGTGTCCAAGCTCGAGGTTCTAACGCAAAAGTCAGTAATAAAGAGGACCTTGAAGGAGAGATCGGGCCGATCGACAATTTGGATATTCTACAGGAAAATCTTCAAGATGGAGATGGAGAACATTTTGTGCGCTTGAAGCCTGATCTCCCCCGTTTCAAGTTTCAATACTTCCCTGAAAAAGCCTGGGACTACGTCATGAAGTTGTATGGATTGAAGGCGGGCCAGTTACCAATTGTCCGAAAAGCCGTCAACACCAATCCAGACAGGAATGCCGAACCTAATGTGGAATACGAACTTCATCCTCCTGTATTCGTTGTCCATCGACTGTGGTCAGCCAATAGCCCAATTCCTCTTCCCCAGGTAATGAAAGCTCAGAAGCCACCAGCGCCCGTCTTTGTTGTAAGCAGAGGTGACCCCTATATGGAATTTCTCAAGAAAATCAAGCGTGCTACAAGCATCGAACCCTCAAGACGGGTCCAGGTGTGGAAAATACCACGATCCATTGGCTCCGTGCACTCGATCGCTGCATCTATAGCAAACGAAGCTTCTCCTCCGCCATCGAGAGAAAATACTCCTGGCCCAGAATCTCAATCTCGACCGCAGGATTCCTGGCGACAACTCTTAGTTGATGTGCAATCCTTTTTGGAACTCGAAAGAGGCACCCAACGATCGCTAGTTGATGTACTTGATCAATCGAATAACCCGCATTACAATGGTCACATGACAGTTCAAATGGCAGACTTAGGTGTTGACCAGGCTCTTGTTCTGGATGAATATGCGGAAACTGATTTCTTATCGAGATATGTTTCAAAACCATCAAATAACATACCTGTAACCGTGACTCGCAGTGGGATATCTCATACCAAATCGGCCGGCAATAGTGGCAGAAGCAGCCCCGCTCCTTCAGGACCAGTAACACGTGGTCGGGCGCAAAAGACTGGACGCACCATTGGTACTGTTGGCCTCAGTAATCTTGGCAATACATGCTACATGAACTCTGCGCTCCAATGTGTACGCAGTGTCGAAGAACTAACGAAATACTTTTTGACCCACCAGGCAGAAAAGGAGATAAATCGAGATAATCCTCTCGGTAATAACGGCGAAGTCGCAGTTGCTTATAATACTTTACTTGAGGAGATATATAGGGATCCACCACCCACCTCTGTTGTTCCTCGCTACTTCAAAAATACGATAGGTAAATATGCGCCTTCATTCTCTGGATATGGCCAGCAAGACTCTCAAGAATTCCTAGGCTTCCTCCTAGATGGACTGCAGGAAGATCTCAGTCGGGTCAAAAAGAAGCCTTACATCGAGAAGCCGGACTCCACGGATGATATGGTTGGAAATCCAGTGGCAATTCGCGAGATGGCCGCGAAAGTCTGGGACATCACAAAGAAGCGGGATGACTCGGTGATTGCAGATCTTTTCACCGGCATGTACAAGTCGACCCTAGTCTGTCCCGTTTGTGCAAAAGTCAGTATCACTTTCGACCCTTTCAATAACCTTACCTTGCAATTGCCCATCGAGAACTCATGGAGCCATAATGTGTATTACTTCCCTCTCAATGATCGACCCATCCAGATCTCCGTCGATATGGACAAGCAAGGGAGCATCAAGGCGCTCAAGGAATTTATAAGCACGCGTGTGGATGTTCCGGTCGAAAGACTCTTCATTGCAGAGGAATTCAAATGCCGCTTTTACAAGTTCTACGACGATCTTAGGCCTGTTTCTGAAGAAATTCAATCGAACGACCAGGTTGCCGTCTATGAACTTGAGGCTCCTCCAACGAATTGGCCTGCCCCGAAGAAGGCACCTAAGAAAAAGATCAAGTCTATGCTAAATTTCAGTCATTTCAATGACTCTGACGAGGATGATATACCTAATTGGGACGACCCTATGGCAGAAAGAATGCTAGTACCCGTACTGCATCGTCAACCTAGCCCTGATAACGCGCGGTTCCGCAAGCCGTGGGCGCATGCTCCTGTTCCGCATTTCATTATAGTTACTGCCACTGAGGTAAGTTTAATGTTCATTTCTACTTTTCTTGGCTAACATTTCGTCAAGGCACGTAGCGAAGATGCTATTAGACGCAAGATTCTTGAGAAAGTTGCAACCCTTACTACGTATTCCGCGTTCCATCAAGATGAACGCGATTCCGAAGACGAAGATGAAGATGCGAACTATAGCATTGACCCTGATCTTGTTGTTACTACCGCATCGGATGCGGATTCGTCAGGCGATAGTAAGGTCAATGCTGCCTCTATAGATGGCGAAGATGAACTTGTCGATGTCACTATGAACGGTGTCAATGTTCGTAGATCGACTGAACAATTAGAATCCGAGCCTTCGAAGTCCGGTTCTGTAGGTGGTCAAGAATTGTATGTAATCTCCGTAGAGGCTTTCTATTTTTTGTTGTTGTCGCTGAGTTCTTTACTCACATTTCATTGTAGGAATAACCGCAAGCGTAAGTTTCGGTCACAACGACCCAAGTGGGTGAATCCAAACGTGTACCTTCCCCCTGGTTTTCAGAACCTGTTCGAGTTGAGCTACTTCACAAGCGCTAAGGAGCTTGTCCCCGTTGGATGGGGCTCTGTCGATGAAGACAAGGATTATCCGAAGCTTTCTTCTCGGGACCCTCAAGCGCTCCATTCGATGCAAGAGGATGATCAGCCCCAAGATGATTACGCAATGCCAAACGGACGAACGCAGTCAGAAGCGAGCAGCGATGTTGAGGAATACGACGCGCCGCAACTCGTTGGACCTACACGAATGAACGAAGAGTCAAGCGACGAAGACGAACCCCCCGCTTTAGCCCCTAACATTTCCCGGGTAAGAATCCTCCTTCTCGCTTCTTGCATTAGTCATTGTTCTGTTGCCTTTGTTCTGTTCTAATATGCTCGATCTCTCTATAATGAAAAGCCTACAGGAGCAACAGCTGACGAAATGTAGACATTACCTGTCCGACCCATACCTCTGAGAGCTAGTGCAAGAGTACGTTACACTGGACGTCGTCATCCTGGAATGAAAACTTACTCGAAAAAGGGCAACAAATTCAGTATGCAGCAACAGCAGCCGGATGAAGTGGCCGAGGATGCTCCTGATGACGGCCCTCTCATCCGCCTCGGTGAGGGGATTGTTGTAGACTGGAGTGCCGAAGCTCATGACGCAATTTATGGAGGTGAAGGTGACGATCCAGACCGTGGAAGACCAACATATGTTCGGATCAATATGATGGACGATCCCGAATTAGAAGCAAAGCGCAAAGCTCGAATGCATCGAAAGAAAAAGGGCCTCACGCTGGAAGAATGTCTCGACGAATTTGGAAAGGAAGAGATTCTATCTGAGATGGATACTTGGTATTGTCCACGTTGCAAGGAACATAGACGAGCTAGTAAGAAGTTCGAACTTTGGAAGACGCCGGATATTCTTGTCATGCACTTGAAGAGGTTTAGCTCAAGTGCAATGCGCCGGGACAAGCTGGACGTCTACGTAGACTTCCCTATCGAAAACCTCGACCTCACCTCTAGAGTTGTAGAACAAGAGGACGGCAAGCAGGAGATCTATGACCTCTTCGCAGTCGATGATCACTGGGGTGGACTTGGTGGTGGGCATTACACTGCGTTTGCCAAAAGTTTCATCGATAATAAGTGGTATGAATATAATGGTAAGCTCTTTCTCTCCATACCGATTTGATGGCAGAGCTTACAAGTCTAGATTCGTCTGTCTCAGAGCAAAAGGACACGTCACGTATAGTGTCTGCTGGCGCATACCTTCTCTTCTATCGTCGGCGCTCAGAAACTCCGCTCGGTGGACCTCGGTTCAAAGAGATCATCGACCGTTACAACAATCCCCCTGAGCCTTCAGAAGATGATAATGAGTCGGGGGAAGATCAGCGTCTCGTCGCAGACTCCTCCCTTCGTGGGTCGTCGAGCGCTTTGACAGGAGTAGGAGTAGCTCACCAAGCAATCGGTGGTTCGGGTGGCGTAGTGATGACGAGATCAGTAAACCCGCTAGTATCCGGCGGCGTGGCACTCCAGAATCAGACAACGATAAATCCGGCGGACCTTGATAAGCTACCTTCTTATGAAGCAGTGCTGGGAGACGACGAGGCTGCGCCATTGATGGCTGGAGACGCAGTAATGAATGATGGTCTTGAGGTGTCTGGGGGTCTTGAGGACGAGGGCATCGACATGAATACGGACTACAGTAACTTTAACTCCAGCCGAAACCCTAGCGGACTCATGGCCAGTACTTGGACTTTCTCGAACCTTCGCCATTTGGATACGGCATCATCAACCATGGCGAACCCATCTGACCGCAATTCGGATATCGATCCTGACGAAATCGACAATCGAAGCGACCTCGTACAGAAACACTCATCAGCTAGTGAAGGGTCGCTAGAGAAGCAGCCTGAGGACTTTGACAACGCGGAAACTGATGAAGAGTGGAGGAGCCCTACTCCGATACCAGATGTTTCTGAACAGGATCAGATAGCTATCATGGATCTTCACGGAGACCTACTGGCCCAAGGTTCAAGGAAGAGGTTTGGCGACATGGAGGTGGAAATGGAGGTCAAGGTACCCCTGGATGACGATGTGGAAGAAGAAACGGCAGAAATTCACGTAGAAGAGGGTGAAGGGCTGAAGATAGATTAGCTAGGGTTAACGTGTTGTCCAAATGATGAGATGCCCAGAGAGTGTTAAGTCATGGTTTCCTCTTTTGTTCTACTTGGTCAAGGATTAGATTCCGGATGAGAGATAAGGATATGGATACATACAAAGTCTATATTGCTATGAATTAGAATTTTCCACTGTCAGTCATTGCGCTACTCTTCTCATCTTTCTATGCTTTTATCATGTAAATTTTATCAACATTAAACCCACACAGGGCTTCTCCTTCACCCTTTAACTACAAGCAAGCTCGCCAAACAGGCAGGTCAGGAAAGAGAGGTCGGACGAATAAGTATCGAGAAAAGAACTTGGAGGGAGAGAGATCAGAGGTAGAAGACACGAGTCGGCTGATAACTCCCTTAAATTTTTGTGAGTATATGGCTTTCGTTGTCCTTTGCCTTTCTGGTTAACATTAACTAGCCTTATCGTGGTGGAAAGTTTTTGCTATTTTATAAAAATGATATGATTCTACCTTTCTATGTTCCATTTAGATCATGACAAGAACGTTGTGATCTCACTTCTTCGCTCTTTTACGAAGCTTCTTTCATGCCTATCATAGTTGTCGATGCATGCTCTTTTTCTTGAAGAAAATATCCTGATCTTGACGCGAGCCCTTTCTATCCTATGATCTGCTACATAGTTCAATCCGTAGATTCAGATTCTCCAATCCAATCTCCTAAGGGCTTCCAATACCATATCATTCACTAATAAGGGGCTGCGATCCCAAGCTCCGGGAGATATGCAAGGAGCATATATATCCGTTAGTAGCTCAAATCCTTGATCAACACGGCATAACCTCCGGGGGCGGCAATCTGTACCATTAGTATCCGAGAGACGATTAGTCCAATGGCAAAGAGATATTTGTCGTCGAGACTTTTGATACAAATACGGAATCTTGGTCTGCAGCGGCTAGGGCTCTCTCTAACCTTTTGTTGCACATGGGGTATTGGACGTCGATGCACAGATGCAGGTCGAGATCTGCAATGACTGGCAAATGTACTCCGGCTATTCGCGGGTACTTCCTGACGATCCGATACTGCTTGACGCTATCCACCAAGTCGAAAAGTCAATATATGATGTCTTCAGCGTTTATTTAGAAGCTGTGTGGTCTAGCATCGCATATCATGAGTGAAGGGGTCATAGAACCCTGGAATGAGTCTGGAAAGCTAACAGTAATTGTGTTCCGCCATCCAGGTTCAAGGTACAGATTTGACTTAGTCGAAGACCGAATCGTGGGGTTTCAGGTACAGTACACGTCGAGATTCATCTCGAAATTCTGCCAGTCGAAACTCCCAATGTGAGTGGACTGCTTCTACCCAGGCCGTAGGTTCTGTATTGCATAACGCAGAAGCCTTTGAATGGTGCTTCTATTGGTATTAAGGGTAACACAGATAGCGCGGGAACCCTAGGCGGTTGGGTTGTGCTGAACCTTCCGAAGTAAGGAAAAACGATCCCACCCGCATTGATATGCTACAATGTCGTTAGTGTTATCAGCAACAAACAGTGTC
>Ga0335072_10002608_pt1 | contig 27827 bp, 30 predicted proteins | sample Lox_Sample_21_FD_206725 | JGI IMG/M metagenome (GOLD analysis project Ga0335072, IMG submission 206725) | Soil microbial communities from Loxahatchee National Wildlife Refuge, Florida, United States - Lox_Sample_2.1 | ecosystem: Environmental > Terrestrial > Soil > Wetlands | place: USA... | reverse complement strand
GCGCAAGCCCTTCGGGCGTGATGTTGTAGGATGGCCGTTTCCCCCGCATGTTGATGGTGGCCTCGAGCCACCCCTGTTCAATCCAGAAATGAACCTCGCTCTTTCCCACTTTCAAGGCCGTCGCAAGGCTTTCGACCGAGAAAATGTCGCAACGGATCTCTCGCACGCGGAGGCGATTTCTCTGGAGCATGCTTCGAACTGACTTGGGCGAACGGCCGAGCTTTCCGGCGACCTCTTCGAGCGGTCGCTTCACGAGTTCTTCCCGCACGAAATCAATCTCCTCGTCTGTCCAGCGGCGGTAGCCTGCTCTACTTTTGATCCCATACTGGATCACGAACCGCCAGCATCTTTCGCTTGAATGTCCGGTGTGCCGCTGCAGACGGACTATAAGCTGCTCGAGCTTGGCGCCGGCGAGCACCTTGGCCTGAGCGGCGAGCGCCAGAGCCTCCGGACTCCAGTCCTTGAGCCGCAGAGGGGATTGAGATGGATTTGCCATATCTGCATCGCGTGGGGAATAGCATCCCGGACGTGGTGGTTCTTGATCAATTCGATCCAGACCTGTGTCCCTAACCGAGGCAGAAAATAGCGCAGGTGTGTTTTCGGCTTATCTATCTTAAGGTGTCGATCGGAGAAAGGCGCCCTGCCATCGCCTCGCACGACCGCGATCCAGGCCGGCGGTGGGCGGCGGAGAGGGCGCATGCGCGCATTTATCGAGGCGCTGGAACTGGCCCCGTTACCGCTTGAGACGAGTCTGTCACCGGTCGAATGAATCGCGCAAGTAAAACCGGTTCGCAGGATGCGACATTCTTTTTTCAGAAGGATGCGAATCGAGCGCCGGAAATAGGGTCCAGCGGACGCACACGCTATTATAAGGATTCAATCAATTTAAAAACGCAATCTCGAAAGCAACGGGATCTGTCACGCCGAAGCATCGCAGCATTCGAGGAAGGTATGATGAAGCCGGAATATGCGCTTCGCAGAAAGATCATGGCTGGTCTCTCTAATCAACCGATTGTCTGGACGTAGTGTTGATTTTCCAAGGCTCGCGGATGCGGACATCTGAAGCTCTTTTCGATGGGTTGCTATATTCCGAATAACTGAAGTCATTGCCTCGTCACCGCTGCCATCTAAGACATAACCGATCATACCTCCGTTGCTTGCCGATGATGCATATTGACCTGTAACGAACCGCATCATGCCTTGTGTCACATACTCTGCGGCAAGTGAGCGTCGGGTGCCATTTGCGGTCGCGTTGAGTCGTTTACACTCGAACGCAAAATACACCTCCTCAATTGCAGAGACGGCTGGTAGGAATTTCAAATCGATTCGTCCCAGTTCTTCGCCTGTTTCAGGATCATCTTCTGCCGGTTCTCGCTCGATGCGAACCGGTAGCTTTTGGAAGTCCTTCGCTTGCTTCAGTGCGTGCTTGAAGCGCCTTGTTATCGGCACTTCATGATCTGACGGTCCTGGCTTTGGAAAAGGTTTCCATGTCTCGAAAATCAAATCCAGCATCCGCGGAATCAAGTCCTCTGGAAAAGTGTCGGACCAAATTTCTGCATCCCCAATGATCATCCCCTGCGCTCCTGCCGCGAGCGCATTAATACAGTCGATGCGATTTCGTCAGCGTCATTCAGTGCCGCAGTGTGGGTCCAGAATCGTTGATCCAGGGACTTGAAAAGATACAACGAATCTTTGTCAAAGACTTTGACGCCGCGAAGCAATTCCACCGAACCAACATCTGTCTTGAACGTTCTTTGTAGACGGGCCAAAAGAGGAAGCAGCTCCTCTGGATTGCTACCGGATCGCTTCCCGGCAGCATTTCCATTTTTCGTTCTTTCGAGGATGACGACTGCGATTCCGCTTCCTGTGGAACTCTGCGCGCGCCCCTGTATGTGATAGGCACCGTCGCGCGCCCAATCGTTCAATGTGTTGCAAAGAATATCGGTATAACGCTTCCGGTACTCTGGGGAGCTTTCCTTCAGGGTTGGCAGTTTCGCCGTTGCCCGCGGCGGCAAAATGCTCTCCATGGTAATCGACAAGGTGTCCTCAACCAGCGCTCGTTCGACTTCATCAATAGCGAAGTACTCGTAAATAAGGGCGTTGCATTCAGATTGCAAGTTGTGGATCAATTGCTTGCGATCTTCCAGGACCGCCACATCTCTCTCTGAAAAGGCGTCTATTTTCCCGGCGATCTCCTTCACAATCATTTTGGTTTGATTCGGCGTGCGGGTCTGATCGGGCAGCGGGAATGGAACTCTCAGCAATTCCGCAACTTCAACCTCAGCGCGTTCGATTCCCCAGCGACTCGATGTGTGGAATAGAAAGTACCGAGCCAGCGGCGATCGCAGGTAAGCAGCCAGAAACAGCAGGAGGTCTCGATCTTCGGCTGGCCCATGAACGCCTCGGACAGCATGGCGAAACACGACCGGGAAGTCGGCGAATGCGACGTTTAACCCTTTCGATACGAGAACGTGCGGCGATTTGAAGATCGTTGTATTCGTTCGCCGGCGCGTGCGAAATTGGGGCTCTGGGAGTTTTTCACAATCGTTCTTAGAAAGCACAAACACGTTTGAGATGGCATTCGCTTGCACGAATAGCCTGGTCGGCAAAGCAACTGTTTTGGCGTTTTTCGGGTCGTCGGACTTACCCATGGGCTGAAGTCCTTCGGCAATGATCCATCGGCGCGGCGCTTTCGAGCGTTCAGGACCCGCGATTGCCGATAGCGGAGGCAGTTCAGAAAGGCGATCGAGGAACTTCCAATCACGCGGCGTTCCCCAGAACCGCTCCTTCCACACCCTCGGGGCGCGATCGGCACGCAGATCAAGTAAGACTTCGCTCGCAGGAAATTCTGTCCGGTCTTCCGGTGGGATCGAAACAATCTCTGCCTGCGAAATTGCCCAGCTTGTTTTAGGCACAAGATACTGGATTCTTTGTTCGGCGGTATGGAGCGATTTCCTCCGATACCTGGTTACCAGAGCTGGGCCTACTGCGGCGTCGAAGAGATTGAAGCGCATATCCGCCAGATTGAGCACGACATCGAGTGAGCAGCGCTCTAACCACGTTTTCTGAAAGGCGATTGCCTTTTGCTGATGGTTAAAGAGTACCCCGTGTGGCAGCACGAAGCATACGCGCCCGTTCGGCTTCTGATGGCGCGCACCTTTCCATACAAATGCAATTGCGAGCTGGCGATTCGCGACAGGAAGGTCATGTTTATTGCACCATTCTTCCGCGGTCGTCAATGGTCCATCCAGACTCTTCCAGGGAGGATTACCGACAACCAGATTGAATTCGCCGAAGTTCTCATCGGAGAAAAAGTCTCCGCATCGAATGGTCTGCCCCTCTTCACCATCCCGGCAAGACCCTGACAAACATACGAGTCTTGGAAGCACTTTTCCTTTCCGTTGCAATTGCTGGATGTCCGGCGGGGAGAGCTGATCCAACAGGGCCAGGTAGAGACTGAAGGCGGTGATTCGGCAGGCTGTCGGGTTAATGTCCACGCCTGCGAGGTTACGCCTGAGGATTTCGATCAGTGAGTTTGCCTGGCGGTCGTAGCGAGCGGTCGGATTATTCCGCTTCCATTCTTCTGAAAGACGGTTGAATATTCCCACCAGAAAGATTCCCGAGCCACATGCAGGATCAATAAACCGCTTGTCGAGCAGCGAACCTATCCCGTCAAGCGCGAGGTCTAGTGTAACTTCCGCAAGGAAGCGCGGTGTATAGAATGCTCCCGTCTTCCTCTTTCCTTCAGGATCTTCGGCCTGGAGAAAATGCTCATAGATCGCGCTGATTGTTTCGATGGGAATCATGGCAAAATCGTACGGCCAGAATGCGAGCTGTCCGGTTGTCATGTCGGTGCCGCTCAGAAACCGATCAAGAATCTCTAAGTGTTCGACGGTCACACTGCCTGATTCCTGGTCCAAATTGTCGCTGAATAGATCCCCGTTGAAATCGGTCCCAAGTCTGTTGAACAGTGCGTAGAGTTGTGCCTGGGCATCCTGCTTCGGTCTGCCAAGAATGCCCTGGAGATGGTTTGTCGCGGGAATGCCTATCGAAGACAGATATGCCGGGCCAATCACATTTCGGTCGAACAAGTAGCACACAAACACGATGCGACAAAGCAGGGCATCCAGGATGTGAGTTCCCAATTTGCGTGAAGTTGCGACAGCAAGCGCCTCGCGCGTGGCCTGCAAATTGGACAAGAGATTACGGTCAACGCGCTGCTGGGGATCAAAGGACTTTGCATGAGCGCGAAAAAAGTCGCCGGAAGAGATCGACAATATGATCTGTCGAATCCTCGCTTCATCGGCAACCCGATTCAGTCGTTCAACCAGGCTGGTGCGCTCAATATCCGCGGCATTTTCAGTTGGAAGGACCAGACCGGAATAAACGTGAATCTCTCTTGGATCGATCAAAACTAGGATGGGAGCGAGCCCCTGATTCCAGAACTGTCGATGAAGCCTTTGAACATCGACCGGTCCAATGGAGGCCACTTCCTTGAAATATGCCAGAGGGTTGTTTTCGAGGCAGAGAATTCCGTCCAACTTCAGACGGTCGAAGGCTCGTCGCAATGCTAAAGCCTGAGGCACAGCATACTGCGTCGACTTAATGTCTGCCTCCGAGGAATAAAAGACAGGCGGCTTTAGGTCGGCAACGCCGAGTTCATCGCGCCAATTCAAGCTATTAGCAGCCGTCATGCTCTCTGCTCCTCTAGCTGGACGGATTTCGCCTCCAGTTCATACGACCAGGAGCCCCCGCGCTTAACTGCTCGAATTCCATATCCGCGGTGCCGAAGAGCGCTCAGGCAACGAGAAATCGTTGGTTCGGAGACGCCCAACGTCTTCGCCAGACTTGGCGTTGACTGTTGCCCATCTCGAACCAGCCTTAGAACATCTCCCAAACGCTGTTCGATTTCCAGAGACCGATTGTAGAGCATTTGACCTCGTTCAACTCTATCTGTAAGTGATAGACTTGGTCAATGTCTTTCGAGGTTCTTCCGGTGAGCAGGATAGGCGAACAAAAAGAGAAAGTCAATCGATCTCGGGACAATTCATCAAACAGGCAAAACGATAAGGCGCTGTCGTATGAAGACGCCGCTCGTCTGGCCAAGGTTGCCGAAGTTCAAATTGCCGAGGCTATCGCGCGGGCGCGCGCCGAACTCGGCTCGCCAGAGTTGGTACGAGGTCGCATGGATGAGCCGCGAATCAAATCCCAGGCCAGCATTGATCGAAAGGCCAACCAGCGAGGATGGACTGCAGAGCAGGCGCTCAGACAGTGCGAAGACTTTCTGGGAATGAGAATGGTCTGCAACAACCTGCAGGATGTGCGGAGGGCGGCGGACTTAATCGAAGAGAGTCTGAAAGAAATGGGGTCTGAGGTAACGCGCAAGGATTTCATCTCAAAGCCCGTTTTCACCGGCTATCGCGCCATTCATCTACTCACCCGGATACCGATCGCGGTTGGCGCGGCATCGCTCGTTATTGGTTGCGAGGTTCAGATTCGCACGCTCCTCCAAGACGCATGGGCGAGGCTCTCGCGGGCAGATTTGTATCGGTCGAAGATTCCTCAAAAACTTCTGAAGCAGTTCGAGGCAATGTCAAAGTCGTTGGCGGAAGCAGATGCGTTGGCTGAACAGGTCCGTGTCGAGATCACACTTCCCGTGCCCGGCAAGAAGCCCTCCGCCGACGCGACGATCTCTGAGTCGAGCCTGTCTTTCATCTATCAACGTGCTTTCAAAGAGGAGCCCCCTTCTTATCTTGTCGAGTGGATGCTCAAGAAGATCGAAGATGCAAAGGTCAGAGCCGACGCTTTGGATGCGGTACTACAGGACCAACGCTTTTTTAAGGAGTGTCAATCAGAGTATCAACGGGCTGCGAGATGGCCTGCGGACTCTTCTCGGCAACTCGAATGGGCAATTGAGTACCTGCTAAAGGGGCGCGATAAGGCGCTCTCTCTGGCGAAGGTTCATGGACAGCGAGATTGGGACGAGGTCGATGCAGAGTATCAGCGCGAAATGCGTTCTCAGATTCCGGACTCTTGGGAGAAATTCGAACGGGAGATGAGCGCCGGCGACCTCGATTTCTTGGAACTGGCTCGTTATTTCGAGGTTGTCCGCTCATGTATTTGCGGTGAGAAGATGATCGAGTTTGACGAATTTATTGACGCAGTCTTCGATTATTACAGCCTCGGAGAAAAAGAGCGCGATCAGGCATACGACGACTTCTTGGAGGTGCTCAATGCATCGGGAATCGAAGATGCGGAGGGATCTTCGCTGTGCGGTTATCACCATCACATGATGGAGAAAGACGACTGAGAAAATAAGGCATGCCAGAAAAAGAATCGGCGAGATGCGTTCACTGCGGCGAACCTCTCACAGAAGAGACACGGGACCACGTATTCCCGAAATCCTGGTATCCCGACACGACACCAGGGGAAATCCAGCGGTGGACCGTTCCAAGCTGCAGATTCTGCAACAACAAGCTCGGCGCCATGGAGAAAGTGGTCTTCAGCCGACTTGCGCTGTGTGTTGACCCAAGAAAGGGCGAGGCCGCAGGGCTGTCAGCCAAGGCCATTCGTTCGATGGGAATTGGAGCGGAAGGATTGAGCGCCGAGGAAGCTGAGCACAGGCGGGCGCAGAAAATGAAGATCATATCCGCGACCAAACCCTATCAGGGAGGGACCGAAACACTTCCAGGTTTGGTCCCGCATCCCGGGTTCCGTGAGAAAAAATTGCTACGGATCGACATCCCGGCGGATTTGCCAAATGAAGTCGCCAAAAAGATGGTGCGCGGGTGTGAGTACGTCTTGGCAAATCGAATCGTCGACAAGCCCGAAGAAGTAAGAATCTACTTTGTGCATGAGCACGACGTTCCGGATCGATTAGTGCGGGCGTTCGGAGGCTCAAGCGCGCATACAACCCACTTGGGGCCGGGCTTCAGCGTAACGCGCACGGCAGCGCATGACGAACCGGACGCCGTGATATACAGAATTATCGTATGGGGGACGATCGTGATCTATGCGAGCATCCTACCTGAACCGGACTTGGGAGATACACAGCGGCCACATCCTGACGGCAAACCCGCGTAGACCTCTCGGAGAGGACTAATGAACTTCAAACTCTTGTGTCTCCTGGCCCTGGTGATGGTTAAGTGTTACCGCCGCGGAGCGAATTAAGGAGGCGGCGATTGCGCCAAAGAAGCTGCGGTTTCGCCATTTTTGCTATTTTTCCCCCTTTAGAAGCAATCATTTACGTGAAATCAATGGCTATCTCCAGTTCGACTCCAATCGTGCCCGAAAAGACATCAAACGCTCTGGAAATCACGTACGGATCTCAAAACACAGGGGGTGCTATGGTAATGTTCAGGTGCCTCCGTGGCGAATGAGCTCACCGTTTATCTGCATTTTCCGTGCTTCGATGGACTGGTCTCCGCCGTTCTGTCGTCCGAATATTTGCGGCGGAAGCGCGGCTGGAACCTGGGCGCACTGGTTCCGGTCGGCTACGCGGAACGCGATACCTGGGCCTCCCGGCGCTTGCAGAAGCCTGCTGCGGTGGTCGATTATCTCTACCACGCGGACGCCGATTTCTGGGCCGACCATCACCAAACCACGTTTTTGACCCCGGAATCAAAGGTGCATTTTAAGAACAGAAAATCTGCGCAGCTCTTTTATGATCCGAGCGCCTTATCGTGCGCATCCGTGATCTGGCGGAATACCTATCATTCGATCCGGAACCCCCGCTTCCGCGACATGGTCAAATGGGCCGACCGTATCGACGGAGCCAAATATCAATCCATCGAGGAAGCCGTCCTTGGCGGTGCGCCTGCTTTGCGAATCAGCTTCAGTCTGTTGCGCGATCCGTCGCCCGAATACTGCCGCTATCTATTCGAATCTCTCCGTTCGAAGAGCCTCGACGAGGTGGCTGATTCACGTGAGGTCGTCCAGCGCTATACGAGCGTCCGCAGGGAGATTGAATCCGGCCAACGGAAGTTCAAACGGTCGGCACGATTGGAACGAGATGGGATTGTCGTCTTCAACGTCGACGACTCCAAATCCGGAGTCGTCAGCCGCTACGCACCGTACTTTGAGTACCCAGATGCTCTCTACTCTGTCGGCATTCTAAATTCAGAAAAGGGCGCCAAAATCACAGCGATGCGGAATCCATGGCGGCACTTCAAAAGTGTTCCCCTGGGGCAGATCTTCCGGTCCTATGGCGGCGGCGGTCATCAGCGTGTCGCATCGGTCCTGGTCAACTCCCGGGAGGCGGAACATACGCTTCAATCCATCCTGGCAGACTTGCGCCGAGCCAGATCCTCGAAAGTCGCGATTGCGAAAAATATGGTGACCGGTGATTAAGCAGTTCAACTTCTACGACATCTACGGTTATCTGCTTCCAGGGATTGCGCTGCTCGGCCTGGCATGGATGCCGATAGGCGTCGTTTCCAAAAGCTGGCCGGAGCAGGACATCACGACCGCTGTTTTCTTTGTCGTACTGGCCTATTTGCTTGGCCAGATTCTGCAGACCATCGCTACGCTGGCGATTCCATCCAAAGTCATGCGCGACGATGAGAACCGGCCGCGCTTTCCCTCCGACCGCCTGCTTGATGCAGGCATGCAGTTTCTCGGCAGAGATTTCAAGACGAAGCTTGCAGAGCAGGTCAGGGCAAAATTCAATCTCGACCTCCATACGGATTCGGATGGCGACGGTACCGGCGAGGTCTTCTTCGATCGGAATACGGCGTTCTTTCTGGCACGCAGCTTCCTCATCGCCCAGAAGACGTCTCACTACGTCGAACAGTTTGAGGGACTATATGCCCTGATGCGGGGTTTGTTCTGCGCCTTTCTCGCCGGAAGCTGTTATCTGGCCGGATGGGCCATGGCGTTTTACCGCGGGTCAGCGTTCCTTGGATTTCTATTTGCAACATTTGGCATCATCGGAGTCGTTGTCGCGTTGGTCTGCTCTTTCGTGGGCCTTTCACGGAACTCCACTGTACTGGCGCGCGCCATGGCAACCCTCGGGATTGCGCTGCTTGTTGCTGTCTTCTGTGGGGGATTCTGGGCAGGCGCACTGCAGCCGGCCGCATTCTGGACCACAGCCTCTGATCGCGTGGAGTTTTTGTTCTGGCTCCTTGCGTGTATTTCCCTGATCGCGGCACTTCGCTGTTTCTCTTCCTATAGGTCTTTTGCCTCCCAGTTTGCGCAGTCTGTGTGGCGGGATTTCTCGGTGCATATCTCCGTGCAGGACTCCCAACGAGCCAGCGACGGTGGGGATGACGACGATGAGGACTCATGACCGTGCCCGCAAGCCCTTCTTCAGAGACCGATCTGAATCCGTCCGGTCCAAACCGACCTCTATCGATCACCACCGTAGGTATAGAATCCGGGCGGTTCCTAAATGGCTATAACGCCTCGGATTCCGAGAGCTGCAGCTCTGTCCGGAATGAATAGATGGGTCGCGAAGACGCGTATGTTTCGTGACGCCAGTCGGCTTCCCGCCAATTACACTTCTCAAATCAACTGCGATGCGCCTCTTGCAGAAGTTTCTCCAAAGTCCAGAGTCAGAAGAAAAGTTCAGTTCCGGCGCGCTCAAACGTGAGTATTGCGCGCAGCTAAATTCGCGAGCGATTCTTCCGATGGCGAGACAGTTTTTTTCAGTTTGGCAGCGGAGCTTCGTTTTTGAAGATCATGTGCCGGATTGAGTTGGCTTTCGGGCTGAGCAATCGAATCGAAATACTCCCGCTCGGCGTGACTAGCGGCAAGCTTTGCTGCCTCAATCCGCCGTTTCGACCAGAGGCCAGCCCAAATCACAGAATCTCCGCGAATCCAGTAATGCGATTGACATGCGAATCCCCAGTTGCCGATCGAAGGATGCCACGATGCATCTGCGAATAAATGTTTCTCAGGTAGGTAGTCTTTCGTGGACGAGCCCTGAGTTCATCGAGAGAAGGCGCGCCAGGACAGCGAAAAACATTATGACTCAAAAACTCGTCCCATCAAAAAGACTGGGCCTCTCAATAACGCCGAAATCTCCAATCTCTTTGGTTCAATTTTGCTGGGCGGGTCACATATCAGTTTGTCTCACAGCCACTGGTGGAAAATTTGCATGGCTAACCATGACGAGCCCTTGTATTGAATAAAGAAGCTGAGGCTAGTCTGGCTACTGTGCCGGGAGGACGCCAACGGTACTCTCTCCGGGCAATCAACACGGGACAAATGACTCGCAATCACAGCGTGCAAAGAGAGAGCGCATCTGTTGCATTTACTAGCTCTTTCAAAAGAGATTCATTCAGAACCACATGGAGTGCCGGTGGCACAACAACCAGTGTCGAAGTAACACTGGTTGAATCCGTTACCACCCGACTCTATACAGCTACTGCATCCAAGACATGCGACACAGGCGCTTGCTTTTGGTGGCGCTGATTCATGCGCTGCTGCTAACACGATACCGGCGCTAGAAAGGCTAACTACTACGAGACGCAATATTGCCCGACGCACAAACATAACTCCCTCCTTTGTGTGTTCAGTGCTGATTCAGTCGTGACAGCGCGGCAGAGGCGACGGAGCGCTTCACTTCCACTTGTGAGTCTGGTTGAATGCAAGCGACAAGTCAACGGCAAAGACAGGGCGGAAAGCGCAAGAATAAGTCAATTGGCCCGCAGTCTTGACTCGTCGCCGGTCATAGTATTGCCCAATGGCTCAGACTAATAGCGCTCACGGCCGCGAGCTAGAGGGGCAGTGAGCGCGGGCATCTTTGCCTAGAACCAGTAGGGCTAGTTCGCTGAAGGCCTGTCAACATGATCGATGACTATCGTTTGAACCAAAGCCTTCGTTGGTTCTAGTTTTAACCCGAGTTGTTCCCGAAGAGCTGTGAACAAAGAGGCACCTTGGGAGTCCGCCTCATCTGAGTTTTCGTCAGTAAGGTAATCCGGTAGCCACTTTAACGTGAACGTGTAGACGCCCGTGAGACCGGTTCTGTCTTCAATCGTGCGTCCGCCAATTTCCGGTTGACCGGATAGGGCAGATACCAGAAGGTTGAGCGGAGAGCCATCAAGAGTAACGATCCATTGTCTTCCACTCATTGTCATGGTTATATGGTGGTCGGATGCTTTACTCCGGTCGGAAGTTTGATGCGTCGGCGTTACCTGAGAGAATTTTGGGCCGTTTTTCGCAATGACCAACCGGAGAGCCGGAAGTTTAGTCATAGTGCTATGCGCGGTTAACCCGAATCGTTGACGGAGTAATGATTTAACCCTTAATCTCAATAGGTCTAGCTGCTGATCACGCGGGAGCTTCTGCTCTCTGGAGACCAGCGCGTCATCTGTCACTGATGCAGCAATATCGTACCGATCCGAGCTTGCCCAGCGCGGCGCATTCAGAATTTGACTATCTTTTACCCTATACGCGAACTCAATGAGATCCGTGACTCGTGCATAGTTAACTTCAAATCGACCCGGCGAAATCCGTATACGAAACCCCAGGTCCGTAGCCTGGTTGGGCTTGATTGAGGCAACGTCGAATGAAGATGGGGTAGGGCCCGCCTGGTTAGATTGAGCGTATACGAAGGCCCTATCCATAACCCCGATTATTAGCAACACCGCGATAGCGCCGAGTCGATGCGCCCGAAGCGAAGCCAGCCGAAGGAGGCGGTTGTCGGAGACAGTGTTATTGTTCACGCTATGTAATCGGAAGACCAGGATTCGCATCCGCGCCACCTTGCGATAACTTTATCTGAAGGGTACGGCCTGCTTCCACCGTGAATCGAAAACACCGGAGTCGCGGATAAAGCCGTTTCCGTCCCAGATTGCATAGTCGCTGAATCCTTTGAGCGCAAAATTATAGTCTGGCATCTTCCAAGTCGCAGCATTGGAATCAACTATGACCAAATAACGCTCGCGATTAAGCGGATTTGGGAAGATGACCACAAATCCAACGTCCTGACCGGCGTGCCAACCTCCTCCTATCGATACCCCATCGGGCTGAACCGTCACCGGGAGCTGTTGTAGAACATGCGCAAGCGGTTCGTTGTCGGCAGGATTCCCGATCAAGACCAGGTTGTATGCAGATAAATCGTCTGAATCTACATCACGGTCGAGTTTGCGCCGACAGCCAACGAAGAAACTCTTCTGCCAGTCCCGCGCAAAGACTTCCGTTGCGGCCTGTGCCGACACCTTCTGTGCTGAAGACCCCCCGGTACCGGTCACCACTTCGAAGGGACCCGCAAACGCGTCGGCAATCGGACCCTCAACGGCGCTGTTTTTCAAACCTGCCTGAGAGTATTGTGCGGCGCCAAGGTTGATCGGAGCATTCTGGAAGATGGTAGATGAATGCACGCCGTTCCAATCAATCTGCATCGGCGTGCCATCGGCGATGCCGACCCGGTCCGGCCAGACTTCCAACCCTGATACGTTCTCGGTCGTAATCGTCAGATGCCCCTGATCGAATCGCGCGTTTAGCCTTACGGCCAGATATTTGCGCTTTAGATATTCCTTGGAATTCAGAAAGGTTGTTGGGTTGAAGTAGTGTTGCTCCTGTCCCACATGCGCCAGAAGCAAAGTGGTCAGGCAATGGCCCGGACCTCGGCCATCCTGTTTGTTTACAGCATCGACTGTCAATGCAACAACTGCATGTCATTCGTCTCCTCTCTCGCGGCTTTTCATGATATCCCGGGGAGCTTTATGCCCAGGGTCGCTTCGACATCCTCCAAAACCTCGCCGCTAAAGGCTCCTGACCAACTGTGTGTCACCTGTCCATTCGAGATGACGATCGTCTGCGGCGTACCCCCCATCGCCAGTCGCGTAACGTCGTCGCTCGATATGCCGGTATACACAGGAAAGTTCAGTTGTGTCCCCTGCATATATGCTTTTAGGCCATTCTCGTCGAGGGCGATCCCAATGATGCGATACTTTCCATTGTCTCCAAATTGGCGACTCAGTTCCTTGATATTGCTCAGATTCTTCGCGCACCATCCACAACCTGGGCGAAACACATAAATAATCGTTGGGGGATCGGCTTGAGTGAACTGTATTGTTGTCAATTGGCCGTCGATGTTTTTTACGTGCAAGTCCGCCAGCTTGACGCCTATGATGCTTCTCTCCTTACTCATTCGCTCTTCCAATGCGTGAAGATCGCGTTGCTGCGTCTGTACCCTATAGCCAAGGCTGATATTCATCAAGGCAGAAAAGGCAAGGAGAATCGTCAGGGCTACATTAGCGCTGATAGCTGGGTATTTCATAGTTTCTCCTGTCTGGCTGAAGCACGCAATGTACTGGAAGGTGGATTAAACGTCTCTGCGAAAAAATCTTGCTGCCTCCTGATCTTGCTGTATTTCTGAACAACATTCTTTACTGAACAAGCAGGATCGGCGCTCTCCAGAAGACTGCTTTGTGCCCAGGCGGATTGAGTACCGTCACCTGGCAGTTGTATTCGCCAGGTGGAAGTGGATTCAAAGGGATGACGAATCTCAAGGGTGCGATTCCCAAACTGTTACTCGAATCTGGCAGCGCGGCTAACGGTTGCGATTCAAATACCTTCTCCTGGCCCCGATAGAAACTTACAAATGCGACTAACGGCTGCGTAGATGACGCGTTTTGCTCGTACCCCTGTAGATAGACATACATGTCGCGATTCCTGCTGAAGACGCGCGTTACGCTGGGGATGAGCTTCTTTCCATCCTGAACGAGTGGATTGACAGACTCGTCCTTCACCCTGTCCTTTGCTTTGGCGGCGTCGTAGAGCGCATCTTTAAGATCGATGCGCTGGCTGCTGAGCACGACGGAGCTGATAGGGATGCGCCGTTCTTCTTTGTTCAGGTTGGGGATCGTAAATGTTGTCTCATAGGTGCCGATCCGGCCTGTTTCATCGTCGCGTGCGAGGAACTTGATCATGTACTTGCCGGGCAGGAGGGTAAAGCCCGTGTCGTATTCGATAGGACGCCTGGCGAGTTCGGCGGCGGTGGCGTCAGAGAGCTTGATGTTGACGTTATCGCGGACATTGGTGACGGTTGTACCACCGACAAGATCCTTGATTTCGCCTACGAAGTCGATGAGGGTGTGCTCGGCGCCGCCGCGCTTGGCCAGGGCTAGTTCTCGTCCGGGAATCTTGACGACAATCGGGACAAAGTATTCGGCCCGGTTGAGTTGGAAGTAATCGATCTCCATCGCGATGGTCAGTTCTGTGATGGGGTTCTCCAGCATGAGCGCATCTTCCAGCTGGCGTTCTTTATCCACCTTATTGAATTTGGCAAATTCCTTATCGGCGTAATAACCCTCACGGTAGTTGAGTTTGGTGTCCTGGTCCTGCGCGAGGGAGATTTTGATGCGCCGAAACTTGCCGTCCTGCGCGGTGTTGGTGGCGTAGTAGCCCAGAATGTAATAGTCCGAAATAGCTTGCTGTGCCTGCACGATGCCGCGGTCTAGGTCGTTGCTGTCGAGCAACGCCTTGCCGCCGGTATCTCCGGCAAGCGCGAAGAGCGTATCCTGCGACTGCTGAAAGTCGCTGTGGTGGCGAGAGCGGCGGCTCCGGTATATATGCCCACGTTGCCGGGCGAGCCTTGCGTCGCGTCGCCCAGCGGCGCTTCCGCAACCAGGCCGCGCGCGTCGATGGGCCAGAAAGAGACGCCGGCTTTGATGGCAGTATCAACCGTGGCGTGAAGCTGGGCCTGATTGTCGATGCCGTTCAGGTGCAGGCCGCCGGCAAAGTAGATGAGCGATTTCTTCTCGTTCAACTGACCGAGCATCTTGGCAGCGGTCTCAAGCGCGGAGAGCTGGCGATCGGTGTTGAAGACGTTGAACTCGCTGTCGTCCTGGCCGAAGGCCGCGCCGGTGTCGGCGCTGCTGGCGTCGTCGGCAGCCTCCGCGAATTCCTGGTTCTCCCCTACGGTCATAGTTTCGAGGATGCTGAGCAGCTTGTTGCGGTCCGCGGAGAAATCCTGAAGGACGTCGACCGAGCTTCCCTGGTAGCGCAGAATGGAGACCAGATCGGCATCCGTCATTTCCCTGCGAATGAACTGTTTGGCGGAAGACAGGGCGCGAAGCTGGTCGTCCGGGCCCATGGCCGTCATGTCGAAATAAAATGCCAGAAGCCGGCGATTTTTGTAGCGCTCGTTTTCGATCGATTCCGGCGCGATCTGCGCGCGGACGAGGCGCTTGTAGATAGTGATCTCTTCGCTGCCCGGCCCCGTCGCGAGCGGTTCCGCATGGGTAGCCAGCGCCTGGTGCTCGAAGTAGCGGATCGTCTGCGGCGCGCCATCCTCGGTCAAATTGAAATCTTTCGCGGTAAGCCCGTGCACGAAGTTGCCCTGATTGTCTTTGACCACGATGGCCTCGACCACCAGCTGCGATCGAATCGAAAGAGTAAAACCTTCGGCTTCGTCGGGGGCTTTGTTCTGGCCGATCTGCTGCGCGCCCACGGAAGCAGCGCCAATCAAGAAGAGCAAAAAGCCCGGAAGGCATCGCATCGCTAGAACCTCAACCGTAGGGTAGTTTGCAGGCTGCGCATCGCGTTGGCGGCAACAGGCAGGCCGAACTGCGCGCTACTCACTGTCGTGTTCCAGCTGCTAATGACCGCGTGATTGAGCAGGTTCGTTGAGTCCACACGGAGATCGAGATAGAACCGTCCGTGGGGACGAAACGTGCGCGCCAGCGATGCGTTCAGACTGAACTGGCCGGGGCCGGTAATCGAATTTCTGCCTGCCATTCCCCATTGACCGGCGAGCGGCGCTGCGTAGGCCGCCGCATTCAGGTGCGGGTTTGCGCCGAAGTTGTAAATCGATGTGCCGGTTAGGTCCGGGCGCATCGAGCCCGTGAACCCCGTGCCGGGAACCGCCGCCAGATAAATGGGCGTCTCCGGGAAGCCGGTGCCGCGAGCAATCGTGGTGACCGCGGTCCACTCCTTCAGCATTCTGCCGCGCCAGCCGCTCATCAATGTTCCACCGCCAAGGCCCTCGCCGCTGGTGTATTGCGCCTGCACTTTGAGCAGGTGGCGCTGGTCGAAGGACGAGAGCGAGCGCTCGGCCCGCGGATCGAGCCAGTTTTGAGCAATGGCTCCGTTCGCTGAAGAGGCCGCTGCGGCCACCTGCTGGTCTGGCCCGCTTGCGGTTACGTGCCCCAAGCCGCCCAGGTAGGCATCATCATCGATCGACTTTGACCAGGTGTAAAGAAGTGTTGCCGTGAATCCGCTGCGCAGCCTGCGCCGCAGTTGAAGCTGGCCGGCCTGGCGCGTCGAATTACCGCCCGAAGTCTGATACACAAAACCCGATGGACAATCCGGACAGGGATTGGCCGCGCCGATCGGATAACTGTTGGGCAGAATCTCCTGCGCACCGTGCGTGCCTTTCACGCCAAGATAGGTCGCTGTAAGTTGCAGCGCCAGGGGCAGATCGCGCTGCACGGCCAGTTGCCATGCCTGCGCATAGCCGATGCGAAAGTTAGGATCGATGGCGAATGTGTCGGCGGTGACCGAGGAGCAGGTGACCTGCCCCGTTTTTCTCAGCCATTTATAGCTGGAGTTTCTCGTTTCAGGTTTGTGAGCGAGTATATCTCGCCGTCGTAGTCGGGGCTGTGGGGATGTGGGAAGCGTTGTTTGCTTTCCACATCCCCATAGCCCAGGTCTCTGCTGAACTCCGCAGGTGTTCTGTATGCGAGCGAACTGTGAGGGCGCTCGCAGTTGTATTCCTGACGCCAGCTGTCGAGGGTTCTGCGCAGATCGTTCAGCGTGCGGAACCAGTTAGCGTTGAGACACTCATCGCGTAGCCGTCCATGGAAGCTTTCAACATGCCCGTTCTGCATCGGCCTTCCGGGCTGGATGTGAATCAAGTTGACCTTGCATTCTTCTGCCCAGCCCAGCATCCGTCGCGAGGTAAACTCCGGTCCGTTGTCGGAGCGCACGCTCTCCGGCCGGCCGCGCTGTTCGATCAGCCGATCGAGAGCCCGCGTCACGCGACCACTGCCCAGGCTCGTATCAGCTTCCAGCGTCAGGCACTCACGGGTAAACGCATCGACCACACTGAGAATGCGGATCATGCGGCCGTTTGCCAGTCCATCCACGATGAAATCCATCGCCCACTCCTGATTTGCACGGATCAGACGGGGCTCGATCTGCTGTTCGCGGATCAACCGTTTGCGCCGGCGCCGGCGCACTGCCAACCCTTGCTCGACGTACAACCGATAGACTCGCTTCACGTTCACCGCTTGTCCTCGACGCTCCAAAACCGCATGCAGTCTGCGATATCCATAGCGTGGCTTCTGCCTGGCCAGCTTCACCAACTCTTCACGCAACTCCGCGTTCCGATCCGGCTTCGGCTCGTACCGATAGCTGGCTCGATCCACGCCAAGCAGCTTGCAGGCCCTGCGTTCGCTCAGATGAAATCCAGCCGATACGAACGTAACGTCTTCTCTCAGACCGGCAAGCTCCAGCCGTTTTTTCGGATGACTGCTTTCAGCGCTTCCTTGTCCAGACTCAGATCCGCAACCAGCGACTTTAATCGCCGGTTCTCATCTTCCATCTGGCGTAGACGTTGCGCTTCGCTCACATCCAGGCCGCCGTACTTCGCCTTCCAGTTGTAAAAGGTAGCGTCGCTGATCCCATGCTCCCGGCAAAGATCCACCGTCTTCACTCCGGCCTCATGCTGCTTCAGGATCGCAATGATCTGCTCTTCCGTGTACCGGCTCTTCTTCATCCCCAGTCCTCCCGTACAGATTACGAGAGAACTCCAGTTTTCACTGGCTGAGTTTTTCGGGGGCAGGTCAGCTGCAGTTTGAGTGAATTGTTGCCCTTCATCAATATGTAGATAGTGCCTTCTTTGGTTTCGCGATGAAACTTTAACTGAAATCGATCGATCAGCAGTGCCTGCAGCATCTGGCGCTGCTCGTCACTGGGAGGGTTCTTGGCAATCGCCGGGTTCAGCTTGCTCGACGGAGAGGAGTCCGGCGGCTTGGCTTGGATGTCGTATGCGGCGCCACTAACCAAATCAGTCCAACTCGGACCACCCAAAATTTGCCAGTGTTGAACATCAAATGCCACCATAATCAGGTACTTTATCCTGCATCCTCTGGCAATGATCTTGCCTCCTGGATAGGTATAGAGCCCGTTAAGTTCCCTTTCATTTGGGCTTTGGGGCCTGACCGAGGCGACCTCGAACTCTGGCAGGCTGGTGGCTGATTGATTCGTCTGAGGTCCTGTAGCATTTTGCGATGCGCTTGCCTGGGCCACTAAGCCCGGCGCGGCGAAGGTTGCCAGTCCTATCACAATTAGCAGCAATCTTCTATAAAAATATGGCTTGTGCTCAACTCGTCCTGCGGCCATCTTGCCGATCCCCCTTTCGATCTCCGCATTTGAGGAGTATTTACCTATGAGACGTTCGTCACTTCTATTTCGCTCCGTGTCCCCCCTTTTTGCCGATTCGAGGTCTCGCTCCGTTTCTGCGGAGCTAGTTCGCCGACGGCATCTCGACATGATCGACAACAAGAATATCCACCGGGCCCTTTGTTCGAGCCAGTTTTAGCCCAAGTTGCTCCTGTAGAGCCGTGAAGATAGAAGGACCGGCATCAGGTGTGCCTCGCAGTTCATCCGGAGTCCACTTGAGCGCAATGTCATACTTTCCCTTAAGCCCAGTCCTATCCACCACGACGCGGCCCAGAGTGTCAGATAGACAGAACACGAAGTCCTTGATTGGGCCACCTCGGACATCAATTTGTCCTGGGCCCCAACTTGATCCATGCGGGATCTCGCTTTCAGGTAACTCTTTCAACTTAAATTTGCCCTTCGCAACAACCAGCGCGTAGATGGGACAATCTATGGTCTCGTGGTGAACTCGAAGCTTAAAGCGGTCAGCCAAAATCGATTGCAGCATCAATTGGCTCTGCTCATTTTGCTGCCCCATGGGAAGTTTTTGCAGCGCAGCGAAGGTATCTTCATCCATCTTGGCCTCGACATCGAATGGTGTCGAGTTCGCCCATCCTGGAAGTCCGGGGATGGGGACGGAAGGCCTGACGTCGTATGCGTTATAAATCAGTCCCCATACCGTGACACACCTTGCCGAGAAGCGGTCTCCGCCAGAACCGACCGACATGCCAAGGCACTGTTTGCTCTGCTTGACGGAAACGACATCGTATTCCGGCGCTTTGGCGCGCTCATCTTGCTTCGTAGACGCGTTCGTCTGTCCGATCGCGAGAATTGAAAAAGCCATTGAGCCGGCAGCAACCAACAACATCTGTTCGCGAACTTGCAGTTTGCCTCTAACTCTTGAGATCATCCTCTGCCGATTCTTTCTCTATCCGGCATCCCATTGCATGTTGCTTATGTCTCCATCAATTCTCCGACGTCCTCTCCACCTGTTCTACGACAAGAACATCAACCGGGGCCTTGGTTGGCACCAGCTTTAGTCCCAGTTGTTCATGAAGCGCCGTAAAGATCGAAGGCCCCGCATCCGGCGTCCCCTCTAATTCATCGGGCGTCCATTTGAGATCGATGTTATACCTTCCGGTGAGTCCGGTCTTATCGATGACCGGACGCCCCACCGTGTTCGATAGGCCTCCTATGAGGGGCGCCATGGTGGCGTCGCGCAGATGCAAATGGTCCTTTCGGATGTCCATTTCTAGACGGTCCGTCGCGGTTGCTTCCCTAATTTTGGGACCATGCTTATCCACAAGTAATGCGTAAGCGAGGCAATCTCGCGTCTCATAGTGGCCTTTTAGATTGAAGCGATCAACGAGAAGCGTCCGCAGTATCACTGGCGTGCGCTTTAATTCTGTCGTATGAGCTGGATCATCATCCAACTCAGCCTCTGTATCAAATCGAGCAGAATAAGTCCATTTCGGCAAGTTAGAAATGTAATCGGGTGAAGATATGCCATACGCGATATACACCATCGTCTGTACGCTTAGATTCCTTGCAATGAAACGGTCTCCAACGATATCGGTCTCTGCCGCATTTGACTGACTCGGTGCGCTGGGCCTGATCGAGGCCACCTCATATACTCGAGACTGCGTGCCCAAAGCCTCCGCAGCGGACTGCCCTGCCCAGCAAGCGATTGTCACGGCGAGAACCGTTAAGCACACCGCGATCATAGGTAGTATTTGCAACAGGGTATCCATTCGGATAACGTCAGTTGCGACGGTCATGAGGCATCTTCTGATTCCGTGCATGCCTAGTCCCCCGAAAGCAGCGTTTTCCACGATCTCATCTGGCGTCTCCCCACTCTAGCATGTTGGATATCATTATCCATTCAAACTGTAATTAGGCAATGTGAAATGTTCCGCAACTACGCACCCCTGTGACGGATGTCACAATTTTCATATATTGGCAAGTTTGTTTGGCTTTTCAGTCCGGGCAGTCTCTAGGGCCTGCTGACGACCTCGATTACAATGGCGCATTCTCGTGGACGGAAGCCGCAGCGACGAAAAGTGCGGGATCGCCAAGGGCGCTCTCGTATTTTCCAAACACTCCTGATGGCGGAGCGGTCCTCGTCGAAGTGAACGACGTATCCCCGCAGTTAGAACTGGACCGATCAAGTCGCTCGTGAGTATTGTGCGCAGCTAAATTCCCGAGCGATTCTTCCGATGGCGAGAATGGTTTTTCAGTTTGACAGCGGTGCTCGGTTTTTGCACATCCTGTGCCGGATTGAGTTGGCTCTCGGGCTGAACAATCGAATCGAAATACTTCCGCTCGGCCCGACGAGCGGCAAGCTTTGCTGCCTCAATCCGCCGTTTCGACCAGCGTCCAGCCCAAATCACGGAATCTCCGCGGATCCAGTAATGCGATTGAGGGCTGAGTTAGATCCGGCCGAGTTCGACGCTTCGCCTTTCGCCGCCTCCATGTATCCGAACATCGACGAGTTCACCGAACACGGTCAGATCGTCATCGGGCGCATAAAACCTGTCGGCGCCGTGGCCATCGCTTCAGAGAGACGCCAAACGATAGCCATGCTCCACCGGCGCAAGGACGAAACCTTCAAACGATTAGAATGGCATTCCCGTTCTAATCTGATTCGTACGTCCGGTTCTCTTATGTTTCTCATTCCGAGTTTCCCCATACAACACTTCGCAAGTCTCAAACGCAGAGTTTACAATGCGGGTCTTCATAGGCAAAATGGCATCTGCAATCAAAAGCAGCCGTCAGGTTAATGACTGTTCGAACCTGCCGGGGAGGCTTCATTTCTCCGAAGGCATTTCGATGTTATCGATGACAAACATATTCACGGCGTGCTCTTGTTCCACCAACTTGAGACCGAGTTGATCCCTCAATGCCAGAGCAAACGCCGGCTCCGTTGAGCCAGAATCAATGCCGGGTTTGTTGAAATATGGCTTGAACTCGAGGACCAGGTCAAAGCGTCCCTTCAATCCAGTAAGATCCAGACCCAAGTGAGACTCCACGGGCCCTCCTATACTCGGTAAAAAGTCCGCAATCTGCTCCATGGTCACATCGATCATTCTCAGATGCACTTGGCCGTTGACCGGCCAGCTTGTCAAGCCGCAGTAGTATGGAGGTTCAACACCGTTAGCGGGTGCTGTGATCGTCGGTGAATGGGTCGGATTATCCATGCACGGTTTATCGTTCGGATGTGGATATAACTGCGGGCCTGGCCGGCCCGGCTTATCGAGAACGAGCGCGTACACCGTACGCTGTCGGGTCTCCATGTGCATCGTCAGCCCAAAGCGACTTTGGAGCAATGACTGCATCATCAACCGAAACTGATCACGAGTCGGAGTCCCTTCCGCTCGGGCCACAATGTTGTAATCGACTGATTGTGCCCACTTTGGCAGTTGTGCAAGTAGTGCCTGATGCTGTCCGATGTCCGCAATTTTGTACGCGAAATTGATGTACACAAACAGAGGGTAATTGGCCCTAATTGAATTGCTTCTGGGCGCGGCTCCATCAAGAGCATCCAGGGTGATATTCCCTCCGCGCGGCATGCCAGGCTTGCTCGAAGTGACAGAGGCATCTGCAAACTCCGCCTTGCAACCTGCCGTCCTCTGCCAATCAGGCATCAAAGCCGTCGTCCGAGTTGGCGGCGCTTGCATCGCTACGGATCGCACCATGACAGGCACGTGCAATATGCCAATAATCACAAGCGCTGGAGCCACGATGAGCCCTCGCTTTCTGCATAAATCCAATTGCTGCCCGATCGATCCAGTCACCATATCTGCGGTCCTCGCATCTTGGTTAAATCGCTCTTTTGCATTTTCAGTTCTCCGATGGCCTATCGACATTGTCGACGACAAGTGTCTCCACCGGACCCTTGGCCGGAACGAGCTTCAACCCCAGCTGTTCTTCAAGTGCGGTAAAGAGCGTTGGTCCGTCGTCGAGTGTGCCCTGCTGGTCGTCGGGCGTCCATTTGAGATCGATGTCGTAGTTGCCGCTGAGGCCTGTTTTGTCAACCACAGTGCGGCCGACCAAATTCGACATGGACAAGAAGTGTGCGAACTCAGCCATGGACCTTCCGTGAAGTTCTAACTCGCCGCGGACAGATCTCCCCCATCCCGGCTTCTGGTCCGCCGGCAATGGCTTCAACTTCAGCCCGCCCTTCGCGAGCGCGAGTTCGTAGATGGGCTGCACACTGGACTCGTAGTGAACGCGAAGTTGAAATCGGTCGGCAAGGAGCGATCGCAGCATCTTCTGGGTCAGATCTTCCTGCCCCCGCACAGAGAGCTTTTGCATCGTCGCAGCGGTATCATCGTCTGCCTTGGCCTCGACATCGAATCTATCCTTGTTCGCCCAGGCTGGCATACCCGGGGGGTAATCCCAGACCGATCGAACCTCGTAGGCGTTACAGATCAACACCCACGCCGTGATACATCGCCCCACATAGCGGCCTTGCGTCCCTCCGGACGTCAGGAAGGAACAGTCGGGCTTGGCGGGTCTCACAGATGCAACTTCAAACGCCGGTAGATTCGGCGTGACGGCGTTGGCTGCTGACGGTTTGCCTTGCCCGCGTGCGGGGAGGGCCAGAGGGAAGCAAACCGCCAGAAGAAGCGTCGCGATTGCGCCGTACTGCCGCAAAGGAAAAACACACACGGTCATCGTGCGACCATGCCTTTCTTGAGCGAGTGCTTCCATTCTCTCTCTGAAGCCGGAGAAATGGCCACGCCGATGCGCTAAATCGAAGCGCGCTCTAGTTCTCCGCCGGCCGCTCCACGTGATCCACGACAAATGTGTCCACCGGACCCTTCGTTGCGACGAGCTTCAGCCCCAATTGCTCTTTAAGAGCAGTGAAAAGCGTGGGCCCGACATCGAGCGTATCTTGTTCATTGTCCGGGGTCCACTTGAGCGTAATGTCGTAGTCGCCGGTAAGCCCGGTCTTGTCCACTACAACACGGTCCAGCTCATCCGACAGACAGAACACCAGCCTCTCGATCGGGCTTCCACGGACGTCAATGCGGCTGCCGCCCCACGAAATTCCACTCGGTTTCTGGTCCGCAGGCCATGGCTTCAGCTTCGCGCCGCCCTTGGCAATCACGAGCGCGTAGATTTGTTGTTCCCGAGTTTCAGTGTGGACGTGGAGCTTGAAGCGGTCTGCCAGAAGCGCCTGCAACATCAGCCGACGCTGCTTTTCCTGTTCCTCGCGCGGCAGCTTCTGCAATGCCACGGTCGTGTCGTCATCCGCCTTGGCATCAATATCAAACCGTGCCGCATTCGCCCACCCCGGCAATCCCAGAGTGTGTGAGTCGCTTGGTCTGAGGTCGTATGCGTTAAATAGCAGCCCCCATAACGTGACGCACCGATCCTGAATGCGGCCCGGAGGTGAGTACGTCTGCATGCCAGGACAGCCTGGTCGGGCGGGCTTTACGGAGACAATCTCATATGCAGGCGCTTTAGTGATCGCGTCCAGCGGCAATCGATCGCTTCTTTGTCCAAGCACCGCCATTGCGAAGGCAGTCGCGCATCCTGACACTAATAAGAGTGTTGTGTTTAAAATCACTCTTCTTGCCACGAATTCGGCAATCTGCACGCGCTCTCCTTCTTGAAGCTGGCTCAGATCGTTTCACGCAAATCGACACCAAAACTTCATCTCTTCGGTCCGGACATCTGCGAAAGCTTTCTTACTCATCACCACAATGCCATGCTCCCGATAGTTACCTCCATTTCAGTAGAAATCGTGCATAGGACGTACATGCTACCCGTATCTGTCCCAACGTCTTCAAGCTGACAAGTTATTTAACTTCTGACGGAACGGATATCATTATCCATCGCAATTGTGGCTATGCAAGTGAAATTCTCCGAAACCGCGCACCTCAGTGACGGCGGTCACAATTGTCACGCAAAATCGTCGGCTTTCGAGCACCACGGAACCTCTGTTCAGTTCACTCGGATAGCGCATGCGGGGGTGCCTGAGACTTGAGCGCAGAACGATGACGACGACTCGCCCGTTCACGAAAAGGATAGTGGCAGGATCTTTCAGCCTTTTAGATCTGCGATATGTGCTCAGGTAGTGCTGGCCATCGATGAGACGGATATCAATATCCACGGTATCCGTATGCAGACGTGCGCAATGTCTGCGGCATAGCTGTCAGCAGGCCCTGGAGACTGTTGACGATCTCGATTACAACAGAGCATTCTCGTAGACGGAAGCCGCAGCGACGAAAAGTGGGAGATCGCCAAGGACGCTCTCGTAGTTTCCAAATACTCCTGATGGCGGAGAGGTCATCGTCGAAGTGAACGGCAGATCTCCGCAGTTAGATTTGGACCAATCAAGTCGCTCGTGCGTGTTGCGCAGCTAAATTCCCGAGCGATTCTTCCGATGGCGAGACAGTTTTTTCGATTTGGCAGGGGTGCTCGGTTTTTTGCACATCCTGTGCCGGATTGAGTCGGCTCTCGGGCTGAACAATCGAATCGAAATACTCCCGCTCGGCCTGACGAGCGGCAAGCCTTGCTGCCTCGATCCGTTGTTTCGACCAGCGTCCAGCCCAAATCACGGAATCTCCGCGAATCCAGTAATGCGATTGACATGCGAATCCCCAGTTGCCGATAGAAGGATGCAGCGTGACAGCTGTCCCATCGTAAATGAGGGCCCAGTCCACCGGACTCAACGGCGTCACAACTTCGTTGCCACATCCACAACAACACTTGTGGATCGCGGTTGCGTACTCCATAGAAACGTACAAGACGCCTTCATCGACGGCTTCAGGAATGAATTCGACAAACCGATGAGCGAGCTTCGCGATCTTTTTCATGGTAGCCGGTCCGCATTGGCCAGGTGATTGCCGTCGATGGTATAGGCCGACGTGTATTCTCGCTCCAGATCATGATAGAAGCCGCACAGTTTCTTCCACCTGATGACGGCAAGAGCGGCGTTCAGCGCATTGAGATCGGCGATCTGAATATTGCTCGAATACTCGCCACGATCATCGGGTTCGGCGAAAGAGACGCGCCTGCGCAGATGTTCCCGCTGTCCTGGCGTACTTGCCGTCACACGCACAATCCCGCCCAGCGCGTCATCGATGAGATCAATTCCCATGCCCACATCGATAAAGGAGACTCCGAATGACTCCAGCTTTTCAACCAGCGCTTTGCGGGCAGGCCCGTTGTCGACGCAAAGGAACACCCAGTGCATATGCTCAAGGACGCTGCAGTTAGTGTCCGTGGCGAAGTCTTCATGATCGACGATCCCTCGATGCATCTTCGAGTAAATGCTCTTCAGGTATGCAGTCTTTCGCGGACGAGCTCTGAGTTCGTCGAGGGAAGGCGCGCCGGGGGAGCGAAAAGCGTTATGAGTCAAAAACTCGTCTCCATCAAAAAGATGGATCTCACTTACAGGAGTTTTGGCGACCAGGTCGAAGACATACGATCCGGTCCCGCCCAGGCCGATAATGGCGACCTTCATGTTCTCGAACTTTCTCGCAAGATGAGCAATCTCAGACCGGCTGGAGGCGGTGTCCATGTAGCAGAACGGTGATCCGTCTCCTTCCTCGGTGGGAATCGGCGGAAAAGTACAAGCCGTTACCGAGGGATCGATTTCCTTCGCCGGCCCGGAGAGAATGGCAACATAGGCAGTGATCTTATCGTAGTAGTCCTCGTACGCCCCGCTCGGCACCGGTTTGGCTGAAAACGTCAGGTCCGCAGAGATACCCTGGGGAGGAGCGTTGGGATTCTTGATTCCTTCGATATGGCGTCCATCGGCGAAACATGGCTGCTCGCCCTTGAAGTAGGCAACGTGAGTGTCAGGGGTCACGGTCGCGTCGCCTGCCGTTTTCAGCGTCGAGATGAGGACTCCGCGCTTAATCTGCCGGCTCGCGTTTACGTAAGGAATGTCGCACACGAACAGGTGGCCCGCGTCGACGGCGATGTCATAGCCGTCGGCGCGGAGCCGGCTCAGGTCGGCACTACGATCGATCAGTTGCTTTGACATGGAACACCATCTCGTTCTTGATCCAGACACTCTCACCCGCGGCCAGGATTCCCTCCGGGTTCTGGTGGGGGCCGTGGCGGTAGGTGACGGTGATGACAATGTTCGGCCCGCTGGGAACCGGGTTGAAAGCCAGGGCCACAACCTGATCAAAGGTGATCTTCGGCCCCGGAGTCTGCTTCTTGCGGGAATTCACGATGATGGTGAATTCCCTGGCAGGGCCGGTGTGGAAGTGCTCGAACTCTTTTAAGTGAATTGTCTCTGGGCCGTTTGTGATGGGCTGATCTTCGCGATCGCCGCGCACCTCGCGATAGAGCTCGAGACCCGGGGCGACCCGGCCAAGCTTGTAAAGCACATCGCCGGTCGTCGGATTCGGCGAATGGTGGCGGCTCTGGTCGATGAAGATCTCGACCTGTGCTTTGGATCCTTCTTGGTTTCCTGCATTATTGACGATTTCCATATAGTCTCCTTCTTTACCCTGTCAGCCGGCGACTTTGTACCGATTTGACCTCCGCCCGCCTGCCTTATGTCTTGAACCCGTTATCGCAATATTGCGATAACTTGACCATATCGCAATATTGCGATATGGTCAAGTGTGGGTAAGGGAAGGAATGTGACAGATGCCACCCACTCCGGTAGTCTTCTTCGTCGAGGAGGACGGTAGTTGTCCTCTCCTCGACTGGCTTGATGCATTGGGTCAGAAAGTTCAGAACAAATGCATTGTCAGAATTGAACGTCTTGCCGAGCTGGGACATGAACTGCGCCGTCCGGAATCGGACTTTCTGCGCGATGGGATTCATGAGCTCCGCGTGACCTGGCAAACTGTGCACTACCGGTTGCTTTACTTCTTCCACCAGCAGACAGCCGTACTTTCGCATGGTCTTACAAAAGAGAGGGAGGTACCCAACGATGAGATTGATCGCGCAATACGCAACAAACGGCTGTTTCAGACCAAGCCTGAGAAACACACCTATCAGGAGGGTGAGAGCGATGAATAGCCCAAGGAGGACATCCAATGCTGTTAAGGTCCTTCACCGTCGATATATCGGTGATGACGCTCAACGGAAAGCTGCCTTAGAGCAGGAACGTATCAATGCCGAGGTCGCACGCACCATCTCGGAACTTCGCGAACAAGCTGGAATGAGTCAAAGGGAATTGGCTGAAAAAATCGGAACCACTCAGTCCGTAATTAGCCGACTGGAAGATTCCGACTATGACGGCCATTCCCTTTCTATGTTGAGCCGTGTCGCCAAGGCGCTGAATCAACAAGTTCAGGTGGTGATGCATCCCAAAGATCCGGAGATGGGAGACGTGCGCTTTGCATTTCGTGAAGTAGTCCGAGGAATGAGAAAAGAAAAAGGCCTCACTATTGAGCAACTTGCGCGTAAAATTGAGTTTCCAGCCGAGGAATTAGCTGAATTGGAACGAGATTGCACTTATCGTGCCACGCCGCTGCTGCTGCACAAGCTCAGCCGGTTCTTCGAAATTCCCCAGC
>Ga0335072_10002607_pt1 | contig 27831 bp, 22 predicted proteins | sample Lox_Sample_21_FD_206725 | JGI IMG/M metagenome (GOLD analysis project Ga0335072, IMG submission 206725) | Soil microbial communities from Loxahatchee National Wildlife Refuge, Florida, United States - Lox_Sample_2.1 | ecosystem: Environmental > Terrestrial > Soil > Wetlands | place: USA... | reverse complement strand
GACATGGTCGGCCATGCGCAATCAGCGCAGTCCTTCGTCACCAGCCTGGTGATCGAGGGCGTGTTCGAACGCCTGCCCAATTTCAAGCTGGTGATGATCGAGGCCGGCTTCGCCTGGATCCCCTCGCTGAGCTGGCGGCTGGACAAGCTGTGGCGCCGGTTGAAGCAGGAGACGCCGCATCTGAAGCGTGCACCGTCGGAGTACATCCGCGAGCAAGTGTGGCTGACCACGCAGCCGATGGAGGAGCCGCAGCCGCGCGAGCGCGTGCTGGAGGCCATTGAGTGGATCGGCTGGGACCGGCTGTTGTTCGCCACCGATTATCCGCACTGGGACTACGACGATCCGGCGCAGGTGCTGCCGATGAGCCTGCCGGAGGAGAAGCGGCGCAGTTTTTTCTTCAACAACGCCATGCGGTTGTACAACCAATTTCCCGCGTAGCGAGAGAGGCCGGGTGAGGGTGTGGCGAAGGCACACAGCGTCCGCCTCTCCCAGCGCAGTATTACGTCTGACATAGCCGGCAACCGACGACCGTTGGTCCATCGCCGAGCTTTCGCACCCCTCCTCTCGCGCGCATGTCCTAGGGTGAGCGCATCCCCGAAAGCTGTCCCGGCAATACCTGCTTGAAGATTGACGTAATTTACGTCACTATGCATGTGTCAGTCTGGATAGTGATGTAACAAGCGTGATATCTGCTGGGCAAATGCGTGCGGCCCGGGCGCTGTTGGGGATCGACCAGCGGGGCTTAGCCGAACTTTCCGGTCTCTCTCTGCCGACCGTCCAACGCATGGAAGCCAGCGATGGCGTGATCCGCGGCAACGTCGATTCCCTGATGAAGCTGATCGGCGCGTTGCAACAGGCCGGTATCGAGCTGATCGGCGAAGGCGCGACCAGCACGAGCGGCGGTCGCGGCGTGCGCCTGGTCCGCCCGGCGGCACAGACTCCGCCGCAAGGCAGCCCGAGCGAATGATCGATCTCGTCCTGGCCTGCATCCTGGCGTGGCTTGTGCTGGCCTTGTGTGGCGCCGCCATCGCGCAGACCCGCCGCGGCACAGCGCTCATCTACGGTTGTTCGCTCCTGGTGGCCCTCGTGCTGTTGGTCACCGGCGCCGCCGCGATTCCGGCTGGGGTCTCGCGCGAAACCCTGCCGATCGGCCTGCCGTGGACCGGCGGCCATGTCCGCCTGGACGCGCTCTCCGGCTTCTTTCTCATCGTGGTGGGGCTCGGCAGCGCGGCAAGCAGTTTGTTCGCGCTCGGTTATGGGCGGCATGAACTCCAGCCGCAGCGCGTGCTGCCCTTCTACCCTTTGTTCCTTGCGGGCCTGGCGCTTGTCGTGGTCGCCGACGACGCCTTCATCTTCCTGTTTGCCTGGGAGCTGATGTCGATCGCCTCCTGGGCGCTGGTCCTGGCCCATCACCGGGAGAGCGGCAACACCCACGCCGCTCTGGTTTACCTGCTGATGGCAAGCTTCTCCGGCCTTGCTTTGCTGCTGGCCTTCGGCCTGCTTGCCGGCGGGGCCGGCAGCTACACGTTCGATGCCATGCGCCTCGCGCATCCGCCGCCCTGGGTCGCCGCGGTGGCACTGATCCTGGCATTGATCGGCGCCGGATCGAAAGCCGGCATCGTGCCGCTGCACGTCTGGCTGCCGCTGGCGCACCCGGCGGCACCAAGCCACGTATCCGCCCTGATGAGCGGCGTGATGACCAAGGTCGCCGTCTACGGCTTCATCCGCATCGCCTTCGACCTGCTTGGCGTGCCGGACTGGTGGGCCGGGGTGCTGGTACTGGCGCTGGGCGGCATCACCGCCTTGCTCGGCGTGCTCTATGCGCTGATGGAGCATGACCTGAAACGCCTGCTTGCCTACCACACGGTGGAGAACATCGGCATCATCTTCATCGGCCTTGGACTCGCATTGGCGTTCGATGCCGACGGCCTGCCCGCCGCCGCGGCGCTGGCGATCACCGCCGCCTTGTTCCACGCCTTCAATCACTCCGTCTTCAAGAGCCTGCTGTTCTTTGGCTCCGGCGCGGTGCTGACCGCGACCAAAGAGCATGACATGGAGAAGCTGGGCGGGCTGATCCACCGCATGCCGCAGACGGCGTTCTGCTTCCTGGTGGGCTGCGCTGCGATTTCCGCCCTGCCGCCGCTGAACGGCTTCGTTTCCGAGTGGCTGACCTTCCAGGCGATCCTGCTGCATCCGAACCTGCCGCAGTGGGGGTTGAAGATCGCCATCCCCGCCGACGGTGCGCTGCTGGCGCTGTCGGCGGCGCTGGCGGCGGCGTGCTTCGTGAAGGCATTCGGCGTCAGCTTCCTCGGCCGTGCCCGCAGCCCCGCGGCAGCCCAGGCCCGCGAGGTGGACCATTGCTCGCTCGCCGCCATGTTCGGGCTGGGCGCAATCTGTTTGCTCGCCGGCATCTTTCCCGGCGTGGTGATCGACGCCCTGGCACCCGTGGCCCAGGCTCTGACCGGCGCGCATATGCCGAGCCAGATCGGTCTCGACTGGCTGACCCTCGTACCGGTGGCGCAAAGCCGCAGCTCGTACAACGGACTGCTTGTGTTCGTGTTCATTGCCGGCTCGGCGTCGCTGATGGCCTGGGCGATCCATCGCTTTGCCTCGCACGCGGTCCGGCGCGCGCCCGCCTGGGATTGCGGCTTCCCGGACCCCAGCCCGATGACGCAATACACGGCGGGCAGTTTTGCCCAGCCGATCCGGCGCGTGTTCGGTACCGTCGTGTTCTCGGCGCATGAGAAGGTGACGATGCCCGCGCCGGGCGACACGGCGCCGGCACGCATGGAGAAGTCGATCCGCGATCCGGTGTGGGCAACTCTCTACGCCCCGATTGCCGGCGGTGTGGCACGCGCGGCGGACCTGCTGAACAACCTGCAGTTCCTGACCATCCGCCGGTACCTGGGCTTCGTATTCGCCGCCCTGGTGCTGCTGCTGCTGGCGTTGGCGCTGTGGCAGTGATACCCGCGCAATGATCGCCGCCCTCGCCATCCAAGGCCTGCAAATGGCACTGGTGTTGCTGCTGGCGCCGCTGCTCACCGGCCTTGTGCGCAAGGTGAAGGCGCGCCTGCAACGGCGCCGCGGCCCGTCCTTGATCCAGCCCTACCGCGATCTGCGCCGATTGCTGGGCAAGGAAGTCGTGCTCGCCGAGAACGCCTCCTGGTTGTTCCGCGCCGCCCCTTACATCATCTTCGCGGTCACCTGGGTCGCGGCCGCGCTGGTCCCCACGTTCCATAGCGGCCTGATATTTTCGTGGACTGGCGACCTGATTGCCATCACCGCATTGCTCGGCAGCGCGCGGTTCATGCTGGCGCTGGCGGGCATGGATATCGGCACCAGCTTCGGCGGCATCGGTGCGTCGCGCGAAATGATGATCGCCTCCCTCGCCGAGCCCGCCATGCTGATGATCGCCTTGTCGGTGGCGATCATCGCCGGGTCGACCCAGCTCTCGACCATCGCCGCCTATATGGCTTCCTCCGCCGTCGGGCTGCGGGTGTCGCTGGCGCTCGCTCTGGTCGCGTTCGTCATCGTTGCCTTGGCGGAGAACGCACGCATCCCGGTGGACAATCCGGCGACCCACCTGGAACTGACGATGGTGCATGAGGCCATGGTGCTGGAATATTCCGGCCGCCACCTGGCAATGATCGAGCTGGCCGCGTCGCTCAAGCTATTGCTCTACCTTTCCGTCATCGCCTGCATCTTCGTGCCCGCCGGCCTCGGGCATGGCTACGGCATCGCCCTGCTGGGCTGGCTGGCCAAGCTTGCCGTTGCCGGCCTGCTGCTGGGCATCTTTGAAATGTCGATCGCCAAGATGCGCGTGTTCCGCGTGCCGAACTTCCTTGGTGCGGCGCTGATGCTGGGCTTGCTCGGCGTGCTGCTGCTGTTTGTCTCGCAAGGGATGTGACAGGGGGCATGACAGGGGACGTGATGCCGCATCTCGACTTCGACATTGCGCACATGCTGGCCGGCATGCTGGTGCTGGCCAGTTTCATGATGCTGTATCAGGACCGGCTGTATGCCCTGCTGCGGGTGTTGGCGCTGCATGCCTTCGTGCTGGCCTGCGCTGTCGCCTGGCAGGCGCGCATACAGGATGCGCCCGGGCTTTACGTCACCGCCGTCATCGCGCTGGGCTTCAAGGCAATCCTGGCGCCCTGGGCGCTGCACCGCATCGTGGTCCGGCTTGGTATCCATCGCGAGATCGAGACGGTTGTTGGCATCGGTGTGACCATGCTGGCGGGCATGTTCCTGGTGGCGCTGTCGCTGAAAGTGATGCTGCCGGTCACCGCCCATGCCGAGCCCGTGGCACGCGAGGACATTGCCCTGGCACTGTCCGTGGTGCTGATCGGTCTGCTGGTCATGGTGACGCGCCGCAACGCGGTCAGCCAGGTGGTCGGCTTCCTGTCGCTGGAGAACGGCGTGGACCTGGCCGCCGCCGGGGCACAGGGCATGCCGCTGGTGGTGGAACTCAGCGTCGCGTTCTCGGTGCTGATCGCGTTCATCGTGACAGGCATCTTTTTATTCCGTATCCGTGAGCGGTTCGACACGGTGGATTTGCAGGCGCTGGACCGGTTCCGGGGAGAACGAGGATGACCGCGCTTCCCATAATTCTCATTTCGCTGGTTGCCGCGGCCCTGCTTGCGGCGATCCGCAACTATCGCCTCTCTGCCAACCTCAACGTTCTCGCCAGCCTTGTCTCCTTCCTCTGCGCCATCGGCCTCCTGGTCAGCCGCCCGGCCAACAACCAGTACCTCCTGATCGACGACCTCAACATCGTCTTCATCCTGCTGAACACCTTCGTCGGCTTCACCACCAGCGTCTTCAGCGCCAGCTACATCGCGCACGAATTGGAAACCGGCCGCCTCACGCCCGGCTACCTGCGGTTCTACCACGCCATGTTCCAACTCATGCTGCTGGGCATGAACCTGGCGTTGCTGGCGAACAATATCGGGCTGATGTGGGTCGCGGTGGAACTCGCCACGCTGACCACCGTCGTCATGGTCGGCATCTACCGCACCCATGAAGCGATCGAGGCCGCGTGGAAATATTTCATCCTCGGCAGCGTCGGCATTGCGCTCGCGTTGTTTGGCACCATTCTGGTCTACCTGGCCGCGCGTCCCGTGGTGGGTGCGTCGATGGACGCCATGGTGTGGACCAGCCTGCTGGCGCACGCACGCGGCTTCGACCCGGCCTTGCTCAACATAGCATTCGTCTTCCTGCTTTTGGGCTACGGCACCAAAGTCGGCCTGGCGCCGATGCATGCCTGGCTGCCGGACGCACATGCCGAAGGCCCCACCCCGATTTCCGCCGTGCTGTCGGGCCTGCTGCTGAACGTCGCGCTGTATGCACTGCTGCGGTTCAAACTATTGCTGTCGGCCAACCCCGGCGCGATCGCCCCCGGCCCGTTGATGATCGGGCTTGGCCTGCTGTCGCTGATCTTCGCCGGCTTCATGTTGTACCGCCGCCGCGACATCAAGCGCATGTTCGCCTTCTCGTCGATAGAGCACATGGGGATCATCGTGTTTGCCTTCGGCATGGCGGGGCCGCTGGGCAATTTCGCCGGCCTGCTGCAAATGACCATGCACAGCCTGACCAAGTCCGCCATCTTCTTCTCCGTCGGCCACGTGGCGCAGGTGAAGGGCACCCAGCGCATCGCCGACATGGGCGGTTTGACGGAAACCCATCCGGTGCTGGGCTGGGCACTGGTCGCGAGCGTGCTGGCGATCGCCGGACTGCCACCGTTCGGCGTGTTCACCAGCGAGTTCCTTGTCGTCAGCTCCAGCTTTGCCCGCGCGCCGTTGCTGGCGGTGCTGGTCGTGTTTGGCCTGCTGGTATCGTTCGGCGCCTTGCTCTGGCGCATCACCGGGGTGGCATTCGGCGAGCCCCGCGGTCCGACGGGGCCGGTGAAAGCCTCCTACCTGCCGATTTTCGCCCATCTGTCGCTGGTGCTGATTGCCGGCATCTGGCTGCCGGGACCGCTGGTCACCTGGTTCCAGCATGTCGCGGCGTTGCTGGGCTGACGTGATGGCGATCGCGACGATCATGTCGGGCAGCCGCGGCAGCGAAACGCACCAGCCCTGGCCATGCGTGGCGGTCGATGCGGCGGCATGGCAGCAAACCGCGATGCTGCTGGCATCGGGCAAGCACACATTGCTCAGCCTGTGGGGGGAGCCCGGTCGCGTCCACATGGCCGTGCTCCAGGACGGCACGCCGAAGGTTGCCGTGCTGAGTCTCGATTGCCCCGACAATCGCTATCCCTCGGTCGGCCGCGTCCATGCCACGGCGCTGCGCCTCGAGCGCGCCACGCGCGACCTGGTCGGGCTGGAACCGGTTGCGTCTCCCGATGTACGCCCCTGGCTCGACCACGGACGCCGGGGCAATGAGCCCGTGCCGCCCTATGCATTTCTGCCGGTTGAGGGCGAAAGCCTGCATCAGATCCCGGTTGGCCCGGTGCACGCCGGCATCATCGAGCCGGGGCATTTCCGCTTCACCTGCGATGGCGAAACGGTGGTGCGGCTGGAGCAACGCCTGGGCTATGTGCACAAGGGCATCGACGCCTTGATGGCCGGTGCCGCGGTGCCGCGCGCCCTGCGCATAGCGGGCCGCGTATCGGGCGATTCGACGGTTGCGTATGCCTTCGCCTTTTGCAGCGCAGTCGAATGCGCGCTGGGCATTCCGGTGCCACCGCGTGGTGCCGCATTGCGCGGGGTGATGGCGGAGCTGGAGCGGATCGCCAACCATCTCGGCGATTTCGGTGCAATCTGCAACGACGCCGCGTTCAGCATCATGCTGGCGCATTGCGGAGTACTGCGCGAGCACGTGCTGCGCTGTGCTGCGGCCTGCTTTGGGCATCGGCTGATGATGGACCGTATCGTGCCTGGCGGCGTCGCGGCGGACCTGAGCGTGGAAGGCGCGGCTGCGCTGCAAGCATTGCTGGCCACGTTGCGGGCCCGCCTGCCGCCGCTGGTCACGCTGTATGATGAGACCGCGTCGCTTCAGGACCGCACGGTCGGCACCGGCGTGGTGCCGCCGGCGCTGGCGCGTCGTTTCGGTGCCGGTGGGCATGTCGGCCGCGCCTCGGGCCGCGATTTCGATGCGCGTCGCGATCTCGCCTACGCGCCGTATGATTGCCTGCGCTTCGAAGTGCCGGTGCGGCAGGAGGGCGATGTCAACGCGCGCGTCTGGATCCGCATTCGCGAAATCGAGCAAAGCCTGTCGATCCTCGATCAACTTCTGGAGGCACTACCACAAGGCCCGGTTCGGGAATCGTCAGAAGAGGTGCCGGCCGGTTTGGGCGAAGGCCTGGCGGTGGTCGAAGCCTTCCGTGGCGACGTGGTGGCATGGCTGCGCGTTACGGACGGCCGCATCGACCGCTGTCACTTGCGCGACGCGTCCTGGTTCCAATGGCCGCTTTTGGAAGCTGCGATCGAAGGCAACATCGTCGCCGACTTTCCTCTCTGCAACAAGAGTTTCAATTGCTCCTATTCCGGACACGATCTGTGAGCAGGATTCCGTTATGTTGAAAACCTTGCTGCAGGGCCTGCGGTCCCCGCTGACGGAGACACGGCCGCGGCCTGACCCGGCGCTGGCCGCGCTGGCGTCACGGCTGGACGGCGCGGCGCGGCGCACGCTTGGCCGCAGCCTGTCAATCCGCCAGGTGGATGCCGGTTCCTGCAACGGTTGCGAGCTCGAAATCCATGCGCTGAACAATGCGTTCTATGATTTGGAGCATTACGGCCTGCGTTTCGTCGCTTCACCGCGGCATGCCGATGTGCTGTTGGTCACCGGCCCGGTCACCAGGAACATGGCCGAGGCGCTGGAACGCACCTGGCGTGCGACGCCTGATCCGAAGTGGGTGGTGGCTGTGGGCGATTGCGCTGCCGACGGCCATGTGTTTGCCGATAGTGACGCCGTGATGGGCGGGGTTGCCGCCGTGGTGCCGGTGAACCTCGTGCTTCGCGGCTGCCCGCCGACTCCGGCGCAGTTGCTGCGGGGGCTGCTGGCACTGATCGAGGCTGGTTCCAACCAGCCCCTGGACGGCGGACGGCCGGCACGCCCGTAGCTTCCATTTGAGCTTGCCGCTATCGTCCGCCCCTTTCGCGCAGGAGACCCGCCCCATGGCCCCGCCGCCCTTTGGTGCCAATTCCGCCGCCGCCCGCGACATCGCCTCCGTGCTGCACCCCTACACCGACCTCCAGGCCCACCAGGAGACCGGCCCTGTCGTGATTTCCCGCGGCAAGGGCGTGCGCGTGTGGGACGACGCCGGCAAGGAATACATCGAAAGCGTCGCCGGCCTGTGGTGCGCCTCGCTCGGCTTCGACAACGAGCGCCTGGTGCAGGCGGCCGTCGACCAGATGCGCAAGCTGCCATTCTACCACGCCTTCACCGCCAAGTCGCACGAACCGATGATCGACCTGGCCGAGATGCTGCTGGCGCGCTCCCCGGTGCCAATGAGCAAGGTGTTCTTCGCCAACTCCGGCTCCGAAGCGAACGATTCCGCCATCAAGATGGTGTGGTATCTCAACAACGCGCTCGGCCGGCCGAACAAGAAAAAGATCATCGGCCGGGTAAAAGGCTATCACGGCATTACCTTGGCGTCCGCCTCGCTGACCGGGCTCGCTGTGAACCACCGCGCGTTCGACGTGCCGCTGCCCGGCTTTCTGCACACCATGGCACCGCACCACTACCACGGCGCCAAACCAGGCGAGAGCGAGGACGCCTTCGCCACACGTTGCGCCGAGGAACTCGACGCGCTCATCACCGAGGAAGGTCCCGACACGGTCGCTGCCATGTGGGCCGAGCCGATCATGGGCGCCGGCGGCGTCATCGTCCCGCCGCGCGGCTATTTTCCCAAGATCCAGGCAGTATTGAAAAAGCACGACGTGCTGCTGGTCGCCGACGAAGTGATCTGCGGCTTCTGGCGCACCGGCAACTACTGGGGCTGCCAGACGCTGGACATCGAACCCGACATCCTCACCTGCGCCAAGGCCCTGTCGTCATCCTATCTGCCGATCAGCGCCGTCATGGTGAACCAGCGCGTGTTCGATGCGCTCGCCAAGGGAAGCCACGAGATCGGCACCTTCGGCCACGGCTTTACCTATTCCGGTCATCCGGTGCCGGCGGCGGTGGCGATCGAGACGCTGAAAATCTACGACGAGATCGACATCGGCACCCATGTCCGCGCCGTCGGCCCGCATCTGCAAAACGAGCTGCGGCGGCGCTTCGCCGACCACCCGCTGGTGGGCGAGGTCCGCGGCGTCGGACTGATCGCGGCGATGGAACTGGTCGCCGACAAGGACGCCCATGCCAATTTCGACCCGAAGGCACGGGTCGGCGGTCGGCTGACGCGGCTGATGGAAGAACATGGCGTGATCGGCCGCACAGTGATCAACGATACGGTCTGCTTCAGCCCGCCGCTGATCATCACCGCGACGGAAATTGACGAAATGCTGACCCGCGTCGCCAACGCGCTCGACGAACTGACAGTGCAGTTGCGCCGGGAGCAAATCGCGGTGGTGCGGTAAGACGGGTTCTGTTGGCGTTGCCGGGGGCGAGCCTGGCAACAAGGACAAAGAGGGGCGCCAGCCGCCCCTCCCGTCACGCCGCGCGAACGCAAGCGCCTGATTTGGACGATGATGTGGGGCACCAAGATCTCGGCCTGCGGCTATCCCCAGGGACTTATCGAGCGGTTCAGTCTCCCACTCCGTCAATAATCGGATATTCGGCAGTCGCAGCGGACGTCCGGAATTGGCCGGGCTGAAGCAAGCCAGATCAACTTTCATTGCCAATACGTTGTCCGTATTGAACCTTGCTCATGAATGTTGCCCTGCCATGTCAACAGCGTGTAGAAGCGAATCCTCTGGGCAGGACTGGTGCCATGGCCGGCCGTGACGCCGCAGGTGTCAATAGGTTTGGTTGGGTTGTCTTCACCTGTTTTATAACAGCACTGCTTTGTGCACCGTTCGTACGCGTCATTTACGCGGTTTCCGATGAGGGTATCTTGCTCGATGGCGCTGATCGTATGCTGCGCGGTCAGCGCCTCTACACCGATGTGTTTGCACTGCTTCCTCCGGGAGGCTTTTTCATCGTAACGGGTTGGTTCGCGGTAGCCGGGCATTCCATGATGGCGGCCCGCATCCTTGCCGTTCTGACTGCTGTGGGCATCGCAGCGTTCACCTTCATGACCTGTCAAATGGTTTCCGGGGGCGTGGTCTGGTCTGCGCTTCTTGTCCTGGGCTGGGTAATCATGTCGCTCGGTGACGGCGTGCAGATCAGTCATCACTGGTTCACAACGTTTTTTATAATGATTTGCTGCTGGGCATCGGTCGTCAGCCTGGCCGGTCCGCCTCAATGGCGGCGATGGCCCCTGCTGTCGGGTGCGGCAGCAGGGGCCGCGCTGATGGTGACGCCGCCTCAAGGAGCGTTGGCGGCCATAGCCGCACTGGCAGCTTTCTCAGGTGGCAATCGGCGCATGGCACGATTTGGATGCTACCTGTTGGCTTCAGTCGTGATCCCAATATGTCTGTTGTCCTATGTGCTCTGCAGCGGCCTTACAGTCCCGGCCTTCAACGATGTTATTATATTTAACTTCACCCGTTATAGCCGGGTTCAGGCGGTGCCATTTGCCTGGTTGGCGAATCAGCAAGACGAACTGTTCAGATATGGGTTCCCGTTGGCCGGATTTCTGACGATCGTTATGATTGCCCGGAATTGGCGGAGTGCGCTCTCCGATCAGGTGCTTCGAACCTGCGTGGCATTCGCGACTGCCGGATTCGTTGGCTGTTTTCCACGACCCGATATATTCCATATCTCTGTGTCATTCCCGCTGTCATGTCCCTTGATCGCTTATTGTATGGGCAGGCTGCTTCAGGACTGGCGACCGAGGCACCGCTACGCTGTCGCCGTAGTGGCCATAGGACTCGGCCTTCCAGCAGTCCGATCGTATGTGTGGAAAGTGGAAAAAGCCGTTCACGGCCACGCCGTGACAACGCCGCGGGGCAATTTGGTACTTGCTGTCAACGGTGCACAGCAGCTATTGGCGCGCATTGAGGAGACTCCTGCGGACGACAGGTATTTCTTCTACCCGACCGAGGAGTTGCTGCCGTTTTTGAGTGCTCGCGGGCAGGTCGGTCCGCTGGACTGGCTGCAACCGGACTACTCGACACCCGCACAGTATCAGGATGCATGTGTGGCGATGATGCGTAGCGCACAATGGTTCGTGGTCGCGCGAATGGACGCCAGTGGCTGGAAGGCCATGTTCCCTGGCACGCCGAATCCGGACGTTCCGGAGAGATTGCAGTTTGAGAACGTGCTGAACAACGCATCATGGTTGGTCGGCCAGTACGGCTGGTTCGACCTGCGCCGCCGGGTTCCGGGTATTGATGCAAGTGCATGCGACGCGATCACAGGTGGGCCGCCATCATCTGACCCCTGATCCAATCACGATCTTCCGCATGGCGTACTATTTTATCTGCTCGTACAGGTCCCATCCCGGAATCCGCTTGGCAAGCTGATAATTTGCCCACGCATGCTGAAATGCTTCATCGCTTTCATAGAACTTCAGAATATCGTAATCATCCGGTAACGCCTGTTTGGTTTTGTTCCGATCTACCGCGACAAATTTTGGCTGATAATGGCCGAGGTCTTCGACCGCCTGGGCAATCGTGAGGTGGCGAAAAGCCTCCGCCCGGGCCTGTTGCGCCGGCGTGTGAGCAGCGGCGAGCAACTTGACGGTGCCGGGTAACAGCAATTGTCCCGGCGCACGGCCGCCAACTTTCACCTCTGCCAGAGAGGGAAAGCCCTCCTGGAAGCCGCTTGTCAGCAGCATCACTTTATCTCCAGTTGCAATTTGCCGTAGTGATTGGATCAAAGGCCGCGTCAAAAAGCGGGCTTTTGGATAGGTTATCAGGCCCTCCTCGACGGGTCGCAGCATGAGTACCGAGACGGCAACGGTTATTGTCGCCAGCAACACCGCTGTGCGCGGGCGATACATGGTCGGCAACAGGGACGCGGCAACGAAGGCCAGCATGATCAGAGCGATCTCTCGTGCCGGCAGGTAGTGGTACGGCCACCCCTTATGTTGAATGAAGGCCATCGCCAGACAGGTCACACCCGCGACTCCGCAATAACGAAGCAATGTCTGGTGGCGGTCCGGAACCGGTGCCAGTTCCGTAAGGACAACAGCGAGGCTGAGCGCGGCCACGGTATCGCGTGAGCCATCCATCACGGTCATCCATGCGCGGTTCCAGGCGAAATATATCTGCGCGACGACCATTTCCTCGGGCAGAAAGCCCGGAAAGCCCAGTATAATCACTGCTGCATAAACCAACGTCACCGCGACGAAGAGATACACGGGGACATCCAGCAATACACGCCAGGACCGGTTCTGACCCGCGCGCAGCAGGAGCATGCCGAGCGCCACCAACATGTAGAAAGGTTTGATCAGCAGGCCCATGGCAGCAAGCAGAATGACCGCGAGCGCCGCGGGCGTTATTGGGGAAGGCCGCCCCATGTCACGGGCAGCAAACCAGAAAAGGCCCGGGCAGAGCAGAATTACTATAAAATGCTCTCGTTGTCCGAAGTCGTAGCCTGGTTCGAAGCATAGGACTCCTGCGTAGGCCAGCAGGAACAATCGTCCGCCGAGTGGGTTGCCGCGGAAACACCAGCGGATTACCGGCCAGGACAGCGCCGCGGAAACTGCAATGAAGCAGCAGACATACAAAACGAATGCGGTGTAGCCATCGAGTTCCAAGGGCGCCGCCAGCACCACTGCTGGTATGTACATGAGGAATATCAGCGGCGGATTGACTTCGACGAAATCTCGCATGTATGCGCCGCCCGCCAGGATCCTCCGGGTAATCTCCAGATCGAAGTCGTTATCGTGGTTTTGCAACATCCAGACTGAATGCAAGGCAAACGTCGCGGCAAGCGCCGCGCCGACGCCCAGGACGACAGCGAGGTCCAGCACCGCCAAACCCCAGTTCACGTGCGATATCCGCCCGCCTCTGTTGTCATCGAGAGACACATTGTGTGCCATGCCGGCGGTCCGCCTCGCTGGTAGAGCTTGCATATTCCTTGCGCCAGGCGGTGGCCTGAATTCGGCTGCCGATAGGCGGATTTCCCAATAACGTATCGTTTCCATTCGACGCAAGAAATCTCGCGTCGGGCTCTTGCGAGCGTTGTGGCCGCCGTCTTCGTCCTTGTAGGCCAGGATCGGCAAGCAAAATTATCAAGCCACATCACCCGCTAAAGTTCAACGTTTGACGCTGCCTCGCATGATCCTTGCGCGGTCGCATCGGCGATAAATACGGCCTCGATTTGCGCTATCACAAGCGCCACGTCCGGCGCGGCACCGGAACAGCGCTACCCACTTTATCGAATCGGGCCGGCTTCGGGTGTTGGCGCTCCGAGCCACAGCCGATCGTCTCGGCTGCAACCTATCCTCGAAATTACAACCAATCCTCGGAACCACAACCGCTACTCAGATCACAACCATCATCGGCACCACAACCGATCATCGTGACCCCCGCCGCTGAAGCGCCAGATTTCTCGCGGCCTTCCGTCGCTCAAAGCCCGGCGCCCCGGCCGAATGCCGCCGCTCGGCGGGGCGCCCCACGCAGGCGTGCGGCATCGTTCCTCATGACGATCAATGGTTGCTGCTACCATTTGCCTGAGTTACACTGGCGACATGTTTGCCAATCTGGTTCAACATTGGCAGGACCAGCTTGACGTCACGGTCCTTGGCGGGACGCCGTGGCTGCGCTGGTTCGTCGATAACCTTATCGACCTCCTGACCAGCCCGCTGACCGGCCTGCGCACACGCTCCTATTGGCCGGAATTGCTCGCCGCCCTGCTGATCGCCGCGGCCTTGTTCGCGATCCGCATACCGCGCGCCGAGCGTGGCCTGCGCAACTTCCTCAAATTCTGCTTCCCGGCTTCCCAGTGGCGCCATCGGTCCACCTGGGTCGACTGGCAGATCATCGTGTTGAACCAGTTCTTCGCGAAATCCTTCAACCTGACGTGGCGGTTCAACACTGCGCTGGTCACCACATGGGTCGTCGCGCACATGACCCGGGCGTTCGGCCCCGGTCCGCATCTGCTGGTCTGGAACACGCCGGCAGTGGTGGCCTACACCATCCTGATCGCCGTGGCGGACGACTTCAGCTACTACGTGTTCCACCTGGCATCGCACCGGATCCCATGGTTCTGGGCGTTTCACAAGGTTCACCATTCCGCTGAAACCTTGCAGGTCTTTGCCAATGTGCGTACCCATCCCATGGAGTACTGCATCGGAGGACCCATCAAGGCGGTGATCATGCCGATCATCCTGGCTCCGGCGATCTATTTCGGAACCGGCAACGCGACGACGATCCAGATTCTCGGCATGGACCTCACGGCCGTGTTGTGGTGCGTACTGGGCACCCAATTGCATCATTCCCACGTCTGGCTATCCTGGGGCCGGGTTCTCAACCACGTCCTCATCAGCCCGTCGATGCACCAGGTTCATCACAGCTCCGCACCGCGCCATTGGAACCGGAACCTGGGCGCAAACATCGCGCTCTGGGATTGGATATTCGGTACAATCTACGTCCCGCACGGATATGAGGAACTCAGCTTCGGTCTCGGCGCCGGCCAGAAGCAGCCATACAACAATGGTCTTGAGGCGTACTTTCGGCCATTTTGGGATATTACTCCCAACTGGGGAAAGGCAATCGTCAGGACCGAGCTTGCACGGCTTCGCTCGCTGCTGCCCGGGCGTCCCGCCAGCCCACCGGTAAGCACGCAGATCCTGGCCCCCGCCAGCAGCAATGCCATCGAAGCCAGTCCGCGTTGACGCTCTCCGGTGTGGCTCTCGTCGTCGCATGTGAACCAGTCCGGGCCGGATGAAGAGGCCGCCGCCCGCATCGCCAAGGCGATAGCCGGCTATCCGATCGTCACCTGCGACATCTTCGATACCGCGGTCATGCGGCGGCTGGCCCGTCCGGACGATGTGCATCTTGCGACCGGCGCCCGTGCTCTTGCCGCCGGCCTGACCGCTTGCAGGGCCGAGGCATTCCGCGAATACCGCATCGCCGCCGAGGCCGCCCTGCGTGCAGAGCAAGATCCTGACTGCGACGGCGAGATTGCCATCGCCCGTGTCTACCTTCGCCTTCAGGAATCCGGCGTGGTGACCGACGCTGCCGCCGCGGCGAGCCTGGAGGGTGACACCGAACGCTCGGTCTGCCGCCCAGTCCCCGCGGTCCTCGCCGCCCTGACCGCCCGCGATCCCTCCCAACGTCTGATCTTTCTTTCCGATACCATGCTGCCCCGCACTTGGCTGGCCGCGATCCTGTCCGCATGCGGCTATGGCGACGATCTGGAGGTGGTTTGCTCCGCCGAGGCCGACTGCACCAAGGCCCACGGCGGCTTGTTCCTGCATCTGCTGCGGACACTCGGATGCCAGCCACGCGACGTGATCCATCTTGGCGACAATCCGCTGTCCGATGTCGAGAACGCCCGCCGCCGTGGCATTGCGGCGCTTCACCTGCCGTCGCCACCGTCGCCGCCAGAGCAGGAGGACGTGGCCAGTTGGTGCTACGTCATGCGCCTGGCACACAGCGCCCGGCGTTCCCGCGTCGCCGCCACGGCAGCCGCGAGCCAGCCCGGCCCAGGCGGCGCCCTTGCCGACCAGCGGCTACTGCGCATCGCGCTGGGCCCGCTGATCGGGCTCACCTTGTTCGCCCTGGCCGAAGCGCGCCGCCGCGGTATACGCCGCATCTACTTTATGTCTCGCGACGGCCATCTGCCGCTTGCCATCGCGCGCAAGCTGTTGGCGCGACAGGATCAGTCCGTCGAACTCGCCTATCTGCCATGCTCGCGCCAGGCCATCTTGCTGCCAAGCCTTGTCGACGACCTGCCGAAGCTCGCGTGGACCCTTGCCGACAATACGCTGGGCCGCCCCTTGCGCGTGGTGCTGAATGCCCTCGGGATCGCGCCGCAGACAACCACCGGATTGGCACAGCAAGCGGGTCTGGCGCCGGATCAGCCGATCAGCGGACAGGAGGGTCACGACGCGGTCCGACGGCTGATCGAGTTTCATCGCGCCCTCGTTGTGTTGACGCTGCGCCAGCGCCGGGAGGCCGCGCTCGCCTACCTGGAGGAAGCAGGCTTCCTCGCTCCCGGCCCTCGCATGGTGGTCGATGTCGGCTGGCGCGGTTCCGTGCAAAAAGCGCTGGCAAGGCTGACCGGCGCCGCTCCCACCGATATTTTCGGCGCCTATCTCGGACTTTGGCCCGACGCTCTATGCGCTGAACTGGGTCCGTTCAACGCGGCCGGCTACCTGTTCTCGTTCGGCCATCCGAAAGCCAATGCCGACCTTGTGCGTCAAGGCTACATCCTGTTCGAGCTGTACTTTTCAGCGCCGCACGGCCCGGTCTCCCATTACATCCGCGAGGACGGCCGCATGGCGCCCGTGTTCGCGGCAGAGCCGGAACGCGAAGCAATCGTCCGTCACCAGGCAATCGCGGCGATAGCAGAGAACAACCTCGCCGCATTCGACGAACTCGACGCAATTATCGATGGCGCGTGGCCGGAAACGATCGATCCTCACTCGGCATTGAGCGAGATGATCCCCTTGCTGGCGCGCCCCTCAGCAGGGGATGTCGCGGCGATCAATCGGGTACCGTTTGTTCATGGCGTCGATAGCACAGTCAGCAGCCGCCCCGTGAACCCCGTCTCGTTGCGGCAGATGCTGTTGCATCCCACTGCCGCCACGCGGCGCATCTCTTATGCACCGTGGCAGGGAGGAACGTTGCGCGCCAGCCTGCCTTGGCCGGTGCCCGATATGAGTTTTCCTGAATTCAGCGACCGGGTGCATCGCCTGCGCCGTTTTCTCCATCTCGACTGAACACGAGGTCATGGAGTCGCCTTGAGAGGCGAACCGCCATAGGCTCGCGGGCGCTGCCGCGATTGCACGCCGTGGCGGCGCGCGAGTGGGAGAGACATCATGCGGCCCGAACATGCGATCGCCGACCGGCGCCGACCCTTTACCGGCGCGGAATACATGCAAAGCCTGCGCGACGGCCGCGAAGTCTATATCGATGGCGAACGCGTGGCGGACGTCACCGCCCATCCTGCGTTCCGCAACTCGGTGCGCAGTATCGCCCGCCTATACGATGCGCTGCATGATCCGGCACAGCAGGTGGCGCTGACCTGCCCTACCGATACCGGCAGCGGCGGCTACACGCATCGCTATTTTCGTGTCGCCCGCTCGCGCGAAGACCTGGTCGCCGCGCAGGGAGCCATCGCCGCCTGGTCGCGGCTGAGCTACGGCTGGATGGGCCGCACACCGGATTACAAGGCCGCCTATACCAACACGCTCGGCGCCAACCCCGAGTACTATGGCCCGTACGCGGACAACGCCCGCGCCTGGTACAAGCGCGCGCAGGAAACTGTGCCGTTCATGAACCACGCCATCGTCAATCCGCCGGTCGATCGGCACCTGCCGGCAGAAAAGGTGAAGGACGTCTACGTCTGCGTGGAGAAGGAAGTGGATGGCGGCATCATCGTCTCCGGCGCCAAGGTGGTTGCGACGTCCGCGGCGATCACGCACTACAACTATATGGGGCAAAGTTCGAAAACAGCGACCGAGGATCTCGACATGTCGTTGATGTTCATCGTTCCGATCGACGCCCCCGGCCTCAAATTGTTCTGCCGCACGTCGTACGAGCAGGCGGCGGTTCGCAACGGCTCGCCGTTCGACTACCCTTTGTCGTCGCGCTTCGACGAGAATGACGCTATCTTTGTGCTGGACAAGGTGTTCGTGCCCTGGGAAGACGTGTTCATCTACCGCGATCCCGCCCGGGTACTGAGTTTCTATCCCCGTTCAGGCTTCATGCCCGGATTTTTGTTCCAGGGCTGCACGCGGTTCGCGGTGAAACTCGATTTCATTTGCGGCCTGCTGAGCAAGGCATTGCATTGCACCGGCGGTGACGATGCGCGCAGCAATCAGGCGCTGCTCGGCGAGGCCATCGCCTGGCGCAATTTGTTCTGGTCGCTGTCCCATGCAATGGCCAATAACCCCGATCCGTGGAAGGACGGCGCGGTGCTGCCCGAACTGCGCTCGGCACTCGCATATCGCGTGTTTGCCCCCGACGCTTATCCGCGCATCAAGGACATTGTCGAACGTACCGTGACGTCGGCGCTGATCTATCTGCCGTCCTCGGTGAAGGATTTCGCCAATCCCGCGATCGAGCCCTATTTACGGCAATACGTTCGCGGCTCCTACGGCATTCGCTACGACGAACGGATCAAGGTCATGAAGCTGCTGTGGGACGCGGTCGGCACCGAGTTCGGCGGGCGTCACGAATTGTACGAACGAAACTACGCCGGTGGCTGGGAGGATATCCGGCTGCAAACACTCACCAGTGCACAGCGCGGCGGTGACATGGCCGCGATGGAGGCGCTGGTCGAGCAATGCATGGCGGATTACGACGCAAATGGCTGGACGGGAGACACCTGGGGCGCTGCGTCCTGACGCAATCAAACGGTCCCGGCAGTTGCCTATCCGGTTAGCGCAGGCTCGGCGATCCGGCGCTGGTAGTGGACGGATTGCCCGCCGTCTTCAGCCGCGCCCGACGTCGCAGACTGCCGCAGCGCGCCGGGCTCGGTCCCCGCCGCGGCTACCTCGGCGGCCGCAGCCGCGCCTCCAGGTCCACGCGCAGTTTCTCGAACATCGTCTCGGTGACCGGGTCGATCGCCTCCATGGCGGTGAGCAAGGTCTCGAGCGTTTCGCGCAGCGCGGTCAGCAAGGCGCGCTCCACCGGTTGGCCCCGCAGGTGGCGGGCCAGTCGATCGGCGGCCTCACCGTGGCCGCCTTCCCGCAGGCGGTCGATCAGGGCCTGCGTCTGCTGTTTCGGATCGTCTGTCATCGGCGGAAAGTCTGTCTTGGGCAAAACAAGCGCCGTCATGTGCGGCGCCGCACTGGCCCCTGTCAATGACAAGCCGACGCCGAGGAATCGGACCTCATCAGCCTATCAGCCGGCGCGCTCGATGGCTGTCAGGCTTTTCCGCAGAGCTGGTTGGCGGGGCATGCAGATTGGACATGGCCGCTGCCGGGTTTTGTCGGTGGAATGGCAAACCAGCCAACATTAGAGTTAAGACATCGGTTACGGCGGCGTCGCCGCCAGTGTTCCGGCCCCTGTGGCCGGAAAGGGGCCTCTGGTCCCTGCGTCTCCCAGACGTGAAGCCTCCCTGTATACTTGCCCCCGGGCGTTCCCCGGGGGCCATTTTTTTCTGCCCGTAACCAAATCGACTGATTTTGTATTATGGGCCGGTCCGGTTGGTCTGCCGACGTCCGGCCCGTCTGTCACGCCAGCTTCACGCTGCAACCACGCTTCGTGCACGGCCCCGCGCCAGCACGCCCTGGACAAGGCGGTCCACATCCTCGGGCCGCGTGCGATGATTGACGATCGCAGCCCGGATCGCCAGGCGTCCATCCACGACCGTCGTCGAGGGCGCCGCGATCCCTGCCTCCTGCAGATCAGCGACAATCGCAGCATTCAGCGCGTCCATGCCGGCCGCGTCCGAACGGTAGCGGAAGCAGACAATGTTCAGCGCGACCGGCGCCAGCCGTTCCAGTTCCGGCGCATCGTCAATCTGCGCCGCCAGCATTTGCGCGAGATTGCAGCTTTGCTGCACGGCCGCGCCGATCGCGTCGGCGCCGTAGACCGAGAGCGTCAGCCACACCTTCAGCGCCCGGAAGCCGCGCGAGAGGTCCGGCCCCAGGTCGCAGGGCCAGACGTCGCCACCCGCCAGCCCACGCGATTCGCGCCGCAGATAGGCCGCATCGCCGGCGAATGTGGCCAGCAGCGGCTCCGCCGCGCGCGCGATGAAACAGCCGGCGTCGTAGGGAACATGCGCCCACTTGTGAAAGTCGAAGCCCACCGAATCGGCGTGCTCTATCCCGCTCAGCAGTGGCCGCAGTCCGGGCGCCAGCAGCGCGATGGCGCCGAAGGCAGCATCGACATGGAACCACAAGGCGTTCGCCCGGCAGAACGTGGCCAGGCCCGCAAGGTCGTCCACCGCGCCGATATCCACCGTCCCAGCGGTGCCCACCACCAGAAACGGGGTCAGGCCAGCCCGCCGGTCCCCCGCCACCGAATCGGCCAGTGCATCCAGCCGGATGCCGCCGGCCGGGTCGCACGGCACCAACCGCAGCGCATCCCGGCCGATGCCGGCAATCTCCATCGCACGCGGGATGCAGCCGTGCGCGGCCGCCGAGGCATAGGCGGTCAATCGGGCATCGCCGATGCCGCTGCGCCGCACGCCGGTGCCGAGCGCGTGGGTGCGCGCGGTCAGCACACCGATCAAATTGGCCATCGAGGTGCCCGTCACCAGCACGCCCGAGGCGGCCGGCGGGAATCCCAGCATCTCCGCCGCCCAGGCGATGACCTGGCGCTCCACCTCGATCGGCGCATGGTCGCGCCCGCCCAGATTGGCGTTCAGCCCGCCGGCCAGCAATTCCGCCAGCATGCCGATCGCGGTGCCGCCGCCATGCACCCAGCCCATGAAGGCGGGATGCAGGTTGCCGGTGGCATAGGGCAGCACCAGGCGGCGGAATTGCGCATAGGCATCCGCCGGATCGCCGGGCGCGCGGGGCAGCGGCGCGTTAAGCTCGGCCCGCAACGCCGCCGGCATTTTCTGCCAGACCGGACCGGACGCCTGACCCTCGAGGTGGTCGAACATGTCGTCGAGCATCCGGTGACCGAGCATGCGCAGCGCGCGCCAATCGGCGGGGTCGAGACTCGGCATGGATGGAGACATTCCGCGCAGTGGCCGCACCGATATCGCCAGTGGCGGCGGCGCGCGTGATCAACTCGGTGTGAACCGGCCACGCCGCGTCCATCGCCTTGCCGCCGGGGCCGATAGACGCTGGAGGCGGTGGCCGCGTTTTCACCAACAGCGGCGGGCCCCATATTGTGGTGGGGCGAGCGGGGCGGCGGCAACCGGCGACGCGGCCGTCGCACGCCGGCAACGCGGCGCACTCATGGAACGTGTCTTTGGCCGGCCGGCAACGATGGAGGCGGGTGTCTGATCATGAGCGTCGTGGTGGGCGATGCCGCAAGCGAATCCGCCGCCGGGTCGGAAGGACTGGCCGCGCATGCCGTCGTTCCCGCCGCCAAACCAACCATCGGCGTGTTGTTGAGCAATCTCGGAACGCCGGATGGCACCGATTATTGGTCGATGCGGCGTTATCTTGCCGAGTTCCTGTCCGACCGCCGCGTCATCGAACTCTCCCGCCTTCTCTGGCTGCCGATCCTGCACGGCATGATCCTCACCACCCGGCCAGGCCGCAAGGGCAAGGACTACCGCAAAATTTGGAATACCAGTGAGGACGAGAGTCCGCTCAAGACCATCACGCGATCACAGGCGGTCGGGCTGCACGCGGCGATTGCGGCGGGCTCGTTCGGCCCATCCAATAGCGGGATCGCCGTTGCATGGGGCATGCGGTACGGTAACCCGTCGCTCGCATCGGCGCTTGGCCGGCTGACCGATCAGGGGTGCGATCGCATCCTCCTGGTGCCGCTCTATCCGCAATATTCCGCCGCGACCACCGCGACCGCCTGCGACAAGACATTCGAGGCGCTGGCGGCGATGCGCCGGCAGCCCACGCTGCGCGTCGCGCCGCCGTATTTCGCCGACGAGGTCTATATCGAGGAGCTTGCATGCTCTGTCACCGATCGTTTCGCCGGGCTCGACGACGAACCGGAGATGCTGCTGGCGTCCTTTCACGGCATGCCGGAGGAGACGCGGGCCAAGGGCGACCCGTATTTCGCGCAATGTCATGCAACCGGCGAACTGTTGCGCCGGCGCCTGTCACTGCCGCCGGATCGATTTATGGTGACGTTCCAGTCGCGTTTCGGCTCGGCACCATGGCTGACGCCCTATACCGATGCGACGGTCAGGCAACTGGCAGCGCGCGGGGTGAAGCGGCTGGCCGTGGTGACGCCGGGCTTCGCCGCCGATTGCCTGGAAACGATCGAGGAGATCGGCGAGGAGAACGCCGGTTATTTCCACCAGGCCGGCGGCGAAACCTTCATACGCATCCCGTGCCTCAACGACAGTGCCGGCGGTCTGCGCGTCATTGCAGCCATCGTGCGCCGCGAGTTGGCCGGCTGGCTGTGACCCGCGCGTCGCGCGCCGGGCATGGCCTGGAACGTTGCCAATGTTCGCAGCCTCGCCGTCCGCCAGCGCGACGAGCCGCAACGCGATCAAGGCACCGCGCTAGCGAAACATGGCACTCAACACACCCGGGTCGAGCGTCGGGTGAGGGCCCGCGGGGCGCGGCAGGTTGAAGCCCATCACGTCGTCATAGCCCCATAGCGCCCATCCTGCTCCGTTTGATTCGCATGCAACACGGACAGCGCGCAGCCACGCATCTCGCGTTGCCGGGGCAAGCGCCGCGGAAGCACCGAACTCGCCCAGCAGTACCACGGTGTGGTTGCGGCGACCCCAGGCCGCGGCCTTGTCGATTTCGTCGGCGACGCGCGCCGCGTCCCAGTGCAGGCCACAGTAAAACCGGACCACGCCCGCCGTGGCGGCGTCCGTGCCGCCGGCGATTTCGGCGCAAGCCTCGCGATCGGCGGGAAACGGCAGGCGCGCAAGGGCGGACCGGTCCAGCGCGGGGCGATAGGCGGCCAGTGACGTCAGGTCCGGCGGTTCATAGAAGTGAAAGCTGTAGACCGCATTGTCGTCGGCCACCGGTCGCAGCGCAGTCAGCCCCGCGATGCTGCCCCAATCGCTGCCGGTCAACACGATGGTGCTTCGCGGCAGGACCGTGCGCACGCTGCGAAGCAAATCGGCCTGCAGCGACTGCCATCGCTCCGGCGCATTTGGAAACACCGGTTCGTTGAGTAATTCAGGGAAGGTCAGGCCGACGTTGAGCATGCGGAGCGCGGGGGCGAGCATCCGCCAGAAGGCAAACAACGCGGCACGATCCTCATCATTGGTCTCGATGTGCCAGGCGCTGGGGTGGACATCGACCACCACCGCCAGTCCGGCGTTCTCCAGCCGGCGAATGGCGCCGGTCAGAAGCCGCAGGCGCTCCGGCGAACCGGTCAGAAACTCCGGCTGCACTGCGAGCCTGACAAACGTGAAACCGGCGCTGCGAAGCTCGCTGATGGCGGTGTCCGGGAGGTAGCTCCGCAGCGCGGATGGCTCGCCGCTGACCGGAAAGCGGAACCAGCCCGTGACAGCGACGCCGTGCCGCAGGGCGCGCAGGCGATCCGCGGGCGGCGCCGCGTGCGCGAAGACGTTGAGGGAGATGAAGAGCAAGATGGTGAGGAACCCCCAGCCGATTTGCGGCAACGCGCGGGGGGAGGGTGATCGGGTCGCCATCCTCACCCGGCGTCGCTCCGCGCAGGGGCCGATTGCTCTGAACGAGCGGCATGCTGGCTCGGCTCAAACCGTTCCACCAGATACAATGGCCGCTCTTTGGTCTCGTCGAACACCCGGCCGAGATACTCGCCGATCACCCCCAGCGTCATAAGCTGCACGCCGCCAAGAAACAGTACCACTGTCATCAGGCTGGGATATCCGGCAACCGGGTTGCCGATCAGCAAAGTCTTCACCACCACCTGGGCAGCGTAGATGACGGCCATCAGCGCCACCGCGAGTCCGAGGTAGGTCGCCACCTTCAACGGCATCACGGTAAAGCTGGTAATGCCCTCCAGCGCCAGGTTCCACAGCTTCCAGTAGCTCCATTTCGTCGCACCGGCATGCCGCGGCGCACGGTCATAGGCCACGGCGCAGCTCGGGAACCCGACCCAGGCGAAAACTCCCTTCATGAAGCGGTGTTGCTCGCGCAACTGTCGGACCGCATCGACGACACGCCGGCTGATCAGACGGAAATCGCCGGTATTGGGCGGCAGTTCCACGCGTCCCATGCGACGCGTCAACCGATAGAACAACAGGGCGGTGGCGCGCTTGAGGCGCGTTTCGCCGAGACGGACGCGGCGCTGGGCATAAACGGTGTCGAAGCCCTCCTGCCACGCCGCGGCCAGCGCGGGGATCAGCTCGGGCGGATCCTGCAGATCCGCATCGATCACCACCACGGCGTCACCCGACGCGTGGTCCAGCCCTGCGGTGGTGGCGATCTCCTTGCCGAAATTGCGTGACAGATTGACGATGGCGACATGCGGATCGGCGCAGCGCAGCGCATGCAGCGCCGCGAGCGTGCCGTCGGTGCTGCCATCGTTCACATAGACCGCTTCCCATAAGCCAAGTTGCCGCATCACGCCGGCAAGGCGGTGATGAAACGCGGCTATGCCATCCGCCTCATTGAACGCGGGCACCACGACGGAAAACACCGGCGGCGGAGCATGGAAGGATGCAACATCCAGCATGGCGGTGCCCGGTTTGTTAACCCCTGGCCGCTAGTCTGGCCCAGGACGCATCCAACCATTGGCGGGCAAACAAGTGGTTAACGGGCGGCTGGTTTCCTGCACCGCGGTATTATTGCTCGCGCTTGCCGTTCTGACCGCGACCGCCGCGCAACGCAGCGCGGAATACGATGAGCAATACACCTTGTTCCTCACCGCCGGCATCGCGCGTCCCGCATGGCCCGATGCCGCGTTCGCAGCGGGCGAGGTGCGGACGCTGCAAGCAGGCCATGCCAGCCTGATCGGCATCGCCCGCGACCTGCGCGCGACCGACGTTCACCCGCCGCTGTACTTCTGGTGCGTCGCGTTATGGCGGCGGCTGGCCGGCGGCGGGCTGTTTGCGGCGCGGCTTTTCTCGGTGCTGTGCGCCGTGTCGGCATTGGCGACGGTAGGGCTGATTGCGTGCCGTACCGGAGTACCGCCACTGCTGGCGATGCTGCTGACGCTGGGGTGCTACGGTTTCGCGTACACGGGCGCGATCGCGCGCGGGTTTGCGCTGGCGCAGGCACTGATTCTGTGGGGCGTCGCAGTGTCGCTGTCCGGGCGCCGGCGATGGCTGGCCGGCGTAATGCTCGGCGCCGCGACCTTCACGAATTATCTGGCGGTATTCGTGGCCCTGGCAGTTTCGCCCGCTATGGCGAGCTGGAGCAATCAAGCGGATCGAAATGCTCCGGTCGTGCACCGAAGCAACCGAAGCATGGAGGATGACGGCGAACGGCGCGCCGCAGAGCAATCAGCGGATCGACCGCATCACCCTCGGCGCCCGCGCCCCGCGACCTCCTCCGCTCTCGCGGCAGCGACACTCCTGGCAGTGTTCTTTGCAGCCGACCTCTGGTTCCTGCTTCCCCAGCACAACAGCCGCGCAGGGCAGTTTCCCACCTTCCATTTGTTCAGCGCGATGGCGCGCCTTGCCGGTTACGCCGCCGCCAATTTGCTGGGAGGGCTGCCGCTCTACGTGCCGGCGCCCGCTCGAAACATAACGTCCGCCCTGCTCGCCTTGCTCGCGTTGGCCACCGTCGGTCTGGTCGCCGCCCGCTGGCGTTGCATCGCGGCCTCGCCCGCTGCCCGCCGCCTATTGCTCCGCGCCGCACTGGCACCCGCGGTCGGCTTGCTTACCCTCGGCGCTGTCTTCCACAACACGCCGATCGAGCTCCGCTACCTCGCCTTCGCCACCCCCTTCGCCGCCCTGTTGCTGGCGGGAGCATGCGCCAGCCTGCCGGCATCCCTGCGCCGCGCCACTATCGCGCTGCTGCTGGCCGTTCAGGCCGTGTCCTTGCTCGGCCTGATGACGCGGCAGGAAACCATGCAGCCTGCCCGCGCCACCGCGGAGGCGGCGTCCCGCCTCACCGGCGAGGGCGTCGTCCTGCTGCCGCGCGGCAACGACGGCGTCGGCATTGTCGGCGCCTTCGCGATCGAATCGCCACCCGGGCAACGCTTGCTCGTCGTGGCGCGCGGCGAAACGCCGGCCCACATCCTTGCCCGCCTCGGCGCGTCGCGCCGCGTGGCCCTGGCACTGTTGGCGCAGGACGAGGACAGCCGCGCCACCGTCGCCACCCTGCGCCAGACCTTTGCCACAAGCTGCTGGCGGCCGGGCGGCGAAGGGTTCAACGTCCTGGCCTTCGACCGAGTTTGCGAGGACGTCGCGCCATGGCCTTCTTCGACGGCTTCACGCTGACCGACATCGCCGTGCCCGGCGGTACCATCCGTGCCCGCTATGGGGGCTCCGGCCCGCCGCTCCTGTTGCTGCATGGCAACCCGCAATCGCATTGCAACTGGCATCGCGTTGCACCCGCGCTGGCGGCGCGTTTCTCGGTGGTCTGCCCTGACCTGCGCGGCTATGGCGAATCGTTCAAGCCGGCCGCCACGCCGAGCCATGCCCCCTATGCCAAGCGTGAGATGGCCAAGGACATGGTCGCGGTGATGGCGCATTTCGGCCACAGCCGGTTCCGCCTCGCCGGCCATGATCGCGGCGGACGCGTCGCCCATCGCCTGGCGCTGGATTTTCCCCACTGCGTCGATCGGCTGGCAGTGCTCGACATCATCCCCACCATAGAGCATTTCGAACGCGCGAACATGGACTTCGGACTGGGCTACTACCATTGGTTCTGGTTCGCCCAGCCGCATCCGTTTCCCGAGGTACTGATCAATGCGGCGCCGGACGCATGGTTCCATGCGCACACCTCGCGTTCACCGCGTCCCTCCGAACTCTTCTCGCCCGAAGCGTTGGCCGACTACCTGGCGGCGGCGCGCCGCCCGGACAACATCATGGGCATGTGCGAGGACTATCGCGCCGCCACCACCATCGACCTGGAGCACGACCGCGAAAGCCGCGCCGCCGGCGTGAAGATCGCCTGCCCCATGCTGGCGTTATGGGGCTCGAAGGGCCGGATCGGCGCTTGGTACGACGCTCCGGCGATCTGGCGGCAATACTGCGCAGCGGAGGTCACCGCGGCGTCGATCGACTGCGGCCACTACATTCCGGAGGAAGCGCCGAAGGCGACGCTGGAACATTTCCAGCGGTTCTTCGCATAAGAGCAAACCCCCGGCCGTGGCGGCGCGCGCCGTGGTCCATCGGCAAGGCCGCGATCACATGCCAGCGGCCCACTCCAGAAGCACGTAGAGCACCAGCGCGGCGCCGCACGCGAGCACACCAACCGTGAGGATGACACCCCACCAGTCTTCCATCTCCCGCCGCCGGTGACCTTCGCCTTCGGGGTGGCCGCGGCGGCTACGGGTGAGCAATGGCCCGTCAGGCTCAGTCAATGGCGCTACCACCGGTACCAGCCGCCGCCGCGCCAACCGCCGCCGACCACCACGCCGCCGACCGGCGGATAGTAGCCATAGGGCGGATAAGCCGGGTATGCGGGATAGGCGCAGCATGGCACGTAGGTGCCGGTTGCGGGGTCGTAAGCGCAGCCTTGCAGCGTCGCCATGGCGCCGGTCAGGACGAGAACTGCGGCAAGTGTCTTCAACATGAAATGCTCCTCGCAGTCTTACGCTCGAACCGCGACTATGCCTTGTATAACGCCGCTTTGTTGCTGCCATGTTTCCACGGTGCAACACGCCGCACGGCATGCCGCCGGCGCACCCGCCGGCCAAATTCCGTTCAATCCCAAGCTGGCCGGCCGTGGCGAAGCCGCCGCGTCCGGATCAGGTGCAAAGCTCCGGTGCGTCGCATAGCATGCCTCGCGATGAACCTGCGAGGCGCCGCAATGGACAGAATCACCGCTGAAGCCGGCGAGGCGCCCGGCTGGCCGCTTGCGCGCCGGCCGCGTGCCGGTTGGGTGCGCGTGTTCCTGGCGCTGGTGCTGATGGCCGCTGCACTTCCGGCACAGGCACAGCAGCGCATTCTCAACGTCTACAACTGGACCGACTACATCGACCCCGCGGCCTTGAAGCGGTTCGAGACGGA